>Ga0308159_1000337_pt1 | contig 123061 bp, 84 predicted proteins | sample PhyCR1_FD_201040 | JGI IMG/M metagenome (GOLD analysis project Ga0308159, IMG submission 201040) | Phyllosphere microbial communities from UC Gill Tract Community Farm, Albany, California, United States - DLSLC.R1 | ecosystem: Host-associated > Plants > Phyllosphere > Unclassified | place: USA...
CCTTTTTATCAAGAAAAAGGTAGAATCCCTTCGGCGGCCAGCCGAGGCAAGGTTGCGTATAGAGGGATAATAATGTTATCGAAATAGCCACCAACCGTTAGACCATACCAATTCAAAAACCACCCCGCCCTGTGGGCACCCCTCCAACGGAGGGGAATCGCAACCGCACCCTAGCGATCTACATGCTGCTATTGCCGTCTCGCTATTACCACCCTGCTATCCGGCCTAGGAAATGATGGAAGGAGAAAACGTTTAAAGCTTTGACCACAATCTTTCATACCCCACGATCCAAGGCAGCGCGTCCTCTCCCGATTTTTCATCGGGTGCTTGTGCTGCCGAAACAAAGCTTTAACGCCTTTATCTGACATCAGTTCCAAGCCTTGATTTTTGTTTCTTTTCATCAAGGAAAAGAAAATAGCCCTTCGGCGGCTAGCCGAGGCAAGCCAGCGCAGCGGAAAAACCCTTATCCGCATGGCAGCACCTTTCCCCTAGAGGTAAAAGAGCATAAAAATTTTTTGTAGCCGGCAGGTTAAAAACGCTTCCGCAATAAATGAACGCAATGGTTAAAAACGCAGGGATTCTTCACTGCGCGCTGAATGAAACATAAGAGGTAAGACTCACTAATTCAAATACTTCCGTTTATAATCAAGCGGCGTCATCCCGGTAACCTTTTTAAAATGTCTGTAAAAGTTAGAAACGTTATTGAAGCCGCAGTCGAAGCAAATCACCTCTGTAGGAAGTTTATTCTCGATCAGAAATCTACAGGCATGGCTTACCCTGATCTCAATCAGGAAATCGTAAAACGTCTTTTTGGTCATGAGTTTAAAATAGCGGCAAAAGGAAGTAATACTCAGGTTACTCAAAGAGGCAACCTCTTCTAGTGTGATATCCTTTTTATAATTACTCAAAGTATAGTTGCAGATCTTATTAATCCGAAGGGTTTCAGATTCATTGGATTGGTAGAATGTATTTTTACTGGTTACGATGGTTTGATATTCATCGGTTTCTGCCAATGTTTTTAAAATAGAGAGCAGGATAATGATTCGATCGAGATTGGTAGCCTCAATGGCTGACTTCATTAGTGATACCAGTTTTTCTTTCGTCGTTCCGCTGATGATCATTCCACCTTTGGCTTTTTCAAACAGTTTGGGCAAGAGGTAGGCCTCAGGAAGATTCATTAAATGTTTGCCCAGGCAATCAGGTAAGAAATGCATTACCATGGCTTCGGTTTTAAGCGATGGATTGTTTTGAAAATATTCATCCTTACAACGCCAGGTATGGGGCAGGTTTTCGCCTAAAAGCACCATTTCACCGGGCTCAAAATTATTGATATTGTCGCCGATGAAACGCACACCCTCACCCTTAATAATGTAATGTAGCTCCAATTCTGGATGATAGTGCCAAATATTGCCAAAGTCTGGTTTAACATCATGCCTGATACTGAACGAACTTTGTGGCGTTACCGGAACTTTATGAAAATGTGGTTTCATATTTCAACTAAATATTTGGTCAGATGCAATTTGCTTATCTATTATTAATTAAGTGAGCAATTGCGGCGGGTTAATTTTGTTAGGCTAATATCCTACAATAATTGGATAAAAAGTATCATAAATTAGCATTTTTGATTGTTGAGTTTTGTATAAGGCCCTCAGGGATTAACCAAATATAAAACTTACAAATTATTTTTATATAAATTATTTGTTCATTAATAAATTTTGAGTGATCTCGAAACAAATTAAATTCTTACCTTGGAGCTACAGATTTGATGCTTTGTAGAATTGAAATGCATTCTTAACGGGGGGGGCTTTTTGAAACGATATAATCCCGTGATTTACCATTAAACAGAAAACGAAAGCTTCCAGCTCAGGCAGTCACATCAGATAAATACTAACCAAAGTCAAATATGAAATTATCAATTCTAGCATTTTTGCTAACCATTTCCAGTATCGCTACCACCTTTGCACAGCAAATGACGGCGGAAGAAAAAACCAAATATGAAAAGGCAATTACCGAAAGGGCAGAAAAAATAGTGGTTGGATTAAACCTCGCTGATCAGCGGAAATATACTAAGGTCAGGGATATCATTAAAGATCAGTATAGCAATTTAAACGATATCCATTCGGCAAGAGATTTGAAGGTGAAGCAAATCAAAGAACTGCAAAAAGACAATAAAGCGGAGCGCGATTCTGCATTGGCTAAAGAAACCCGCAATTCGGAAATTGCTTTAGGTAAACTTCATAAAAAATATATTGCCAAACTTTCGGCACAATTAACCAGCGAGCAAGTAGATTTGGTTAAGAACGGGATGACTTATAATGTCTTACCCATTACATATAAAGCATATCAGGAAGAGATACTGACATTAACAGAAGATCAGAAAAAGCAGATTTTGGCTTGGCTAACAGAAGCCAGGGAACACGCTATGGACGCCGAATCATCGGATAAAAAACACGCTTGGTTCGGTAAATATAAAGGTAGAATCAATAATTATTTATCTGCTGCGGGTTATGATCTGAAGAAAGAAGGCATTGCATGGGAGCAAAGACGCAAGGCTAAAGCAGTCGCCAACTAACAACCTTTACAGAGATCTCAAAAAGATCTCTGTTTTTTATGTTTTTATTTGAGAATAATTAATTTATATATGAATTATTATTATCTTGTAGCTTAATCATTCAGATACAGTTTCTTAGGGTATATTTCACAGATCATTTTTATGATTTATTGAAGTTTAGCTGATTACCTGCCTATCGGATTGACTATTAAAATTGACAAACTTTCTAACCAACAAACTTACTGAATCTAAATGCTCATGAGCCAAATTTCTGCTATTTACGAATAGCAAACGGGATTGAATTATAACTGGTCATCCCCATCCCAAAAAAAGACATTACTATATTTTAAGCACAGTTTGGTTTTCACCTTTATCGAAGACCGGGAATTGTATTGCCTAAAAATCAAACCAAATACTAACCAAATAACAAATTATGAGATTGAAATTTTTACTAAAATTTTCCTGGATTTTAGCGCTTTTGGCAATTTCCGGTACATCGCTGCTTGCACAACAGCGGCAAATTACCGGGAAAGTTGTTGATCAGAAAGATGGCCTGCCAGTGCCCGGAGTTACCGTTGGCATTCGCGGTAAAACCAATAACGTATTAACAAATGATAAAGGAGACTTTTCGCTGGTTGCAGATCCAGCTGTAGATGCGCTGGTGTTTTCATATGTTGGTTACGTTAGGCAGACCATTCCACTTGCAGGCAAAACAACGTTAACAGTGAGGTTTGCAGAAGAAAGTCAGAATCTGGATAATGAAGCAGTAGTTGTTATCGGCTACGGAACTAAAAAAAGATCAGAAATTTTGGGTTCCGTTGCCACGATTTCTGGCGCAGAAATTCAGGATATTCCGGCACCTAATCTTGCAGGTGCATTGCGAAACAGAATTGCTGGTGTAGGTGTTGGTCAGAGTTCCGGGCGCCCGGGTGGACCTATTACCTTAAACATTAGAAATGCTACCGTTTCTGAAACCGCTACTCAATATGGTGTATCCGCTGAACCACTCTACATTGTTGATGGAATTACAGTTACCCGGGAGGCATTTGATAATATCGATGCATCTATGGTAGAGAACCTGTCTTTTCTGAAGGATGCTTCTGCAGCAATTTACGGCGCTTCTGGCGCAAAAGGTGTGGTGCTGGTGACAACAAAGAAAGGGAAGATCGGCAAACCAAGTATAACTTACAACGGATACATGGGGATTGCTGATGCCGCCAAAACACCTGAAATGCTATCTGCTTATGAGCATGCTTTGTTATTAAACGATACCTATCGCACTCAGAGTTCGCCTTTGTCGTCTTTCTTTCTGCCAGCAGATTTGGATTATATTAAAGGTTTGGATTATAAAAGCTGGTATGACGAAGTATGGCAGGCATCAACCACGCAAAGACATAATATTGGCATTTCCGGAGGAACAGAAAAAATCACATTTTTTGCCGGAGGAAGCTATCAAAGTGAAAATGCCAACTATGCCGGGATGAATTTTGATAAATATAGCTTTAGAAGTGGGGTAGTTGCATCTATTGCAAACGGCTTAAAAGCAGACGTAAATTTCAACGTTGACTGGAATATTCAAAAGGCTAAACACAACCTTACCGAAACAGATAATGGCTTTTTCGAACGGATTATCAGTATCCCTAAATGGGTGCCGATCAGCATTGATGGTCAGAATGTAAATTACAATAACCTTGTCAATCCGAAAGCGATTTTGGAATCTGGTTATTATGACAACCGTAAATCAAAAGGATACCGGATTAATGCAAGTTTAAGTTATCAACCTGTATTTTTAAAAGGCTTTACGGCAAGATTTCAGGTTTCGCAAGGCAGTAACGCCGCCAATAGCCGCCAATATCAGCCTCCTTATGCCACTTACAATTTTATTAGAACAGGCAACAATCAGGAATTATTTACCAATCAACCTTTGGTTAATTCATCAACAGGTCTTTCTACATTCGAAGCGAGGACAGCATTGGGGGCAAGCGTAACACCAAGTGTTTCCGAATTGAACAGTTACCAGGGATTTGTGACTTTACAGTATGCGAAAAAAATAGAAAAGCATGCTTTCGATTTGCTTGTGGGTGGAGAGCAAAGCGAATCTAACGGAGAGACTGTTTCAGTACGCTACACCAATCAGTTGATTCCGAAAGGAGAAGAATACTGGGCTTTCGATGCGACTACATTAACCCGTCAAAATTTTACTAAAACTGCAGCATCAAAACGTTCTTTTTTTGGAAGATTTAATTACGACTTCGATAAGAAATATTTGCTGGAGGTAGTTACCCGCCTGGATGCATCCTCAAATTTTGCATTGGGTAACAGATGGGGTGTATCGCCAAGTGTTGGTTTAGGATGGGTAGTTACTCAGGAGAAATTCTTTAAAGACAGTGAATTCTTAAAATTTGTGAATTTCCTGAAATTGAAGGTGAATTATGGGATCACAGGAGATGACCGCGTAAGTGAGCGGTTGTGGCAATCCCGTTATATTATAGATGTTACCAATGGCTATCTCTACGGAAATTCCAATCAAAATAGTTTAAACCCTGGCCCAATTGCCAATCCCGATATTACCTGGGAGAAAAAAAGAACGCTTAATATTGGCTTGGAGACTTCATTGTTTGATAACAAGCTTGATTTTAGTGTAGAGGTATTCAAGAACTTCAATTATGATGCGTTTGATAGAGGAGCCAACCAGTTGTACCCTTTGTATGCAGGCTTTTTGGCTCCGGTAATTAATTATCGCGAAACCTATAACTGGGGTTCTGAGTTTAGCATCGGCTACAAAGCGAAATTAACATCAGATTTAAATCTCGGCATTGGGATGAACTTCGGTTATGGCAATTCTGTTACCGATAGGGTAATTTATTCTCCCGGAAATCTCATCAACAACGTAGCGCCAGACTGGCCAATCTCATTTGGATTAGATCCTCGCAAATGGAACTCAGGTAATATCGGCTTGAAAAACATTGGCATGTTCAGAACCCAGGCTGAGGTAGATTCTTGGATGGCTAAATATCCCAACTACAGGCTGTATAATTTAGTTCCGCAGGCAGGTTGGTTGTATTATGAAGATATTAATCAGGATGGTGTAATCAATGATAATGACATGCAACCCATGTATAACAACACCAATTCGATCTTTTCTACTGGTATTTCCTTAAACCTGAGTTACAAAGCATTCTCTTTAAGTACTAATATTAACGCCAGATTTGGTGGTAAGGTTTTCTATGATGCAAGGGCAAGAATTGCACCATCTGCTACCAGAAACGTCTTAACCTTATGGGATGACCGATGGACAATTGACAACCCAATGGAAGGTAAATTTCCGCGTTTTGATGATCCTTCGCTTACTAGAAATTCTGATTTCTGGGCTGTAGACGGTACAATGGTCCGCATTAATAATATGACGCTAAGCTACAAGGCACCAGCTAAACTGATGAGTAAGCTCGGCTTAGGCGGCGCAAGGATTATGCTAACCGGGAATAACCTGTGGACAATCATTAATCCACTACCCTATAAGGATCCGTATACCTCCAACGCATATGACTATCCTATCTTAAGAACAATTTCATTGGGATTGAATGTTAACTTCTAATTTTTGAGTGATGATTAAGCAATTAAAAAATAATATAAAAAGGTCTTTAGTTATTTTATCAATAGCGGCCTGTTTGCCAGCCTGTATTAACAAAGATGAGTTTTTTGAGCTTCCAGATACAGGAGGTGTAGATGCCGTAATTTGGAGTGCTGAAGGTTCTGTGCAATTGCATTTAAACAGAATTTATGATGTCGTAATGCCCGCTTTTCCTTTACAACTGCAGCCAGATCGGTATGGGGTACACTTAGCCAGTGATGAAAACTACTTTCCAGATGCAGATGCAAACGCAAGGGCCGCATTAGGCTTGCAAGGTGTATTAACCAATAATGATGTAAGGCTGACAGGTAATACCTATGGAATAAATCCTGGAAATAATAAGTACTTCGATATTGCCAGATGTAATGATGCCATTAAAAATATTCCACTCAGTAGCATGCCAACAACTAGTCAGCGTACGCTGTTAGGGCAATATTACGCCTTACGTGCAATGACTTATTTTGAATTGGTAAAGGTTTATGGCGGCGTACCTTTAATTCTGGAGCCACAAACGCCAACTGCAATCTATTCTGAAGGTAGAAAAAGTGCAAAGGAGTGTATCGCTGCAATTATAAGTGATTTGAACAATGCAATTTCGATGCTTGATGGTTTTAATCCCGATGACGGTAGCGGACGAGGAAAAATTACCAAGTTGATTGCAACCTGTTTAAAAGCTAAAGTTTTATTGTACTGGGCGAGTCCTCAATTTAATCCAACGAATGATGGAAGGCACCCATATGATGCTGCAAGATGGCAGGAAGCCCTGAACGTGAATAAAGAAGCCTATGATTTATGCCTGGCTGCAGGAAAAAGATTAATGGCCAGTTACGCTAATATTTTTACTACCGAAGGATCCAGTAATACAGAAGCAATTCTCGTGAGAACGTACTCTAACACGATAAATGCCCGGGGTCATGATACCGAATATCGTTCAAGACCACAATCCGAAGGCGGAGGCACAAGTGCCTATTTTATTCCTACAACAAAAATGCTAGATGCTTACCCGATGAGAGATGGGCGTTCAATTGGTACCTCACCGCAATTTAGTTATGATGCAACAATGTTCTGGTTAAACAGAGACCCGAGGTTTGAAGCAACAATGGCTTATAATGGCAGTACCTATCCGTTAAGCGGCAACAATACCAGAAAACAATTTACCTATAACCAGGCGGTTGGCGAAACTACTGGCATAGGCGTTTATGTGAAACGTTTTACAACACCAGGCCTGGCTTCTGGAAATGTTAGATACAGCAATAGCATAGGCGGGAGTGGAATGGATTGGATTGAATTGAGGCTGGCAGAGGTAATGTTAAACTACGCAGATTGTGCTAACGAAGTTGGAAACCTTGCCTTGGCAAAAGATCTGGTTAGACAAATCAGGGTGAGGGCAGGGATAGTTGCGGGAACAGGCACTAACGATTATGGACTGGGTACAGTAGCAAGCACCGCGCAGATGCGTGCATTGTTGTTAAATGAAAGAATGGTAGAGTTTGCTTTCGAAAATAAACGCAATGCTGATCTTCGCAGAACCAGACAAATGCACTTATTAACTGGGAGCATGGCCAGACTTGAAGTACAGCTGATTAATCCACCGTCTGGCTCAGACCAGAAAGACAAAGGGATTTTGGAAGCCTTGACGGGCACAGTAAGATTCAGGGAAACCCTAAATTTGAATGATCGAACCATTTATACCAAATATTTTAGAAATGTTGCGGTAACCAATAGCACATACGTAACCTATAATGTACCTGAGTTTCATTATTTCTATACTTTCCATGATGACTTTGTGAATAACGGTGCCAATATAGTTCCTACAATTGGCTGGTCTGGTGGTACTTTCGATCCCTTGGATTAAGAATCGTATCCACTCAAATTAGAAAATCTAAAATGTAAATAATGGAATCCGCAGGCATACTTTACTTCATAATCAAGTACTGTAGTTAGACGAAATTCATTACCAATAAAGTAAATAAAAATCAAATGAAAAATATTCAAAAACTATTTCTCGTGGCCATTAGCATATGTCTTTTATCCGCTTGTAAAAAGGAGTCAGAAAATATCTTTACCATGTTTGATGCGGTTACTGTCACTTTTAATAACAGCGACCCTAGAAGTGTTGTAGACTATAAAACCGTAAACGATAAAGATGAAGTCTGGATCGACTATACTATTAATTCCACAAATGAGGAGATGTATTCTGTTGTGGTAGAACGAACAACAGGCACCGGTTTCGACCGTCAAACTTTTAGACCTGCTGCCACAGAGCGTAAAAGTTATTCCAACATCTTCAAATATATATTCCAGCGCGATGGACAAACAAGTTTTCGCGTTTACGCATTGAATCAAAAAGGCGTGTATATTGGCGATGGCTATAAAAAAGTGGTTGTAGATGTAAATCCCAGCTACAAAATTTTTTCCAACAGAGTGGTTTATTTACCAGATACCACAGCGAAGACGCTGACGTCATTCTTTTCTTTAAATAATGCAACAGCTTATAATTATACCGATGGACAAACGAATGCAGACAAAATTGATTTTGGTATTTTTAGAAGGGCATATTTCGATGCCAATACTAACCAAACGTTATATGCCATTAATTTATATTCCCCAGGTACACCGGTTAATCCTTTTCCAATTTACGACATCAACTCGTGGGCTCCTAAAAGAACCACTAAGTTTAGCGCACCTATTGCAAGCCAGGCGACAGCATTTTTAACCTCGGCTGTTTCAGGATCTACAATTGAAGCTTTGGCAAAAGCAAGAACCATTAACCTGAATGCAACGGTAGGAACGACAGCAGCAACCGGATTGGTGCAAGGCAGTGCGGTGTTTTTTCTTACGCAGGAAGGCAAATACGGAATGATATACATAAATGCCATAACATCAGATTATGAGAAGCGGCCTTATATCAATATCAGCGTTAAAATGCAAAATTAGTTATTCGTTTTAGATAAGGTCTTATCGCCACTAATTGATATATTTTAGTTTAAAAATGGAAGCAGTAATTGCTTCCATTTTTTTTATTCAGAAATGTTACATTTATATATGAATTTTATTCCTACCTTGGATCTTAGTTTTAGAACGGTAGTTTTCTGATGCGGGATTTTTTTAAAGGTTTGTTAATTTGCTTTAGAACCTTTATTCATTTTTAGCTCAAAAACTGCTTCAATGAACGAACAGATTGTAAAAACTTTCTAACCAAAAAAATTGAAACCAAGAAACAAGATGAGCCATTGATCCTGTGTTATAGACAGATTTATTTTAATCTGATTAACAACAATCATTTACTCTTCCGGGAATAAACTAAACAGCAATATCTAGAAGTAGTAGCTCAATCGCGAACGAAAGCAAACGTTTTGAAGCATGGAGCTATGCTTACAAATATTGAGTGACTAACTAACCAAAATATAAAAATGAACTTAAAGTTTTTACGCAAAATTTCTTTGTCCTTTCTGCTGATGATCGTAGCAAGTACAGTGCTGTTTGCTCAAGACAGAAAGATAACTGGCAAGGTTGTCGATCAGTCAGACGGGCAGGGAATCCCAGGGGTAAATGTGAGTATTAAAGGCGTTCCAAGCAATGTAAGTACAAACGCTGATGGGGTTTATACGATTCAAATAAAAAACAATACCGATGTGCTGGTATTCTCTTATATCGGCTACGCCAGACAACAAGTTACAGTGGGGACGCAAACCACGGTAAATGTTAGGTTAACATCAGATAATAAAAACCTCGAAGATGTGGTAGTTGTGGGTTACGGAACTCAGAAAAAAGCAACTTTGACTGGTGCTATTTCTCAACCAGATCTCAAGAAAGTAGAAGACGTTCCAGCATTGAGCCTAAGCGCTGTGCTTCGAGGTACAATGCCAGGCGTAACAGTTTCCGGCGGTGTTCAAAGGCCAGGGCAGGCAGCATCTATTACTGTGAGAAATCCTTCTGTACTTTCTAAAGACAGCCAGCAGGGAACAAATCCAATTTATGTAATTGATGATGTAGTAAGAACACAACAAGATTTCGAACAGCTCGATCAGAGTATGGTAGAAAGTATTTCTGTGTTGAAGGATGCTGAGGCAGCAATATTTGGGGTTTCAGGATCTAACGGAGTAATCCTTGTGAGAACAAAAAGGGGTAAAACAGGTGCGCCAAAGATCAGCTTCAGCTCTACAGTTGGTTTCTCTGATGCAACTAAATTGCCAGAATTAATGTCTGGCATTCAACTTGGTAATTATGTTAATAATTATTTAAATGCATCAGTTTATGCGCAGAATGCGTCTGGTGTGCCAAATAACAACTTTATCAATGCAGGCGGCTATCGTGTAATTAATGGTGTGGCAGACCCAACACGTCAACCCCAATGGTATACTCAAGATGAATTAGATTATTTTTCTAATCACAATAACAACTGGCTTCGTGAGGCTTTTCAAACTTCAACTTTAATTAGAAATGCCATTAATATCAGCGGAGGAACCGACAAAGTCAATTATTTTATTGGTGGCGATTATGTAACGCAGAATTCCAATTTTAAAGGGATTAATTCCGATAAATATGGTTTAAGAGCATCTATTGAAGCGAAATTGCTTAAGGGTCTTACCGTTTCTGGGTCACTGAGTGGAGATGTAAATTCTACAAAAAGTTACTACTATAAGCTTAACAGTACATCAGAAAGTTTAGATAACGATGTCGCAAGTTTGCAAAACGTTAATCCATGGTCTGAGTATTTTATTAATGGAAATCCAGTCATATTAGGAGCCAGCAATACGGGAGGCTTAGACAATATTAACTTCTTTCTGATTCAGAACTCAGATAATTTCACTGGCGGAAAACGTTATAACATGAACTTCCTTGGGAAAGTAACCTATGATATTCCTGGAGTAAAAGGTTTGCAGGCTACTTTCACAGGGAATAAAAATATTAATTCGGCAAATACCAAACAGTTCGGTACTACTTTCACCTATTACAAATATGCTGGTATCGGAGAAAATAACCACATTCCTGGAGGACCTTTATTAGGAACATATAATATTAAAAATGGCGATCGGGTACGCCTTAATCCTGTTTTTACTGAAAGCTATCAGCTAAATGCCGGTTTCAACTATAACAGGTCATTTGGAAAACACAATATCTCTGCCTTGGCATTGGTCGAGCAGCGTGAAAGTGAATCTGAAGGTGTGGCGGCCATGAGTGAAGGTGTTGTAACAGGTGGATTGCCTTATCAAACGTTTACCGTGGGTACTCAAACCTCTACCCAATCTTCACAAATCAGTCAGGATGGCTTCCAATCGTTGATTACACGTATCAATTATGATTACGATAACAAATACCTATTGCAGTTAGTTTATCGTGCGGATGGTAGTGCAAAATTCAGTCCTGGTAATAATTGGGGTAGTTTTCCTGCTGCATCCGTGGGATGGGTAATTTCCAGAGAGAACTTTTTCAAGAATAATGTTAAATGGATAGATTTCTTAAAAATCAGAGCGAATGTTGGTTTAACAGGTACAGATGCTACAAAGGCTTACCAGTTCCTAAGATCATATAATTTAGGTACCGGAAGTGCAGGTGGTGCTGTTTTCAATGAAGCTGATAGAACAATCGCGATTAAAACTAACGTAGCAATCCCGAATGATGCAGTGGTTTGGGATCACGCTTTGAAAACAAATTATGGTTTCGATTTAGAGATGTTGAAAGGTAAATTGAGTTTATCTGGAGATTATTTTTGGAATCACAATTACGATATGCTGGCTACTTTGCAGTCATCTGTATCTTTCTTGATCGGAGCGGCTGTACCAACTGAGAATTATGGATCCATCAATAACTTTGGTTATGAGTTTTCTGCCACCTGGAGAGATAAAATAGGCGATAAATTCACTTATAGTTTTAGTCCGTTCTACACCTGGAATGATAATAAAATAATCAAATATGACATCGCCTCTGGCAAAGTGGGAACAGTTGAAGATTTGACAGGCCAATCAAGCGATGCAGGATATTTCGGTTACAAATCTATGGGTATTATTAGAACGCAGGCAGAAGCTGATGCGATCATTGCTCAGCGTGCTAACGCGGCTGGCGGATCTGGCAAAGTGAAAATTCTTGATAATTTTTTACAACCAGGGATGATTAACTATGAAGACATAAATGGCGACGGACAGATAACCATCGCTGATAAACAATATCTTAAAGGACGTCAAAGTAATCATAACAATCTGGGCCTAAACTTTGGTCTTGGTTATGGTGGAATAAATGTTAACGTTGTTGCCGGTCTCTCATGGGGCGGCTATACATCCGTTGGCGGATTAAAAGCAAGTGGTACTGGTTCAACTGCGTATAATAACAGACCGTCTTATTGGGCAGATCACTGGACACCAACCAATACGAATGCGGCATATCCAAATCCTTATTTTACCAGCTCTTTAGAAGATAGCGATTTCTGGTTAGTTTCTGCAACACAGCTAGGTATAACAAACGCAAACATTAGCTATACAATTCCCAATAAGATAACAAGCAAGGCGGGTATCAATAGTATAAGGGTATTTATGCAGGCAACAAATCCAATCCAATTCATTAATCCCTTTCCAAATAATTATAGAGATTTCTTAACTCCGGTGGGTACTTATCCAACCTTACGTACCATATCATTCGGTTTAAATGTTGGGCTATAAACATAACATCATGAAAAAGAATATAATATTATCAATCATATCCTTAAGTATTGTTTTCTTATTAAGTAATTGTAAGAAGGTACTTGAAAAACAAGACTTAGGCAGTTTTACAGAAGGCCAGGTATATAGCGACTCTACTACGGCAACATTAAGCATCAATTATGTGTACAGTCAAAATCAACCTGGTTGGTTTGGGAACGTTGGCGGATTAAGCGGGTCAGTGAATGCGCTGTCTGATGAGCAATCAGGCGACAATGTTTTCACACGTGGCACAGCTACAATTGAATCAGTTACAGATCTCGGTAATTCCAATACCGGAGGTAATTATTTCAAAATCCGTACAATTAATATGTTCATTAGGGACATCAACGCCGGAACACTTGCTTCAGATACCAAAAACAGATTTGCTTCGCAGGCTATTTTCTGGCGCGCTTTCCGATACTTTGAATTGGTAAAACTTTATGGCGGCGTTCCACTCGTTTTAGCACCATTAGATGCTGTGGGCGATGAAGCCAAACAAGCTGCATTGTTACCAAGAAATACCACCAGCGAAACATTCGCCCAAATCGTTAAAGACCTTGATACCTGTATCAAGTATCTTCCAAGTAAATGGCAAAATAATGCGGATTATGGTCGCATAACCAAAGGCGCTGCATTGGCGTTCAAAGGCAGAGTGCTTTTATATTGGGCTAGTCCGGAATTTAACCCAAATAATGATATTACCAGATGGCAAACAGCATATAAAGCAAATGTAGATGCGATTGCAAATCTTTCAGCAAATGGATTTGGCTTATATAACAAGTGGGATTATTCAATGTGGACTACAGAAGGTAGTGGTGGTGGAAGTACGCCACGTAACCCAGAAGCTGTACTCACTACACAATATAACATGAGCCAGACGGATATCGGTCAAAACAATTCGACGTATCCAAATTCGACTGTGCCGCGATACATTGGTACCACAGGCGGATCGAACTTACCTACCTGGGAGATTGCGCAGGCTTTTCCGATGAAAGACGGAAAAGATATCGGAACCTCTTCAAAGTATCAATACAACGTCAATACGTTTTATAAGAACAGAGACCCTAGGTTTGATCAGACTATCGCTTACAATGGATGTAACTGGCCACTTTTAGGAAATAACTCGTATCGTTTATGGACCTATTATTACACCAGAAACAACGCGCTTACCTCAACAGAGAGCGCAGCAACTTTGTCTGGTTTATATTTGAGAAAAGGAATTGATCCTACTTTAACATTAACCACTTTTCCGAATGCAGGGACCGATTGGCAAGAAATTCGTTACGCAGAAGTATTGTTAAATCTTGCTGAATGTGCTGTTGAAATTAATAATGTGGGACAAGGACAAGAGGGATACGCAAACTTACTGGCATTACGTAAAAGAGCAGGTTTAGAGGCAGGAACAGATGGTTTGTACGGCTTGAATGCAGGTATGAGCAAAGATCAGTTGATCACCGCAATCATGAAAGAAAGGCAGATTGAATTGGCCTTTGAGGGCAAGCGTTTTTGGGATCTGAGAAGACGGAAGTTGCTTGAATCTACACTTAATGGTAAACGAAGAAGTGGAATCACGATTGCTTTGAAAAATACGGGTAGCAACACCGATTATTTATTGGCATCCAGAGATGCAGCAGCAAACACAGATTTGGACGCGCTTTATTTAAATAATTTTACGGTTACCACGAAGACGCTCGATTCATATAATATTAATTATCAGCCAGGAGTATACTTCTTTGGAATTCCAACAGCGTCTATTCAAAGTAACTCAAACATTCAACAGAATAATACCTGGGGAGGCACCTTCGACCCATTAAAATAAGGGTTGGTTAAAAGCATTGAGATAAGTTAGCGCTATCTCAATTTATATATTTGGTTTGGAAGAGGGGGGCAGCGAGTGCGCTCCTCTTTTTTTATTCAAGAATGTTACATTTATATATGAATATAATCTCTATCTTGTAACTCAGCTACGAAAGAGGTATTTAAGTATATCAACAGCTTGAAAGCGAGTTTTGTAACTGCTTAAAGCTTAAATTTCGAAGTAGCGAAAACTTTAGATTGAATGTCAATTTAAAGGTTAATGTATTTCTAACCAAAAAACTTATAACCAAGGAGCGATTAAAGAAATGAGCCAAATTGTACACTGAAATAGTATAAAATTTCAAAAGCGATCTCACAGCTTATCTTTAGTTTCTCCAACGAGCAAAAACACAAATGAAAAAGAACTTTTTAAATCTGCTGTTTTCGGCAACATTAATACTCTCAGCTGGTTCAGCTTTTGGCCAATATCCAAAAATTCCGGAAAATGTAAAAAAGGAATCAGATTCGATGATGAAAGAAGCTTATCGGCAGTCTGATATTGCCTGGGAAAAAGCCAAGCCAATCATTTTAAAAGAAGAGAAAGAAGGAAAACCTTATATTCCATGGGCTGGCCGTCCGAATGATTTGCCACAATCAGAATTACTAGCTTTTCCGGGTGCCGAAGGCGGTGGTGCGTATAGCTTCGGCGGCAGAGGTGGAAGGGTTATTGTAGTGAAAAACTTAAACGACAGTGGTCCGGGCTCGCTTCGCGATGCTTGTGAACAAGGTGGTGCCAGAATAGTTGTTTTCAACGTTTCTGGAATCATCAAAATCAAGACGCCGCTAATCATTCGTGCACCATATATTACAATTGAAGGCCAAACAGCTCCTGGTGATGGCGTTTGTGTGGCAGGCGAATCAGTTTGGTTAAACACGCATGACGTGATTGTACGTTTCATGCGCTTTAGAAGAGGCGAAACTTTCGTTGGTCGCCGTGACGATGCGATTGGTGGTAATCCGGTTGGGAATATCATGATCGATCACGTTTCTGCGAGCTGGGGATTAGACGAAAACATGTCAATGTATCGCCATATGTACAATGATAGTACCGGCAAAATCGAAGATAAACTTGCTACAGTAAACATCACCATTCAAAATTCTATTTTCTCTGAAGCGTTAGATACCTGGAACCATGCTTTTGGGAGCACGCTAGGCGGAGAGAACTGTACTTTTATGCGTAATCTTTGGGCAGATAATGGCGCGAGAAATCCCTCTATCGGCTGGAACGGAATCTTTAACTTCGCTAATAATGTAGTTTTCAACTGGAATAACCGATCTACAGATGGTGGAGATTATACCGCTTTATTTAACATCGTAAATAATTATTATAAACCTGGTCCGGTAACCAATTTGAAGGAGCCGATCAGCTATAGAATATTGAAACCAGAATCTGGACGCAGTAAGTTACCATATGTTGTTTTTGGTCGTGCATATGTGGAAGGAAACATTATTGAAGGAAACGAAAAAGTAACCAAAAATAACTGGGACGGTGGCGTGCAATTGGAGAATAAAAAAGGAGAATTGATGACTTTTGAACAGGCATCGCCATATTTCGCTGCGATGCGCGTGAAGAAACCTTTTCCAATGCCAAAAATTACCATCTTGCCTACTTTAGCGGCTAAAGAATATGTGCTGACGAATGTTGGTGCCAATTTACCTAAAAGAGATCCGGTTGATACAAGGGTAATTAAACAAGTAAAAACAGGCAAAATAGATTTCATTGAAGGTGTGAAATTACCTGAGAAAGATTTTGAACACCGCCGTTTACCAAAAGATTCTTACAAGCAAGGCATCATTACGGATGTAAGCCAGGTTGGTGGTTACCCGGAGTACAAAGGAACGCCATACAAAGATACAGACGATGATGGCATGCCTGATGCTTATGAGTTAAAGAACGGTCTTAATCCTAAAGATGCATCAGATGCAGCACAAATCTCAAAAAGTGGTTACTCCAATATTGAGGTTTATTTAAATAGTGTAGTTCCTGTTTCAACAGTTAAACCGAATTAAAATGCGTAGCTGGAATTCAATTTTTAGCATCATGGCTTTAAGTGCTGTTGCCAATATCGCGGCAGCCCAATATCCGGTAATTCCGGAAGCAATGGAGAAAAAGGCAGATTCGTTGCTGAAGAGTATCGAGGAAAAGTCTGAACTGCAATTTTTAAGGGTGAAACCCATTGTAGATGCAGAAGCAAAACAGGGTAAACCATATATTCCCTGGGCGGCAAAACCAGGCGACCTTCCACAATCTAAATTAGTCGCCTTTCCAGGTGCTGAAGGTGGTGGTGCTTATGCATTCGGCGGTCGCGGAGGAAAGGTCTACGTAGTTACCAGTCTGGAAGATTCCGGAAAGGGAACATTACGTGAAGCCTGCGAGCAGGGTGGTGCCAGAATTATTGTTTTTAATGTTGCTGGGATCATCAGGCTAAAAACCCCATTGATTATTCGTGCGCCCTATATTACCATAGCCGGGCAGAGTGCGCCTGGCGATGGCGTTTGTATAGCAGGTGAATCGGTATGGATCAATACACACGATGTGGTGATCCGTTATATGCGTTTCCGCCGCGGGGCTACAGATGTAACCCGCAGAGATGATGCGATTGGCGGCAATCCCGTAGGAAATATCATGATCGATCACGTTTCTGCAAGCTGGGGACTTGACGAAAACATGTCTATTTATCGCCATGTTTATGACAGAAAAGATGGCTCAAAACCAGAAAAACTCCCTACTGTAAATGTAACCATTCAGAATTCTATTTTTTCTGAGGCGCTGGATACCTATAACCATGCATTTGGAAGTACCATTGGAGGGTTGAATTCTACTTTTATGAGAAATCTCTGGGCCTCCAACATTGCCAGAAATCCATCGGTAGGAATGTATGGCGATTTCGGCTTTGCAAATAATGTTATTTTTAACTGGTGGAACCGCAGTGCCGATGGTGGTGACAATGCATCATTCTACAGCTTCGTTAACAACTATTACAAGCCAGGACCAATTACCCCTGCTGGCCAGCCCATTTCCTATCGAATTTTAAAACCAGAATCTGGAAGAGATAAGCGGTTTGTAAATGAGTTTGGAAAAGCTTACGTAACCGGAAACATTGTGGAAGGAAACGAAAAAGTAACTCAAAACAATTGGGATGGCGGCGTGCAGCCAGAAAGCAAACGCGATCCGCAAAAATTATTGGATTCTATTCGTACAACCAAGCCGTTACCAATGGCTAAAATTTCCATCATCGATACGAAAAAAGCTTATGATTATGTGCTTGCCAATGCGGGCGCAAGTTTGCCGATAAGGGATGCAGTTGATACGAGAATTGTGAAGCAAGTGGCCACAGGCAAAATTGAAGTTATTGCAGATGACAAACTTCCTGCTAAACAAAGCTATGTAAAACGTCGCCTTCCGGCAGATTCTTATAAACAGGGAATCATTTCCGATATTGCTCAGGTTGGTGGTTATCCGGAATACAATGGGAAGCCTTATGTAGATAGTGACCATGACGGCATCCCTGATGCTTATGAATTGAAAAATGGATTAAATCCAAAAGATTCAGCAGATGCAGTAAAGATGACGAAGTCTGGTTATTCGAATATTGAAGTTTATTTGAATAGTTTAGTAGATGTGAAGAAAGTAAAACCGTTGTAAGAACAAGGATTAAAGAACAAAGAGCAAGGATTAGGAAGCAAAGATTAAATACAAAAGCTTAACGCCTAAAACGAAAAACGAAAAACGAAAAACGAAAAACGAAAAACGAAAAACGATCAACGAAAAAATCACTATAAACCAATGCCAAAAGCTAACCACATATTTAAAACCTTACCATACACGTTACTATCAACTTTGATTTGTGTATGCTGTTTTGGAGGTTTCTCTTTTGCGCAAAAAACAAAACCCGTAGAGCAGCCAAAACCTATTTTTAAAGGCAAAGAGGGGAAACTGGGCTACACAGCAGACACACTTGGAAATAGGATTCCGGATTTTTCTTACGCAGGATACGCCGCTGGAGAAAAGGCTATTCCAAACGCAATTATAAAAGTAGTAGTGCCGGTTAAAGATGGCGATGCAACATTACGGATTCAATCTGCAATTAACGATGTGGCTAAATTGCCAATTGGAAAAGATGGACTTCGCGGAGCTGTTCTGTTAGAAAAAGGAACTTACGAAGTTAGTGGAACGTTGAAAATTACCGCATCCGGCGTTGTACTTCGGGGCAGCGGAATGGGAGAGGGCGGAACTAAAATATTAGCGAAAGGTTTGGATCGGATCGGCGTAATCAGAATTCTCGGTAAGAAAGACAAAGTGGAAGAGCCTCCCATTACCATTACTGATCGTTACGTTCCTGTAAACGCAAAGAAAATCACCTTAGCTAACGCAACAGGTTTCAAAGTTGGTGATAAGGTATTGATTCATCGCCCTTCTACAAAAGAGTGGATTGAAACCCTGAAAACTGTTGAATTTGGCGGCGGCGAAAGTGCGCTTGGATGGAAACCCGGAACAAGAGACCTTCATTTCGATCGGACAATTATTGCAATTGATGGCTCGGTAATTACCCTTGATGTACCGTTAACCACCGCGCTGGATGCGAAGTTCGGCGGTGCAACGCTAACCAGGTACAAGTGGAACGGCAGAATCTCAAATGCCGGTGTAGAAAATTTACAACTCGAATCAGATTATCACAAAGAAAATATTAAAGATGAATACCACCGCTGGACAGCCATTTCCCTGGAGAACGTCGAGGATGCCTGGGTTCGTCAGGTTGTGTTTCAGCACTTCGCAGGTTCTGCGGTTAATGTGCTCGAAACAGCTAAAAAAATTACAGTAGAAGATTGTAAGTCGCTTGCACCCATTTCCGAAATTGGTGGAGAACGCCGCTATACTTTCTTAACTACGGGGCAACAAACGCTTTTTCAAAGGTTATATTCAGAATATGGTTACCATGATTTTGCCGTAGGCTTTTGCGCGCCTGGTCCGAATGTATTTGTACAATGCCAATCTTATTTACCCTTCAGTTTTAGCGGTACCATTGATAGCTGGGCATCAGGCGTATTATTTGATATCGTAAACATTGATGGCCAGGCATTAAGTTACCTCAACCGCGGACAGGATGGACAAGGCGCTGGCTGGAGTGCAGCCAACAGTGTTTTCTGGCAATGCATTGCAGCCCGTGTAGATAATTTTCAGCCACCAACTGCTCAAAACTGGGCGTTTGGTACCTGGGCACAATTTTCTGGAAACGGCTATTGGGATATGTCTAATGAGCAGATTCAGCCCCGCAGTTTATATTACGCACAACTCAAAGATCGCCTGGGTAATGAAATTGATCAACGCACGTTCATTCTACCCGTAGAAACAGAAGCCTCTAGCAGTCCACCCGTTGATGTTGCACAAAAGCTCACCAAACTCGCCTACCAGCCCGCTTTAACTGTATCAGCCTATATTGATGCTGCATCAGTGCGAAATAAAATTCCTGTTGAAAGCAATCTGGCCAAAAATATTGATAAGATCGGACTGGATAAAATTATGCCAGCCACGCTCGCGGATGCGATGCTTGTAAAAAACGGCTGGTTGGTTCGGGGAAATGAAGTTGTTATAGGCAACCGACAGGATGTACCCTGGTGGAATGGAAGTGCCCGTCCGCATGGATTAAAAAATACGAAATTCCACATCACCCGCTTCGTTCCTGGCCGTGCCGGAAACGGTTTAACTGACGACCTGGATGCAATTACCGATTCCATGAAAAATGGTTCAGTTAAAATTCTCGACCACAATTATGGCTTATGGTACGACCGCAGAAGAGATGATCATGAGCGAATCAGAAGAATGGATGGAGAAGTGTGGGCACCATTTTATGAGTTGCCCTTCGCACGAAGTGGACAGGACAAAGCCTGGGATGGTTTAAGCAAATACGACCTCACAAAATATAACCTTTGGTACTGGGACAGGCTTAAAACATTTGCCAATCTAGCCGATCAGAAAGGTTTGGTACTCATCCACGAAAACTACTTCCAACACAATATTATAGAAGCAGGAGCACATTACGCAGATTTTCCATGGCGTACTGCTAACAATATTAACCATACTGGTTTCCCTGAGCCTGTGCCATATGCCGGCGATAAAAGAATATTTATGGCAGAACAGTTTTATGATATCAGCAACGAAAGCCGCAAGGCGATTCATAAGGCGTATATCCGTAAATGCCTCGAAAATTTCAATGGGAATTCTGGCGTAATACAACTAATTGGCGCAGAGTTTACAGGTCCGTTGCACTTCGTAAAATTCTGGCTTACTACCATTAAAGAATGGGAGCAGGAGACAGGTAAACATCCGGTTATTGGCTTAAGCGTAACCAAGGATGTGCAGGATGCCGTTCTCGCAGATGCAGATCTCGCTGCTGTAGTGGATGTAATTGATATCAGGTACTGGCATTATCAGGCAGATGGTACCGCTTATGCACCACAAGGTGGGCTTAATCTGGCCCCTCGTCAGCATGCACGTTTACTCAAACCGAAAAAAACATCTTTCGAAGAAGTTTACCATGCCGTTTCAGAATACAAAGCAAAATTTCCGGCTAAAGCCGTCATCTACTCGGGAGACAATTTCGATAGTTTCGGTTGGGCAATTTTAATGGCTGGTGGGTCTTTATCCAATGCAAGAAATCTAGATCAGGTTATAATATCCGGTATTTCATCCATGAAGCCATTTCTTCCGGCAGGCGAAAATAGTAAACAATATGGTTTGGAAAACCCTGGTAAAGCTTACGTTTTATATAATGCTGCTGAAACTGCCAGTACTATCGATTTAACAAAGTACAGTGGAAAATTTTCTGTTAAAATAATTGATGGCAAGGATGGAAAGGTATTGAAACAGGAGAAAATTAATGGCAATTCAATGAGTAAAATAGATAAAGTTGGAAATGGCGATGAGGTAATTCTCATCAACAAAATTTAAAATATGACGATTAAGACTAAGATATTTTTCCTCGCCATGGCTTGTTCATTAGCCTTTGGTTGTAAAGAGAAGCCACATTTTGGCGATAAAAGTTTGCTTATTTCAGAAAATGGACGCTATTTGACTACCGGAAACGGCGATCCATTCTTTTGGCTGGGCGATACCGGCTGGCTATTGTTCGGCAAGCTCAATCGGGAGGAAGCAAATGCCTATCTGGAAGACCGCAAGCAAAAGGGGTTCAATGTGATCCAGGTTATGGTATTACATGAGGTTCCTTCTGTAAACGTATATGGCGATTCATCTATTGTAAATAAGGATGTATCAAAACCTGCCCTCACCAAAGGGAATGATTACAAGGATAGCAAAGCTTATGATTTTTGGGATCACGTAGATTATATTATTGATCTTGCTGAGCAAAAAGGCATTTATATGGCGCTGGTACCGGTTTGGGGAACCAATGTGAAAGACAAAAAAGTGAGTGTTCCGCAGGCTAAAATTTATGCAGAATTTCTGGCTAAAAGATACCGGGACAAAAGCAATATTATCTGGCTAAACGGTGGTGATATCAAAGGAAGCGATGGTCTAGAAGTATGGAATGCGATCGGGCAGACTTTACGTGCTAATGATCCTAATCATTTAATAACATTCCACCCAAGAGGGAGAACGGGCTCATCTACCTGGTTTCACAATGCGAACTGGAACGATTTCGATATGATTCAGTCTGGTCATCGCCGCTATGATCAGGACACTTCAGCGAAAGAAACTTTGCATTATGGAGAAGACAACTGGAAATACATTGAAACGGATTACAAGCTGAAACCTACTAAACCTACCATTGATGGTGAACCATCTTACGAGGGTATTCCACAAGGTTTACACGACACAATAGAACCACGATGGAATGCTGCAGATGTGCGTCGTTATGGTTATTGGTCGGTTTTTGCAGGTGCTTTTGGTTATACCTATGGCAACAACGCCGTAATGCAGATGTACAAACTGGGAGATAAAAAGGCTGCTTATGGTCCGAAAGAACCATGGACAAGCGCCATCAATGCAGCCGGTGCCACGCAAATGAAACACCTTAAAAATTTGATGTTGTCTCGTTCTTATTTCGATCGGGTACCAGATCAAACCCTTATTGCGGGCAAAAATGGAGAAAAATATGAGCGGGTGATCGGAACCAGAGGCGAGGAATTTGCCATGCTTTACACTTATACTGGCAGAAACTTCAGTGTTCAACTCGGTAAAACCGATGGCGATGAAGTAACGGCATACTGGTTTGATCCAAGGACAGGCAAATCCGCAGTTATTGGCACTTTTGAAAACAAAGGAATTAAGGAATTTAATCCTCCAGGCGAACCTAAAGAAGGAAATGATTGGGTATTAGTATTGGAAGGAATATAAGAGGAGCAGTTTAAGGAAGGCATGCTCTATCATCTAGGCCTGCGCGAGAATGACGATCAATCAAAATACAACAACGAAATATAATAATAGTGTTTAAACTCAAATCCATATCATCTTTTCGCTTAGCTATAATTTGCCTGCTTCTTTCTGGCTTAACATCCTGCACCAAACAGGCTTACCTGTTTACGTCATTTCATGAACCGGCAACAGCTGGATTGCGGCTTTTATACAGCTACGATGCTTACCACTGGACCGATTTAAACCAGACATTTTTGAAGCCAGAAGTTGGTACGCAAAAGGTGATGCGCGATCCATCAATTGTCCAGGGACCTGACGGTACTTTTCATCTGGTTTGGACTTGTAGCTGGAAAGGTGATAAAGGCTTTGGCTATGCAAGTTCCAAAGACCTCAAAAACTGGAGCAAGCAGAAGTTTCTCCCGGTGATGGAAAGTGAACCTAAAACGGTTAATGTTTGGGCACCTGAACTATTTTATGATAATGATAAAAACGAATTCGTAATCATCTGGGCTTCAACAATCCCTTATCGCTTCCCTAAAGGATTGGAAGAGGAAGATAATAACCATAGAATGTATGCCATTACCACAAAGGATTTCATTACTTTTTCTCAACCGAAGCTATTCCTGGATCCCGGTTTTAGCGTAATTGATGCCGTGATTGTGAAGCGGGATTTAAAGGATTATGTTTTGGTTTTAAAGGATAACACCCGGCCAAACCGAAATTTGAAAGTGGCTTTTGGAAAGGAAGCACTTGGTCCTTTTGAAAATGTTTCAGAAACTTTTAGTCCGAAGTTAACCGAAGGACCAACTGTAATAAAAGTTAAGAATGACTGGCTGATTTATTTTGATGCTTACGGGCAGAAGATCTATTCTGCTTATAAAACATCAGATTTTAAAAACTTTAAAGATGTAACTGCGGCGGTTTCTATTCAGGAGGGGCACAAGCATGGAACGATTATCAAAGTAAAACGGAAAGTGATTGAGCATTTGAAAAAAAGATAATGGTGACTTCGCTAAACCTCAGATTTTTTGCAACCAGTGGGGTTAAAAATGAAAAACCAATCACGGCAAACGAAAATTGATGCTCAGCAAAAAGAAACGCGAATGCCACAGATAATGAGCCTGATGCGGAACAATGAACGATTAAAAATGAAACTATTTAAAATACTTTGTTTATCACTGCCATTGGCATTTGCGATCAAAACCGCCGATGCACAAGATACTGTGCGCTATACAGGTAAAACCTTGGTAAACGCAGATTATCACCACGGGCAATTGACTCCCGTAGTTGGTGTACATAGCATTCAAACTTTCAGGGCGAACCGGGCACACCCGGAACTTGCAGAAAATTTCGGCTGGACATATAACCACGCTCCAATGCTGGCCTACTGGAACAATAAATTTTATGTAGAATACCTCAGCGATCAGGTAGGTGAGAGTATCCCGCCGGGGCAAACGCTATTGCAGTCTTCAAAGGATGGATATACATGGACTAAACCTGATGTTATTTTTCCGGTTTATAGAATTGCCGACGGAACAACGAAAGAAGGACGGACAGACGTAGCGAAAGATCTAGACGCCGTAATGCACCAGCGAATGGGCTTTTTTGTCTCTACCAAAAACGTGTTCCTTGTTTTGGGCTTTTACGCCATCAGTTTTGATGCAAAGGACGACCCAAATGATGGTCATGGGATTGGGCGTGCAGTGCGGGAAATTCAGCAGGATGGAAAATATGGCGCAATTTATTTTATTCACTACAATCCTGGATACACTGAAAAAAATACAAAATATCCTTATTACACCAAAAGCAAGAATAAGTCTTTCGTGGCTGCATGCAAAGAATTGCTGGCCAATAAGCTGATGACGCAGCAATGGAACGAAGAAGCAGATCGCAAAGACCCGTTAATTACCTTGCAAAAACAATACAAAGCCTTCAGCTATTACCATTTAAACGACGGACGGGTGGTTGGTTTATGGAAAAATGCACTCACCGCAATAAGCAATGACAATGGCAAAAGCTGGCCGGAAAATGCCTCCAGGGCACCTGGTTTTGTAAACAGTAATGCCAAAATCTGGGGACAAAGGACTGCAGATGGCAATTTTGCCACCGTCTACAATCCGTCAGAATATCGTTGGCCGCTCGCCATTTCAACCAGCAAAAATGGCCTGGACTATACCAATCTGTTACTGGTAACCGGGGAAATTTCGCCAATGCGATATGGTGGAAATTACAAATCTTACGGGCCGCAATATGTACGTGGAATTATTGAAGGCAATGGAAAACCAGCCGATGGCAAGTTGTGGGTAACCTACAGCATGAACAAGGAAGATATCTGGGTTTCATCAATTCCATTACCTGTAGCAGCCGAGGTAACTGAACAGGTGGATGACGATTTCGCTAAACTAAAAAAAGACAAAGCGCTAGATAATTGGAATATTTACAGTCCGTTATGGGCGCCAGTAAAGATAGAGGAAAGCACTTTGGTATTAAAAGATAAAGATCCTTTTGACTATGCGAAGGTAGAACGTGCTTTCCCTGCCAGCAGAAAAATTAATGCCTCTTTTGCAGTAACACCAAAGCAAAGTGATTTTGGTTTGCTCGAAATCGAGTTACAAGATGAAAAAGGTATGGCAACTGTGAGGCTGACATTTGATAGTGCCGGTACGCTGAGTGCAAAGGCTGGTGCCCGCTATAAAAATTTCATGAAATACGAAGCCGGAAAAACCTATGATATTAAACTAAAACTCGATGCTTTTACCAGGTTTTACACCATAACCGTTAACGGGAAAGATGTGTTGACCAGCCTGGCTTTTCAACCCGTGGCGACAGTCTCCAGGATTGTTTTTCGTACAGGTTCAGTTCGGAGGTTCCCTGATGTGGATACCCCGGCAGATCAGACTTACGATTTAAAAAATGCTGGAGAATCAGAGAAAAAGGAGTCCGCTTATTCCATTAAATATTTAAAAACGGAGGGATTTTAGGATGGGAAAGCAGTCTGGAGTTTGTGGTTTTGAGTTTGGGGTCTTCCGCTCAGTGCGTTTCATCACATCGTCATTGAGAGGTAAGAGCCAATCTCTCCTGCTATTAATCTTCGTTATATTATCTCTTTCAGCGCATGCAAAAATTTTTTTGCCACAAATCTTATCCAGCGATATGGTTTTACAGCGGGAAAAGCCTGTTAATATTTGGGGTTTTGCTTCGCCTGATGAAAAAGTAGATGTAAAGTTTGCCGGGCAGATTAAGAGAACGGTGGCCGATAAAGCTGGCAACTGGTCTGTGGTATTAAGCGCCTTAAAAACGTCAGCAAAACCACAGACGATGGTGATTTCCGGCTCAAATGAAATCAAATTAACAAACATCCTAGTTGGTGAAGTTTGGATTTGTTCTGGCCAGTCGAATATGGAATACCAAATGCGGAAGCTTGCGAAAATTCCGAAACCTAAAAATGAAAAGCTGGGTTTTCCATCAGATGAAGTAGAGAAGGCAAAGAATACACAAATCAGGATATTTTTAGTGAATCGAAAAGCACTCAGTAAACCGGATTCGGTGCATAAGAGCTGGGCAATTGCACAAGATTCTGCTTTGCGTGCATTTTCTGCTGTGGGTTATTTCTTTGCAAAAGAAGTTCAGGCGAAATTAGGCATTCCCGTCGGCGTGATTTCTTCATCCGTTTCCGGCAGTGCGATAGAGCCCTGGATTGCACCCGAAGCATTTGCACAGGAACCCTACTTCAACAATGTAAAAGTAAGCAACGACCCCGGAAAATTTTATACACCGATGATTGCGCCACTTTCCAAATTCAAAATCCGCGGTGTTTTATGGTATCAAGGCGAAACAAATTGTTTTTTAAATGAAACCATTTCTTACAGCTATAAAATGAAGACTTTAATTAACCTTTGGCGAAAAGCCTGGGGTGAACAAGACTTACCTTTCTATTATGTTCAGATCGCACCGTTTGATTACAGCAAACAAAAAAGTGATAAGGTGATATCGACCGCAGATACAGAACCCAATTTTTGGGAAGCTCAGCAACAAGTGTTACGCGTTCATAACACAGGAATGATTTCTACTTCCGATTTAAATGATAACGGTGGCGATTTGCACCCAACGTATAAATGGGAAGTAGGACGAAGATTAGCGCTTCTGGCCCTGGCAAAAACATATCAAAAACAGGTGGCATATTCTGGACCGGCATTTAGAAATGTTTCGTTTCAAGGAGATCAAGCTTTGCTCAGTTTCGATCATTTAAATGCTCAGACATCGGTCAAGGGTTTCACTATCGCCGGGAAAGATGGCAAATTTGTGGAAGCAATGGCCACTATTTCGGGTGGCAAAGTAACTGTTTCTTCAAAAGCGGTTGCGCAACCGGTGTCCGTAAGGTACAACTGGACGGAAAACCCTACGGGCAATTTCTATAGCAACGGCTTACCCGCGCTTCCCTTTAGAACGGATAATCCACTCGTAAACCAATTTAAAGCCAATTAATGAAGTTTAAAATCTTACCCTTTATTTGTTTTGTAATGATGTTTTGCTCGCTTAGGGCGCAGCAAACAGAAAAGTTATACCTCTCAGGCACCGGAAATGACCAAACCGTAAACTGGGAATTTTACTGTACCGAAGGAATGAACTCGGGAAAGTGGACAACCATCCCTGTACCGTCTAACTGGGAGTTACAAGGTTTTGGGAAATACAATTACGGATTCAACAAAGAGGCGAATAAAGGAAAAGAAGAGGGACTTTATAAATACCATTTCAAAATACCAGGCACCTGGAAAAATAAGAAAATCAACATTGTTTTCGAGGGCGCAATGACGGATACTGAAGTAAAGATTAACGGCAAATCGGCAGGGGAAACCCATCAGGGCTCTTTTTATGTTTTTAAATACGATATCAGTAATTTAATCACTTTCGATGGTGATAATCTCCTTGAAGCAAAGGTATCTAAACATTCAGCAAATCAATCCGTTAACGAAGCAGAACGCAAAGCAGATTTCTGGATATTTGGCGGTATTTTCAGACCTGTTTACCTGGAAGCTTTGCCGCAAACTCATTTCGAAAGGATCCAGATTGATGCACAGGCTAGTGGTAGTCTGAACGCCAAAGTTTACACAAGTGGTGAGGCAGATAAAATCAGCGTATTACTTACTGATGCTAAGGGGAAAAAGTTGGGAAAAGAATTTTCTACTCCAGTCACTTCTGGCATAACGCAGATTAATCAGCAATTTAAAACTCCGGCGTTATGGTCTTCAGAATTTCCTAACCGCTACTTTGCAACTTTCACGTTGTTTAAAAATGGTAAATCCATTCATCAACTGACCAAAAAAATTGGATTTAGAACCGTTGAAGTGAAGGAGCGCGACGGTGTATATGTAAATGGGGTTAAAATCAAATTTAAAGGGGTAAACCGGCATTCTTTCTACCCCAATTCAGGCAGAACCACCAGTAAAAAGATCAGCATTGCCGACGTTTTACTGATGAAAGAAATGAATATGAATGCTGTTAGGATGTCGCATTATCCGCCAGACGGCCACTTTCTTGATGTTTGTGATTCACTGGGTTTATTTGTTATGGATGAGTTAGCTGGCTGGCATGGCACTTATGATACACCGACGGGTACCAAATTATATCACGAAATGATGGCAAATGATGAGAATCACCCGTCAATTGTATTTTGGGCAAATGGAAACGAAGGCGGTCATAACCTTGAACTTGATCATTTGTTTACTGAAAATGATTTACAAAAACGTCCCTTAATTCATCCATGGGAAGTATTTAATGGCTTCGAAACAACCCATTACCGTGAATTTAACTATGGAATTGGTAATTACGATCATGGTCATAATATCCTGATGCCTACCGAATTCCTGCATGGCATGTGGGATGGCGGGCATGGTGCCGGTATTGAAGATTACTGGAATGCCATGTGGAATAACCCGCTTTCTGCCGGCGGTTTTCTTTGGGATTTTGCCGATCAGGCAGTTGTTCGTACAGATAAAAATGGAGAACTAGACACGGATGGAAATCATGGTCCCGACGGTATTGTAGGGCCTTACCACGAAAAAGAAGGAAGTTTTTATACGATTAAAGAGGTGTGGAGTCCGGTGTTTGTAGCAAAACAGGAAATTACCACAGGCTTTGACGGTTCTTTTTTCCTGGAAAATAGATATGCCTTTACCAATCTCAATCAGTGTAGCTTCGAATGGAAATTGAAAAAACTGAATGCCGGAGCTGATGCCACTTTCAAAGCCGGAAAAGCTGATGCACCAAATGTAAAACCATTCGAAAAAGGAAAAATTCAGGTCAATTTGCCTGCAGACTGGCGCAGTTTCGATGCATTTTATCTGACCATCAAAGATTTCTACGGCAAAGAACTGTTTACCTGGAGTTTTCCGATTTCGCTTCCTAAAGACGATGCGGCGAAGATAGTAGTAAAAACTGCTGCCGCTAACGTAAACGTAAAGGAATCTGCAACCGCTTATGAGGTATCAGCAAACGGAATCAATTTAACTTTTGATAAGCTAACTGGAATCTTGACGCAAGCTGAAAATGCCAAAGGAATCATTCCTTTTTCAAATGGCCCTGTTCTACAAGAAGGTGTGAACAATTTTAAGAACTTCAAAACCAGGATGGATGGCAATCAGTTAATAATCAGTTCTACATTCGATAAAAAAGAAAGTTACAACACATTAGAATGGACGGTTTATCCATCAGGTTGGCTGAAAATGCAGGTTAAATATTTTCCTTCTGAGTATTTTACCACATTCGTGGGATTGAATTTCTCTTACCCAGAAACAGAAATTAAATCGGTGAACTACAAAGGAAATGGACCGTACCGGGTTTGGAAAAACCGGATGAAGGGAACTGAATTTGGCATCTGGAAAAAGGAGTATAATGATGCTGCAACCGGAGAGCCAGGTTGGCAATATCCAGAATTTAAAGGATACTACTCAAATCTATATTGGTGCGAATTTATCGGTAAAACACAAAGCTTTAAGGTGGTTACAGATCGTGAAGATGTGTTTCTGCGCTTGTTTACCCCGAAGAAATCTAAAGATACGGAGTATGATAATATGAGTCCAACATTCCCAACAGGCGATATTTCGTTTATGAATGGCATTTCTGCGATTGGTACAAAAACACAGAAACCAGAAACTACGGGGCCGATGGGAATGAAACACGTATTTTATGATTTTGATAAAGACCCAAGCAGGGCATTGGATATGACCTTGTATTTTGATTTTTCAGGGAAGTAACAGGTTGAACCGCAAAGAAGCAAAGGGTAACGCAAAGTAAAGAAGAAAAGAATATCCCGCAGATCGAATGAATTCGAGCAGAAGAGCCGATTGTTGTTCTGCGAAAATCTGCGAGATCAGCGGAGGAAATAAAAATGGCACATGTGATAAATCGGCTAGACAATGAGATTTTAGTATGGAAAAAGACAGAATATCCCGCAAATCGCGTGGATTCACGCAGAAGAGTCGGTTGTTGTTCTGCGGGAATCAACGAAATCAGCGGGAGGAAATAAATGTGGCACATGTAATCAACTGGCTAGGCTGCAGAGATTTTCATATAGTAAAAAGAAAGAATATCCAGCAGATCACATTGATTTACGCAGAAGAGTCGATTATTGGTCTGCGGGAATCACCGAAATCAGCGGGAGGAAATAAATAGCCATGGCGCATGTAATCAATCGGCTAGACAATGAGATTTTCGTATGGAAAAAGACAGAATATCCCGCAGATCACGTGGATTCACGCAGAAGAGTCGATTGTTGGTCTGCGAAAATCTGCGAAATCAGCGGGAGGAAATAAATAAAAATTGCATATGTAATTAACTGGCTAGGCTGCAGAGATTTTCATATGGCAAGAAGAAAGAATATCCCGCAGATCGCGCGGATTCACGCAGAAGAGTCGATTATTGGTCTGCGGGAATCACAGAAATCAGCGGGAGGAAATAAATAAAAATGGCATAGGTAATTAACTGGCTAGGCTGCAGAGATTTTCAAATGGCAAGAAGAAAGAATATCCCGCAGATCAAACAGATTGGCGCAGAAAGGAAAAATATCAAATTTGCGAAATCTCTAAAATCAGCGAGAGAAGCTAAAATCAAAAATAAGTGCAATCAGTTAATATGTGTTATCAATCACGAAGCGTAAATGAATATTAAAATATACATCGCATTAATCAGTATTTGCTTGCTCCCTATTTCAAAAGTGGTGGCACAGATCAGTGTGCAAAATCCAAAATGCGAAATGTTATGCAATCCGCTGGGAATTGATGTTACTCAACCACGTTTGAGTTGGGAGATTGTTTCAGCTAAGCGGAATGTCGAACAGCAAGCGTATCAGATTATAGTTTCATCCACACCAGAAAAACTATCTCAAAATGACGGTGACCTATGGAATTCAGAAAAGGTAAATTCTTCAGCTTCGGTTCACGTAAAATACAGCGGCGGGAAACTAAACAGCCGGATGCGCTGCTTCTGGAAAGTGAAAACCTGGACCACTGTAGGAGAAAGTGACTGGTCTGCGACGCAATCCTGGACGATGGGCTTATTAAATTACAAAGATTGGCCAAAAGGTTGGATCGGTTTCGACAGGGCTTTTCCATGGGATAACATTCAAACCGATTCGCGCTTATCTGCAAGGTATTTCAGGAAGGAATTCCAGAGCACTAAAACAGTGAAATATGCTACGGCTTCGATTGTTGGCTTAGGGTTATATGAGCTTTATATCAATGGCAAAAAAGTAGGAGAGGATGTGCTTTCACCTTCACCTACAGATTATACCAGAAACGTAAAATACAATACATACGATGTTACAAGCTACCTGCTCAATGGTAAAAATGCTGTGGGTGCAGTTTTGGGGAACGGCCGTTTCTTCGCGATGCGACAAAACGAAAAGCCTTATAAAATCAAAACTTTCGGCTTCCCCAAGATGCTGATGAACATCAATATTATTTACAGTGACGGAAGTGTTGCCAATATTGACACAGACGGGAGTTGGAAAGGAACCGCAGACGGACCAATCAGAACTAACAATGAGTATGATGGGGAAGAATACGATGCAACCAAAGAAGCAGCGGGATGGAATAAAATAGGTTTCGACGATAGTAAATGGATGAAGGCAGAATTTGTGCAGGAACCAACAGGAACAATCGAAGCCCAGATGAATGAAAACATTCGTGTGATGAAGACCATAAAACCAGTGGCGATTAAAAAACTTTCCGGCGATCGATACGTGTTGGATATGGGCCAAAACATGGTAGGCTGGTTACAAATCCAGGTAAAGGCTGCAAGAGGTAAGCAAATCAAACTTCGGTTTGCAGAATCTTTGCAGCCGGGTGGAGAACTGTTTACGGCTAATCTTCGCAATGCGAAATGCACTGATTTGTACACAGCAAAAGGCAATGGAACAGAAACCTGGGAGCCTACATTTGTCTATCGCGGTTTTCGCTACGTAGAACTTTCCGGCTACAGTTACCAGCCTTCTATTAATGATTTTGTTGGCAAAATGATTTACGATAATATCGAAACCGTTGGCACCTTTCAAACCTCGGATGCATTAACTAATCAAATATTTAAAAATGCCTGGTGGGGAATTGCCGGAAATTATAAAGGGGTTCCGATTGATTGTCCGCAACGAAACGAGCGTATGCCTTGGTTAGGCGATCGTGGTGCCGTTGCTTATGGAGAAAGCTTCGTTTTTGATAATGGCAGATTTTATGCAAAGTGGCTTCAGGATATTCGAAATTCTCAAAAAGAAGATGGCGCAATTCCAGATGTGGCACCAGCTTTCTGGAGATATTACAGCGATAATATGACCTGGCCAGGCGCCATGTTGCTGGTAACCGAAATGCTCTATAAGCAAACCGGAGATGTTTCTGCAGTTGAGGATAATTACCCGACAATGAAAAAATGGCTGCGTTACATGAAGGATCGCTACATGCAGGATTTTATACTGACCAAAGACAGTTATGGCGACTGGTGCATGCCGCCTGTAACCATCGAATTTGGCCGTGGCAAAAGTGCTGATAAGAAATATCCGTCGGCATTGATTTCCACCGCCTATTACTATCACTTTACGCAGTTGATGATCCAATTTGCAAAAGCAATTGATCAGGAGGAAGACGTGGACATTTATCAGAAACTGGGCGAGCAGATTAAGAATGCATTTAATCAGAAATATTATGATGAGAAGGGTTTTTATGGGACCAACCTGTTAACAGATAACATTATTCCGCTTTACTTCGGTATGGTACCTAAAGATCAGGTTGCGCAGGTTTTTAAAAACATTACGTATACGGTTGAGGTAACCAATAAGGGCCATTTAAGCAACGGCTTGGTCGGAATTCAATGGTTAATGCGCTGCCTGAACGACTACGGTAGGCCGGATCTGGCTTACACTGTGGCAACTCAAAAATCATATCCTGGCTGGGGTTACATGATCGAAAATGGCGCAACTACCATTTGGGAGCTTTGGAACGGCAACACATCAGATCCAAAGATGAACTCCCAAAATCATGTGATGATGCTTGGGGATTTGCTGATCTGGTATTATGAAAATCTGGCTGGTATTAAATCAGAAAATGGTGCTTTTAAAACCATCATAATGAAACCCGAAATGATTGATGGGTTGAGTGCTGTGAATGCCAGTTATCAGTCAATATATGGTTTGATCAAAAGCGAGTATACCAAAACATCAGATGAGTTTAAGTGGAAAGTAAGCATTCCAGCCAACACCAGCGCAAGGGTTTACCTTCCGGCAGCTAACAAAAACGAAGTCTCTGAACAGCTCGCAACTGCGAAAGATTTGAAATATATTAAAATGGAAGATGGCCGGGCAGTTTTTGAAATCGGATCAGGCGATTATTTATTTGTGGTAGCTGGGGAAAAGGGAATTAGAGAAAAGGGAAATAGAAAATAGTGATAAAAGGGAATGGAAAATTAAATAGCATAAATCGTCATGTAGGCACGAAGCAAGCTCATTTGTGAAATTAGATTGCTTTGACTTACAAAGGCTTACTTTGAAAGACAGTCTATTGTCCTGCTTCCTATTTTCTAAACTAGATCGTATACAGTAAAATTAAATAACCAATAGTTTAAATACAATTATGAGAAAATTGATAAAACCAATCATTTGCCTTGCACTATTCATTATTACCGGAAACGCATTCGGACAAACGCGAGATATAGTTGTTCCTGGAGAAATTCTGGATAAAGCGAAAGAATGGGTTTCGGCATTAAACATATCTGACGGGAAGAAAAAAGTAGCCGTAGAATATACCATTGCTACGCACCTAACAACCATAAGAGACTGGCATAACAGCCATCCTGCATCAACAGTTCCTGATGGAATCAATCCAGTTACGGGAAATAAATTAAGCGATTTGGATAAACAAATCATCGCTGACTCGGCTATCCCGTCGGCAGTACATCAGTCGCTAATGGAGGGTTTGAATAAAAATCTCTCACCAGAACAAGTGGAAGTGATATTGGATAAATACACAATCGGGAAAGTTGATTTCACAATGAAAGGCTACAAAGCAATTGTTCCTGATTTAACGGTTGAGGAGGAAGCGAAGATTCTGGGTTTCATGAAACAAGCCCGCGAACAAGCGGTCGATTTTAAAAATATGAAACAAATCTCAGCCATCTTCGAGATTTACAAAAACAAATCAGAACAGTTGTTGAACAATAATGGAAGAAGCTGGAGAGCACTTTATAATGCTTATACCAAAAAAATCAAGGAAGAAAAAGCCGCAAAGCAAAAGCAGTAATTAATTCACTTATCAGGCGCTTTATAAGCCAGATTGATAGACGATTCCGTCAAATGCCATTCAAAAATTATAAGATATGAAATTTAAATATAGGATATTTCTCTCCGTTAGCCTCCTGGCGGTGTCAGCAACTACTGCATATGCCCAGGTAGAAAAATGGCAGACTGGCGTGGTGAAACAAGAATTTTTATATGAGCAGGCACCGTTTCCTTCCTGCCATTCTGCAACCATTGTAGAAACACCCACGGGTTTGGTGGCTTCATTTTTTGGTGGAACAAAAGAGCGCAATCCAGATGTGGAAATTTACATCAGCAGGTATCTAGATGGAAAGTGGCTGGCGCCGGTTTCGGTAGCCAATGGTATTCAGCCGGAAGGAAAAAGGCTTCCAACCTGGAATCCGGTGCTTTATCAGGTGCCAGGTGGCGACTTACTGTTGTTTTATAAAATCGGACCAAAACCCTCGGAATGGTGGGGACTGATGAAGACCTCAAAAGACGGCGGCGTGACCTGGTCTGCAGCTGCTAAACTGCCTGATGGTTACATCGGGCCGGTAAAAAATAAACCGGTTTTATTGAGTAATGGAAATTTGTTTGCACCCTCAAGTCGCGAAGGCGATGGTTGGAAAATTCACTTCGAAGTAACCCAGGATAATGGAAAAACCTGGCGAACCGTTGGACCGGTTAATGAGAACGGAATCAAGGCGATACAACCCAGTATTTTGCAACATGGAAATGGTAAATTACAAATTCTCGCCAGAACGGCTAACCGGGCAATTGCGGAATCGTGGTCGACAGATAATGGAGAAACATGGTCACCGATGACGAAGACTACGCTTCCAAATAATAACTCCGGCACCGATGCAGTAACGATGAAAGATGGCAGGCATGTGTTGGCTTATAACCATGTATTGCCTCCCGGTACTTTGGCAAAGGGCGCCAGAACACCATTAAATGTTGCGGTTTCGAAAGATGGAAAGGCTTGGTCTGCGGCTGTAATTTTGGAGGATTCACCAATTAGTCAGTATTCTTATCCTGCAGTTATCCAGACTGCTGATGGCATGTTACACTTCATTTATACCTGGCGAAGACAGAAAATTAAACATGTGGTGGTTGATCCGTCAAAGCTTAAACTGAAGAAAATTAAAAACGGCGTTTGGCCAAAATTGAATGGATACGCCGCTCCGGTAATAACAGAGACTAAAAGCGAAGAACCATGAGACTAAGGAAATTTGCTAAAGGGTCAGATTGCTTCAGCTCGCACTGGCCTTGCTTCACAATGACGGATATTTCAAGCATTTAAAATAACTAAATACAATGGAAAGAGGCGGATTTGTCTACATCATGACCAATAAAACACATATGGTGTTGTACATAGGCGTTACATCTGATTTACGAAACAGAGTTTATGAGCATATAAATCATGAGTATCCAAAGAGCTTCACGTCGAAATATAAATGCCACAAGCTGGTTTATTACAATTTCTTCTGGAGCATTGAAGAAGCGATCATAGAGGAAAAGAGGCTGAAAGGCGGTAGTAGATTGTCTAAATTGAAACTGATAAATGAATTTAATCCTAATTGGAATGACTTATTTGAAACATTGGACTAATCAGTTTCCATCATTGCGAGGCACGAAGCAATCTCTCTTTTATGTGTCAGATTGCTTCAGCTCGCACGGGCCCGGCTTCGCAATGACGACCGATTTTTCGGGGCGATCGTTTGATTTTCCGTCATTGCGAGGCACGAAGCAATCTCTCTTTTATGTGTCAGATTGCTTCAGCTCGCACGGGCCCGGTTTCGCAATGACAACCGATTTTTCGAGGCGATCGTTTGATTTTCCGTCATTGCGAGGCACGAAGCAATCTCTCTTTGAGCGGTCAGATTGCTTCAGCTCGCAGGGGCCCAGTTTCGCAATGACGACCAATTTTTCGAGGCGATCGTTTGAGTTTCCGTCATTGCGAGGTACGAAGCAATCTCTCCTTGAGGGGTCAGATTGCTTCAGCTCGCACGGGCCCGGCTTCGCAATGACGACCGATTTTTCGAGGCGATCGTTTGACCGTATTAAACAAACAAGAATACCCGTTCCTATGCTTAAAAAATTCATTTTATTTATTATTACTTGCTTTTTATCGTTGAACCACCTGTCGGCTCAAACGCAAAATACCGATCAGCAATACCGAAAGCCACTCAAGGAAGTATTATCCGACATTCAAAGCCGTTTTAAGGTGCAGATTAAGTATTCAGGACCACAAGTAAAAGACAAATGGGTAAACTATGCCGAATGGCGCTTTCGATCTGACGCAGATCAAACGTTATCCAATGTCCTTGCCCCGCTGGATATGAAAGTCAACAAAGAAAAGCCTGGCGTTTACAAATTGAAAGAATACGAATATTACCGCTGGGAAGTTGAGGATGGATGGGCTTACCTCGATCAACTGGCAACGAAATATACTGACAAAGCCAGTTGGGAAAAAAGAAAAGATTCAATAGAGCCTCAGCTTTTTCAAGCGCTCCAGTTGTCGCCACTGCCAGCTAAACCTAATTCAAAACCGATCATTACGAAAAAACGAATTTTTGATGGTTATTCAGTCGAAAACATTGCGTTAGAAATTCTACCAGGTGTTTGGATCAATGGGTCACTATATAAGCCGCTAAAGATCAACGGAAAAATACCTGTTATATTAAGCCCAGATGGACATTGGTCACAGCAGCGTTATCGGGCCGACTGCCAGATTCGCTGTGCAACGATTGCCAGAATGGGCGCCATGGCTTTTAGTTACGATCTTTTTGCCTGGGGCGAATCAATGCTTCAGTTTAAATACGAAGACCATCGCCGAAGCCTTGCGCAAACTGTACAAACTTTGGGTGGAATCAGGATTCTGGATTATTTCAGCGCATTAAAGGAAACTGATCAAAGGAGGATAGGAATTAGTGGTGGCTCTGGAGCTGGAAGTCATTCCATTTTGATGACGGCAATGGATGATAGGATCAAACTAAGCGCGCCCGTCGTGGCGATGTCATCTTATTTTTACGGTGGCTGTCCTTGCGAGAGTGGCATGCCAATTCACCAGTGTGGCGGTGGAACTGATAATGTAGAACTTGCCGCTATGGCTGCTCCACGTCCGCAATTGCTGGTTTCTGATGGAGGTGACTGGACCGCCCATACACCGGAACACGATTTTCCGTACCTGAAGACAATGTATGGCTATTATGGCGTTTCCAATAAAGTTGAAAATGTGCATTTACCCGCAGAAGGTCACGATTTCGGTGTAAATAAACGAATCGCCTTATATGATTTCCTGGTTAAAAACTTCAGACTGAACAATGCTGTGGTTAAAGATAAAACAGGTAAATACGACGAAAGTAAAGTGACCATCGAAAAAGAAAACGCCATGTATGTTTTTGGCGATAAGGGCGAAAAACTTCCTAAAAATGCGGTAATAGGATTCGAGAATTTACAGAAATTATTTCCGCAAAGCGTATCAAAATAGAAAAGATGCAGAATCAAAACCGGAGAAAATTTATCAATAGTGTTGGTTTGCTTACTGGCGCTTTTCTCTTTAATAATCAGTTGCTTATTGCATCAGAAAAGTTAGAAAGATACAAAATAGCAGTAATTGACTTAATGATTTTAAAACGTCAGAAAATTAGTGCACTTCCGCTGGCAAAAGAAGTTGGTGCAGATGGATTGGAAATAGACATGGGTGGCCTGGGCAACCGGGAAACGTTTGATAATAAACTAGCTGATGCGGCAATAAGACAAGACTATTTAAACCAGGCGAAAGCGATAAATCTGCAAATTTGTTCGTTGGCCATGACTGGCTTTTATGCACAATCTTTCGCTACCCGGCCAACCTATCAAAAAATGATTCAGGATTGTTTGGATACTGCGAGGGCAATGCGGGTGAAAGTTGTTTTTTTACCGCTGGGAGTCCAGGGCGATCTAGTCAAAAATCCCGAATTGCGGGATCCGATTATCCGAAGGCTTAAGGTAGCTGGGAAAATGGCTGCTAAGGCGGGGATAATAATCGGTATAGAGACGGCTTTAGATGCGGCCGGTGAGTTGAAATTGCTGAAAGATATTGGTTCCAGAAATGTTAAAAGTTACTTCAATTTCTCTAATGCAATCAAAAATGGGCGCGACTTAAATCATGAACTTAAAATTTTAGGAAAGAAGAATATCATTCAAATCCATGCAACTAATGAAGATGGGGTCTGGCTGCAAAATGATCCGAAGGTTAATCTAAATAAAGTTAAGCAAACGCTCGATGAGATGGGTTGGACTGGTTGGTTAGTAGTAGAAAGAAGTCGAGATGCGACCCAGCCAACCAATGTTAAATACAATTTTAGCGCCAACACCAGCTATCTTAAAACAGTTTTTCAAGAACGGTAAGTTATGAAACGAATTATTTTTTTCATCCTATTCGTCATTTCTCTATCGCCTTTTGAAAGCAAGGCAGCAGATATTTACGTGGCATTAAACGGTAGCGATAACAACGAAGGTACAAAGGAAAAGCCACTCGCTTCCCTTCACTCGGCGATTAGAATGGCACGCGAATTACGGCGGCTCAAAGATCCATCCATCTTAGGCGGAGTTAGGATTATCATTGGCAAAGGCGTTTATCGGCTAACTGAACCGATTGTATTGCGCCCTGAAGATTCTGGTACGAAAGATAGTCCAACGGAAATTTTGGGCATTCCAAATGAAAAGGTAGTGCTAAGCGGTGGTGTGAAAATTGGCAAATGGCGAAAACTTAACGGCAATACGCCTGGCTTACCCCCAAATGCTGGCGGAAAAGTCTGGGTTGCCGATTTGCCTGTTCGAGGTGGGGTTGATTTACAATTCAGACAGCTTTGGATAAATGGTACCAAGGCTACCCGTGCGAAAAATTATAACGGCGAGGAAATGGGTAGGATCCTTTCCTGGGACAAAAAGACGCAGACCTGCAGAATCCCCTTGTCTAAATCCGTCAAGCTAAATGATGTAAACGGAATGGAAATGCTCATTCACCAATGGTGGGCAATTGCCAATCTCCGGGTTAAATCTGTCAAGAGGATTGGTGATGTTGCCAAACTTTCTTTTATGCAGCCTGAAAGCCGAATCCAGTCTGAACATCCCTGGCCGGCTCCATGGATTTCTGAAAAAACTGGAAATTCGGCCTTTTACCTGTCAAATGCCATTCAGTTTTTAGATGAACCAGGTGAATGGTTCGAAGACCTGCGCAATCATAAACTTTATTACTGGCCTAAGGCTACAGAAAATATGCTTAGCGCCGATGTAGTGGCGCCTGTTCTAGAAAATCTGGTCAAAGTAGCCGGAACCATCGATGATCAGGTTGCCCACGTTTCGTTTAAGAACATAGCCTTTTCTCACGCCAGCTGGTTAAGGCCATCGCAGCAGGGTCATGTGCCGCATCAAGTCGGTATGTATATGCTTGATGCCTATAAACTTCAGGTTCCCGGCACGCCAGACAAAGCCGCACTGGAAAATCAGGCCTGGGTAGGCCGGCCGGCTGCTGCAGTTGAAGTGAGCTATGCCAATGCTATTACTTTCGCATCCTGTCGTTTTGAACATCTGGCTTCAACTGGTCTTGATTTTAAAAAAGGAACCGCCGATAATTTGACCGTTGGAAATCTTTTTAAAGATGTTGGCGGCTCCGCAATTTTGGTGGGTACCTTTTCTGATGAAGCGACAGAGGTACATTTACCGTACTCACCAAAAGATCAGCGGGAGATCTCAACGAACGAAACCATCGAAAATAATTTCATCACTGATGTAACCAATGAAGATTGGGGAGCAGTTGGTATAGGAGCAGGTTACGTTCGTGGCATTAAAATCAGCCATAATGAGATTAGCGATGTTTCTTACTCCGGCATTAGCGTCGGCTGGGGCTGGACTAAGACCGATAATGCGATGAAAGAGAATACGATCAGTAGTAACCGAGTCCATCATTATGGTAAACACATGTATGATGTAGCCGGAATATACACTTTATCTGCGCAACCCCAATCGGTTATTAAAGAGAATGTTATAGATAGCATTTATAAAGCACCTTATGCCCATCTGCCCGAGCATTGGTTCTATTTGTATACCGATGAAGGATCATCGTATTTCACAATAAAAGACAACTGGACGCCTGCTGAAAAGTATTTACAAAATGCGAATGGCCCAGGCAATGTTTGGGAACGCAACGGACCAAAAGTGCCTGACGAGATTAAAAACCAGGCAGGATTGCAGCCAGCTTTTCGTTACTTGTTGAACGAAAGACCAATATCTTCAAAAAGGGGAATCAATACTGCTTTATACAAGCCTGTTGTTTTTGAATTGATATTCAAGAATGCAAATCTTCCCGGCAGGAAAATTTTGGAAAACTTTGCAAAAGAAAATAACGTTTTACCTTCGGCGATTTATGAATGGAATAACCGTCTGGTTATTTATACATCGAGTCTAAAGGTAGAAAGCTTGCAGCAAACCTTGAAGCGTCTAAACGCATCGGAGATAAAATTATATGAAGATTTGATTTATGATTTTAGTCGCGAGAAGAATTGTAATGATCAATCCGTTTCGGAATGGGATCATACTATTTTGTCTGCAAACCTGGTGGAAGATTCGAAGCTTCAGCAGGAATATCTCGACTATCACCGGACACAGTTTGAAAAATGGCCGGAGGTTTCTAAGGGCTTTTGCAACGCAGAATTCCAGCGGCTCGTTATCTTTAAAAAGGGAAGGCAGTTGATGTTGATCATTAGTATCCCAAAGGGTAAAAAGCTAGATGATTTGAATCCAAAAACCACGGAAAACAATCCAAGGGTAGATGAATGGAACAAAATCATGAAGAAATATCAGGAAGGAATTGAAGGAGCCAAGCCGACTGAAGTGTGGTCGTTTTTTAAACCGCTTGATTAGGTTGCACTATGGTTTTAAGCCGGGTTAGGATATAGGAAAATATAGATAAAAATGCTGATTCGTTGTGATAAAACGAACAGCATCATTGGTAAACATAAAACGCTTAGAAAATATAAGATCATGTTAAGATTAGGGATTTTAGGATTAGGAGAGGGCAGAAGTACGATTTCTGCCTCATTGGCGAGCAAAAAGTTTAAGCTCATACAGATTTGCGATGCCAATAAAAAACTTTGTGAAGAACGTTCGCTGGAATTCGATTTTCAGAACTGGACTACCAATTACGAGGACATGCTTACCAGTGATAAAATCGATATGATCGCGATTTACACCCCTGATCATTTGCACTTTGAGCACATCAAGCTGGCATTGCAACATGGAAAACACGTTGTTTGTACCAAGCCATTTATTGATGACCTATCGCAGGCCAATGAGTTACTGGAGCTTAGCAAAAAATCCAGAAAAAAGATTTTTGTTGGGCAAAGTTCCCGGTTTTTTGAGCCGGCAATGCGCCAGAAAAAAGATTTTGATAAGGGGGTGATTGGTGAACTTATCACAATAGAGAGTTATTACCATGCAGATCACAGGTGGTTTTTAGAGAAAGGCTGGTCGTTGAAACAATCATTTAAATGGCTTTACGGTGGTTTAAGTCACCCGGTTGATTTTATCCGCTGGTATATGCCAAACATTGAGGAAGTGATGGGATATGGGATGTTGAGCAGCAATGGCTTGAAGGCCGGATTGAAAAATCAGGATACAATGCATTTTATTTTCAAGGCGAAAGACGGCCGGATTGCCAGGGTAAGCGGTGCCTATACTGGTCCTACACAGCCCGCTAGTCGCGACAGTGGCATGAGCTGCATTTTAAGAGGAACGGAAGGTGCCAGTCAGGCCGATTACCATGAGTTGCGTTATTCTGTAACCACTAAAACAGGAGAAGAGAAGGTGATTACCTGGGGCGATGCTACATTGAAGCATTATTTCCGTTTCGAGGGGCAAAGTCACCATGCGGGTGAATACCAGAATTACCTTGATTATTTTGCGGATAGCATTAATAATAATTTCACCGCTTATCCCGATTTAAAAGAAGGTATTGGCACGGTGGCGTTGTTGCAGGCAATGGATAAATCAATGGAAACAGGCTTGCCAGTTAAAATTGATGAGATTTTAACAGCGAACAAAATTAGCAGGGAATCTATAGGCTTGTAAGCATCTTATTACTGTTCAACACTAACTCATTACGTATGAAGCATAACGACCGATCTTTTGAATTTACTAGGTGCTTAAAAATTATTAACCACAGATAAAAAGGATAGGATACAGCTAAAATTTAAGGTCAGCATGGAGACGAGGTGACATCGGTATGCTCACTCAAAATCTTATTTGTATTGACTGGGTGCTTAACAAAGAATATTAACCACAGATAATAAGGATGGACACAGATAAAATCTAAGGTCAGCATGGAGACGAGGTGACATCGGTACGCTCACTCAAGATCTTATTTGTATTTACTGGGTGCTTAAAAAAGAATATTAACTACAGTAAAAAGGATAGGATACAGCTAAAATTTTAAGCTAAACATAGCGTATAAGCACTACGAACTAAAAGGTTTTGCCTCCCTAATCTGTGTTTATCCGTCTTCATCTGTGGTTAACGATAATCAATACACATAACAAAATTTACTAGAATCCACAATACTGTTGTGGGCTTCAACTCACAACAGCTAACCAAATAAACCAATGGGAAACATTGTAGAACGTTTAACCAACTTAGATTACCTCATTGTCATCGCTTACCTCACTATCCTGATTGTAATTGGGTACCGGGCTAGCTTTTCGAGAGATAAAAACAAAGACGAAACGCTTTTTCTGGCGAACAAGTCCCTTGGCTGGGCAAGCATTGGTTTCAACATGTGGGGCACCAATGTCGGGCCGTCTATGTTATTGGCTTTTGCCAGTATCGGCTATACCACTGGCATCGTTGCCGTGAATTTCGACTGGTACGCCTTTATCTTTTTATTTCTGCTGGCAATCGTTTTTGCGCCAAAATACCTGGCAGCGAAAGTAAGCACCATGCCCGAATTTATGGGCAACCGTTACGGCGACTCTACACAAAATATTCTGGCCTGGTATGCCTTAGTGAAGATTTTAATCTCCTGGCTGTCTTTGGGTTTGTTCGCTGGCGGATTTCTTGTTCGCCAAATACTAGGGATACCGATGTGGCAATCGGTTACGGTTTTGGTGGCATTTGCAGGATTATTTACATTCTTCGGTGGCCTGAAAGCCATTGCAAAAGTAAACGTTTTCCAAATGATTTTGCTGATTGCGGTATCGCTTTCGCTTACCATTTTAGGATTAAATAAAGTTGGGGGCATTTCTGCCCTGTATGAAAAAACCCCCGGTCATTTCTGGAATTTGATTCAACCCGCAAGCGATCCAAAATATCCCTGGTATGCCATTCTGTTGGGATATCCGGTTGCGGCGGTGGCATTTTTCTGTACCGATCAGTCTATGGTGCAATCCGTTTTAGGTGCAAAAAATTTAAAACAAGGCCAGTTAGGTGTCAGTTTTATTGGGTGGCTTAAATTGCTTTCCCTTCCATTGTTTATCGTTACCGGGATTTTGTGTTACGTACTCTTCCCGAATTTAAAAGATCCCAACGAAGCGTACATGACAATGGTAACCAACCTTTTTCCACCCGGAATGAATGGTCTGGTAATTGTGGTTTTAATCGCTGTTCTGGTCGGAACCATTGGTTCTTCACTTAATTCGCTGAGCACGGTTTTTACGATGGATGTGTATGTGAAAAAAATAAATCCGCAAGCAACGAACAAGCAAATCATTAATATTGGCCGTTTAACAGTTGTTGCCGGGTGTATTTTCGCCGTCATCGTGGTGCTGGCTATCGATAACATTAAAGGCCTGAACCTGTTTGATGTCTTTCAGTCGGTTTTGGGTTTCATCGCCCCGCCGCTTTCCGTGGTATTTCTCCTTACCGTATTTTGGAAGAAAACCACCAGAAAGGCAGTAAATTTCACTTTATCAATTGGCTCTATCTTAAGTTTGGGTACCGGAATTACCTATTTATGGATCTTTCCACCAAACGAATATCCATTCTGGCCACATTACCTGATGTTATCTTTTTACATTTTTGCGGGCTTACTGTTGATCGCCGTGCTCATTTCGCTTCTGGATCGAAGTCCAAGCTTCTATGAAAGAAACGACGAACACGAGGCTAACATTGAGAAACCCGCTCGCGCGGTTTGGATATCGTGGGCCGTGCTGGCACTAGTGATGATTGCGCTCTATTTATTCTTCAACGGACACTAACACCTTATTATGAAAGTTAAATTCTTAATTATTGCAGCCTTGTTTTTTGGTTTCTTTACCGAACAGGCACAAGCACAAAAAGCTTCATGGATCTGGTATCCAGGCGACTTCGACATTTACATGAGCAACGTAATGCAAAACCGCAGAACCGAACGCGGGTCCTTTTTTCCTGTTTTTTGGAAAATGGATAGCCATTACGTTCTGGTAGATTTCCACAAAGAGTTTACGCTAAGTGAAGCGGAAGAAGTGAGGCTGTATGTGGAAGGCACTTACAATGTGAAGGTAGATGGGCAGGCGATTTCAGGTTTCCCAAAAACGGTCTTGATCCCGGCAGGAAAGCATAAACTAAGCCTTAAGGTTTACAGTCAGGGCACGGTACCCGCCATTTTTGTTCAGGGTAAAACAATTGCATCTGATGAAACCTGGCTAACCACTTTTGAAGATAAGGAGTGGATTGATCAGAGTGGAAAAGTATCTGATAAATCTGGAACTACTTTCGTTTCAGTAGGCTCATGGAAACTAAACGATCCAAATATAGTGCCGTCTAAATTTAAATTACCGGTGGTTGCACAGTTCGCGGTAAAGAAGGAAAAATCTGGCAACGGTTACGTAGCAGACTTTGGCAAGGAAACATTTGGGTTTATTAAAATACACGGCTTAAAGGGGAAGGGAGATGTTGATATGTATTATGGAGAGTCGAAGGAAGAAGCTTTATCCATTGATAAATGTGAAACACTTGATCACCTGAATATTAATTCATCAGAGAAAAAAGACAGCATCATGCCGCTGTCTAAAGCTTTCAGGTACGTGAACTTCCAGGCGGGAAATGGTGTTACTGCAGATTCCATTTCTATGCTTTATGAGTATGCCCCAGTAACCGAACGCGGAAGTTTCAAATCGTCCGATAGCGAATTGAACAAAATCTATGATGTAGCAAAATACACTTTCCATTTAAACACACGCGAATTTTTTATCGACGGAATTAAACGCGACAGATGGGTGTGGAGTGGTGATGCATACCAAAGTTACCTGATGAATTACTATTCGTTTTTTGATGCACCTACCGTGAAGAAAACTTTATGGGCCCAGCGGGGGAAAGATCCGGTAACGGCACACATTAACACCATTATGGATTATTCTTTTTACTGGTTCCTGGGTATTTACGATTATTATCAATTCACTGGAGACCGGAAATTTGTACAGGACATCTATCCAAGAATGCAATCGCTCATGACTTATATTAATGGTCGAAAGAATAAAGATGGATTATTGGAATGGATGCCTGGCGATTGGATTTTTATTGATTGGGCTGATAAACTAAGTAAAGACGGCGAGGTGAGTTTTGAGCAATTACTTTATGCCAGAAGCTTAGAAACCATGGCTTTGTGCGCCAAATTGGCCAACGACCCTGATCAGGCGGCGAAATATGATCGCGAAGCAAAAGCATTGAAGACCAAAATTTTTAATTTATACTGGAATCAGGGAAAAAATGCCTTGGTGCACAGCAGAATAGCAGGCCAGCCAACCGATAATGTAACCCGTTATGCCAATATGTTCGGAATCTTCTTCGATTATTTTACACCAGAACAGAAACTTGCCGTGAAAGAACATGTGCTGTTAAACGATAAGATTGCCAAAATCACCACGCCATACATGCGATTTTATGAACTTGAGGCATTATGTGCAATGGGGGAACAACCATACGTGCTTAAAGAAATGAAAAGTTATTGGGGCGGAATGCTTAAACTCGGCGCTACTTCCTTCTGGGAAGAATATAATCCGGATAAGAAAGGCACGGAACATCTGGAAATGTACGGCCGACCATTCGGAAAAAGCCTTTGCCATGCCTGGGGTGCGAGTCCGATTTATCTTTTAGGGAAATATTACCTTGGCGTTAGCCCGGATTCTCCTGGCTATGAAACTTATACCATTCAACCGAACTTAGGTGGTCTGGACTGGATGGAGGGTAAAGTGCCAACCGCCAGCGGCGATATTGCGGTATACATGACTAAAAATGAAATCAAAATTTCTTCTCCAACAGGCGTAGGAAAACTAAAGCTAAAAAGTAAGCGTAAACCAGTAGTAAAGAATGCGGAAGTAAAAGAGGTTTCGAAAGGAATTTATGAGGTGGTGATTGAAAAGGGTAAGGATTACAGGGTGAAGTATTCTGGGTAATAAACATGCGTTAATGCCTTTAGGCTAACGCTCGTTTTTAACGAGCGTTGAATAGCCTGTCGTTTGCAAACGATAAAATCGTAAAATTATTTATGCACTCGTTTGGAAACGAGCGCAAACCTTTAGATCTGGTACGCTTTCGCTAACGCACGTTTTTAACGAGCGTTTAATAGCCTGTCGTTTGTAAAGGATAAAATCGTAAAATTATTTATGCACTCGTTGGGAAACGAGCGCAAGCCTGTACGCAAACATGTAGATCGGCTACGCTTAGGCTAACTCTGGTTTTTAACGAGCTTTGAATAGCTTTACGTTTGCAACGATAAAATCGTAAAGTTATTTATGCACTCGTTTGGAAACGAGCGCAAGCCTGTGCAAACCTGTAGATCGGGTACGCTTACGCTAACGCTCTTTTTAATGAGCTTTGAATAGCTTTTCGTTTGCGAACGATAAAATCGTAAAATTATTTATGCACTCGTTTGGAAACGAGCGCAAGCCTCTGCAAACCTGTAGATCGGGTACGCTTACGCTAACGCTCGTTTTTAACGAGCGTTGAATAGCTTTTCGTTTGCAAACGATAGAATACGTAAAATTATTTCTGCGTCCGTTAGGAAACAAGCGCAAACCTGTAACTCAATACTCTAGGCTTACGACTCCGAACTCAACACTCTAGACTCACAACTCCAAAAATGCCTTTAGAACGGCAAAGCCCACTTAAACGTGTTGGGGATTAAACCCCAATCCTTTGTTCGATCTTTTTTACACACTTATAAGCCTCAGCAAGAATTACTTCATTTTCAATCGCCGTGTCTGCATTCAGTGCATTTAACATCGAGATTGTTAAACATGCAATAATGCCATTGTTGCTTGCGAGTCCGACAGGTACCGAAATATCAGTTACACCAGAAACCGAATCACTGTTCTTAACATAAGAGCCATTTTCCTGAATCTCGCCCAAAGAAGTTATAAAATCTTCCTGTTGAGGCTTGGCGTATTTCTTAAATATAGCATTGGTTTTTAACGTATTTATGCGCTCGTTTTCAGGCATATACGCTAATAAAACCTTTCCTGATGCGGTAAGCGGTAGCGGAAATAAATTTCCTTCTTCAATAGAAAGCGCAATCGGTCCGGGACTTTTAGCATGAATAATCACCATTACCTGGTTCATATATAAAATGCTCAAATGGCATGATTGGCGGATGCTGTTCGCCAGTTCTTCCAGCGGAAATTGTGCAGCTTTACGTAACTCATCAATTGGAGAGTGGCGGTGAGAAAGATAGAACAACTTCAAAGATAAGCGGTATTTGCCCGAAACTTCATCACGCAGAATGTAACCACGACTCTCCAAACTCATCAGCATCCGATAAATTTCGTTCGGCGTTTTCTCAATGCCAACAGCAATTTCTGTTTGAGATAGGGGTATAGATTGTGCAGATAAATATTCCAATATATCAAGGCCCTTATCTAAAGCGGGCGCCTGATATTTCGATTCTTTTTCGTTCATACTGGCTTAAATTTGGCTGTAGCAGTTTTTTTACAATTCCAAACATACAAAATGCATTCATATTAATTGCTTACAACATTTTGTATTAATTTAAATACGAAGATATGTTTTCATATTTAAAAAAAACATTTATATTTGAATTGATCCTGTTGTGGAGTTGTCATCAATTTCATGTTATAAGAAATCGATATATTTTCTGCTTCAAGGTATCAATAACCATTTATAAACCCAAATTTTTATTGCTTTGCGTGAAATTGGTAGCGCAGGGTTAAACATAAAAAAATGAGCAGAATTTTCTTATTTTCCTGGCTACTTTCGATCAGCATTTCGCTGTCTGCGCAAGATATTCAGGTTGCTCAATTGTCTTGTTCTTATTTAACAAATCCCATTGGGATAGACAGCAATAGCCCAGTTTTAAGCTGGAAGTTGAAGTCGGGCAAACAAAATGTAATGCAAACCGCATATCAGGTTTTAGTTGCCAGCAGTGAAGCTCAACTTAATAAAAACCAAGGTGATATCTGGGACACCAAAAAGATAGCCTCAAATCAATCCATTCAAGTTCAATATAAAGGAGCAGCACTTAAATCTGCAAACAAATATTATTGGAAAGTAAGGGTATGGGATCAAAATAGTAAAAGCGCTGGTTGGAGTAAAACCGCTTTCTTTCAAATGGGTTTACTCAACGCTGGCGATTGGAAAGAGGCCAGATGGATTGCGTATGAGCGCTTGGCCGATTCCAATGTAAATGTCCTTCCAACGGATGGTAAAAAGGATAGATTAAATGCTAACAATATCCTTCCCATGTTTCGGAAAGATTTTGTGTTGGCCAAACCAATCAGAAGCGCTACAGCCTTCATCTCCGGTCTTGGTCATTTTGAATTTAGCTTAAACGGAAGAAAGGTGAGTGATGATTTTCTTGCACCGGGATGGACAAAATACGACAAAGAGGCGTTATATGTCACCTACGATATCACGAGCCAGGTAAAGAAAGGCGCAAATGCCGTTGGCGTTATACTTGGTAATGGATTTTACTATGTGCCGCCTGTTAAAGGCAGATACAGAAAATTGAAATCTGCATTTGGTTATCCTAAAATGATCTGTCGGTTAAAGATTGAATATACAGACGGCACATTTACAGATGTGGTAAGCAACGAAACCTGGAAAACCGCTCCATCACCTGTGATCTTTTCGAGCATTTATGGCGGCGAAGATTACAATGCCAACCTTGAGCAAAAAGACTGGAATACAGTAGGCTTCCGCGACAAGGACTGGAAACAATCACTAATTGTTGACGGGCCAAAACTGAATGCGCAAAAGGAGGCCCCAATTAAAGTATTTGATGTTTTCAAGGCCAGGAGCATTACCGCAACAAGTGGAAGGGAATGGGTTTACGATCTCGGCCAGAATGCTTCAGCGATTATTGAACTGAAAGTCAGGGGCAAAAAAGGAGATACAGTTCGCATTATTCCAGCAGAATTATTGAAGGAGGATGGCACGGTGACGCAGAAGAATATCGGCGGGCCATCGTATTTTACCTATATTTTAAAAGGTGAGGGGCTGGAAACTTGGCGGCCGAAGTTTTTTTACACCGGCTTTCGTTACCTCCAGGTTAAAGGGGGTATTCCGGCAGGTAAAGAAAATCTATCCAATGAGGCAGTAATTGAAGACTTAAAAGGCTTGCACATTCGAAACTCTGCTGAAAAGATCGGTGCATTTAAATCTTCTAACGAGTTATTTAATAAGACTTTCACACTGATCGATTGGTCTATCAAAAGCAATATGATGAGTGTATTTACTGACTGCCCGCATCGCGAAAAGTTGGGTTGGCTGGAGCAATTACACCTCATGGGTAAATCTGTAAATTATAACTATGCAGCAGCACCATTATTTCGGAAAGCTACTGTAGACATGCGAAATTCTCAGCTATCATCAGGCTTAGTTCCAGAAATTGCTCCGGAATATGTAAAGTTTGAATGGGGCGGAGACATGTTTCGCGATTCGCCCGAATGGGGAAGTAGCAGCATCCTGGTGCCTTGGGATTTGTATCAATATTATGGCGACCGACAAGCTTTGGTTGAGAATTATCCAGCCATGCAACGCTATCTAAATTATCTGAAAGCAAAAGCAAATCAGCATATTTTATCCCAGGGTTTGGGCGATTGGTACGACCTCGGCCCAAAACCGCCAGGTGTTTCTCAGCTTACACCAATGGGCATCACCGCTACTGCAATCTATCATTACGATCTCAAAGTGATGGAGAAAATTGCAACAATATTAGGGAAAAAAGCAGATGCATTAAGTTACGCGAAGGTTGCCATCGAGGTGAGCAAAGCCTTTAATGCTAAATTTTTTAATCGAGAAACCAAACAGTATGGCTCTGGTAGTCAGGCAGCAAATGCCATGGCTGTTTATCTGGGATTAGTGGCAGAAAACGATAAACAGGCAGTAATTGATAACTTGGTAAAAGATATCCGGTCAAGAAATAACGGCTTAACTGCTGGCGACATTGGTTACAGATATGTGTTGAAGGTATTGGAAGATGCGGGCCGATCTGACGTGATTTTCGATATGAATAGCCGGTCTGACGTACCAGGTTATGGCATGCAGCTTGCCAAAGGTGCAACCGCGTTAACTGAAAGTTGGGCGGCTTTACCAACCGTCTCGAATAATCACTTTATGCTCGGGCACCTGATGGAATGGTTTTACACGGGCATTGGAGGCATCCGTCAGGATGAAGGTGGCGTGGCATTTAATAAAATTCGAATTGAGCCAGAGGTGGTTGGCGATTTAACCGCTGCACAAACACAATATGATTCTGCTTATGGTATAATCGCCACAGACTGGAAGAAAACTGCAGATGAATTCCAGATTGATTTAACGATCCCGGTGAATACTACGGCAGTCGTTTACCTTCCTGCAGCGAGTCATCAGACTGTTTCTGAAGCAAATCAATTAGCTTATAAAAAGCTCGGAAATAAAAATGGGAAAGCCATCGTGTCAATTGGTTCAGGTACTTATAAATTTAGGGTAAAGTAGTATGAAAGTAATCTGGACGTGCATCTTTCCGATTTTCGCTGCTGTTTCTGCTTTTGCTCAGCATGCGCAGGTTTCGACTGCAGAGATGCAAAAAATTTATGAGGAAGTAAAGACACCATACAAGTATGGGCTGGTTCAGGTTCCTGCAGATAAAGAACACAAAATGGATTGCCCCACCATCTTTAAGAAAGGCAAAGATTGGTACATGACCTATCTAATTTTTAGCGGTCGTGGTTACGAAACCTGGTTGTCGAAAAGTAGAGATTTGTTGCATTGGGAAAACCTAGGTAAAATAATGTCTTTTGGAGATGAAGGCCATTGGGATGATAACCAGAAAGCTGGCTACAATGCTCTATTGGATATGAAATGGGGTGGAAGCTACAAGGTCAATCAGTTTGACGGCAAATATTGGATGTCGTATTTTGGTGGAAAGGAAAAAGGTTATGAAGTTGAGCCGCTTTCGATTGGCATGGCCTATACCAAAAAACATCCGTCAGCTATTCAGGAGTGGAGCCGGTTGGCAAAGCCAGTGTTAAGCTCATCAGATGTTGATGTGCGCTGGTGGGAAAACCGCAACAAGCTTTTCAAAAGTACAGTGATTGAAGATAAAAAAAGACTAACTGGTCACCGGTTTGTGATGTATTATAATGCCGTTGGCGATTCATTAATTAACAATAAGAAAACCCGCTGGTATGAAAGAATCGGCATGGCGGTTTCTAATGATATGGTGAACTGGAAGCGATTCCAAAAAAATCCTGTCGTACATCATCCTGCCGGCATAACGGGAGACGCCGTAATTCAGCAACTTGGAAAAAACTATATCATGTTCTACTTTGGTGCGTTCTGGCAAGACAGGAAAGGTTCTTTTAATCGGTTTGCGGTTTCTAAAGATTTGGTTAACTGGACTGACTGGACAGGCGACAATCTGATCGAATCATCAGAAAAGTACGATGAATTATATGCTCATAAATCTTTTGTTTTGAAACATAATGGGATCGTTTATCATTTCTATTGTGCAGTAAACAAGCAAGATCAGCGTGGAATTGCAGTGGCAACCTCGAAAGATTTAGGTAAAAGTAAATTGAATTTTGTAAGCGGGAATTAGAATGAAGAATCCTCAATATATATATAGAATTTTTGGTTTAATGCTTTTGATGGCGATGTCTTCTGCCCTTATGGTAAGAAAAGAAGCAAGCGCAGCTACAAAATCAGGTTGCTCTGGCTCGCTCAATTCCGGTATCGCAATGATGACCGCTCCCGAACCGCGTACCAGAATTAGCTTCAATAAAGACTGGAAATTCTTTTTGGGTGATGAACCTGGCGCAAAATCAGCTGCATTTACAGACCTTAAATGGCGAAAATTAACGTTGCCACACGACTGGAGCATTGAAGGAAAATTTGACGAGAAAAACCCGGCCAAGCCCGAAGGAGGTGGTTTACCAACTGGTATTGGCTGGTATAGAAAAGAATTTACTGCACCTGCAAACTTTGCCGGCAGACTAATTACCATTGAGTTTGATGGCGTTTATAAAAATAGTGAAGTCTGGATCAACGGGAAATACCTTGGCAAACGCCCATATGGTTACAGTTCATTTGCTTATGAAATCAGCCAATATTTAAAATCTGGAAAAAACCTCATTGCCGTTAAAGTTGACAATTCCGCACAGCCGGATTCCCGCTGGTATTCGGGCTCTGGAATTTACCGGAATGTCTGGTTAAGTTCGTCGGCTAAAATTTCTGTTGCCAAATGGGGAACATTCATCGCTGCGGAACAATCAGGAAAGATAAATATCCAAACGCAAATCCAGAATAAAACATTAAAATCACAGTCGGTGATGGTGCTTCACGCCATTTATGATCCCAATGGGAAACTGGTATTGAGAACCAAAGCCGAAACGGCGAAAATCGATACGTCTGGAAAAATAATCGCGGTTAATGCGCAAATCCAAAATCCAGTTCTGTGGTCGCTTACTAACCCCAAACAATATAAGTTACAAACCCAAATATTACAGCAAAACAAAGTAATCGATAGCTACGAAACTCCATTCGGTGTGCGTGGTTTTGAGTTTGATGCAGAGAAAGGCTTCGCTTTAAATGGCGTGCCAATGAAAATTTTAGGCGTTTGCCTGCATCATGACTTAGGGGCTTTAGGCGCTGCGGTGAATGTTCGTGCAATGGAACGCCAGCTGGAAATTATGAAAGCGATGGGTGTGAATGCCATCAGAACAGCGCACAATCCGCCAGCACCAGAGTTTTTAGATTTGTGCGACAAAATGGGTTTCCTGGTAATGGATGAAGCTTTCGACATGTGGGCGAAAAAGAAAACCAAAAACGATTACCATTTAAATTATCCGGATTGGCATAAGCGGGATCTGGAAGATATGATTATCCGCGATCGAAATCATCCATCCATCATTCTTTGGAGCATCGGTAATGAAATTCGTGAGCAGTTTGACAGCACAGGTATTGCAATTACGAAAGAGCTGGTTGCTATCGTCAAAGGTTTGGATAAAACTCGCCCAGTTATTTCAGCGCTAACAGAAACCAAAGCAGAAAAGAACTTCATTCATCAGGCAAATGCACTTGATATTTATGGTCTAAATTACAATCACAAGCTATATAAAGATTTCCCGAAAAACTACCCTGGCGTTAAATTTCTGGCGACAGAAACCACATCAGCTTTAGAAACCAGAGGGTTTTATGATACCGCCGATACGATTCGCCGCTGGCCAAGAGATGGTAAAACGAAATTTACAGAAGGTAACAAAGAATGGTCGGCTTCCTCATACGATAACGTTTCGGCTTATTGGGGTTCTACACACGAAGAAACCTGGAAAGAAGCAAAGAAATATGATCATGTTTCTGGCTTATTTGTGTGGACCGGATTTGATTACCTGGGCGAGCCACTGCCTTACCCATGGCCGGCCAGAAGCTCGTACTTTGGTATCGTAGATTTAGCAGGTTTTCCTAAAGATTCCTATTACATGTACCAAAGCGAGTGGACAAACAAGCCTGTCTTGCATCTTCTCCCTCACTGGAATTGGGAACCAGGGCAATCAGTTGATGTTTGGGCGTATTATAGCCAGGCAGATGAAGTAGAACTTTACCTTAACGAAAAATCTTTAGGAAAAAAAACCAAGCAAAATGACGATTTGCATGTGCTCTGGAAGGTAGATTTTGCCCCGGGAACATTAAAGGCTGTATCGCGTAAAAATGGGAAAGATATTTTAACCAAAGAAGTTAAAACAGCAGGTAAAGCAACTAAAATTGAATTGATTGCTGATCGAAAGGCGATTAAAGCTGACGGAAAAGATTTGTCATTCATTACCGTGAGGATCCTGGATGAAGCAGGGAATGTGGTGCCAAATGCAGATAATTTGGTTGATTTTGAGGTAGAAGGAAACGGATTTATTGCTGGCGTAGACAATGGCTTTCAAGCGAGTATCGAACCATTCAATGCCAGTTTCAGAAAGGCATTCCATGGTTTATGCTTAGCCATTTTGCAATCAACGGAAAAAGCGGGTTCAATCAAGCTAACCGCAAAATCTTCTGGTTTAGCCAGTGCAGTTATCTTGGTAAAAACCGGAAACTAGAAAGTTTCAAAAAGTGCGGCGCTGAAGATAGAACAGCCATAAAAAAATGTAAAAGACGCTTTGCTCATATAAAGCGCTTAAAAAAATATAAAATAAAGATTAAGTGGAGAAGACAATTAATTTAAAAGGAATCACCTGGAACCACAGTCGTGGGCTTTTGCCAATGGCGGCAACAGCACAACGGTTTTCTGAACTGCACCCGAACGTTCACATCACCTGGGAGAAGCGAAGCCTGCAGCAGTTTGCAGACTTTTCTATCCAGGAACTTGCCGAACGATTTGATTTATTGGTGATCGATCATCCCTGGGCCGGTTTCGCAGCCAAGACAAAGTCGATAGTGCCGTTGGATTTTTACCTTTCTGATGCTTACTTAAAAGATCAGGAAGAAAACTCGGTGGGCCAGTCTTACGAGAGTTATTTTTACGACAATCACCTTTGGGCCTTACCAATAGATGCCGCCACGCCTGTAGCCGCATCAAGACCAGATCTTTTGGAGTTGCGCAACCTGCAGTTACCTAAGTCTTTTGAAGATTTGTTAGCGCTGGCAGATCAGGGCCTGGTTGCTTTCGCAGGGATTCCGATTGACGTGCTCATGAACTTTTACACATTATGCTGCTCGCTTGGCGAAGACCCATGCCAAAGCGATGTAGAAGTGGTTTCTTCGGATACAGGTATAAAAGCTTTACAAATGTATCGCGAACTTGCCTCGAAAATTGATCTTGCGAATTTTGACAGAAACCCGATTCAAGTATATGAAGCAATGACCTTAACAGATGAAATTGCTTACTGTCCTTTTGCTTATGGTTATTCAAATTATTCGAGAACTGGTTATGCACGGAAGGTACTTCACTTTCACGATATGATTTCAATAAATGGGAAAACCAATTTGCGAAGTACACTTGGTGGAACAGGATTAGCCATCTCTTCCAAATGTGAAGAACTGGAAATGGCTGCCAAATATGTTGAATTTGTTGGCTCTCCGGGCTGTCAATCTACCTTGTTCTTTGAAAGTGGTGGTCAACCAGGACATTTAGCCGCCTGGAAAAATGGAGAAGTTAATCGGCAAAGTAAGAATTACTTTTTAAATACTTTACCAGCGCTGCAGCGGGCGTTTTTGCGCCCACGTTATCACGGTTCGATGTATTTTCAAGATCACGCAGGCGATGTGGTCAGGAATTATTTAATGAAAGGTGGCGACGAAAACCAGGTATTAGCCTCAATGAACGAATTATACCAGAAATCTAAAAGTTTAGTACAATCATGAACAGGCCATTAGAAGGACTTTTGGTTTTGGAGTTTTGCCAGTTTCTGGCAGGGCCTTCGGCCGGATTAAAACTGGCCGACCTGGGCGCTAGGGTGATCAAAATCGAGCGGCCAAAAACAGGTGATGCTTGTCGGCAGCTTTCCATAAAAAATTTGTTTGTGGATGAAGATAGCTTGCTTTTTCATACGATAAACCGAAACAAAGAGAGTTACGCCGCAGACCTGAAAAATCCGGATGACCTTGAAAAATTAAAAAAATTGATCGCCAGGGCAGATGTGATGACACATAATTTCCGCCCCGGGGTGATGGAAAAAATCGGTCTCGATTTTCAGAGTGTTCAGCTCATTAACCCGAAAATCATTTACGGAATGGTAACCGGTTATGGAAACGAAGGTCCATGGAAGAATAAACCAGGTCAGGATTTACTGGTGCAGGCAGTTTCTGGACTGACCTTTTTGTCTGGTGTAGATACCGACGGACCTGTTCCTTTTGGCCTTTCCGTTTCTGATATCATGTGCGGAAACCATCTGGCACAAGGGATTATGGCTGCGCTAATTAAACGGGCCAAAACAGGGAAAGGTGTTTTAGTGGAAGTGAGTTTGCTTGAGTCGATCTTAGATGTACAATTCGAAGTATTAACCACCTACCTGAACGATGGCGGAAAACTGCCAGACCGGAGCGGAGCAAAGGGCAGTGCACATGCCTACCTAAGTGCACCTTATGGGATGTACGAAACTCGAGACGGTTATATTGCCATGGCAATGGGCAACCTGCCAAACATTTGCGCGATCATCAAATGTGATATCTCCGACTTATATGTGGAGGCTGGCTCCGCATTCGAAAACCGAGATCAATTAATTGTGCGTTTGGCCGAAACCTTTAAAAAGCAAAGTACGCAACACTGGGTAAAACTGTTGGAATTGCAGGGTATCTGGTGCGCCGAGGTTTTAGATTATCAAACCGCTACCCAACTATCTACATACAAACAACTGGAAATTGAGCAGGAATTAAGTTTGGAGGGCGGCAAAAAAATCAAAACGACAGTTAGTCCGATCCGGTTAGACCGGGAAAAGTTATTCGCATCGAAAGCAGCACCGAAGCTCGGCATCAACACAGCAGGTCTTGATGAAGAATTTGAATTAAAATAGTGATTGCCAGGGCTGGCGAAGAATAAACGTATAAAGCCAAGGCCATAAGAAAATACATGTAAATATTGATTCTGTACTTGAATTTGTTCAGGGTATCGGTTGCAAGCCAGCTGAACCTGCCAATGAATTTAACAGGAACGATTATAAAAAATATAAATATGAAACCGCTTGCAGATTACTTAGTTATCGATTTCAGTCAATTTCTTTCCGGACCGTCTGCGAGCTTACGTTTGGCAGATATGGGCGCCAGGGTAATCAAAATCGAGCGTTTAGGTGTTGGTGATATCTGCCGCACACTCTACACTTCAAACCTGATTATGAATGGCGAATCTTCTGTTTTCCATGCCATCAACAGAAATAAAGAAAGTTTCGAAGTGGATTTAAAAAAGGCAGATGATTGTGATATGGTTCGAGAGCTACTGAAAAAGGCAGACGTGATGATTCATAATTTCCGCCCGGGAGTGATGGAGCGGCTGGGCTTTGATTATGCATCGGTTACCAGCATAAATCCAACTATTATTTACGGAGAAATTTCAGGTTATGGTACAGAAGGTGAGTGGCGTGGTAAACCCGGCCAGGATTTGCTTTTGCAATCTGTTACCGGGCTCACTTCGTTAACTGGCAATGCCGAAAGCGGGCCGGTGGCAATGGGCTTATCCATTATCGATATGCTGGCAGGTGCGCATTTAGCGCAAGGTTTGCTCGCATGTTTATACCGCAAAGCAATTAAAAATGAGGGTGGTTTTGTGCAGGTAAGCATGATGGAGTCGGCTTATGATTTTCAGTTTGAGACCCTTACCACCTTTTTGAACGATGGGGGTGAACTGCCACAGCGATCAGAAAAAAACAATGCAAACGCTTATTTAGGTGCGCCCTATGGCATCTATCAGACAGAAAACGGACACCTTGCCCTGGCTATGGGCTCCATTCCACAATTGGGCGACTTGCTGGATTGTGAAGTGCTTTTAGATTACCCGAAAATAGAAGATGCTTTTACCAAACGCGATGAAATCAAGGCAATATTGGCCAGTCATTTACTCACCCAAACTACAGAAACATGGTTGAGTAAACTAGAACCTGCAGATATCTGGTGTGCAGACGTGTTAAACTGGAATGCCTTACTGGATCATGATGGTTTTAACGTGTTGAAAATGATTCAGGAAGTAGACATGGTTGACGGTTATCGATATAAAACCACAAGATGTCCGATCCGGATTGATGGAGAATTATTAACTTCGGCAAAAGGTTCACCAAAATTAGGTCAGGACAATGAGCAGATTATAAAAGAATTTATTACGCAGAAAACCGTTGCAAATGCCTAACCAAGTAAATACTTTCAAAATAGCCGTGCGTCAATTCGGTCCGTTCGAAACTGCTATGCAGAAGTTCTGGGATCAGTTTTGCCGTGCTACCGGCTGTGATTTAAAGTTAGAACTGGTGATTATGGGTCTTCACGATCTCTATGAAGCAACCATCACCAGGCAAGGATTGGCGAACGGAGATTTCGATATCGCCCACATCAATACCGATTGGGTTTATGAAGGCTATTTAGCCCAGGCTTTCGAGGTACTTAACCCTTATATTAACACTAAAAAACCTGCCGATTTCCCTAATGGATGGAGCAAATCATTGCTGTCTCTTCAACGTTTCGGCTGGGAAGTTGTCGGTTTGCCATTTCACGATGGTCCCGAGTGTTTCATCTACAGAAAAGATCTTTTTGAAAGCGAATCTGAACAGGCAGATTACCAAAAACGATATGGTAGAGCACTGGAAGTGCCCAAAACCTGGGAAGATTTTCATCAGGTAGCGCAGTTCTTCAATCGCCCGGAGGATCACTTATATGGGAGTGTTTTTGCGTGTTATCCTGACGGACACAACACTGTTTTTGATTTTTGTCTGCAACTGTGGACCAGAGGTGGATCTTTGGTTGATAAAACCGGTGCGTTCCAAATGAACTCGCAGGCGGCAATTGAAGGATTAGATTTTTACCGGGCCATGGTAAAAGATCAAACAGCTGTTCACCCACAATCTTCTTCATTTGAATCTGTTGCAGCTGGTCAGGCTTTTTCACAAGGCGAGGCTGCAATGATGATCAATTGGTTTGGATTCGCGGCGATGTGTGAAGTAGATCCCAATTCAAAAGTTAAAGGGAGCGTTGGTGTGGATTTATTGCCATCTGCTGTTGGAAAAGAATCGGCTTCTTTAAATGTATACTGGTTGTATACCATTGGCAAAGGAAGTAAAAATAAAGAACTTGCTTATGACTTTCTGAGATTCGTTACGGATGTTGAACAGGATAAATTACTTACGCTGGAAGGCGGAATTGGATGTCGCATTTCAACCTGGAAGGATCAGGAAGTAAATGAAATTATTCCTTATTACCACAAGCTGGAAAAATTACACGAGGTGGCGAATATGCTTCCTCAACATAAAAACTGGACTTTAATTGCTAAAGTAATTGATGAAATGGTTTTGAAAGCTATCAATTCAGACGAAGATTCTGCGTTTTTAATTGAGCAGGCGCAAAACCAAATTAACAAATTGAATTAAATGAGTATGGAGATTGAGTATAAACCAGCATTACCAGAAACCAGGCAACCCATCATTATCATCGGGGCGGGTGGAATTGTGGCTGATGCACATTTACCCGCATATAAAATTGCTGGTTTTGAGGTTTTCGGAATAGTAAACAGAACCAAAGAAAGGGCACAAAGACTGGCAGATGCTTTCGGCATTCCGAATGTGTTCAACACGGTGGCAGAAGCAGTGGCCAACGCACCTGCTCACACGGTTTACGATTTAACAATAATGCCAGAGCAATATGTAGAAACGATTAAGCAACTGCCAGATGGAAGTGCATTATTGATTCAGAAGCCAATGGGTGATGATTTTGCGCAAGCCAACGAAATTCTAGAATTATGCAGATCAAAAAATTTAAAGGCTGCTGTCAACTTTCAATTGCGTTTTGCACCCTTCGTAAGTGCGGCCAGGTTTCTGATTGAAAAAGGTTTGATTGGTGAACTTTACGATATGGAAGTTAGGGTAACGATCAAAACCCCATGGGAGATTTTTCCGCATGTAATTATCCATCCCAGGCTTGAAATTCAATACCATAGCATTCACTACGTGGATCTGATCCGCTCATTTCTGGGAAATCCCAAATCGGTATTGGCTAAAACACTAAAGCATCCGGCAAAAAGCTTATCATCATCACGCTCTACGATCTTAATGGATTATGGCGATACCATGCATGCGGTGATTAACACTAACCATGATCATGATTTTGGTCCCAACCATCAGGAAAGTTATATCAAATGGGAAGGAACGAAAGGTGCAATTGTAGCCAAGATTGGTTTATTGATGGATTACCCTCACGGTGTTCCCGATGTATTTGAATATTGTATCGTAGCAGAAGGAAAAACGCCCGAATGGCAAACGGTGAAGTTAGAAGGCTCCTGGTTTCCAGAAGCATTTATCGGTACAATGGCAAATTTAATGTGCTATAACGAAGGATCATCAGCCGTGTTGCATACCAGTGTTGAAGATGTGATTCAAACAATGGCCGTGGTAGAAAGTGCCTATCAGTCAAGCGATATTGGAGGCATAAAAGTTGGCTAACAGGTTTGTAAGTGACTAATATACGATTTGTTGACGACGACAAACAGAAAGCATAGCCTTCACAACGCAGGATTTTCACCATCGCGGGGATCACATTCATAGCCCATGACTTTAGTCATGGGGGGGAATTAAAATAAAAAATATTAAAATGTATTTCAAATCAACATTTTTTGAGGATTATCAATTGCAAGATAAACGTGTTACCTTAGGTCGCACCATTACGGAAACCGATTTTGTAGTACATGCGGGGCATACGGGCGATTTTTTTCCGCACCATATGGATGCAGAATGGTGTGCTACTCAACCTTTTAAACAGCGTATAGCACACGGAACGATGATCTTTAGCATTGGCATAGGGCTAACCGCTTCAGAGATCAATCCGGAAGCAATGTCTAAAGGTTATGATAAATTGCGCTTCGTAAAGCCTGTTTTTATTGGTGATACGATTCATTCTGAAATCACGATATCAGAAAAAGGAGAAAGTAAAAGACCGGAATATGGAACGGTAACCGAGCATGTAGAAATCATTAACCAACATGGAGACGTTGTTTTAGTCTGCGATCACCTGTTGGTAGTAAAGAAAAAATAAATTTTAAGCTCAAATTTCATTTCGATGGATTGAGGTACACAAAACCAAATATAATGAACCACAACACACAGCCAGAATTGATCACTGAAGGCGATGCGTCTTCAGGAAAAAAATATTTATTGCCATTTATACTCGTCGTGAGCTTATTTTTCCTTTGGGGAATGGCGCACAACCTGGATTCAATCTTAATTCCACACCTAAAAAAGGCATGTAACCTGAACAACCAGCAATCTACGCTGATTGATACCTCGGTGTTCTTCGCCTATTTCATTATGGCTATCCCGGCAGGAATGATCCTGAAAAAATGGGGTTATAAGGCAACGATGATTGCAGGTTTGCTGGCCTTTGCGTTCGGCGCATTTTTATTTGTTCCGGCGGCCAATAACCTGTCGTATGTTACCTTTTTAATTGCATTGTTTATCATTGGTTGTGGGTTAACCATGCTCGAAACCTCTGCTAATCCCTATGCCGCAATTTTGGGCGATCCTGCGAAGTCAACGAGCAGACTAAATTTAGCGGCTTCGTTTAATGGCCTGGCAGCGATGGTTGCACCGGTAATTGGTGGCCTTTTTATTCTTTCTGGAAAATCACATACCGAAGCAGAACTGGCAGCAATGACGCCCACAACAAGGAACAGCTACTTTTTAGAGGAGGCGGCTTCCGTAAAAATACCTTATATCACTTTAGGAGTAATTTTGCTCGTTATCGCAGTAATCTTTTACTTTATTCACCTTCCGGAGATTAAAACCAAAAGTGTAGATGGCGAAGCAAAAGGAAGTTTCTTTGGAGCCTTACGCCATAAGCACTTAAGATGGGCTGTAATTGCTCAATTTTTTTACGTGGGTGCACAGGTTTGTGTAACCAGTTTTTTCATTAGAATGGCGCAGCAAGGCGGAGGATTTGACGAAAAAACAGCAGCATCCTATCTAGTGATTTATGGATTTTTATTCACGGCAGGTCGTTTTGCCGGAACCGCTTTATTGCAATTCATCGCCTCCAATAAATTGCTTGCCATTTACGCGATTGTTTCCGTATTGCTTTGCCTGGTTGCCATCTTAGGGCAGGGATCTTACGTTGTTTACGCCTTGGGCGCAATTGGTTTTTTTATGTCGATTATGTTTCCAACCATTTTTGCCTTAGGTATTGATGGAATTGGTGAAGACACAAAGCCGGGCGCTTCGTGGCTGATTATGGCTATCGTGGGTGGCGCTATTTTACCATTTGGCATGGGAACAATGATCGATATGTACGGAGATAACATTCAGATTGGTTATAGTATTCCACTCGTTTGTTTTATTGTGGTGCTTTACTTTGCATTGCGAGGCTATAAAGTGGCAAACAAATAAAGTACAGATAGTCACTTACCAAAAGGTATGTTGTTAGGTTTCGGGCTGGCGAAATACCGCTGAACAGACATGTTCAATGAATACAATACATCCCAAAGTTCAAATTATCAATGAATATTAGTTTTTGCAAAAGATTAAGTCTTATACTCATTTTTAGCGTCGCCTTTGCAACACTTGCCCATGCACAGCAAAATGACAATGCAAAGCCATGGGTCTTTTGGTATTGGGTAAAAGGTGCAGTTTCAAAAGCTGGCATTACCGCAGACCTCACAGCGATGAAAACCAATGGAATCGCGGGGGCTTATTTGATGAGTATTCAAGGTCCAGACAAAGTTCCTGTTTACGCGCCGCCAGCCGTTCAGCTTACGCCAGAATGGTGGGAAATGGTCGCATTTGCAATGAGCGAGGTCAAACGATTAAACCTAAAACTGGGGATGCATGTAAGCGATGGCTTTGCCTTAGCCGGGGGCCCTTGGATAACACCAGAATTATCCATGCAAAAGGTAGTTTGGTTTAAGATAACCACCAATGGCAAAGTAGCTAAGCTTAATTTACCTAAACCCGAACATAAAGAAGATTATTATCGAGACATTGCAGTTTACGCCTATCCATCGCCTGCAGGTGAAGCAGTCTCCACGCGGACAGTTATCCCAAAAATAACAACAAGTAACGGCGCTGATGCCACTGGGCTAATCCAACCCGGTAACAAAAAGAACTTTGGATCTAACGAGCCTTGTACCATCACCTACGAGTTTGAAAAGCCATTTACCTGCAGAACGGTAACCATTAAAATCAATGGAAACAATTACCAGGCACAGCGCCTGGCAATCGAAGTGAGTAATGATGGAAAAACGTACCAGTCTGTGGGGCGTTTGGAAGCACCCCGGCATGGCTGGCAAGATACTGACGAAGATGTAACGCATTCCATTAAACCCACAACAGCTAAGTTTTTCAGGTTTATTTACGACAAGCAAGGCGCTGAACCGGGATCAGAAGACCTCGATGCGGCAAAGTGGAAGCCATCCCTAAAACTGCTTAACCTTGAGTTATCTGCTGAAGCAAAAATCAATCAGTTTGAAGGAAAAAATGGTTCGGTTTGGCGGGTAAGCAAAAGAACAACCGACCAACAGATCGGGAAAGACTTGTGTATCCCCTTAAATAAGATCATTAACATTACCGATAAGATGAACCGGGATGGATCGCTCAATTGGAAGGTACCTGCGGGCAACTGGACAATCATCCGCGTTGGGCATACTTCTACCGGGCATACAAATGCCACTGCAGGGGGAGGCATGGGCCTAGAATGCGATAAGTTTAACCCGGTAGCCGTTAAGCTGCAGTTCGAAAGCTGGTATGGCGAGGCTTTAAAACACGGCGGACCCGAGATCGCTAAAAACGTGTTGAGCGTTTTTCATGTGGATAGTTGGGAGTGTGGAAGCCAGAACTGGTCTCCGGTTTTTAAGGATGAATTCTTGAAACGCCGGGGCTACAACCTAACGCCGTATCTGCCCATTATGACTGGCTTACCCGTGCAGAGCGCTAAAATTTCTGAAGATTTTCTGTATGATGTAAGAAAAACGATTGCTGAGCTGGTGGTTGATCAGTTTTACAAGACCCTTGCGGGTTTGGCAAGGGCAAAAGGCGTAACCTTTACTGCTGAAAGCATTGCGCCAACGATGATGAGTGACGGGCTAATGCACTATAAAACTGTAGATGTACCAATGGGTGAGTTTTGGTTAAATAGTCCAACACACGATAAACCAAACGATATGCTCGATGCGATTTCCGGCGCACATATCTATGGAAAAAACATTGTTCAGGCAGAAGCTTTTACCACCGTTAGAATGGATTGGAATGAAAGTCCGGGGAATATGAAGACGCTTCAGGATAGAAACTATGCCCTGGGAATTAATAAACTAAGCTATCATGTTTTTACGCACAATCCCTGGATTGATCGGAAGCCGGGCATGACATTGGATGGTGTGGGGCTATATTTTCAACGCGATCAAACTTGGTGGAAACTAGGTAAAGCCTGGGTTGATTACGCTACACGCAGTCAGGAGCTTTTGCAACAAGGAAAACCAGTGGCCGATATTGCAGTTTTTACAGGTGAAGAACTTCCCCGCCGATCAGTACTTCCAGATCGCCTGGTAGAAACATTGCCAGGTATTTTCGGGTATAAAGTTGTAGAAGCAGAGCAAAAACGCCTGGCAAATATCGGAGAACCTTTGAGGCAAATCCCTGCAGGTGTAACCCATTCGGCAAATATGGCCGATCCAGAAAACTGGATCAATCCCTTGCGTGGTTACGCCTATGATAGCTTCAACCCCGATGTGTTAAATACAGCTTCCGTAAAAAATGGTCAGGTTGTTTTTGAAAGCGGTGCCAGTTACAAAATTTTGGTTTTTACAGGCGCATTGAAGATGAACCCTAATTTTCAATACATCAGCTATCAAACACTCAAAAAAATATCAGAATTAATTCATAATGGCGCTCAAGTAATAATAGCAGATAAGCCTTTATATCAATCTGGAATAAAGCAAGTTGATCAAAAGATATTTGTTAATTTAATTGAGAGCATCTGGGGTGGAGAATTCGGCTTTGTGAAACAAGGAGACCACACTGTTCGGATGAAAACGCTTGGTTCGGGTAAAGTTTTTAAAGCGCCTTTTTATGCTGAAAACTTTGATCACTTGGGCGTAGAAAGAGACTTTTATGCATTAGACAATCAAAGAAATGAAGCAGACAAAATCGCTTATTTCCATCGTCAGGCTGCTGCTGAAAAGGATATTTATTTCATTTCGAATCAAAAAAACGTGGAGCGGCATTTAAGTCTGTCTTTTCGGGTTCAGGGAAAAGTGCCAGTTTTTTATGATGCTGTAAACGACCAATATCAGGATGTAAAAAACTGGACTGAACAAGACGGACGGATCCAACTGGATGCTGAATTGGCACCGAACCAGTCACTGTTTGTGGTCTTCAAAAATCAGCAAAGTAAAACTAAAGCGAGCACGGCTAATAACTGGTCTGATTTTAAAACCGTCCAAGATCTTTCCAAAGACTGGAAAGTTGATTTTGATCCGGCTTATGGTGGGCCTGCAAAGACAATCAGCTTTGAAGAATTAACAGACTGGACCAAAAACGCCGACAGTGCGATCCGCTATTATTCCGGTACAGCGGTTTATACGCAGACCTTCAATTATCGAGGAAATACTAAAGATGCCTGGATCAATCTGGGGCAGTTTTCCAACATGGCCGAAGTTAAAGTTAACGGGATTTCCTGTGGTACGCTTTGGACGGCACCGTTTAGGTTAAATATCAGTAAAGCAATTAAGAAAGGCGAGAACAGCATCACCATAGCGGTGGTTAATACCTGGGCAAACCGTTTAATAGGAGATAGTAAATTGCCTGAAGGTAAAAGGATTACAAAAACCACGGCGCCATTCCGTTTGGAAGGGAAGCCACTAAATCCAGCTGGTCTGTTTGGGCCCGTTGTAATTCAGGTTGAGGAGAAATAACATGAGGAAAAGAATTAAAATTGGCTTATTGGTTATTTGTTTTTCATCGCTTTGCGTACATGCACAGGATAAGGCACTTGTGAATACATCTGTAAGTAAGTATGCTAAACTGCATGGCGTAAACATGGCTGGAGTAACCTGGACAAAAGGCTTCTGGGCTGATCGTTTTAAAGTGGCTACTGAAACCATGGTGCCAAACATGTGGGCAATTTATAATGATCCGAAAATAAGCCATGCGTTTAAAAATTTTGAAATTGCGGCTGGTTTGGATACCGGATCACATGCAGGGCCATCGTTTCATGATGGGGACTATTACAAGACCCTGGAGGCCGTTGCGGTGCTTTACGCTTCCACCAAAAAACCAAAGCTGAACGCATTGATGGATAAAGCGATTGTGGTAATTGGTAAATCGCAACGTGAAGATGGCTATATCTATACCAAAGCCATGATTGAGCAACGAAAGACAGGATCTAACAATCAGTTTCAAGACCGGTTAAGCTTTGAATCGTACAATATCGGCCACCTGATGACAGCTGGCTGCGTACACTATAGGGCCACTGGAAAGACTTCCTTACTGAATATCGCTAAAAAAGCGACTGAGTACCTATATAAATTTTATAAATCGGCCTCACCAACATTGGCTCGGAATGCCATTTGTCCATCGCACTACATGGGGGTGGTAGAAATGTACCGTACCACAAAAGATCCAAGATACCTTGAACTCGCCAATCACCTCATTGCCATTAAAGGGAAAATTAAAGACGGAACAGATGATAATCAGGATAGAATTCCTTTTTTACAACAAACAAAAGCCATGGGCCATGCGGTGAGGGCAAATTATCTATATGCCGGGGTCGCCGATTTATACGCCGAAACGGGTAAGGATTCTTTGTTAACGACGCTGAATTTAATGTGGGATGATGTAAATCGACACAAAATGTACATTACAGGTGGTTGTGGATCGCTTTACGATGGTACCTCTCCAGATGGCACATCCTACAACCCTGCAGATGTTCAGAAAATTCACCAGGCATTTGGCCGCGATTACCAATTGCCAAACTTTACGGCGCACAATGAAACCTGTGCAAACATCGGCAATGTGCTCTGGAACTGGCGCATGCTGCAGATTACAGGCGATGCAAAATACGCTGATGTAATGGAACTGGCGCTTCATAACAGCGTTTTATCTGGAATAAGCCTTGATGGAAAGAATTTTTTATACACCAATCCGCTTGCACAATCTGATGATCTTCCCTTTAAGCAACGTTGGTCTAAAGATCGGGTTCCTTACATCGGCCTGTCAAATTGTTGTCCGCCGAATGTGGTAAGAACGATCGCAGAAGTGAGTGATTACGCTTATAGTATTTCCGATAAAGGGTTGTGGTTCAATTTGTATGGTGGTAATAACTTAATAACGAAGTTAAGTAACGGTGGCAAAGTTGCCCTCAGTCAGGAAACGAATTATCCCTGGGATGGCAAAATCAAAATTATCATAAAAGAAACCGGAAACGATCCATATTCATTGTTCTTGAGGATTCCGGCATGGACAAAAAATGCACAGATTTCCATCAATGGTAAACACCAAGCCGATAACCTCAACTCAGGCACTTACGCAGAATTAAACCGGGTATGGAAAAAAGGCGATGTAGTGGAGTTGAATCTACCGATGGAGGCCACTTTGATCGAAGCAAACCCGCTGGTGGAGGAAAACAGAAATCAGGTAGCGGTAAAACGTGGACCAGTGGTTTACTGCTTAGAATCTACGGATTTACCGGGCAAAAGTATCTTCAATGCCTTCATCCCAACAGCAACTACATTCGAAGCAAAACCTATTCAGATAGACGATGCAGAAATGATGAGCCTGGTTGGTACCGCTAAACTAATCAGTGATGGAGATTGGAAAAATGTATTGTACAGACCTGTTGAAAACAAGAATATAAATGCAGAAATTAAATTAGTTCCCTATTTTGCATGGGGGAATCGGGGGCATTCAGAAATGTCTGTCTGGTTACCAGTGAGCAGGTAAAACAATCTAATTAAACGAAAAAATAGAAGTAACAATTGAACAAGCCCTTAGCTTGCTAAGGTAATTTATTTAACAAGAAAAATGAGAAAGCTAAAACTCCTGATATTTTTAAACCTGGCCTGTTGCATCGTGGCTACGGCAACGGTGAAACCAGCCTCCATTTTTACCGACCACATGGTGTTGCAGCAACAAAGTGAGGTAGCCATCTGGGGCTGGGCCAAACCATCCTCCAGGGTTCGGATCGAAACATCGTGGAATAGAAAAACCTATAAAATTACCACTGATGAGTCTGGGAAGTGGCGGCTAAAAGTGTCTACACCTAAAGCTGGTGGCCCATACGAGATGGAATTTGACGACGGGGAGGAGTTGGTATTAAAAGACATTCTCATCGGAGAGGTTTGGTTTTGTGGTGGTCAATCGAACATGGAAATGCCTATGAAAGGCTTTAAAAGCCAGCCCATTGTGGGGTCTGCTGAAGCAATTCTGAAATCTGCCAATAGTAATATCAGGTTATATACGGTACCGCGTTCATCCATCACAGAAAAACAAGATAATAGCAAAACATCTCAATGGAAACTTGCTGAGCCAGAAGCGGTATCTAATTTCAGCGCAACCGGATACTTTTTTGGTAAACTGCTCAGTGAGGTCTTAACAGTTCCCATTGGGATTATTAACGACAGCTACGGCGGTTCAACGATCGAAGCCTGGATGTCGCCTGAAGATTTAAAGCCTTTCCCTGAAATCAAGATTCCGGCGAAAGGAGATTCCATTAAAGAAGTAAGCAGAACGCCCACTACACTGTATAATGGCATGCTTTACCCGGTAATTGGTTACGGTATAAAAGGGGCAATTTGGTACCAGGGAGAATCTAACTTTGAACGTCCGGATCGTTACGAAGATTTTTTCCCGGCAATGGTTTCCAGTTGGAGACAACACTGGAACAATGGCGAATTTCCATTCTATTATGCGCAGCTAGCCCCTTTTAGCTATAACTATTCTACAGTTGGCAAAGGAACAAAAATTAACAACTCTGCTTTCATCAGAGATGCACAACGCAAATCCTTATCGAAAATTCCGAACTCGGGAATGGCGGTATTGCTGGATATCGGCGAAGAAAATTCAATCCATCCTGCCAATAAAAAACAAGGTGGCGAACGCCTGGCATATCTTGCGCTCGCACAAACCTATGGCATAAAAGGCTTTGGTGGCGTGAGTCCGGTTTATGAATCGCTCACAATTGAAAAAAATGAGGCAATCGTGAAGTTCCAAAACATCCCGAACGGCATTACTTCATTCGGTAAAACACTTTCATTATTTGAAATTGCTGGCGCAGACAAGAAATTTTATCCTGCGAAAGCAGTCATAAAAGGGAGTAGTATAACAGTTTCTGCCCCGGAAGTAAAAATGCCGGTAGCTGTTCGCTATGCATTCAAAGATTTTGTGAATGGTGATTTATTTGGCAACGATGGTTTACCGGTTTCTTCTTTCCGCACCGATAATTGGGATAACTAATAATGATGTTTACCAAAAAGATATCCATCAACACAAGAGTACAAAGAATGGCGCGTATTTCAGCGATGAAATTATACGCTCTTATTGGTTTGGTGTGGTCAACATCTTCGAATTTCTTCTTGCCTGCACTTAGATTTTTAAAGTGTCCAAAATTAATCCTATTATTTTTGATGTCTTTGTGCGTTATTCAAAACACAATTGCGCAAACTAATGTAATCTGGAGCACACCAAGCAACAACTCATCAGCATCTATGCCCGTTGGTGGCGGCGATATTGGTCTGAATCTTTGGGTAGAAAAGGGTGACGTCTATCTATACCTTTCCAGGAGCGGTACTTTTGATGAAAACAATACCTTGTTAAAGCTCGGTCGCGTAAAGCTGAAATTAAGTCCCAACCCTTTTGAAGGGCAGAATTTTAAACAAACGTTAAATGTTAAAGACGGCTATGCTTTGATTTCGGGCACGAACGGTAATTTGAAGACAGATTTAAAGGTTTGGGTAGATGTGTTTAATCCCGTTATCCATCTTGATCTCAAATCGAATAAAAAAGTATCTACAGAAGCAAGTTATGAAAGCTGGCGCTTTGAAGACCGTGTGACGAAAGGCAAGGAGAACAACCAGAATTCTTATAAGTGGGCGCCACAGGGAATGGTGATGACCGCCAAGGATGTTATTGCTTTTAAAAATAATGGTGTGATGTTTTTTCACCAAAATAAAGCTGCTACAGTTTTCGATGTAGCCGTAAAGCAGCAAGGTTTGGACGATCAGAAACCTAGGCTTTTTAATCCGCTCCAAAATTTGGTTTTTGGTGGGGCCATGCACGGAACAAATATGATTCCTGCAGGGAATTATTCCGGAACATATGCGAATACGCCGTATCAGGCTTGGAGACTCAGGAGTAAATCCCCTGCAAAATCAGCGGAGATTACCATTCGTTTAAATACCGGTAAATATAAAACTGCCGACATATGGGACAAGGATCTCCATGCCGTTAAGCAAAATGCTAATCAAAAACCCAGCATCCAGTGGTGGAATAAATTCTGGGATAAAAGCTTCATCTACATCAATTCAGAAAACGAAGAGGCAAATCAGTCATCCAAAAATTATCAGCTTTTTAGATACATGTTGGGTTGCAATGCTTTTGGGCGTTATCCAACGAAGTTTAACGGAGGATTATTTACATACGATCCGCAGTTTACAGATTCTACCTTAAAATATACGCCCGATTTCAGAAACTGGGGAGGGGGCACGCATACCGCCCAAAACCAACGCCTGGTGTACTGGCCGATGCTCAAAAGTGGTGATTTCGACATGATGATATCGCAATTCGATTTCTACCTCAACCTGTTAACAAATGCGGAAGTTAGGACTAAAGCAGCATGGGGACATAGCGGAGCCAGTTTTACCGAGCAACTGGAAAATTTTGGTTTGCCGAACCCCGCAGAATATGGCTGGAAACGTCCGATAGGTTATAACCAGGGCATGGAATATAATGCCTGGCTGGAATATGAGTGGGATACGGTGTTAGAATTTTGTATGATGATTCTGGAAACGGAAAGATATGGTCACCTCAACATTGACCAATACCTCCCGTTGATTGAAAGTTCATTGACGTTTTTCAATGAACATTATACCTACCTGGCTAAACAGCGTGGGGCGAAAGCTTTGGACGGCAATGGTCACCTGGTTTTATTTCCGGGTTCGAGTGCTGAAACCTATAAAATGGCTTATAATTCCACTTCAACCATTGCGGCTTTGAAAACCGTATTGGAGCGCTTAATTGAACATCCATCTTTAACTGTGGAGAAGAAAAAGCACTGGACGGATATGCTGGCCACCATCCCACCGATTAGTTTTAGGCAGTTCAATAGTAAGCCGACCATTGCACCGGCAAAGCTTTGGGAACGGATTAATAATACGGAAAGTCCGCAATTGTATCCGGTATATCCCTGGGGAATGTACGGGGTAGGGAAATCAGGTCTTGATACCGCCATTAATACTTTCAAATACGACGCCGACGTGCTCAAATTTAGAAGCCATGTAGGTTGGAAACAAGATAATATTTTTGCTGCTAGGTTAGGTCTGACTGCCGAGGCAGCAAAACTGACGACCTTAAAACTCAAAGATTCTGGCAGAAGATTTCCTGCGTTTTGGGGGCCGGGTTTTGATTGGACACCTGATCACAATTGGGGCGGTTCTGGTATGATTGGTTTGCAGGAAATGTTAATGCAGGTAGATGGAAAAAAGATTTTGCTGTTCCCGGCATGGCCAAAAGAATGGGATGTGCATTTCAAACTGCATGCGCCTTACCAAACAACGGTTGAAGGGACGCTGAAGGATGGAAAGCTGATAGATTTGAAAATTTTGCCAAAAGAAAGAACTGAAGATATAAAAATAATGTTAGCGGGATAGCAGGAGCGACGGAGTGAATGGGAATGTAAAAATCATTTCGAATTGACTCATTCAAAACTCACTCAATTCTATCCTCAAATAATTCAACAATTAGAAAATATGGATTTAAACTTAAAAGAGAAGGTTGTCGTAATTACAGGTGCGGCAAAAGGTATTGGGCGCAGTATTGCAGAAGTATTTGCGAAAGAAAATGCGATTGCTGTAATTGTTGGACGGAAAGCAGAAGATAATCAAAAGGTTGTTGCAGCAATTGAAGAAAATGGTGGAAAAGCAGCTCAGTTTGTGGCAGAACTTTCTAATCCTGATGATTGCAAAAATGTAATCGCAGCCATCGTGGCACAGTTTGGAAGAATAGACGGATTGGTTAATAATGCCGGCGTAAATGATGGTGTTAGTTTAGAAAATGGCAATTACGAAGATTTCATGGCATCGTTACATAAAAATGTTGTGCATTACTATCTAATGGCACATCACGCGCTTCCAGAATTAATTAAAAGTAAAGGGTCGATAGTAAATATCACCTCTAAAACTGCCGAAACCGGGCAGGGAAATACCTCCGCCTACGCCGCTGCAAATGGTGGAAGAAATGCACTAACCCGTGAATGGGCAGTGGAATTGTTGAAATACGGTATCAGGGTAAATGCAGTGGTGGTAGCCGAATGCTGGACGCCTGCCTATGAAACCTGGATTGAGACACTTCCTGATGCACAGGCCAAACTCGACGAGATTACTTCGAAAATTCCACTCGAAAACAGGATGACCACAGCCGAAGAAATCGCAAATATGACCGCCTTTTTATTGTCTGATAAATCAAGCCATACCACTGGACAGATTATTCACGTAGACGGTGGTTACGTGCACCTGGACAGGGCTTTGGCGAACGCGTAAATAAATTATTGCAATATGGAATGAGCGCATGAAAAATAAGTGAATTTGCAAATCGCTGGTAAAATATTCACTCAAATTCAACACTCAATCATTCAAAATTTAATCATTCTATACTTAAAAGATGAAAACTTTAACCTGTACAACGCCAGGAACTTTTGAATATTCGGAAACGAAAAAACCTGTATTACAGAAAGATCATGCCATCATTAAAATCAAACGAATCGGCATTTGCGGAACAGATCTTCATGCCTTTGAGGGTACGCAACCCTTTTTTAATTACCCAAGAGTTTTAGGACATGAACTATCCGGCGAGCTCGTAGAAATTGACGGGAGCAGTGCGTTTACAATAGGAGAGGCCGTTACCTTTATTCCCTATTTCAATTGTGGGGAATGTATTGCCTGCCGGATGAAGAAACCCAATTGCTGTGTGAAAATGCAGGTTTGCGGAGTGCATGTTGACGGTGGCATGCGCGAATATTTGCAGGTACCAGCACGAACGCTTTTGCATGGCGAAGGACTTAGCTATGATGAGCTGGCATTAGTGGAACCACTTGCAATTGGTGCCCATGGTGTTCGCAGGGCGGAAATTCAACCCGGTGAATTTGTTTTAGTAATTGGCGCAGGGCCAATTGGTTTGGGAACGATGGAGTTTGCCCGAATTGCCGGCGGGAACGTAATTGCATTAGATATTAACGACGACAGACTAGCCTTTTGCAAAGAAAAGCTGGGCGTTACACATACCATTAACGCACTTGCTCCCGATGTATCGGAACAATTGAGCCAAATAACCAATGGTGATATGCCTACCGTGGTCATTGATGCAACCGGAAATCAGAAAGCCATCAACAATGCGATTAATTACATGGCGCATGGAGCAAGATTTGTATTGATTGGTTTGCAGAAAGGCGATTTGATTTTCAATCACCCGGAGTTTCATAAAAGGGAATCAACATTAATGAGCAGCAGGAATGCCAATATAGAAGATTTCGAACATGTGATTAAATCAATGAAGGCAGGTTTAGTGAAGCCTACGAATTATATTACCCATCAGGTTAAATTTGACGAAGTAAAAGACGAGTTTGAAAGCTGGTTGGACCCGAAAAATGGCGTGATTAAAGCGATGGTGAGCATAGCGTGATGAACTATAAAAAATACTTATATTTGTGATCATTAGCTTAATTAATAAATTATTATGAAAATAGGCGATAAGGTTTTAATTTCTCCACAGGTAACTGATCGAACAGATTGGATTGAGGGAGTGATTATAGAAATAGAAAAAAATCCATTTGCAGGTATTGTTATCACGGCAAAATCAGATGACGGTGAAGTTTTTTTTGAAAAAGAAGATCTTTTTAAACATTTTAGTGAGGAAGCATGTACGCAATAAGCTTTGATATGACCATCGCTGATTTGAAAAAAGAATATGGCGAAAAATATCATAGTGCTTATGCTGAAATCAAAAATCATTTGAAAATTAGTGGCTTTTATTGGATTCAGGGAAGTACCTACGTTACAGAAGGAAATTTAACAGCAGTTTATAAGGCGATTCATATTTTATCTAATATCGATTGGTTCAGGAGGTCAGTTAGAGATATTAGAGCATTTAAGGTTGAGGATTTTTCTGATTTCACCGCTATCGTTAAAGGATAGCTATTCATAATAAGAAGATCCTGAAATAAATTCAGGATGAGGATTGCATAAAAAAGCCGATAATCCTAAGACTATCGGCTTTGATATTGGGCATACTTTAATGAATTTATTTATAAAAAACCTCATTCCAATGCAACTCATTTCTGAATTGATTGATTTTAGTTTCCGCACCAATGTTAATGTATTCCAAACCAGCAATGTTAGCGAAGTCTGATAAATGTTCTGTCGTTAAATTTTGGCTGTAAGCAGTATGGTGTGCACCACCGGCATAAATCCAGGCAGCACACCCCGTTTTCATATCAGGAAGCGGCTTCCAGAGCACGCGTGCAACAGGTAAGTTTGGTAAATCATGTTCTGCCTCAACTGCAGTTACCTCATTCACCAATAAACGGAAACGGTTACCCATATCAATTAACGAAGCGTTTAGCGCATTACCACTACCCACGTTGAACACCAAACGAGCAGGATCAGCTTTGCCACCGATCCCCAGAGGATGAACTTCCAAACTTGCTTTTCCGTTGGCCAATGATGCATCAACTTCCAGCATATGTGAGCCTAAAACCATTGAATTGGAAGGATCGAAATGATAGGTGTAATCTTCCATAAAAGCGTTACCACCCTGTAATCCTGCGCCCATTACTTTACATGCACGAACGAGAGCTGCTGTTTTCCAGTCACCTTCACCAGCGAAACCATAACCATCTGCCATTAAACGTTGTGCAGCGATACCCGGTAGCTGAATCATGCCATGAAGATCTTCAAAAGTATCAGAGAAGCCTTTGAAGCCACCATCAACTAAGAATTTTCTTAAACCCAATTCAATTTTTGCCGCATCGTAAACCGATTGATGTCTTGCACCACCTGTTTTCAAATCGTCAGCCATATCATAAGTTTCTTCGTATTCTTTCAGTAAAAGCTGAACAGCATCTTCACTTACTTCATTGATCACTGCTACAAGATCGCCAATGCCATAAGTGTTTACAGAGAAGCCAAATTTCATCTCGGCCTCAACCTTATCACCATCAGTAACGGCAACAAAGCGCATGTTATCACCGAAGCGAACAAATTTAGCGCCTTGCCAGTCATTCCATCCTGCAGCCGCACGACACCAGGTATCGATTTGTTTCGCCACTTCCTCATCTTGCCAATGGCCAACAACTACCTTACGGTCTTTACGCATACGCGAAACGATGAAACCAAATTCACGGTCACCGTGTGCACTTTGATTCAGGTTCATGAAATCCATATCGATGGTATTCCAAGGAATATCGCGGTTAAATTGCGTGTGTAAATGAAGAAGAGGTTTCTGCAAAACATTCAAACCCCTGATCCACATTTTAGCAGGAGAGAAGGTGTGCATCCACGTGATCACGCCGATACAGTTTTCATCGATATTTGCTTGTTGTAACGTTTCGAAAATCTCTTCAGTGGTTTTTACGATTGGTTTGTAAACCACCGATACGGAGATATTTCCATTTTGGTTTAACGAATCAGCAACTTCCTGTGCGTGATCTGCTACTTGTTTTAAGGTTTCTTCACCGTACAAATGCTGTGTACCAGTGATAAACCAAACCTGTAATTTCTTTAAATCAATCATTACTATATTATTTTTAATTTATGCTGTTTTATTTAAGTCTTTTCAGCTTGTTCAACTTCCTAACCGCAAATTCATTCTGCCCCCAAAACTTTAGACTCCCAACTCATTCTGCTCTCAAGACTCTAGACTCAGGACTCCCAACTCAAGACTCCCAACTCTAGACTCAACACTCCCAACTCAAACCTGCCCATAATACGCCCCTGCACCATGCTTCCGTTCAAAGTGTTTTTCAATCAGAGAATCTTTCAGCTTTGGTGCCTGTGGATTGATCTGTTGTGTCAGCAAGGCCATCTGAGCAACGGCTTCTAGAACCGCGCTGTTGTAAACTGCTTTCTCGGCAGTCTTTCCCCATGTAAAAGGTGCGTGGTTACCCACAAGAATCATCTCGACCTCTTTATAGCTCAAGCCAAGGCTTTGGAAATGGTTCATGATCTGAAAACCAGTTTCATATTCATAATTTCCTTTAATCATGGCATCATCCATCGGAGGTGCGCATGGAATATCAACGGTTAAATGATCGGCATGCGTTGTGCCAAAAATAGGAATGGCCTTTTGTGCTTGCGCCCAGGCTGTTCCATAAGTAGAGTGGGTATGGACTACACCGCCAATATCTTCCCAGTGTTTGTAGAGCACTGCATGGGTTTTGGTATCAGAAGAAGGCCGTAAAGTTCCTTCAACAGTATTCCCGTCAAAATCAACGATGACCATTTTCTCCGGCGATAAATCCTCATAAGGCACACCGCTCGGTTTGATGGCAAAAACACCCTTTGCACGGTCTGCAGCACTTACGTTTCCGAAAGTAAACAATACCAAACCCAGTTTGGGTAACTGCATATTGGCTTCGTAAGCCTGCTCTTTTATGTCCTGATAGCTACTCATGATAAGTATGGTTTTGCATCTTTTTTATTGTATTTCTCCAGGTATCTGCCCAGGCCTAAATACGCCTGATAATGTTGGCGATACAATTTCTGCTTTTTAACGTTTGGCGTATATTCCTTTTCAAATCCTGTTCCCATTGCGGCCATAGCTGCTTCGATATTTGGATAAATTCCTGCTGCAACGGCTGCAAACATCGCTGCACCTAATGCACAGGTATGTTCGAAACGGTGAATTCTGATTGGCATCTCCAATACATCTGCCATCATTTGCATAATATAAGAAGACTTTTTCGCCACACCGCCAATGCCAATAATCCCTTTTACCGGGACACCTTGTTCTTTAAAACGGTCTACAATAGCTTTTGCGCCGAAACAAGTTGCAGCAGCAAGCGCACGGAAGAATCTAGGCGCATCTGTACCTAACCCCAGACCAGTAATGGCGCCTTTCAGCTCCTGATTCGCATCTGGCGTTCTTCTGCCGTTTAGCCAATCAATAGCAAGCTCCGCATAATCATCATCCTCTAAAGCTTCTGCCTGCTTACTTAAATTGGCGATGATTTTACTTTCCAGTTCATCTTTCAAAGCAATCGCTGTCGCCTCGTCGATTAAATCTGATTCCGTTAATAAGTGATTTAAAGGCCAGCTGATGAGATTTTTAAACCAGGCATAAACATCGCCGAAGGCAGACTGACCAGCTTCTAGACCAGCCATTCCGGGAATCACAGATCCGTTAACCTGACCACAGATTCCACCAATTAATTTACCATGTAAATCCTGGTTAGGAGCCACTAAGATGTCACAGGTACTCGTACCCATTACTTTACTTAAGTAGTAAGGCTCAATCTGGCCACCAACAGCACCCATGTGGGCATCAAAAGCGCCCACACCAATTACTACATCAGTAGTTAAGCCCAGTTTTTGTGCCCATTCTTCGCCCAATGTTCCGGCGGAGACATCAGAAGTATAAGTGTCATTAAATAATTTGTCTCTAAAACCAGCTAAAAGCGGATCAAGGCTGCTGAAAAAATCTTCAGGAGGAAGACCATTAAATTCTTCTGCCCATAAAGCTTTATGGCCGGCAGCACAACGGCTACGTTTCATGGTTTGAATATCCGTTCCGCCGCAAAGCAAAAATGGAATCCAGTCGCAATGTTCCACCCAGGATTGCGCACTGGTTTTGATGCTCGCATCTACCCGTAAAATCCGCAATAACTTAGACCAGAACCATTCAGATGAATAGATTCCACCAACATATTTTAAGTAGTTAACCGGAAATTTTGTAGCATGCTCATTAATTTCGGCTGCTTCTTTCACAGCAGTGTGGTCTTTCCAAAGCACAAACATGGCATTTGGATTTTCTTCAAAACCTGGAGTGAGTGCGAGGGGAGTACCCGTGGCATCAACCGCAACCGGACTAGAGCCCGTAGTGTCAATAGAAATGCCTTTAACCAATTGAGCAATTTCTGCACCACCAGCTTTTTCGATACAAGCTTTAATGGTGTGTTCTAAACCCTCAATATAATCTAGTGGATGTTGTCTGAATTGATTGGCTGATGGTTTACAATATAAACCTTTTTGCCATCGGGGATAAAGAAAAACAGAAGCTGAAATTTCTTTTCCATCTGCGGTGTCGACGAGAACCGAACGTACAGAGTCCGTTCCGTAATCTACACCAATTACATAGTTTGCTGCGCTCATAACAATAAATAATCGTCTAATTAACGTTTATTTATTCGGATTATAAAATTTTATGAAAATTTGTTACAAGAAATTTTTCGGCGTGCATCTTATCATCAATAGCGTTAGTAACGCCGCAAAGGGAAAAATAGTGAATTAGGATAATTACCCAATCTTTGCGTTCTCTGATTTCTTCTCTTTTGTTGGTTGCGGTTAAGATCATCAACCAGCAGGTCAAAAAAAAAGCCCTACATTTCTGTAAGGCTTCAGGTATCTTATCAATTATACTTTTTTTGGAGGCAAATCAAAAGCGATTGCATCATGCTCGAAATGGCCTTTATGTGCACCATCGCAAAATGGTTTGTTTTGAGAAAGACCGCAACGGCAAATTGATAACACTTCTCTGCCTTGTAAGCCGTAAGCGTTTCCGTTCTTGTCTACAATTTCGAAATCGCCTTCAATTTTAACCGAGCCGTTATTGTTTATTGTTAGTTTAGTTTTAGCCATTTTTGTTTTGTTTGTATGGTGCAAAATTAAGGCAAAGTTTGCTGATTTAAGGAATCATAATGCAGTTTAGAACCGTTCCTGTTAGCTTATAAAAAAGCTAAAATATGATGAAGTTTGATCATTTCGCTAAGATCAATATTGGAGCCGACAAAGTACCATTCAGACCTGAAGGATCATCATTAGTTAATGACTTCTGTTCAGAGTTTACAACATGAATACCGCTGAATAGTTGTAAATACTAGCATCTTGACAATATGTCTGGTTTAGCTGCGCAATTTGATCACCACCGTTCAATTCTCCCTAAACGACATCTATACGGGGTTTTTCATGCGAATTATCAATTTAACCCCTATTAATTACCGTATTGCCCCTCACTAGAATCGGTTTATTTATAGTTTCTTTGAGCAAACCAATTACAAACATTATGACGCATCAGAATTACGCTTAAACGCCATACCTTGGCAGATCAAAAAAAAACCGCTTAATCACAACAAGTATTAAGTAAAACGGATTCGTAATGCGAATCTACTCCGAACAAATAACTAACCAAATTCAATTATGCTTAAAAATTTACTTTACCCCTTAGGGCGCATATTGGGACTTTTCGCTATCCTACTTTCTTTAAGTATCGGCGGCAACAGCCTATATGCCCAAACCACAAATGCAGAAATATCAGGCGTTATTCTTGATGTTAAAGGTTCGCCAATTCCTGGTGCAACTATTAAAAACGAAAAGACTTCTAAAGTTGCCATATCAGATGGAAACGGACGGTACAAAATTGCCGCAGTTAAGGGCGAAACTTTAGTAGTCACGTTCATTGGCTATTCCCCGAAAACAGTTGTTGTCGAAAACCAAACCCAGCTGAATTTCTCTTTGGCAGAAGAATCAGATAAAAACCTTAACGAGGTTGTTGTGGTGGGTTATGGCACGCAAAAAAGATCAGACGTAACCGGTTCTGTGGTATCTGTACCTAAAGCCAGGTTATCTCAACTTCCGGTAACGAACGTACTTCAATCTATTGAAGGTGCTGTTGCAGGGGTAAATATCAGCACAACTTCATCTGTACCAGGAAGTCAGCCAAGTGCACTGATCAGAGGTCAAAACTCGATCACCGCAGGAACTGGTCCTTATGTGGTAGTAGATGGAGTTCCGCTAAGCAAAACTGGGGGATCGCTAAACGACATCAACCCTAACGACATTGCATCCGTAGAGGTTTTAAAAGATGCAAGTGCCACAGCAATTTACGGTACAAACGGATCAAACGGTGTAATTTTAATCACCACCAAACGTGGTACATCTGGTAAACCAGTCATTCGTTACAGCGGTTATGCAGGTATCGACAATATTGCCCACATTCTTGAGCCCCGAAGTGGTGCAGAATACGTTCAGAAGTACGCCGATTTTCTAAAACAAACCAATCAAACCCAAACCAGACCAGTGCCTAATAATGGCGAACTTGCTGCTTATAATGCAGGTACCACTACAGACTGGATAGAGGAGTCTACCCAACAAGGTAAAATTCAGGACCATAACGTGAGTATTTCAGGGGGATCAGCGGATGTAAAATATTTTATCTCGGGCGATTATCTGGATCAGAAAGGTGTTATCAAAGGATATCAGTTTAACCGGGTAAGCTTAAGATCAAACTTAGATATTAATGTAACGAGCTTTTTAACGGTGGGTACCTCACTATTTTTAACAAGTAATAACGATGATGGGGGACGGGCCAATTTACTTATGGCAACCGCAATGAGTCCATATGGTCAGGAATATAATGCAAATGGAACTTATAAGATTTTCCCAATGGAACCTGAGCAATTGTACACTAACCCGTTGTTGGGTTTAAAAACGACTAGGATCAGTCGCACTACAAATATAAATGGAAATGGTTATGCTGAAATTAAATTCCCAGGCGTATTATCTGGTTTAAAATATAGATTAAATGCAGGTTATACTTATTTTCCAAAAAGAGAGGGAAGCTACGTAGGTCGTTTAGCTAATGATTTGAATGGAACTGCAAGAAGTTTCAACGCCTCAACGAATAGTTACACTTTAGAAAATATCTTAACTTATGCTAAAGACATCAAAAAACATCACTTTGATGTTACAGCATTATACAGTGCCCAAGAACGGAAATATAATGAAACCACAGCTGGTGCTGTAGGTTTTATTAATGATGAATTGGGTTTAGATAATATTGGCGCAGGCGCTACACAAACAAGTGGCTCATACCGCGATAGATATGGTTTGAATTCTCAGATGGGGCGTTTATTCTATTCATATGATAGCCGTTATTTGTTAACCTTAACTGCACGTAGAGATGGCTCATCCGTATTTGGTGCAAATACCACTAAGTATGGGGTATTTCCTTCTGCAGCAATTGGTTGGAATATCACCAACGAGGGTTTTATGAAAAACCTTAAAGCGATCAATAACTTAAAGTTGAGAATATCTTACGGGAAAACAGGTAATGAGGCAGTAGATGTTTATAGAACCATCACTACCGAGGGTTCGGTTCGTTCACCATTTAACGGCATCAGTACAATCGGCGTAACTGCAGCTAACCTTGGCAATTCTTTACTGCAATGGGAAACTACTAAAACTGCCAATCTTGGCCTTGATTTTGGTATTCTTAACAACAGAATTTCTGGAACGATAGAGGCTTATCAAAATAAAACCAGTGGTTTACTATTGAGAAGAAGTTTGCCAATCGTCAGTGGTTACAGTAATGTTTTTGAGAACATAGGTAAAACCACAAACAGAGGCTTAGAACTCACTTTAAATACCCAAAACTTCACGGGTAAAAATTTCCGTTGGGAAACCATGATAGTTTTCGCAACTAATAAAAACAAAATAACTGATTTATATGGTGACGGAAAAGATGATATTGGGAACCGTTGGTTTTTGGGTAAACCAATCAGAGTAGTTTACGATTATCAAATGACGGGCATTTGGCAAACTGGAGAAGATGTTTCAAAACAAGATCCAACAGCTAGACCAGGTAGTTTGAAATTTGCTGATCTAAATGGCGATGGCAGAATTACGGCCGATGACAGGACTATTTTAGGTCAGATCGATCCAAAATGGACAGGTGGTTTAACGAATACCTTCCACTATAAGAATATCAATCTGAGTATCTTCATACAAACTGCTCAAGGCATTACTAAAAATAATCAGGATTTAACCTATGGAGACGAAACAGGTAGAAGAAACACACCAGCAGAAATTGGTTACTGGACACCAGAAAACCAAAGTCAAACGCGCCCTGCTTTATCATATAACAACACTTTAGGTTATGGATATGCTTCAAACGCAAGTTACACCAGAATTAAAGATGTGACTTTAAGCTATGTATTTACACAAAAAATCCTTGATAAACTTCATTTAGGAAGTTTAACTGTTTACGCAAGTGGTAGAAACCTAAAAACTTTTACTGACTGGGTAGGATGGGATCCCGAGAATAACTATTCATCACGAGGATCCGGAGATTGGACAAATAATTATCCTTTAACCAGAACTTTCGTTATCGGTTTAAATGTTTCATTACGTTAATTATCACCATCATGAAAAAATATATAACCATCATAGCATCCGTAACCATATTGTTTTTTGCATTTTCATCCTGCAAAAAAGGATTTCTGGATGAAAAACCATTTTCGGCATATACGCCATTAACTTTAACCGACTCCCTTGGCTTCGAAGCCTCATTAGTTGGTCTTTACAACCACACCAGTACCATATTTTCTTGGGGAGACCAGCAAGGCTGGCCAAGTGTTTGGCAGGTAGGTACAGATGTAGCCAATGCGACCAACAATCAGCAGGGTGTAGAAATTCCTTATTATAATTACGCCACCCTAACACCAACAGATATTGGTGCTGCCCGCATGTGGAACAGGAACTACATCATGGTGAATTTAACCAATATCATTGTAGATGGTATAGAAAATCCATCAGTTACCAGCTTAAGTGCAAAAGGAAAAAGTTTAATCAGTGCCGAGGCGAAATTTTTCAGGGCCTATGCTTATAATAATCTGGCTACACTTTACGGCGGTGTTCCGTTAATTACCCATGCGCTAACCGGACCAAAAATAGATTTCGTACGCGCACCTATAGCAGAGGTGAACGATTTCATCGTGGCGGATTTAGTTTTCGCAGCTGCAAATCTTCCTGATATTGAAGCCGTAAAAACCAATACAAAAGGCAAGATGTATGCCCGTGCCAACAAATTTATGGCCATGCAACTGCTAGCAGAAGTTTACCTCAGAATCGGGAAACCAGATCTGGCAGAGCAACAGGCACAAGCCATCATCAGCAGCGGTAAATTTAGCCTGATCAAAAGCCGTTATGGCGTAAAAACGAGTCAGGCTGGCGATTACTATGCTGACATGTTCCAATATGGAAACCAAAGAAGATCGCAAGGGAATACTGAAGCCATCTGGGTACTGGAACAAGAAAATCCAAATGCCGTAGTGGGTGGTATTACAGACAACCCGCAACAAAGAAGGGTATGGGGAGCAGCTTATTACAATATTGCAGGTATGGCGTTGGCAGATTCTTTAGGTGGGCGCTCTATTGGCCGCTTGCGTTTAAGCAATTGGGTGCTTTACGGCTTATACAAAGGAAATGACATTCGTAATTCTCAGTATAACATCCGCAGAAGGTATTATTACAACGATCCGAACCCAATTTATGCGGCAAGATTTGGCAAGCAGGTACCTTTCACCGGTCCGGATACGTTAATTAACATTTGCCCAAGTACCACTAAATGGGGTGCTTTTGATCCAAACGATACTTTTGGATTCGCAATGATTAAAGATTTTATCTTGATGCGCTTAGGCGAAACTTACCTTTTACTCGCAGAAGCACAGGTTGCACAGGGCAAAACTGCGCAGGCGGCTACTACCATAAATGTGTTGAGAACAAGGGCAAATGCAGCCCAGGTTACAGCAGCAGAAATGACGAAAGACTTCATTCTTGATGAAAGAGCCAGAGAACTGATCGGTGAAGAAAATAGAAGAATGACGCTAATGAGAACCGGAACTTTAGTAGAACGTGCGCTTCGTTTAAATTCAAATGATGCCTCAAAACCAATTACAGGTTTAACTACAAAAGCATTGTTATTGCCCATTCCATTAAATGAAATACAATTGAACAAGGATGCTGTGTTAACACAAAATCCGGGTTATTAATAGGAAAAGTTGGTTAGTTTTTCGGGCCGTCTGCGGATGGCCCGATTATTAATTTTCTATTTAAAAAACGTCTCCGATACATTACCAATACCGCTAAATGAAAAACAAATTACTTTTAATTACCTTACTCTGCCTTTCCATTCAAGGCTTCAGCCAGCAGGCAAACCACACCTTCAGATTAGGCGAATCTCAATTTTTGCTGGATGATAAGCCTTTTCAGATTATTTCGGGAGAAATTCATTATCCACGGGTACCGCGGGAAGCCTGGAGGGCCAGAATGAAAATGGCAAAAGCCATGGGCCTAAATACCATCGGTACTTACGTATTCTGGAACCTGCACGAACCCGAGAAGGGCAAATTCGACTTTACTGGAAATAACGACATTGCCGCATTTGTTAAAATTGCCACCGAGGAAGGCTTATGGGTGATCCTTAGGCCAAGCCCCTACGTTTGCGCAGAATGGGAATTTGGAGGCTATCCCTATTGGCTACTAACCGAAAAAGGCCTCGAAGTACGAAGTAAGGAAAAGCAATACCTCGAAGAATATAAAAAATACATCATTGAGGTAGGGAAGCAGTTGGCTCCTTTACAAATAAATCATGGCGGTAACGTGTTAATGGTTCAGGTAGAGAACGAATATGGCTCTTATGCAGCGGATAAAGAATATTTAGACATCAATAGAAAAATGTTCATCGAAGCTGGTTTCGATGGCTTGTTATACACCTGCGATCCGGAAAGCGACATTGTAGGCGGTCATTTAAAAGGATTGTTACCTGCTATTAATGGTCAGGACAATCCAGACCGCGTTAAAAAGGCCATCAATCAATACCATGAAGGGAAAGGGCCATACTTTATTGCAGAATGGTATCCGGCCTGGTTCGATTGGTGGGGAACACCGCACCATACCGTTCCCGTAGAAAAGTATGTAGGTAAACTGGATGCAGTGCTTGCTGCGGGCATATCCATTAATATGTACATGTTTCACGGCGGCACCACAAGAGGATTTATGAATGGAGCAAACTATAAAGATACTTCTCCTTATGAGCCACAAACCAGCAGTTACGATTATGACGCGCCGGTGGATGAAGCCGGAAATGCCACAGAAAAATTCAGACAGTTTAGATCAGTCATCGAAAAACACCTTCCCGATGGAAAAAAGTTGCCTGAGATTCCAAAAACTAAGCCTGCAATGGTCATTAAACCTTTTAAACTGACTAATAAAATCAATGTTTTCAATGCGCTTCCGAAAGCAGTTAAAAGTGAAAATCCATTAACGTTTGAAGACCTTAAACAAGATTACGGATACGTTCTTTACCGCACTAAAATAGCTGGTGGCAAAAAAGGTTTGCTGCAGGTTAAGCAGTTGAGAGATTATGCATTGGTTTTTGTGAACGGGAAAAGGGTAGGCCTTTTAGATCGTAGAACCCTATCAGACAGCCTGGAATTGCAGTTGCCGGCAGGAGAGGTGCAGCTTGATATTTTTGTAGAGAATATGGGAAGGATAAATTTTGGTAAGTATCTGCTTGATAATAAAAAAGGAATTACCGAAAAGGTATCTTTCGGCGGAACCGAATTGAAAAATTGGGAAATGTTCAGTTTGCCTTTCAACCATATTGATGTGATAAAAGAAAAATCTACGGCCACTACAAAAAGCAGTGATGGACCAGTAATTCAAAACGGTACTTTTAAATTAATTAAAGCGGAAGATACCTATTTAGATATGAGCAGCTGGGGTAAAGGTGTGGTTTGGCTTAACGGGCATAATTTGGGTAAATATTGGTTCATCGGACCGCAACAAACTATTTATGTGCCAAAAGAATGGCTCAAAGTTGGAGTAAACGAAATCTCTGTTTTGGAGTTATTGAAGCCTGAAAAGAATGAACTAGAAGCCAGAGCAGCCCCAATTTTAGATCAGGTAAATAGATAAAAATTACATGGAGAACCTTAAAAGGATTTCCATGAGTTAAGGGCATTCCTTTTAGCGAAAGTTAATTTATTGTAAATAAAAGCTTCGAGTAATCGAAGCTTTTGTGTTTTTAGCTGACATTTACACGCATACTGATCAGGCGTCTAAATTGTTCCTGGTTTGATTTTGTGGTGTTGGCATCGCTTTTATAGGACCGTTAAAAGGAATGCTTATCTTAAATGATTAGGACTAAATGAAAATGAATCTAATTGAGGAAGAATAATTATATGATTAAACAAAAGCGCTCCACATCTCTGTGAAGCGCGCTGTAAACCTTACCGACAATTTTTCTAACAGTTCGTATCTGATTAAAAACGTATAATTGGTTTGGCTGATGAATTTGATGACAAACATTCAAACTTCTGAACAAACCGTTACAATACTGAAAAGATCCGTCGCTGATGTTAGCCTCGATTTAACTGAAACATAATACCTGCGGGATATTATTAGTACATTTTATTTAAACGGTAGCGTTAAACTTTAGGTAGGCTGTATCCGTTTTGATATTTCGCCAGCAGGTATTTATTGTTGATCTGCTGGTCTGTAAACTGGTGTTTGGCATTGTCCCATGATAACTTTTGCCCGCTTCTGAAAGCAATATTTCCCATTTGGGCAACCGTAGCTACATGAGCAGCATCCTGTATAGCGCAGTTCAGTTCTTCTTTTTTTCTGGATCTGACCACACTAAAGAAATTGACCATATGATTGTACAATCCATTATCTGACGATTTAACAAAAGGCTTGCTCACTTTATTGCCGCTTACCTTTTCTTCAATCACTTCCCAGCCTTGTCTGTTTAGGATTAGCGTGCCGTTGTTACCAATATAGGCAATCCCGTGGTTGCGGTCATAAGAGCCGTTATCAATGCCCATGGCAGAATCCCATACCATATTGAAATTGTCAAACTCATATAAGGTAGTCAGCGTATCAGGCGTTTCTTCATACAGATCAGGATAGGCAAAGCGGCCACCTAATGCGGATATGGTTTTTGGTACGGGTGAATTCATACCTAGCAAGCCATAATCCAATAAATGCACACCCCAGTCGGTCATTAACCCACCCGCATAATCCCAAAACCAACGGAAATTGAAGTGATATCTGCTGGCATTAAATGCTCTTTTATTTGCCGGCCCAAGCCACATGGCGTAATCGACGCCGGCAGGAGGTAAGGTATCAGGTACTACGGGCGCGGGTTTCATCCAGCCCTGGTAACACCATACTTTTACCGTCCTGATATTTCCTAACTGGCCGCTCTTTACGAAATCAACGGCATCTTTAAAATGTTGCTGGCTACGCTGCCATTGGCCTGCCTGTACCACCTTATTGTATTTTTCCTGCGCTTTTACCATGGTAGTGCATTCAACGATAGAGTTGCCTACTGGCTTCTCAACGTATACATCTTTACCTGCCTGCACGGCATGAATCATCATGAGGGCATGCCAGTGATCAGGTGTACCGATAATTACTGCATCAACATCTTTATTGTCGAGTAGTGAGCGATAATCTTTATATCTGGTTACTTTTGCGGCGTCAACATTCATTGACTTTAATTCGGCCATCCTTTCATCAAGCACATTGGCATCACTGTCACACAGGGCGATCAGGTTAACGCCCGGTACTTTGAGGGCCGCTTTGAGGTCAGACCAACCCATACCTTTAATCCCGATAACACCAATATTGATTTGGTCGTTTGCGCCAATAGTCTTATTGAAAATGGCATAGGCCGGGTTATCTAAGGCAGAAAGTATGGCAGTGGTTCCTACTGCAGTTGCAGCATAGTTGAGGAATTTTCTACGGTTTAACATTTGATTTGGTTTTCGGTTATTACTGGAAGTAAAATACAAAATAATCAGTGGTGTATCCAAGATATATCGTTAAACTTAATAAGAATGTTACCTGTATTCTTGTTCTTGCAGTTACGTAATAACACCATTACGGTGGTGATGATTAAGTAGCAGATAAAAATTCAGGGATTATAAGTATGATCGGAAAGGGCGTTTGCCAAAAAATCAAATAAATTATGCATCAATCGGTGCGTCGATTTTAATCGTTAGGCTTACTCACTGAATCACTCAACAAAGTTTTACCGTCTTGTAACTTCAAACACCATGTTGTCCGGTAACATTAAACGAGTTCCGCTCGGGTTCTTATTGGTGTTCCATCCCAGTCTTAGCGCATGATGGTTGCATTTTAAGGCATTTTTAAGAAAGTAAATTAGCCCTCAAAAACGGAAGCTGGACTTTGGTCTGAAATCAACTAGTTAAGAATTGCGGAGCCAAAAAAAAGTAGCTCTGATCAGCAATGATGTTGTTCTGATGTAGGAAGAATAATCTCGAAAGTAGAAAAAGGTAGCTCCGACCGGCAATGATGGTGTTCGAAGTTAGAAAGAATAGCCTCTGAATTAGAAAAAGGTAGCTCCGACCGGCAATGATGGTGTTCGAAGGTAGAAAGAATAGCTTCGGAAGTAGAAAAAGGTAGCTCTGACCAGCAATGATGGTGTTCGAAGGTAGAAAGAATAACCTCGAAAGTAGAAAAAGGTAGCTTCGACCTGCAATGATGGTGTTTGAAGGTAGAAAGAATAACCTCGGACATAGAAAAAGGTAGCTACAAGGATGAAACCAATTATGATTTTGAGTTCAACTGATCAAAAAAATGAAGAAATAACTGCGATGATTTACTTGTGTATCATCGTTTTGTGATAAAGTTCATGGCAATTAGAATTCAGGTTTACTTGCAACCTGTTGAATGTTATTATCGTCATGGATTTATTTAGCTATGCTACTGTTGTAAAAAATGATTTCATATTGCTAAGCATGAGGCCGTACCAGTAAACTCCAAAATAAATTGATAATGAAGCTTTTAACTTACCAGATTTTACTCACAACTATTTTTATATTATTTCAACCTAATGATAGCTTCTGTCAGCATGTAATCTCCAAGAAAACGATTTGAAGTAAAACGGATTTAAATGATCTGGATGCAAAAATCGCACAGTGGCAAAAAGATTTGAATATTCCTAATGTTGCCATTAGTATTATCGAAAATGGTAGAGTAGAAAAGTCAAAAGTATATGGCGATTTAAGTAATGGAAAGCCCGCTCCCAGGAACATGATTTTTGAAGTAGCTTCCATAACAAAAGTAGTATTCTCAACCTTGGTGCTTAAATTGGTACAGAAAGGAGAATGGAATTTGGATGAACCCCTGGCTAAATATTTTATTGATCCTGAAGTTGCTTCAAATCCTTTTTCAAAAAAAATAACAACACGTCATGTATTGAGCCAGCAATCTGGATTTGATAATTGGCGTTGGATGAATGCAAGCGGAAAATTGACTTTTAATTTTGAGCCAGGTACAAGATTCAACTACAGTGGAGAAGGAATGGAGTATTTACGAGCTGCAATCGAACACAAGTTTCATAAATCATTATCCCAACTCTCCGATTCATTACTTTTTAAGCCATTACAGATGTTCGATACCAATCACATGTGGGATGGTAAAACAAATTTTGATAGATATAGCAGGATGTATGATGCTGATGGAAAAGAAATTAAAAAGACGGATTTTTCCATTCAGGCTAGTGCTGCTGCGGGTTTGACTACAACTATTGATAATCTTTCAAAATTCGCAATTGAGGTTCTAGGTGGAGCACATCTATCAAAATCCTTATATAATGAAATGATCAGTACCCAATCAACAATTAACCCTAACCTGCAACAAGGCTTGGGCTGGCGTATAATCAATGGTCTACCTAATAACGAATATGCACTTCAACACGGAGGAAATGATCCGGGAGTAGCAGCGATAGTTGTATTGCTGCCAAAATCGAAACGCGGTGTTATTGTGCTCACTAATGCAGATAATGGTTTAATTATGTGCAATAATATTGTGAGGTCTGCAATTCCAGAAGGTCAAGAAATTATACATAAAGCTTTTAAGAGCACCAAACCGAATGAAGTACCTCCCATACTTAAATTGTCTGATAGCGTTCTAAAAGCTTATGTAGGTAAATACAAAAGGGAAGATGGAGTAGATGTAGCCGTTACGTTGAAAGATAATGGATTGGTACTAAGAATGTCTGGAATACCTCTTCTTAATTTGCAGCCACAAAATGAAGAAAACTTTTTTCTAATGGATTTGGATGCGACAGTATTTTTTACAAAAAATAGTAATGGAACTGTCAATGCCGTTTCAATAAAGGATGGCGAGAATATCATTAAATGTCTCAAGGTTGTTGATTAGATTATTTCTCAATTAAAATCCGAAAAATATCTTTCAGTAGTGAACTGCTTATAATACGTGTAATTCTGGACGGAGCGCCTGAGGAAATGGTTTACTTTAAAGTTACGTGTCCGAACTATTGGTGAGCTGCAGTGTTGACCGCCGGGAAAATTGGCTGAGCCGCGATTTATTGCATATTTTGGTGTTTCTGGTAAGACAAAAACGCCTGACATTTCTTTGAAGCTTTCTGTGATCCTGCTGGGGTTTGCACCTAGTACAAAAATCAGCGTTTAAATAGTATTTTTGGCTGTTTTGTAATTCAACTCATCGAATTACTCACGATTTTTTTAATACGTTTTAGCTGCAACTAGGTTAAAAGTAGTTATAATCTTTTAAAAACAGGCGATTTATTCTAAAAAGTTTAACTTTAATACTCTGTAAATGTTGTTGATACGGTCTTTCTAATTAGTTGAACTTGAATTGTAATTGATAAAGCTATAAACTCAGGATTTTAAAGTTCCACTCTAATGGATGCCTTCATATCTGTAGTGCATTAAATGTGTTATAATGCTTGTTTTTTTCATATCTAAATATATATTTGTAGGTCAGCAAAGAGGAAATAACCTTATTTCGATTTAAATGCCAAAAAAATTAACCTTCCCCGAATTTAGAACAGCAGGCTATAGAAATTTAAGTGTATGTAGAGAATTACTTGGTAGCTTAAATGCCTGTCCTAAGAGAAGTAAGGTGCATGTACTCCATAAGATATTTTACCTATCGGGTTATATAATCGAATTTTCTTTTAAATATGTACTTTTCTCATCCCTTAGATTAAAGGAGTCTCAAAACTTATATGATTACGAAGATGATAGGTTCCGAAAAAGCTGGCAGCAACACAATTTCGATAAACTTCGCACACTAATAAACAATAAAAGGATTATCATAAGTACAGATATTCCTTTTATTGGAATCAAAGTTGAAAACAAGGAATTAGATGACCTAATAAAAGCTTGGGATGTGCAGATCAGGTATAGTTTAGGGCTTTCTAACCAACCAGTTTTATTAACTCAACAATTGATGACAGAACTAGTAGATTTAACTGAGCAGATATTGAATAAAGTAACAACGAAATATTAAAAATGATAGCAATATTACAAGCCTTTGATATAATTAAAGAGGCGTTAAACATAAAGAAAAACAATGGCGTAATTGACAAGTTTCAAATTGCGATGAACCAAAGAAATGAAATTGCAGTCATAGTTGTAGCCGAAGAAGAATTATTGAAGGCAGATTTGATCAACGATGCTGCTATCTTGGAAAACGTAGTTTACACGTTCCTTTCCAATGATGATCTTCAAGAGGATTTCTTTTATAGTGAGATATTCAATAATGGAGGGGATTGCATTATCGATTATGCGAACTCAAGACGGAAATTAAATAATCTTCTCAGCCCGGGAGCCGAAGTCAAATCCCCCATTCCTATTGTAACTTTTTATAGCTATAAAGGTGGAATGGGCAGGTCAACAAATTTGGTTATATCATCTACCTATTTGGCAAGGGCGCATGGTCGCAGAATCATTATAATAGATTGTGATTTTGAGGCTCCAGGCTTTTCTAACTTTTTCCTCGAAGAAAATTCTTCACCAATATATAATGACGGTCTTATCGAATATTTTTTTGATAAGGAAACTCAAAATGAAATCAATCTTAATGATTATTCTTGGGAGGTGTCCAAACAATATTCTCAAAATGGGGAAATAAGAGTTATACCAGCGGGTAACTTAGACCCAAAGCGAAGATTAGATAATATTGAATTTCCAACCCACTTATCCCATTATTTGGAAGGCTTATCTAGATTGGATCTTTCTTCAACTGATTCTACAATTAAAAAGTTTAATTCACTAATTTCTGACATTCAACAGCAGTATCGTCCAGATGCTATTTTTATAGACAGTAGAACTGGGTTTACTGACATCTTTGGAATTGCAGCACTACAATTATCTACCCAAGTTGTTGGTTTCTTCAGTAGCAGTTCCCAAAATGACCCAGGTATATATCAATTTATACAGTCTCTGAGCAAACTGGTAAATACTAGAACAGACGTGTATGCTCCAATTTTAGTAAATTCCTTTTCAGATTTAGGCTATTTTACTGACTTCCGAAAAAAAATTGAGGATATAATAGCTAGCATAGGAGATCCCCAAGATTCGTTTAGGTTGTCACCATTCTTCTATCATTTTAGATATGATGGCATGTTATCCGAGATTGGCACAAAGCGGGAAAATAAAGACGAATGGTTAAATCAAATCGACGAAAGGCAATTATTAAAAGGGTATATCGATGTTGCAGATAAGATTAATGAGTCAATAGGCGAAGTTACTCAGCAAATAGAAAGTGAGGAAGTGCAAATCATTGATCTAATTGAAAATATACAGGTTGCAGCTGATAATGAATCTTCTAAAACAGATCAGGAACATATTTTAGGGAACATCTACAATAATTGGCCTGATCTTTACGCTGATAGTGAAGGTCTTGACTATCAAACTGAATTTGAGCAGGGAAGTATCTTTTACCGTGAGTCAATGATGGATCTGTTCAATTTCAATAAATTTATAGTGTTGGGCAATAAGGGAACCGGTAAGTCATATATGTTTCAAGCACTAAAAAACGAGGATATAACAAAGGAGCTAAAGCGTAGAGCACAAAAAACGGCTATTAAGATAGAATTCCTTCATTTGGTCGATAAAAAAATGAATTATTTTATAGGCACAAGTGGACTAGAAACATTTAGAGCCGAGATCGATGAAATTGGAGACTTCTTCAACAAATTTTGGAAAGTTTATACTTGGCGAAGCATAATCGATAAGCTGGATGGTGTGATTAAATTTGAATCCTCTATAGTAAGTTCTTTTTCTATCAAAAATAATGATACAGAAAATCTTAAAAATTTAATTTATTTTATTAAAGATGTTGAAAAAATTATTGCTGTCGAAAGCGAGCTCGCTCTGCTTGATAAAGAATTAAACTCACAACAAATCGATATTATTGCTATCTACGATAATCTTGACCTTATGGTTGAGCCTTCTAAATGGAAAGATGAAATGGCTTCTTTGATCAGTTTTTGGCAATTTTCAAATTATAAAAGAATACACAGCAAATTATTTTTGCGCTCTGATCTTTTCAAAACTATTAGAGGGATCAATAACGTACAATCCTTAAAGAATAATATAATTTCCATTGAATGGCAAAAGGAAGAGATATTTAACTATTTCTTCAATCTAGTAAAAAGATATGCAAAAGAAAATTTTATTACTGTTGTTAGAAAATTTGATTTTAAAAGAGTTTCAACCGATGCAATCGAATGGATTTCAGAATTTGAAAAAAAATTCGACAATGTAAAGCAGACACAGTTTGAAGAAGCAATTCTTAGAAAATTATGCTGGGTGTTTTTCGGTCAATTTCCCGATAGGAAGGCATTTGGAGAATCATATGATTGGTTATACAAAAACATTATGAATGCTGATGAAACCATTAGTGTCAGACCATTTTTAGATTTGCTAAGGTTATCAATAGAACTTTTTCAAAAGGACTATTATAAAGATAGTTCTGCAATTCTTCCAAGTAAATATTATACCGCCCAGAGTGTACGTAGGGATGCTGTAACCCAGCATTTCCAGGATCTGGTTACTGAAAAGGGTAATGAAAGCCTACAACATATTTTTGATTATATTGATAATAATGAAGATTACCAGTTTTATCAATTGACTAGAGTTGAGCTATACGAATTGTTAGGAAAGGTCATCAAAAAGCACAATTTGGAAGAATCTGTGGAAGACTTGGAAAAAATTCTGGATATTAATGGCATCCTGAGGCGATACAGTAATTCCAATTACAATTTTGCGTTTCTATATAAATACCGTTTAGGATTGAAAAATAGGGATAAAAAGAGATATAAAGGCTACTAGTCATTAATATGCAGTTTCTACAAACTTTTTTAGCTCGTTTACAGACTTTTAACCTCCATATTGTTACCAAAAGGCGATTAAAGAGACCTATAAAAGAAGACGGGGAGAAACAGGCTTACAACATTGCCCACGAAACCCACTATTATGATTCGTTCACTTATAAGAGTGAAATCAGGGTATTAAAAGATATGGCGTTAATTAAACTGCTGTCACTTATTGACACCAGTTTAAAAAGAGAACTGGAACAGCTCAAAAAATTAAAGGAAAGGTTTAAACTAATATGGAGAAATTTCCACCAGCATTATGGTGAGCTTAGAGCTTAATATCCCAACAACTTCATATTTTCGATTCAACTCGATTACTTGTTTATGGTTAACAACCTGCAATAAGGCTACAAGGATATTTATATTGGTGATGAGTTTGTGGAAAATCTGCGCGATACTTTGAAGATCAGGGACAAGTTCTTAAGTGAGCTGATCAGCGAAGTAGATGAAATTCTAAATCCCCGTGAAACGTTTGAGGAATGGGTGGCCAAACAGAAAAGACCAGAACGAGTTGAAGATGCTATGGCAGAGATATCCCTAAAAATCCCATATAATCCCGATGCGGGTCGGCCAAAATTCAATCATCAGTATATAGATGATTTTTTGCAACTGATAAGGACTTATTTTTCGGAAGAACATTTCAGCCAGCTTGACGCTATAATAAAAGCAGACGAACATACATGCAAGCCAGATGATCTTCAAGGGGAACAGTAATAAACTCGCCGATGCTTTTAAACAACTTTATGAAGCAAACCTAATTGTTGGATGTAGTAAAAGCAGAACTTGAAAAATGGATTCTAAAACACTTCTTATATAGCAATGGAGATAAAGTAAACGAATGCTCCAAGGGTTGGCTAAGCGCAATTATATCTTCCGATACCAAGGTCTGCAAATCACCGATTTTAGAGGTAAGGATGAAAGACAAAGTTCCTTTTCTGGTTCCAACAGTCCGAAACAAAAAAAAACAGTAAATATTAGTAAGGAAACGGTAAGGATACGGTTTAACGTTTTGAAGTCAACAACTTACATCATTTCTAGTGAGTATGCCGGCCTGAAAACTACGCACAGAATCACTCACTTTTTTATGCGATTTATTGCATATTTTGGTGTTTCCGGTAAAAAAAAAAGCCTCACATTTCTGTGAAGCTTTCTGTGATCCCGCTGGGATTCGAACCCAGGACCACTACATTAAAAGTGTAATGCTCTACCAGCTGAGCTACGGAATCTACTTTGCTTAAAACGTTACCGTTTCCTTTAAAGTGATGCAAATATAGGGTTCAATGATATCTAATGCAAATAAAAAAAATGGAAAAGTGCTACTGTATTGATTTATAAGGGGATTAATTATCCATAGCCATTATTTTATAGATTTTTGATAATTTTAGCCCACAGTCTTGCCATATGAATACACTAAAAATCGTCTGCTATTTGCCTATCATCACTTTAATTGCTTGTTGTAACAACCAGAAAGAAGCCGATGCCAGTAAACGAAAACAGGATTCACTGGCTTCCTGTGAGAAAAACCTACCGAGTCGATTCGGGGCCGTAAAGGACACTTCCAGTTTTGCCGTGAATAAAGCCACTCATGCGGGAATGGTGCTCATCCCGGCAGGAACATTTGAAATGGGTGCTTCAGACCAGGAAGGTAGGGCAGACGAATACCCAAAACATCAGGTTAAATTGAATTCCTTTTGGATGGATGAAACCGAAGTAACCAATGCCAGCTTCGCGAAATTTGTAGCGGCTACCGGTTATGTAACCACTGCAGAGCGGCAGCCGGATTGGGAGGAGATGAAGAAACAACTTCCCCCGGGAACCCCGAAACCACCAGATAGTGTGCTCGTGACCGCCTCGCTGGTTTTTTATCAACCCAAAAGCATTCACAGTTTAAACGATGCTTCACAATGGTGGCGTTGGGAAAAAGGTGCCAGCTGGAAACATCCGAAGGGATGGAAAAGCAACATTAAAGGGAAAGAAAATGAACCTGTGGTACAGGTATCCTGGGATGATGCCATGGCCTACTGCAAATGGGCAGGTAAGCGGTTGCCTACTGAGGCCGAATGGGAGTTTGCTGCCAGGGGAGGGCTGAAGAATGCGAAATATCCATGGGGAAATGAAGATATTGAAGCAGCCAGACCAAAAGCAAATACCTGGCAGGGAAGTTTTCCGGTTACCAATACGGTGTGGGATAAATTCCCGGGCTTGGCGAAGGTTAAAAGTTTTAAGCCGAATGGCTATGGTTTATACGACATGGCCGGAAACGTTTGGGAATGGTGCAGCGATTGGTATCGCCCTGATTACTATGAAAGACAGAAAGGAACTACCGTTAATCCGAAAGGGCCAGCCGATAGTTATGATCCAATGGAGCCCACGATTGCTAAAAAAGTGGTTCGCGGTGGTTCATTTATGTGCAATGCTTCTTATTGTAAAGGCTACCGCGTAACCTCCAGAATGAAAACCTCTACTGATACGGGTTTAGAGCACACCGGTTTCCGTTGTGTAGCTGATAACTGAGTTATTCTGAGAGAAAGGGAATTTAATTTCAGTAGTTGTTAATATTCTGCTAAAATTTGATTTCTAAATGAGGAAAATTATTGGTTATTTTGGCCGAACCAATCAAATTCACAAACTAAAACCATGTCAGATCCTCAAAAATCTCAAAATTATACTTTTGCATTAGTCGTAATCGGTGTTCTTTTCTTCATTTTCGGTTTCATTACCTGGGCAAACAGCCAACTGATTCCATATCTGAAAATTGCCTGTCAGCTTTCCAGTACCGAATCTTACTATGTAGCCTCAGCATTTTTCGCTGCATATTTTGTAATGTCTATTCCTTCTTCTTTTGTATTGAAATTTACTGGATTTAAAAAAGGAATGTCGGTAGGTTTGTTTGCTATGGCTATTGGAGCTGCGATATTTATTCCCGCCGCTTATGCCAGGAGTTTTCCTACCTTCCTGATTGGCTTATTTGTGATTGGCAGTGGTTTAGCGCTGCTTCAAACAGCATCCAACCCTTATGCAGCTGCAATCGGCCCGAAAGAAAGTGCGGCCAAACGCATCAGTATTTTAGGGATTTGTAATAAGATTGCAGGCATCCTAGCAGTCTACGTATTGGGAAGCATCATTCTTAAAGATAGCGATGCTTTCGAAGCGAGCCTTAAAACGATGGATGAAGTAGCGAAGAATACCGCTTTAGATACCCTGGCTCAAAAAGTGGTAATGCCATATGTATTCATTGCGGCGTCTTTCGCGATTGTTGGAATTCTGCTATTCTTTGTTCAACTTCCAGAGGTAGAAGAAGAACAAGATATTTTAGACCTCGATGCCATGCCTCAAAATGCTAAGGTGGCTGCAGCTGATAAAAATGTATTTAACTTCCCGCATTTAATCGTTGGCGTTTTTGCTTTGTTTTTCTACGTGGGCATGGAAGTAATCAGTTATGATACTTTCGCTGGTTTAGGCACACATCTGGGGTATAAACTGGATGTCTCAAAAAGCTTTGCCACCTACACTGGTTACGGCTTACTACTGGGTTATACCATCGGAATCATTTCTATCCCCAGGTTTATTTCGCAAAGAAATGCATTAATTGTTTCTTGCTTGCTAAGCATGGCACTGGTGATTTTAGTGGTGTTTATTAAAGCAAATCCTGGACTGACCACTTTGCATCTTTTAGGTAGTGATTTCAACTTGCCAACCCATCCGGCTGTATGGATTTTTGCTCTTTTGGGTTTTTCAAACTCCGTGATGTGGCCCGCCATCTTCCCAATGGCGATAGATGGTTTAGGTAAATTCACAAAGATGGGGTCTGCATTGCTGATTATGGCAATCGTTGGTGGTGCCGTTTTACCACCGGTTTATGGTTACATTTCTGAAACCATTGGCAACGGACAAACCGCATATCTGATGATGATTCCGGCTTATTTGTTTATCCTGTACTTTGCCGTGAGTGGCTATCGGTTAGGGAGAAAGTAAGCTTCGGGCTGTAAAATTTGGATAAGGGCTAACAAACGAAACTGATCAGCGAGGCGAGTTAAAACTTTCTTATCCCATTAATTTTCCCTTATTTTGGGGTTTCAATTTTACGTAAAACTTAATCCCTGAAGCTTAAGTTTCAAATATTAAATTCCTAAATGAATAAAGCTATTTTTCTAGATCGTGATGGTGTGCTTAATCACGAAATATACGATTACATCTGCCGTGTGGAAGACTTTAAAATCCTTGACTATCAAATTCCGGTATTGAAGAAATTTTATGATGAAGGTTACCTGTTAATTGTGATCACCAACCAGGGTGGCATCGCTTTAAAAAGATATACCGAACAAGAGTTAGCCATTATGCACCAAATGTTGAGAAACGCTTTTGTGGCTAAAGGTGCAGACATTGCAGGTTTCTACTATTGCCCACATCATCCTACAGTTGGGGGTGAATGCAAGTGTCGCAAACCAGCATCAGGAATGCTTTTAGATGCTATTGATATGTATGAGATTGATCCGGCTCAGTCTGTGATGATTGGCGACAAAGTTAGAGATGTAGAAGCTGCAAACGGAGCGGGAGTGAAGGGGATCCTGATCGCACCAGATGAACAGATTAACTATGATAAGGTTAAAGAAGTTCTTAGTCGGGAGTCTTTAGTTTAGCGTCGTGATTTTGGAGTCTAGAGTCGTAAGTCTTGAGTTGGGAGTCCTGGGTGGAGAATTGATTCTTGATTTCCTTATCTTTATCAATCTGTGTTTCATCGACAGAAAACATATGCAATAACGATCAAATTATCAGTTGATTAACTTTTTTGAAAAGCTATTAATTATAAATGGCTTTATGGAATACAATCTGTACCTATAAAACACAGACTATAGGGCAACAAAAAATCCTAAGTTTAAAGCAGAATCTCTACTTTAAACTTAGGATTTTTATTTTATATGCTCTTTGCTATAGTAGTATTTTAACCCCAGACTGTTGACTAGAGACTCCAAACACCAATCTTACTTACCTGCTGCCTTAGCATGATCTGCTAAGAAAGTAGCTAAACCGGAATCAGTTAATGGGTGTTTTAATAAGCCAATAATTGCAGCTAAAGGAGCAGTAATTACATCAGCACCTAATTTAGCACAGTTAACGATATGTAACGGACCGCGGATTGATGCAGCTAAAATTTGAGTTTCGTAACCGTAGTTGTCAAAGATCGTTCTGATGTCTTCGATTAAAATCAAACCATCGTTAGAAATATCATCTAAACGGCCTAAAAATGGAGATACATAAGTTGCACCAGCCTTTGCAGCTAATAAAGCTTGTCCGGCAGAAAATATTAAAGTACAGTTGGTTTTGATTCCTTTAGATGAGAAATACTTGATTGCTTTAACGCCATCTTTAATCATCGGAACCTTAACAACGATTTTTGGATTTAAAGCAGCTAACGCTTCACCTTCCTTAACAATTTCGTCGAACGTAGTAGAAATAACTTCTGCACTTACGTTATCTTCAACGATATCGCAAATTGCTTTATAGTGGTTGATTACATTTTCTTGTCCGGTGATACCTTCTTTAGCCATTAAGCTAGGATTGGTAGTTACGCCGTCTAAAACGCCAAGATCATGAGCTTCTCTGATTTGATCAAGATTTGCTGTGTCGATAAAAAATTTCATGGTTGTAAATTCTTAAATATTTGAGTTTTCAATGATTGGAACCCTGAAGAATTTAATTCCCCCTTCAGGGGATTAAGGGAAAAGAAAAAAATGGGCAAGCAACTTCTATCGCACCGCTACAACCTTCTACCCTTGCTATGTTCCCATCCTGGGGGAGTTCAAAGGGAGCTGGTCGTAAAAGACTTGCCCGTCACAAAGGTAGAAAAAGATGTTGTTTTGCAAAATTCATTTTTTGAATTTTTTGAAGGTTTTGCTTATCTTGCTGATTGATACGTAAATAAAATTCAATCGCCTTGATTCTTTTTTAAATAATTACTAAAAAGAGCTTATTTTAACCCTTCAAATGCAATAGCAGAAGGCTAATCACTATTGTAAACCCCATTTCTATTGGCTTAAAACGATAATAATTACAAATTAATCGCAAAAAATATGGATTATCACTTTCGTAATTATAAGTGTTTAAAATTAGCTACATTTTAATATAATGGATTAAAATTGTTTAAAAACTAAAATAATTCTAAAAATTGTAGCAACTCTGTAATTTGATCTTCGTTTTTTGTATCTTAGTGTTTCCTATACACTAACAACTAACGAGCAAAGAATGGAACCAAACAGTGGATTGTACGACGCGCAATTTGAACACGATGCCTGCGGTATTGGGTTCGTTGCACATGTGAAAGGGCGAAAATCGCATCAAATCATCTCCGATGCACTTACTATTTTAGAAAATCTAGATCATAGAGGGGCATGTGGAGCAGAACCAAATACAGGCGATGGTGCCGGTATCATGATTCAAATTCCCCACGAATTTTTTTACGATGAATGTTTAAAAGCTGGTTTCAGTTTGCCAGAAACCAATAATTATGGTGTAGGTATGCTTTTCATGCCTAAAGACATTCGTTCCAGAGAAGAATGCAGAGAATTAATTTATCGTGCAGCAGAAAAACTAGGACTTGAAATTTTAGGCTTCAGAAAAGTTGATGTAGATACAACCGATATCGGTAACATGGCCCTTTCTGTAGAACCAGAAATCGAACAGGTTTTTATCGCACGTCCTTATGCCGTTAATCCAGGCGCTGATTTTGAACGCAAGCTTTATATTTTTAAGAATTACCTGATTAAGTTAATTGCGAATACTGTAAATGGTGGTAAGGATTTTTATATCGTTTCGCTGTCTGCACAAACCATTATATATAAAGGTCAGTTAACGTCGTTACAGGTTCGTACCTATTTTAAAGACCTGAGTGATAAAAGAATGGTTTCTGCTTTAGGACTCGTTCACTCCCGTTTTGCAACCAACACTTTTCCATCATGGAGGTTAGCTCAACCTTTCCGTTTCATTGCCCACAATGGGGAAATTAATACCCTGCAAGGGAATCTAAATTGGTTTAGGGCTGGTGTAAAATCTTTTGCATCTGCTTATTTTACCAAAGAAGAACTGGATATGTTATTGCCGGTAATCGATGAGACCAACTCTGATTCCGGTTGCCTGGATAACGTAATCGAATTACTGCTCCATGCTGGCAGAACCTTACCACACGTATTAATGATGTTGGTGCCAGAGGCTTGGGATGGAAACGAAGATATGGATCCTGTTAAAAAAGCTTTCTACGAATTCCATGCGACCTTAATGGAGCCTTGGGATGGACCAGCTGCCATTGCCTTTACAGATGGTAAATTAATCGGTGCCACTTTAGATCGCAATGGCTTACGTCCTTCGCGTTATGCCATCACTTCTGATGACCGTGTAATTATGGGCTCGGAAGCTGGTGCGTTGGCAATTGATCAAAGTACCATCATCGAAAAAGGTCGCTTAACACCTGGTAAAATGTTTGTAGTAGACATGGAACAAGGTCGGATTATCAGTGATGATGAAATAAAAACCAAAGTTTGTGGCGGTAGTCCGTATGCAGACTGGATCAACCAATATCAAATTCGTTTGGAAGAATTGCCTGAACCACGTGTAATGTTCACCGGCCTTTCTGAAGAATCCATTTTTAAATACCAGCAGGTTTTTGGTTACAGCAGAGAAGATATCGACTTGTTGTTAAAGCCAATGGCGATTGAAGCAAAAGAGCCAATTGGTTCGATGGGTACTGATACGCCGCTTGCAATTCTATCAAAACGCCCGCAACACCTTTCAAATTACTTTAAACAGTTGTTTGCGCAGGTAACCAACCCGCCAATAGATCCCATTCGTGAGAAAGTGGTAATGAGTTTGGCAAGTTTTATGGGCAGTAATGGCAATCTATTAGAAGAAAATCCATTACAATCACATTGTGTGGCCATTAAACATCCCATTCTAACCAATCAGGAATTAGAGAAACTAAGAAGTATTGATACCGGCGTTTTCCAGGCGAAGACTTTGCAAACTTATTTCAGGGCAGATGGCAAGCCAGGTGCAATGGCAAAAGCCTTGGATCGTTTATGTCGTTATGCAGTTGATGCCGTTGAAGATGGATTTCAGGTAATCGTATTAACCGATAGGGCAATTGATTCAGAACATGCTGCAATGCCTTCACTGTTAGCAGTTTCCGCTGTTCATCACCACCTTATCCGCAAAGGATACCGTGGTGCTGTAGGTATTGTAATCGAAGCCGGCGACATCTGGGAAGTGCATCACTTCGCCACATTATTAGGCTTTGGTGTAACTGCGATTAACCCTTATCTCGCGCTAGAAACCATCAACGGGTTCCAGGGAGAGTCTGGTTTATCAGCAGAACAACTGACGAAAAACTATATCTATGCGGTAAACAGCGGCTTGCTGAAGATTTTCTCCAAAATGGGAATCTCAACGCTACAATCTTATCAGGGCGCTCAGATTTTCGAAATCTTAGGCTTAAATAAACAAGTAGTAAATACTTACTTCACAGGTGCGGTTTCCCGTATCGGTGGTTTAGGACTGGATGAAATTGCCAAAGAAACCCTGATTAAGCACCACCGTAGTTTTGGACCGGTTACACAAACGGAGAATTTATTACCGGCGGGTGGAACTTACAAATTCCGCCGCAAGGGAGAGGCACATTTATTCAATCCTCAAACCATCCACTTATTACAAAACGCTACCCGTAAAAACGATTATAGCATTTTCAAACAATATTCGAAATTAGTAAATGAGCAAACACAACAGGCTTATACCATTCGTGGCTTATTTGATTTTGATTACAGCCGTCAGCCAGTTCCTTTAAGTGAAGTGGAATCTACGGAAGCCATTTTAAAACGCTTTGCAACCGGAGCAATGTCTTTCGGTTCCATTTCGCATGAAGCACATTCTACTTTAGCGATTGCAATGAACCGCATTGGTGGCAAAAGTAACACAGGAGAGGGTGGTGAAGATGAAATGCGCTATACCAAAATGGAAAATGGCGACAGCATGCGTTCTGCCATAAAACAAGTAGCTTCTGCCAGGTTCGGTGTAACCAGTTATTATTTAACCAACGCTGATGAGTTGCAAATTAAAATGGCCCAAGGTGCGAAACCGGGTGAAGGTGGGCAGTTGCCGGGCCACAAGGTGGATGACTGGATTGCAAAAGTGCGCCACTCGACACCAGGTGTGGGTTTAATTTCTCCACCGCCACATCACGATATTTATTCTATCGAGGATTTAGCACAGCTGATTTACGATTTGAAGAATGCAAACCGTGCAGCCAGAATCAATGTGAAGCTGGTTTCTAAAGCAGGTGTAGGAACCATTGCAGCTGGTGTGGCGAAAGCACATGCCGATGTAATTTTAGTTTCTGGATTTGATGGTGGAACTGGCGCATCACCTTTAACTTCTATCCAACATGCGGGCTTACCATGGGAGCTTGGTTTAGCAGAAGCACACCAAACTTTAGTAAAAAACAGGTTGCGTAACCGCATCGTTTTACAAACTGACGGACAGCTTAAAACAGGTAGAGATATTGCTATTGCAGCCTTATTGGGTGCAGAAGAATGGGGTGTTGCTACAGCAGCATTGGTAACTGCAGGATGTATTATGATGCGTAAGTGTCACTTAAATACTTGCCCGGTTGGGGTAGCCACACAAGATCCTGAATTGCGTAAATTATTTAGCGGAGATGCAGATCACGTTGTTAATTTGTTCCACTTCCTTGCCGAAGAATTACGTGAGATCATGGCTGAACTTGGTTTCCGAACCATTCATGAAATGATTGGTCAGGCAGATATCTTAAAAGTTCGCGAATTGCCTGCCGAAGACTGGAAATTAAAACATCTAGATTTATCTGCTATACTTTATAAAGCAGAAGATAACGGCTTGCCATTGTTCAATACAGAACAGCAGGATCATGGTTTAGAGCATGTGCTCGATCACCAGTTAATTGCAGCTGCGCAACCAGCCATCACCAATAATGAGCCTATTTTTGCCAGCTTCAACGTAAAAAATACAGACCGTTCTTTAGGTACCATGTTATCTAATGAGATTTCGAAAGTCCATTTAGGCGCAGGTTTGCCACCCGATACCATCAACTTTAAGTTTGTGGGTTCTGCAGGACAAAGTTTTGGTGCTTTTAATACGCGTGGAGTAACGCTATCGCTGGAAGGTGAAGCGAATGATTACGTAGGTAAAGGTTTATCCGGTGCCCGTTTAGCCATTTATCCTTTTGCCAACTCTACTTTTGTTCCTGAGCAAAATATCATCATCGGTAACGTTGCGCTTTACGGTGCAACTTCTGGTGAGTTATTTGCCAGAGGAAAGGCAGGTGAACGTTTTGCAGTACGTAACTCTGGAGCCACTGCGGTAGTAGAAGGCGTGGGTGATCACGGTTGTGAATACATGACAGGTGGTGAAGTGTTAATTCTTGGTGATACCGGAAGTAATTTCGCAGCAGGTATGAGCGGCGGTGTAGCCTGGATCTATGATTCAAACGGCACTTTCGCAAGGAAATGCAACAAGGAAATGGTAGACCTTGACCCTTTACAGGCAGAAGATGAACAGCGAATTTTGGCTTTGTTAAAAACACATATTCGTTTAACAGACAGTAAAGTAGCTGAGTTTATCTTAAGCGATTGGAAAACACAATCCAATCATTTCGTAAAAGTATTCCCTAAAGAATACAAAGCGGTTTTAGCAAAACGTAATCAACAAGTAAAAACACACTAAGCCATGGGAAAAGTAACAGGATTTCAAGAGTACGACAGAGTTGCGCCCACTAGAGAAGAGGCTATAACTCGTGTAAAACATTATGGGGAATTCTTGAATGAATTACCCGCACAAGAATTAAATAATCAAGCTGCCCGTTGTATGGATTGCGGCGTTCCGTTCTGCCAGACGGGTTGTCCGCTGGGTAACGTGATTCCAGAATTTAACGACGCGGTTTACCAGGCGAAATGGGAGCTTGCGGCAAATATTTTATTAAGTACAAACAATTTTCCTGAGTTTACAGGAAGGATTTGTCCGGCACCGTGCGAATCTGCTTGTGTGTTGGGAATCAATCGTCCGCCGGTTTCCATCGAGGAAATCGAAAAACACATTATTGAAATTGCTTTCGAAAAAGGTTTCATTAAGGCAAAGGCACCATTAATTAGAACAGGTAAAAAAGTTGCAGTTATTGGTTCAGGTCCTGCGGGTTTAGCTGCTGCTGCTCAATTAAATAAGGTTGGTCATGAAGTTACGGTTTTTGAACGTGATGATGCACCAGGTGGTTTGTTGAGATATGGAATTCCTGATTTTAAACTGCAAAAAAATGTGGTAGATCGCCGCATTGATTTAATGAAAGAAGAGGGAATCATTTTCAGATGCAATGCTAACGTTGGTGAGAATGTAGAAATCAGTACTTTATTGAGGGATTACAATGCAATTGTTCTGGCAGGTGGCTCTACTGTTCCGCGTGATTTACCAATCGACGGGCGTTCAGCTAAAGGTGTGCATTTCGCAATGGATTTCTTAAAGCAACAAAACAAACGCGTAGCCAATCGCGAAATTGGTGCTGAAGATATTTTAGCAACTGGTAAAAATGTAATTGTGATTGGTGGTGGAGATACGGGTTCTGATTGTATCGGAACATCAAACCGCCACGGCGCAAAATCGGTGACTCAGTTTGAAATCATGCCGATGCCGCCACAGGCCCGTACCGAGAATATGCCTTGGCCAAACTATCCAATGTTGTTGAAAAATACTTCCTCACATGAAGAAGGTGCGCAACGCGCATGGTCCGTAAATACCAAAAACTTCATCGCTGATGAAAATGGTAATTTAAAAGCCCTGAAAGTAGTAGATGTTGAATGGGAAATTGATGCCGTTGGCAGACCAGTTTCTTTTAAAGAAGTGGCTGGAACAGAAAGGGATTTACCTTGTGAGCTTGTCTTCCTGGCAATGGGTTTCCTGCATCCTCAAAAAGAAGGATTAATCGAGAAACTCGGTGTAGAATTAGATAATCGTGGAAATGTAAAAGCTTCCGAACACACTTATCAAACAAACATCGGAAAGATATTCGCTGCAGGTGATACCCGCCGCGGACAATCTTTAGTGGTTTGGGCTATCTCTGAAGGGAGAGAAGCCGCCCGTAAAGTAGATGAATACTTAATGGGTGTAACCAGACTGGCATCAAAAGATGCAGTAGCGTATGCTTAAATAGTTCAAGTTCTATATTTTAAGGTCGTGGTGAAAACTACGGCCTTTTTTTATTTTGCGTTTTTCCATTCGCTAATGAGGTTTCTATTCAGGATTGCTATCCATTTAAGATCCATCATAATAGCCTACGCAAAAGGCCATACATATGTTTTAGGCACTCCATATTTCAAATTACTCAATCTCTCTTCTGATTTTCCACTTTATTTGCTGATCGTAGAATTTAACTGAATGCTAAACATGACATAAATAGTACGCAATTATATTGTGCACAATGTATATTTGTTTCATAATTAATCGCAGATGAGTAATCTCTTAAAATTAGAAAACCAGGTTTGCTTCCCGCTATATGCTTTCTCCAGGGAAGTCACACAGTTATATAAACCATTGCTTGACGAGTTAGGGTTAACTTATCCCCAGTACCTGGTGATGTTAATTCTTTGGGAAGAAAAGGAGCAAACGGTTAATCAAATAGGAGAGAAGTTATATCTCGATAGTGGAACACTTACGCCTCTGCTCAAACGAATGGAGCAGAAAGGAATAATAAACAGAAAAAGAAGCACTGCTGATGAACGCGTAGTCGTAGTATCTACAACAGATTTAGGCGCGAGGATGATGGATCGGGCAACATGCATTCCTGATCAGCTGATAGCAGCATTAGGTCTTTCGATAGACGAATTAAGCCAACTGAAGACCATTATCAATAAGGCATTGGTTAGATAAGTTAAGCAGTAGCTGTGCAGTCGTTCATTAGGAAGCAGGCAAATTTGCCCAACTAAAATACAAATACCATGAAAGAAACAGATCAACAACATATTACGTCGATATTTAAAAACCAGAAAGCATTTTTTGCTACTAGACAAACGCAGCAGGTTTCCTACAGAATAGCACAACTTAAGCGCTTCAGAAGTGTTTTCGTTTCGCATACAGATGCCATTTGCGATGCATTAATGGCCGACCTTGGTAAAAACAGAAAAGAAGCCGAGTATGCAGAGGTTCAGCTGGTGTTAGACGAACTTGATTATTGCATTGAAAATATTGAGGAATGGGCGCGTCCAATAGAAGTGCCTGCGAAACCGCGCCCCGGCGGAGAAAAGGTAACAACGAAACTTACACATCAGCCGTTTGGGGTAACTTATATTATCGGACCCTTTAATTATCCTGTTCAATTAACATTTATTCCGCTGATAGGTGCATTGATTTCGGGAAATACCGCCATCATCAAACCGTCTGAAAATACGCCTGCCGTAGCGAGTGTTATGGAGAAAATTATTACAGAGACTTTCCAACCTGAGTACGTTGCAGTAGTACAGGGCGCTATCGAAGAAAACACCTTGCTTTTGACTTTTCCTTTCGATTATATTTTCTTTACCGGAAGTGCCAACGTAGGAAAAATCGTGATGGCTGCCGCCGCCAAACAACTAATTCCGCTAACATTGGAACTGGGTGGTAAATCTCCTTGCATCGTTCATGCAGATGCCGACCTTGACAAAGCGGCAAGACGTATTTCTTCTGGTAAATGGGCAAATTGCGGACAAACTTGTGTAGCACCAGATTATATTTATGTGCACGAAGACGCAAAGGATGCATTGATCTTAAAATTGAAGGCATACCTCAAAGAAACATACCAGGATGAAACACTGGGGAAAATAGGTAAAGTGGTTTCTCAGAATCAGATAAAAAATCTGGCCGTCTATATTGAATCCTCGAAAGAGAAACTAATTTATGGCGGTAAATATGATTTGGAAACGCGTTATTTCGAGGCTACGTTATTGGATGATGTAACCTGGGATGATGCAGTAATGCAACAGGAGATCTTTGGTCCGGTTCTTCCATTTCTTACCTACAACAATATTGATGATGCACTTACGGAAATTAACAACAGACCGAAGCCGCTTGCTTTATATGTTTTCACAGAAGACCAGGTATTTGCAGACTACGTTTTAGATCACACCTCCAGCGGTGATGCGGAAATTAATAGTACGCTGATCCACGTAGGCACTCATCTTCTCCCATTTGGCGGTGTCGGGGCATCTGGCTTTGGTAAATACCATGGCAAATTCAGTTTTGAAACCTTTAGCCATTTACGTTCCGTTCTCCAACTTAATTAACAAATAATTTAATCAATACATAAATTTATATCATCATGAAAATTTTATATACCGCAGAAGCAACTGCAACAGGTGGCCGTAATGGTCACATTAAAAGTAATAACGGCATCCTTGATGTTGATGTACGTACGCCAAAAGCCCTTGGCGGTGCAGATGATAACTATACTAATCCTGAGCAATTATTTGCGGGAGGTTATGCAGCTTGTTTTGACAGCGCCCTTAACCTAGTAATTAAACAAGGAAAGGTTTCAACTGGCGAAACTACCGTAACCGCTGAAGTAAGCATCGGTCAGATCGAAAATGGTGGTTTCGGTTTAGCGGTGGCTTTATCGGTAAATATTCCGGGAGTAAGTGTTGCAGATGCACAAGCACTTGCAGATCGGGCACACGAAGTTTGTCCTTACTCAAATGCTACCCGCGGAAACATCGAAGTTAACATCACTGTTTCTAATAATTAATTTATAAAACCTATTAAATTCATTAAAATGGGATTACTACAATCACTACAGTGGAGATATGCCACTAAAAAATACGATCCAACAAAAAAAGTAAGTGAAGAAAATATTGATAAAATCGTTGAAGCGGCCAGATTAGCGCCTACCTCATCCGGCTTACAGCAGTTTAGAGTTTTGGTAGTTTCTAATCCGGAACTCAAACAAAAGCTCAGTGAAAATGCTCTAAACCCAGAAGTGATGGTAGATTGTTCTCATGTATTGGTTTTCGCAGCGTGGGATAACTATACAGAAGCACGTATCGATGCCATTTATGACCGTACAACAGATGAGCGTGGTTTGCCAAGAGGTAGATTTTCCAGCTATACCGATAAGATCAAAGGGATTTATTTAAATGAGGAAGCGGAAAAAAACTTTATTCACACGGCTCACCAATCTTACATCGGCTTTGCAATGTCTATCGCTATGGCAGCAGAGCTCGAGGTAGATAGTACGCCGGCAGAAGGTTTTGACAGTGCGCTGGTAGATGAGGTTCTAGGTTTGAAAGAAAAAGGCTTACGAAGCGTTACCTTATTGTACCTCGGTTATCGTGATGATGAAGGAGATTGGTTAGCAGGAATGAAAAAGGTCCGTAATCCAACGTCTGAATTTGCAATTGAGTATCGGTAAAATTTAAGTCGATGCTATTCTAATTTTCCTATTAAGATTTGTCATATTGAGTTTGTGGAAGTACTTTGGAGATTATTCTTTTCAGGCGCTTCCTCAAGCTTATTATGGCATTTCTATTTGATATTATACCCTCTATTTTTTTATCCTTTTTAATCATTAAAAGCGAACGTGCTCACATGTTCCCAGGGGCCACCGAGATAATACCACAGGTCTAAACCTTTAGCACTTACCGTAAATGGATTAAATTCTGCTTGTATTTTAGCTAATAATGCGCTCGCATGCACAGCAGCTACTTTATTCTGAATTGTGATGTGTGGTCGATAACCTTGCTTATCCTGAGGAATTAGATATGCATTGAAAACGTTAGATAAATGCTTATGCAAATCATTAAGGGTTGGGCTTTTTAGGCTGTAAGCTACGCCATTCCCAATATTTATTGGCTTTACAACTTCTAGTTCAAATGGCTTTTGACTCAAGTTGGAAAGGCTTTCGGTAATATAGTCTGCTAAAGGGAGTTTATGAAAGAGCGTAAGGTGTGCATCCAGGTAATTAATTGCCGGAGGGAAATGAAGTTTACGTTGCTTGTTAAAAAATTCCTGACTTTCGTCATCGATTTTCAGTGTGAGAATATAAGTTTTATTAAATTCCATTAGTTGTCAGTGCACGAAATAATATTGGGATGCCTGTCTTCAACCTCATCTGCTAGTAAATTCAACAGCTCGTCATCGAAATTTTTTAGTTCCTTACGAACGTGTAAAATATGATGCTGATCTGGCACCAGGATGGCAACAAGTTCTCCATTAAAAAACACCCTGTATTTACACGTTTCGCCTTCACCGTACGGAAATTGGCCAACTAAAAATTCAAGGGTTTCGTTATTAGTATCAGATGTTATATTATATTTTTCCATGAGAATCTTTGAACATGTAATTGCACTCCGTTTACTAAACGAAAAAGCCCTGCATTTCTGCAGGGCAATTACTTATGATTTTGAAGCCTTTAGGGAAGTGATTTCCGTTAAAGCATTCTGAATGCCATCGCGTTGTTTATTTAATAATTCCAGGTGATCTGCATGTGTTTCAGGATCTTGAAGTAAAGCATCATATTTTTCGATTGCTGCTTTTTCGCCTGTTTCAATTGCACCAAGAATTGCTGCATCTTCTTTACTGCTTAATGCTTCTTTGATGTCGATCCAGGTTCTGTGAATGGCACCTAAAATACCACCTTCACTATTGTCTGACTCTCCACCATGTGTAGCTAAATGGGCTTTCAATTCCAACTCATACGCTTTACGCTGAGCTACATATTTCAGAAAAATAGCTTTTAATTCTAAACTCTCTGTTGTTTCAGCAGCAGATTCATAGCCTTCTTTTCCATCATTTACAATTGATACCAGACCTTTAAGGTCGCTTACGATTTCTTTATTATTTTCCATGTTTTTCTATAGGTAGATGTCTATAAACAACGGACGAGGACATTAATTGTTTTGAGATTTTTGAGCTTTCTTGCGTTTAACTAAACGGGCTAATCTTTTTTGCTTACCGTTTATTGGTCGGAAAATATTGAGCTAAAAAGTGAGCGGTAGTTTTTGCTATATCCACCTTAGTTTTTCCTTTAATAACAGAAGGAACAGGTGGTGGCTGCTTTAGGGATGTTGTCATCGTATCATTGATGTGTTTCACTATTGCATCATCTTTTGCATGGCGAAGATGGGCTTTTAGTTTTTCGTCCCAGTTGTTAATAGCTTCTACAACAGTTTCGCCATGGCCGATAACAATTTCGTCATGATCTACCGGTAACAGGCAGATAAATGCTGATCCATCCTGATAAACAGCTGCACCAAGTGCTTCAGCAGCTCCGCCTGTTTGCAAATCGTTAACCTTAATTCTCGCCATGTGCTTTGATGTAATCTGCAATTGCTTTCCTGCTGTTTGTGCCAGCGGCTTTTGCATACTCCTTGTATTTTTCTGAACTGATTCCTGCCTCTTGCGCGGCATAGGAAATTTCATTTGGATCGTTAAGATCTACTTTAGCATCGTCACGACCATCTTGTTTTGTCTTGTCATCCATAATAACGGAACAAAACTATTCTGGATAAAGTTTACAAATTATTTGAGAATGATCATAGCTCCTCTAATTTGACTAAAGGAATGCAACTAATGATCAAAATTTCACAACATAACCCATAAGATCAAGTGGAATATTTCGATCGATCCTTTTTTATTGACCTCGTTGATTTAAACTTTTAGTGAACAAATGTTTAGTTTCTAGTGTTGGAAGAGGAATGAGCAGCTATTCGGCTGCAAAAATCAAGTAAATATGATCGGTCGCATATTTATTTGCCATTTATAGGCCAGTTAAAAAACAAAAAACATGCAAGATCAAAAACCACTCGTAAATCCATTACATAAATACCCAAAACCACCGTTTGTTAAGCAGCCGCAGGAAGTACCAGGTCTGGCTTCCAAAATGGATCCCATTCCAGATCACGGTGAGAAAAGCTACAAAGGTTCTGGCAGACTCTTAGGAAGAAAAGCGCTAATCACCGGTGGAGATTCTGGAATCGGCCGTGCAGCTGCAATCGCTTATGCCAGAGAAGGCGCCGATGTTGTCATTAATTACTTGCCTCAGGAACAATCTGATGCCGATGAGGTTTTGGCACTGATTGAACAAGCAGGGAGAAAAGGATTCGGAATTCCCGGCGACATTACTTCTGAGTCATTTTGCAAATCGCTGGTTGAGCAGGCTGCAGAGAAATTAGGAGGGATAGATATTCTGGTAAATAATGCCGGTCACCAGCAAGCTGTTGATTCACTTCTGGATATTAGTTCAGAACATTTTGATACTACAATGAAGACGAATGTTTATGCCCCGTTCTGGATCACGAAAGCAGCGTTACCAATATTGCCGGAAGGGTCGGTAATTATTGCTACAAGTTCTGTTCAGGCTTATGATCCTTCCGAGAATCTTTTTGATTACGCACAAACAAAAGCCGCAAATGTTGCCTTCGTAAAATCACTGGCTAAACAACTCGGACCAAAAGGAATCAGGGTAAATGGTGTAGCGCCAGGCCCGGTGTGGACACCATTGCAAACCAGTGGAGGACAACCCCAAGATGCTATCGTTAATTTTGGAGAGGTTACTCCGCTTGGTCGCCCGGGGCAACCAGCAGAACTTGCCGGAATTTACGTTCAGCTTGCAGATAGTGATGCCAGTTTTGCTACCGGCCAGATCTACGGAGCTGCAGGTGGAAATGGCCATCCATAATCCAGGAAAAAAGCCTAAAAAACTTAAGGACATTGTTAACTGGTTAATGACCAATTGTAATGTCCTTAAGTTTCCGCTCTTTGCGGAGACCCAACATCTAAATTAACGTTCATATTGAGGTAAAAGATAAGAAGTCAATCTGTTGTAAACTGATAATCATTGATGAGCATCGGATACCAGTAAAATGACTTCTAAGCAGGTTTTACGGCTGCTGAATTTAATCGGACTGTGTTTCAGCGGTTTAGCGCTCAGACCTTGCAAACGTGAATAATGCTTATAAATTTGTGATATGACTGTTACCGTATTGGCCATTTTAGAGACTGATTTCGTTCCTGCAAAGCATTTAGCGAAGATTATGAATGACCGTTTAAACCGTGCTGCAAAGGAACTTGCCGATGTGCATTTGCAGGCGTTAACCGGCCGTGGATTTTCCAAAGATGATGTAGTAGTTTACCTGAGTTATAATCCAAAATTCAAAATTCGTTATCGCATTGTGAATGATGTTCCGGCTGACATTGAATATTTTGTTGCCGAGTGCTGTGGCAGGCTAGGCTACATCCTATGGAGAACCAATCTCATTGAAGTTGATAAGTAGTATTCTCAGTCATGTTTATTGTTTGCATCACAACAGGCAAGTAGCTTATCTACAGTTGGTCACTATGATCGTTACTTATCAGGTCATATCAAAAACCAATGATCTCACTACAGTTTTGACTCGTATTTTTGCCAATACTTAAATCGACGTTGCCATTACATACTAGTTAAATTGTGTCAATTCGTTTTGACATTCTTTAACTATATTTGCCAGCATAATATATTTAAGGCATCATTTTATATGAGTTTAGGGAAACCCGAAAACAATTACGAACTCGTTTCAGGACTGGAAATACATGTTCAGTTGAATACGAATACCAAGATATTTTCTGCAGATAGTGCTTCCTTTGGTGCATTGCCAAACCAAAATATTTCTACCGTTTCGCTGGCTTTACCTGGTGCTTTGCCAAAATTAAATAAAGAGGTGGTCGAAAAAGCCATTCGCATTGGTTTAGCACTCCATTGTACCATTAATCAGGTTAACCATTTCGATCGAAAAAATTACTTTTATGCTGATTTACCTAAGGGATATCAGATTACACAGGATAATCAACCGATCTGCATTAATGGTTTTTTAGATGTAGAACTGAATGATGGCACAACGAAAAGAATCGGCATCAACCGCATTCACCTCGAAGAAGACGCCGGAAAAAGCATTCACGATCAGGATGATCACTATTCGCTGGTAGATTTGAACCGTGCAGGCGTGCCGTTAATTGAGATTGTTACGGAACCTGATATCCGAAGTGCAGAAGAAGCCTCGGCATTATTGAGTGAAATTAGAAAACTGGTTCGCCATTTAAATGTGAGTGATGGCAACATGGAAGAGGGGAGTTTGCGTTGCGATGCAAATATTTCCATTCGGGAACAGGGAACGACCGAATTCGGAACACGTTGTGAAGTAAAGAACCTAAACTCGATGCGAAATGTGCGCAGAGCGATGGAATTCGAATTTGGGCGCCAGGTGGAAGTGGTTAGCGCTGGCGGCAAGATTATTCAGAGTACGTTAAACTTTGATGCTGACAAGGGCACAACATCACCGATGCGTACCAAAGAAGAAGCGAATGATTATCGTTATTTTTCAGACCCCGACTTACAACCCATATTCATTTCTGATGATTGGCTTGCCGAAATAACATCGGCCATGCCTGCATTACCGAATGAAATTTCTAAACAAATGATCGCTGATTTCGGAATAACTAAAGCCGATGCCACACTATTTGCTGAGGATATAGATTTGCTCAATTACTTCAATCAGGCATTGCCAACAGTTAATACCAAAAAAACATTGATTAACTGGTTAGTTGGCCCAATAAGAGCTGTATTGGGCGAGCGTGGAATTACCATCGCCGATTATAAAGTGAAGCCAGCACAATTGGCTGCAGCAATAAACCTGGTCGATGATAAAAAACTTACCCAGCAAATTGCAATACAACAACTATTGCGCGTAGTTGAGGATCATGAAAATTCAAATGTGGCAGCACTTGCACAATCCTTAAATCTTCTGATGAGTGAAAATAACAATGAGTTGGAAGGCTTTATTGAGGAAGTGTTAAATAAATATCCACAGCAGGTGGAGGCATATAAAAAAGGAAAAAAAGGTGTGTTAGGTTTGTTTGTTGGTGACGTAATGAAACTGGCTAAAGGCAAAGCAGATGCTAAAAAAATAAATGAATCAATATTAGAAAAACTGAAATAATGAAATTAAAAAACCTGAGCCTGATTGTGTTGATCGCGATCGCTTTCACAGCATGTAAGCCGAAAGATAGTTTCACTATCGATGGCACTTTCCAAAACCCGGGAGCGGAAAAAAAAGTATTTTTATTTGGAATGCAAAATAGCCAGATGGTTGCTATTGATTCAACTAATTTATCAGAAAAAGGCCAGTTCAAATTTATTCGCAAAACACCATCTGTCGATTTCTTTAGGGTGTCTGTAGGAAATCATGAATTCATGCTGATTGCGAAAAATGGCGATGACATTAAGCTGGATGCCGATCTAGCTGATAAAACCATGGCTTACAAGATATCCGGTGCTAACGAAGTGGAAAAGCTATCAGAACTCAATACGTTGAGAAATAATTTCGCCAAACAAGTCGAAAAGTTACAGGCAGACTTTGAAGCCAAGGTTGCAAAGCAACCTCAAAACAGAGCGACCGTTCTGGAGGAAATGAAGCCTCAATATGAATCTTATATCAATCAGTTAAATACCTCAATTTTAAAATTTGCGAAGGAAAATAAAGGTACACTGGCGAGTTTCTATGCCATGAATACCTTAAGCCCGCAAGAGTTTGAAGCAGAACTGGTAGCTTTTGCAGATGAAGTTAAAGAAGAAATTAAAGGTAACGCAACAGTAGATACGTTTGTGAAACAGATGGCATTGTTGAAAACCGTTCAGGTGGGACAAGTTGCGCCAGGGTTTACCATTAACACCGCTGATGGAAAACCGGTAAGCCTGTCTTCTTATAAAGGAAAATACGTTTTGGTTGATTTTTGGGCATCATGGTGTCAGCCTTGCCGTCAGGAAAATCCTAACGTAGTAAAAGTGTACAATAAATATAAATCCAAGAATTTTGATATCATTGGAATTTCGCTTGATACAGATAAGGCTGCATGGCTAGGTGCAATTAAAGCAGATGGTTTGACGTGGACACATGTATCAGAACTAAAAGATTTTAGTGGTGAAACGGTGAAAAAATATCAGGTTCAGGCGATTCCAACATCTTATCTTATCGATCCGGCAGGAAAAATAGTGGCTAAAAACCTTCGTGGCGAGGAACTGGAAGCTTTTTTAGCAAAAACGTTACGATAAAACAAATTCAATGTTAAACTAATTTAAGTCGTTAACAATTTCTTAACTTAGGGTTAACTAAGAATTGCATCAGAGACAGTACTTTCGTAACAAATATTTAACTATGAATAACGCAGGTCAGAAAATATTAATTGTTGATGATGAACCAGATATCCTGGAACTGATTGAATACAACCTGAAAAAAGAAGGCTATCAGGTTTTTACGGCGTCTAATGGTCAGGAAGGCATTACAGTGGCCAAGAAGGTTCATCCTGATTTGATTATTCTGGATATCATGATGCCGAAAATGGATGGCATTGAAGCTTGCAGGCTGATGAGGGCAATTCCCGAGTTCAAAAATACCTTCATGGTGTTTTTGACGGCCAGAAGTGAAGAGTACTCTGAAATTGCGGGTTTTAATGTTGGTGCTGATGATTATATCGCAAAACCAATCAAGCCTCGTGCTTTGGTTAGCCGGATCAATGCAATTCTAAGAAGAAATTCTGGCACAGAAGAGGTTTCGGAAAACAAGCTGGAAATTGGTGATCTAGTTATCGATAGAGAAGCTTATTTAGTTTTTCAAGGGGGTAATAAGGTAGTGCTCGCTAAAAAAGAGTTTGAATTGTTATATCTCTTGGCTTCGAAACCAGGCAAAGTTTACACCCGGGAATCGATTCTTAAAAACATTTGGGAAGATTCTGTTGTGGTTACCAATAGAACAATTGACGTGCACATTCGGAAATTAAGAGAAAAATTAGGTGAAACTTATGTATCTACCGTAAAAGGTGTGGGTTATAAGTTTGAGCTTTCTTAAATAATTTAATCCTGATTTATTCAGGAAATTGGAACAGATTAACAAAGGCATTAGCTGACGTTGATCTGTTTTTTTTTGAAAATTATTATCCTTTAATGATCCTTGCTTCAGCGAGCGGCAAGCGCGATCGCTTTAGTAAAACGCGCACTGATCTACGTTATTATTGTATAACTGTAGTGATTGTTTGAAAGCCATCTCAGCAGTTAGGCTTGATGATTATTGTAGCTCAATGTCGTCAAACGAGTTTTTTACAATTAAGTTTCACCTTAGACTTAATTTAAACGGGCAATAAAAATAAAATCGTATTTTTGCACCTCATTAATCAGTACGCAGTTTGAAGTATCCAAATTTTAAAGACCTTATTCTTTTTGAAGACAACGATTTTATCGTCATCAATAAACCTCCCTTTCTGGCATCACTGGATGAACGGGGTGGCTCTGGTGAAACCAATGTTTTGCGTTTAGCTAAGCAATATAGCGATGATGCACAGGTTTGCCACCGTTTGGATAAAGAAACTTCTGGAGCTTTAATTATCGCTAAAAATCCTGAGGCTTACCGACATGCTTCAATGCAGTTTGAGCGGAGAAAGGTAAACAAAACCTATCACGCTGTGGTAGATGGACATGTAATTTTTGATCAATTACTGGTAGACCTGCCAATTTTAAATGATGGGAATAAAAATGTAACTATCGATCGTGCAGAGGGCAAGCGGGCGGAAACTATTTTTGATTCACTAAAATATTATAAACATTATACCCTGGTAGAGTGTAAGCCAATTACCGGCAGAATGCACCAGATTCGCATTCACCTGGCTACACAACGGGCTGCGATAGTTGGCGATGATATGTATAAAGGTAAACCCGTGTTTTTATCTTCCATTAAACGTGGATATAAATTAGCTAAGGGTGAAGAAGAACAGCCTATTATGAAACGTTTCGCTTTACATGCCAGGCATCTTGTATTTAAAGGACTGGATGATCAGGACATTATCATCGATGCTCCATATCCGAAAGATTTTGCTACACTAATTAAGCTTTTGGATAAATTTGATGCTTAAATAATTGGGTTAAAGATTGTCTGGGTACACACTTTTAATTACATTTGGCGCGTTCGCTCTCTATTAAAATTCAATAGAATGTATATCCGATTTGTAAATTACCTTGATACCGTAAATCAATACAGAAAGTCAAAAATATCAAACCGTAACTTCCTCATTATACTGGCCGTAATTGTCGGTATTCTGGCTGGCTTAGCAGCCGCTGCAATTAAAAGTTTAACCCATCATATTGAAGAATTCCTTCAGTCAGACTGGCATTGGAAATATAAGTACTACTTATTTTTTATTTTCCCGATGATTGGTATCTTTCTGACTGTTTTATACATTAAGTATTTCATCAGAAAAAGCAAGTTTGAGACGGGCTTAACCCCATTGCTTTATGCCATTTCCAAGAAATCAAGCAGGGTAGAAGCACATAATATATATTCTCAAATCATCACAGCAGCCGTTACCGTAGGTTTTGGTGGTTCTACCGGTTTAGAAGCGCCAATTGTAACCAGTGGTTCTGCCATCGGCTCAAACCTTGGTCGTTTTCTCGGTTTATCGTATCGCGAAATTACCATGTTGGTAGCTTGTGGCGCGGCTGCCGGTATAGCAGGCGCCTTTAACAGTCCAGTTGCCGGAATTGTATTCGCTATCGAGATTCTGCTCCCAGAATTTACTATTCCTGCGTTTATTCCATTATTGCTATCTGCTGCTACAGCTGCAGTTGTGGCGCGGGTGTTTTATACGCAACAATTATTCTTCCTGGTTACCGAAGGCTGGGAAATCAAAGCTTTATTGTTTTATGTGCTTCTGGCTGGATTAATTGGATTGTTTTCGATCTATTTCACCAAGGCAAATTACGCGGTGAAAGGACTCTTTTACAAAATTAAGCATCCTTACACTAAAGTTATTGTGGGTGGCTTGATGCTGGGGGTTCTTGTTTTTCTATTTCCTACACTTTATGGTGAAGGATATATCACCATGAAAAATCTATTGAGAGGTGATTACCTGGCAGTTATTAACAATAGCATTTTTGAAAGCTACAATACCATACCCGCATTAGTTATCCTCTTTACCGTGGTTACGATTTTCATGAAATCGCTGGCTACACTTATTACCCTGGGCGCTGGTGGAAATGGTGGTACATTTGCACCAAGCCTGATTATGGGTGGTCTGATTGGATTTATTTTTGCATATGTGGTCAATCTCTCCGGACTTGCACATCTTAATGTTTCTAATTTTATTGTTGCCGGTATGGCTGCTGCTTTGGGCTCCATTATGCACGCTCCGCTTACGGGGATTTTCCTGATTGCAGAGATTACGGGTGGTTATATTTTGATGGTGCCATTGATGATCACCACGGCCATTTCATATGCAATTAATCGCAGTTCTCAGCAACACTCCATTTATACAAAGGTTCTGGCAGATAAAGGCGAGTTGCTTTCTCATGAAGATAAGGATACAACGGTTTTAAATCAGATGAAATTAAAATATCTTGTTGAGAAGACCTATCCTCAGTTGCATATGAATGACTTACTTGCAGAAAAGATGAATGAGATTGTAAAATCCCATAAAAACATCTGTGCAGTTACTGATGAAACCGGCGATTTCAAGGGGATTATTTATATTGAAGAATTGTTTGGTGAGATGTTCAGTAACCCAGATAAGGACCGGTTAATGGCTACTGATCTGGTACAAGCGGCCCCTAATACAATATCAGAACATGATGACCTGAAGATTGTATTACAGAAAATGGAACAAGACAATGTTTGGCTTTTACCTGTTGTTGATGATACTAATGTTTATAAAGGGTTTGTTTCTAAAACAGCCATTTTTAGTAAGTATAGAGCACTATTGATGAGGCAAAATGATTATATGAGCTAAACTCGAAGTTTGATTAACATTCATCAAATATGATTACCGAAAATTGGCGTAACAAAAAAGCAGGATTAACCAATCCTGCTTTTTTGTTATTATATCACTTTGGTTCATCAGAATCCGCTATGGATTGTCAACTCTTTTAAGACCGAATTTTTCGATTTTACTATATAAGTGGCTTCTCTGGATATCAATCTCATCAGCAGTTTTGGAAACGTTCCAGTTGTTTTTTTCCAGCTTAAACTTGATAAACTCCTTTTCTGCATGATCTTTATAATCCTGAAAATTGTTGAAGCTATCAAAAGATGAAGACATCCCGGAACCGCCACTCGCACCTGCAATTTGTGTGCTGGTTGCTGCACCTATATTAGTCCCTCCACCAGGGTTGGCAAAAGCTCGAACGTCATTTTCTGTAATGACTTTATCACTCAAAATTATTAAGCGTTCGATCATATTGTGTAATTCACGCACATTACCCGTCCATGGCAAGGCTTGTAAAGCTGCCATTCCAGAATCATTTATTTTCTTAACTGGCATTCCATAATCGCTGCAGATACTCTCAAGGAAGTTTTGCGCAATCACGGGAATATCATCCGTACGTTCTGTTAAGTGCGGCACGTGGATATTAATCACATTCAGACGGTGGTACAAATCCATTCGGAAATTTCCATCCTCAATTTCTTTTAATAAATCTTTATTGGTTGCCGCTAAAACACGTACATTAACTTCTATCTCTTTTTCACCGCCTACACGAGAGATTTTGTGCTCTTGTAAAGCACGAAGCACTTTTGCCTGGGCCGAAAGGCTCATATCGCCAATCTCATCCAAGAATAAAGTTCCACCGTTTGCCAGTTCAAATTTTCCAATCCGTTGTTTTACCGCAGATGTAAATGAACCTTTTTCGTGTCCAAATAACTCGCTTTCAATCAATTCTGATGGTATTGCAGCACAGTTAACTTCAATTAACGGGCTATCGGCACGATTCGATTTTTCATGTAACCACCTTGCAACTAACTCTTTACCGCTACCATTTGCTCCGGTAATTAATACCCGGGCTTCGGTAGGGGCTACACGCTCTATGGTTTCCTTAATTTTAGAGATACTTTCTGATCTTCCTAAAATTTCTCTGGTTTTGCTGGCTTTACGTTTTAAAACTTTAGTTTCTGTAACCAGGTTACCCCGGTCTAAACCATTACGAACAGTAATTAATAAGCGGTTTAAATCAGGTGGTTTCGAAATGAAATCAAACGCTCCTTTTTTACTTGCTTCAATCGCGGTTTCAACTGTTCCGTGACCTGAAATCATGATGAAAGGTAGATCAGGCTTTAATAATTGCGCCTGTTCAAGCACTTCCATGCCGTCCATCTTATTCATTTTGATGTCGCAGAGTACCAGATCGAAATTCGTCCTTTTGATCATTTCAAGGCCGTCGATACCGTTATCGATATCTTCAACGTCATAATTTTCATACTCCAGAATTTCGCGTAGGGTGCTTCTTATTGCCCGCTCATCATCAATAATTAGTAGTTTGGCCATTTGGTGTTTTTATTCTAGTTGAATGCGAATATATTATTTTTAAATTAATGTATACTTTTTTATACAATAATTTACGCTATAAACGATAATTTCTTAAAAATGTTTTAGTAGGAAATTATAAAAAATGCAGGTCTATAAGCCGGGTTCTGTTTTCTGATTACTCAGAACTTCTATCATTAATCCAGTATAAATGTTGCCATTTATCTCTAACGACCTACCCACTAACATCGGACGGGCAGCCCTACATGCGTTAGCCTATTTGGTCTTTCAACTCCCGGGGTTTACAA
>Ga0308159_1000338_pt1 | contig 122996 bp, 100 predicted proteins | sample PhyCR1_FD_201040 | JGI IMG/M metagenome (GOLD analysis project Ga0308159, IMG submission 201040) | Phyllosphere microbial communities from UC Gill Tract Community Farm, Albany, California, United States - DLSLC.R1 | ecosystem: Host-associated > Plants > Phyllosphere > Unclassified | place...
GTAACTATAGCATTTGCTGATCGTTCGGACTGGTCAATTTGGTCCGAAATCCGGTGGTCAGTTTCCCGCGGAACAGGTGGTCAGTTTAAACCGAAACAGGGTGGTCAATTTCAGCGAAATCTCCAATTTATACACAAGAAAATGCCTAAAAGACATATAACAAAAAAAAAACGTTCGATGCTTTGCAAACAAACGTGCTTAAATTATTTAGTTAAAGATTTACAATTATTTTCCTTTAGCATTAATTTTATTAGCTTTTTCAATAGAAAATTCTTTTTTCAATAACAATTCGATTATTTCGTCATTGATCATACTGGTTAGTGTCTGCCACAAAACTTTATTATTTTGGATAATAAAGGTGGTTGGTATCGCGCTTACCCCGGCAGGTTTAATCCAGTTTTTATCAAAATCACTATTCTCCACCACCAATAGCAACGTTACTGATTTTACAAATTCGTTTTATCTAGTTATTAAGACGGACCCTGATACTTTTTTGCCATTACCATGATTAATAATATAAAAATATACTCCAGCCAAGCAAGGTTCACCTTTATATGTCCCATCCCAAGGCCATTTATACCCATTTGAATAGAACACTCTATGACCATATCGGGTAAATATTTGAACAATGCAACTTGGGTATTCTGAAATACCATTTATACTCCAGAAATCATTTATTCCATCTCCGTTCGGAGTGAAGGCATTTGGAATATCTAATTCACCACTTTTAAACTGAATTACAATTGCGTTGGATCTCACAATTTCAGATGTTGAACATTCAGTGTTAAAAGAGGCAACACATGTAACGACATCACCATCTTTTAGCAGGCTTGTTGTGAAAGTAGTACCATGTTCACCAGTAATATAATCATTGATTTTCCAATCTAAATTCACATTGCTACCTATATTTCCATTGGGAATACTAAAAGTTACCTTAGTATTTAAGGACACTCTTTCGACGTCTTTTATAATAGAAATGTTCGGTAAAAATAGAGTCTTTATCTGAATAGTATTACTAATTACATCGTTATTGTCCTGGCAACTGTTGGCAATAGTTAATCCACAAGATACCGAGTCTCCGTTTTTTAGATCTTTTAGTATAATGGAATTTTTATTGCTATTTGGCAAATTAACACCATTAACCTTCCATTGGTAAACTGGACTAATACCACCATCTATAACGCGGGCAAAAAATATGATCGGAGTACCTGGACAAGCATTATTCACATTGGCAGCAACACTGATAGTCGGATTAAGATTAGAAGCTGTAACAATGATAGAGTTACTTACTACAATTGCCTCTGTATAAATGTCAGGATTAATCAGTTCGCAAGTAATTACATCTTTATCATGTAAGTTGTTAGCGACGAAATTATTTACATTAGTTAGTGCTGCATTTATACCATTAATTTTCCATTGAAACTTCGGATTTACACCACCATTAACTGCGTTAGCTGTAAATGTAATTGGACTTGAGCGACAAATGAAAGTAGAGCTAGAAGCGATATTTAATGTAGCTAAGGTGTTTGATACTTTAATCAATGCTAGGGAGTGATATGGTTTCACTATCGTACTGGCAGAGTATTTAGCTTTCTTAACATCAATATATGTGCCTGAAAGTATAAATGACCGGTCGGATTTTGTATTGTTGTATAGAAGTTTAAAGTCGTCTTCGGGGTTTGATTCTTTAACATCAGCTTCATATATCTCAATATTGTCAAACCAAATCGTTCCATCAGCATAATTAAGCTCAAAAATTACATTAACATCTGCCTCAGAATTGGATACAGTAAATAGAAATTCATTTTCAGTACGAATTGCTGAAATTGGGAGGTATCTAATTTTTGTTAACTTTAAAAAGGGAGCATTTGCCTGTTGTAAATAAACGCCAATATTTCTATCATTAAGACTACCCATCGCGGTAAACCTCATTAAGTAGACCTTGCCATTTTCTAAAGGACTAATATCAGAAATACCAACGTTTAGAATAGAGTTTTTTTTGGATGGAGTAATATAAGAAACTTTTAAACTTCCACCATCTAACTCAGCGTTATCTATAGATATTTTTCCATTGTTATCGTCTGAAACAGTAAAAACATTAAATATATTTTTTGTAAAATGTCCTTGCTTTAATTTATTGCTAGAAACTAGCTTATTTAACTGGTATGATTTTAACGTGACAGGTGAATGTTTAGAATTAGCATTATCACCCCAAAAAGTTTTCCACCCATCAAGACTAAAAGACTGACTAATCATATATTCATTTTCGCGAAAAACAGCAAGCATAGAGACTCTATCGTCGTATGGCCTAACAAAAAAATTATTATCTGCTGTACCAAAATCTCTAATATCATTTTTTTGTGAATAGTAATTTGTAGTTAGTTGATCTACTGCTTTCGAGAAAAATATGTTATTATTTAATTGAATATTTCTTACCAAATCATTGGCAAATATTTCACTTTCCCCTATGTTCAGTTGTTGGTATTCGTTCCCAAAAAGTGTATTATCTTTTAATTGGATACTATTCGCATTTCCAATTTTAATTCCTGAACCACACTTTTCGATGGTATTACCTGAAATTTCTAATCCAGAACTAGTTGCATCAATGTAAATGCCATGTGTATCGTTTAGGCTTTGATTGTTAGTTCCATTTGATGCACCTTTTCCCTCAGATACGATATTATGCGTTATTTTCTTGCCTTGATTTAGAAAATAATCTCCAACATATATTCCTCCACCATCATCCTTAACGGAACAAAAATTGGTAACGAAATTATTTCTCACTTCAGATCCATTTCCACCGAAATAAATCCCATTGTAACCCGTATTCTCAATAACGTTATATTCAATGATTGTATTGGCGCCAAAAGATTGGATACCTTGATATGTGCCGCTGCCATTTTTTCCCATTCCAGGGAACATTCCGGAGTTTGTTACTATGTTGTCACTAATATTTGAGTTTGAGCAGCCTGCATTTAAATCAATTGCAGTATTTAGCGAATTATTAAACCTTGAGTTTTTTAAGATGAAATTTGCAGATGCATTTACGATTATAGCATAACTACCAGAATTATTAAAATCGCAATCTAGAATGGAAATGTTTTGTCCAAATCTAATGTCTATTGCACTTGCATTTGCACCGATTAGAGATAAGTCCTGGAAAGTTAAAAAGCTAAATCCATTTATCGTTATTAAATAATTTAAATCACTTGCCTGAACGTTCATTGTATTTGGATCCTTCATAACTTGATAAATGTTTATCTGTTTCGAAACGGGATCAAAAAACCACTCTCCATCTTTATCTAAAGTTCTCAAATCGTTTTGTATGAAATATCCAAATCCAGCAACGGGAAAATCTTTGCTTCCTAAAGGAAAATTGATAGTTTTACCAACATGTGAAGTTATTTTAAATCTATCTATAATCCATCTGTTTTTGCGAATTACCACATCAGCACCTGTCCAATCTGTGGAAGAGTCGAGTTCATTATCAATGATCGCATTGTTTGCTAGGGTAGATTCGTAGTATAGGTATCCTGAGTTAGGAAAGCGCCCTAGAGCCTGAGGGGTGTTATTTATTAGGAGAAGATTGTTATCAATTAAGCAATCTTCGCAATTAGTTCTATATAAATTATGTCCAATACTTTTCCAATTTCTAACATTGGTTAGACCACTAAGTAATGGCTTGTCTCCTGTTCCGTAAGCATTAAATTGGATAGGTAGGGCTAAAGTACCTGATTTTTTAATAATAATATTCCCATGAAATACATCGCCCCTTTTGAAAAAGACCCTATCGCCGGCCTCTAAACTTGTGAAATATATATTTAATTTGTCTATAGTTTTCCAAGGTGTAGCCTGGTTTTGTGCTGCTACGCTGGTTCTGGAATCGTCACCAATAGTATCTGAGAAATAGTAATCTTTTGCAACTACTGAATGAGTTAAGCATATTAAAAAAACAGAAAATATTAATGACCTCCTTTTTAGAAGAAGATATTTCTCGATTTTATTGATGGACGTCAACATACTATTGACTAAATTAACTATTAACTATACCATTTGTCAAAATTTAATCAATTTAATTTTTCTTTGATTATTTTGTAAACAAATACTGGTCCATAATACAAATACCTTTTCCACATTCTTTTAGGTTCTTTAACAAGTCTGATAAACCACTCTAGCCCAAAGTCTATCCATATCTTTGAAGGTCTTTCAATTGTTTCTGCATAGAAATCAAAAACAGCCCCAATTGTGCATATTACTTTAGCTTGAATTTCATGCTTATGTTGAGTAGCCCATTTTTCCTGTTTAGGAGCTGTCATCCCTACAAATAATACATCTGGCTTAAAAGAGTTTATCGCATTAATCATCGCTACGTTTTCATCTTCAGTAAATTCTTCTTTAAATGGAGGTGAAAAAGTTTGAACTTGGATGTTTGGATATTCTTTATTGATCTTGATTACAATTTTTTCCAGCGTAGAAGACGTTGAACCTAAATAAAAACACTTACCAGCTTCTTTATTTAGTACCTCTAAATAATATTTGTGAATGTCAGCACCTGCTATCTTTTTAATAATCTTTCCATTAAGAAACCTGTTAACTATAACTATACTAATTCCATCAGGTAACAAGACATCAGACTCTAGAAGTGCTTTTTTAAATTCAGAATCATTTTCTGCTATGCAATAAGAATATTGATTAATGGTATTAATTAGTATTGGAGATACCTTCGGGAATACACCCAGTTGCGAGGAAAATAGGTCATAACATACTTTTGAATCGTTAGTTTTTAGCATTTCCTGATATAAGTTTGATGTGTTGTTCTAAATCTTCTGAACTATTAAATCTGTCCTTTATTTTTTTTGCTGGAGAGCCAGCATAAATGGAATAAGGTTCGGTATCCTTTGTAACTAATGAACAGGCAGCTATTATACAACCTTCACCTATCTTGATACCACTCATGATAGTTGAATTGTAACCAACCCAAACATCGTTACCTATTATAGTTATAGTTTGAGTCCCTTTCCAGTTGTAATTCTGATCCCTAATTTGCATGGCTTTTCTGATTGGAGTGCCAACTTGCTGGTAATTATGGTCGTATCTACCAACTAATGCAACTCGATTTGCCCATAAAACATTATCACCAATTAAAACGTCGCTTTCGATAAAGGAATCTCTACCAATATAAAAATTCTTGCCTATTTTAACTTGGCTTCTACCCCAAATTCTTACTCGTGTACCGCAATGAAAACCTTCGTCTATAGTATAATTCCTATAAATTATTCGCCTGTAAAATTCGTTTCTTATTTTTTTTATAATTCTTATTAAGCCCATAATTAATTTAGGTTTCAAAAAAAATATCCTCCATTTGCTTACAAACTCTTTCGCTCACAAAATTCTGAGATATGAATTTATTGTTCAGACTCATATTATCCCTTAAAGTCTCGTCATTAAATAGCTTGTCGATAGCTTTTGTAACACTTGAAACTGAAGTGCCATTAACCCACAACACATTTTCAGGTTCACTTAAATGATCTTTTGCTGCTCTGATGGGTGTGGTAATAATTGGTAAGCCTGCGGCAACAGATTTAAAAAGTGCCATAGGAAAACCTTCATTGAAATAAGTCGGAAACAGCAATGCATTTACATTGGCATAGAAATGATCGCATTCTTCATCTTCAATAAATCCTGTAAAAACTACACTATTAGTGACACCTAACAACTTTGCCTCTAGCTGGAGTGCTAATAAATCTGGTCCATCACCCACGAAAACAAATTTACATTTTTCCTTGAAAGAAAGATTAGGAATACTCCTGAGTATAGTAAATATGCCTTTTTCTGCTACGACGCGTCCAACAAATAAAAAAAGAAACATGCCGTTATTCAAATTATACTTAGCTTTAAAAGCCGCTGATTTTATTGATCTGGCAGGCTCAATAATATTACTTGTTACGTAAATTCTCGCTCCTAATTTTGGGTTCTTAAGCTCAATGATTGTCTTTTCTTCTTTGGATAGGAAAAGCCATTTATTAACATACTTTGCCAAACATGGCAACATTATTTTTTTGAATCCAAAAGAATTAATGTCTAAAACAGATAAGTCAGATCCATGGGTTTTTATAATTACCTGTAATTTAAAAACATAGAAAACCCTAATTAAAAGTATAGTGATAAAATCCCTGACACAGGCTACTGGTTCAAAACGAGAATTTAAGTATAAAGTATGTGGTTTAAAACTATATAATTTAATAACTATTTTAAGTGCATTTTTAATTACCCCGAAAAATTTATTTATTTTAGAAATACTTTGATTATTGCGCCCATATTCTATCGAAATACAGGTATAACCAATTTTCCGAAAGCCTTCCAGCTCATCTTGTGCTAGTGTAACATGCGCTTTTGGAGCTATCCCAAAAAGGATTTTCTGCATCATTTTAATAAAATTTTGACGTGATATACTCTACCTTTTTATCCCAAGTATTATTTTTTGCATGATCGAATGCATTTTTTGAGCATGATTTACGATATTCATAATCTGTACTCATTCTAAAAATTGCAGCAGCTATACTTTCCGTCGTTTCTTCAGGATTGGATGCTTTAACTTTTATGCCACAATCATCTAATACTGCGATTGAAGAGCCATGTATATCTAAAGCTATCACAGGCAAACCAAAAGACATGGCTTCAATAAGCTGAGAACCGCAAGAATCCCTTAGCGAACAAAACACAAAAATATCTGCCCTTTTATAAGATTCTAAAACATCAGCAAAAGGGATTTGCCCCAGAATATGAAATTTGAGTTTATCTAGATTGTATTTTTCTAACCAACTATCTATTAAATGAAATTGTTCCCCTCCTCCAACAATGGTGAATCTATAATCAAAATCCAAAGGCAACTTAGACAAGGCGTGTAAGATCAGATTGAGCCCTTTTCTTGGCAGCATTCGGCCTACCCATAATAAATTTAACACATCCTTGTCTTTCTTTTCTTGATAAATGTTGTCTTCCATGATAGGCGGTACGGCACTATCTAAAGTAAGATGAACCTTTTCTGGACTGTAATAACCGACACTTTTAATCATATTTACTGTATCTGTATTTGCCGCCAAAATATAATCTGACTCTCTTAAAGTTCTCCGAACGTCTTTTCCAAAGCTTAAAAACAATTTAGAGATCATATTTCTGATAACTTCAACCTTCCAAGAATTGCCAAAATAATATTTGAACTTAGGTAGTGCAGTTTGGCCGCCACCTATTGGCCCAAAAATTATTTTAACATTTTTTAACCCCCAAAGTATTGATCCTTGCTGGAGACTGCCAAATGTAACATGGTGAGCAACATCAAAATTTTCAGATTCATGAAGCCTTTCCGTAACTTTCGTTGCGCTGCGCCTCCATAATAAATAATGTAAATATATTTTTTTTGAATTTGTGTTTAGTAACTTAGCATCTAAATTAAAAGGTGTTTCAACGAAAACTAAATGCAAGTTGATTAAATTTAATCGCTCACATTCTTCAATAGTTTCTTGACGATCCTCTGTATTAGTAATACACCAAACTTCATAACCTTTTTTGGCTAAATTCATCGCCCAGCTCCATCCATTTCCTGGTTCAGAACCTCGAATTGGAGAACAAGCATATGCACTCAATAATACTCGTTTCATGATTTCTTTTGAAATTTTTCTATTGCAGGATTTCCGACTAAAATCGAATTGCCAGCCGCACTTTTAATTACAACAGAACCGCATCCGATCTTAACATTATTGTTAATTGAAATCGGACCAATTATGCACACATTGCTCCCTATGTCAACATTATCCCCAATAATTGGCGATTTGCTAAAACTGCCATCCGCGAGTTGCTTATTACCAATCGTCGTTGAATGTCTTAATGTGCAGTTCATGCCTAATACAACATCTTTACTTATCACAAGTGCTTGTCCATGAAATATGCAAAGATTTTTTCCTGCCTTTAAGTTCCAGGGAATTTCAATACAGAGAATCCACTCTACAAAAATTCGGTAAAAGATTAGGTACGGAAATCCTAGATAGTAATAAATTTTACGAGTAGTACAAAAGTTAGCGATTCGAAAAAGTAAAGTAACTATTTTCCCCTTACTACTATTAACAGACCAATCTTGAAATATAAATTTTAAAAAAATCATAAATTATTTTATCAAAATATATTTGCCGCAAGACAGTTCATCGACATGATTCGTTGCAATACTAATCCCATTCAATTCTTTTTTAGAAATCATGTTAAACTCTCTTAATGGTTTCAGATTTTCTAATAATGCAGTAGGTATTCATCAAAAACCAATAAATTGGGGAAGAGAATAAAAAGAGTAGACAAGCATATTTATGTTTTTTACTGATCAACTCAGATGATAAGATAAAAGGTTTATAATTGTTAATATTTAGTTTAGCTTTTTCATAAACAGTGGCATACTTATTCTTGCCTGTCATTAATAGAAGATTAATTAAAGAAAGATTTGTTTCGACATCAAAAGATCTAGCTACATTTATACAGTCTTTGGCCTCCTTAGTAACTATTTCGAGTATTTGAGCGGAAACATCAATAGTTTGAAAATATTGAGAATTGAATTTGCTAATGCTAACAGAATTATCCCTTACGATGTAATTATATTTAATACTATCTTCAAATATTGTTTGTTTTGCCAACAGAAATGCTTTGCAAGTAAATAAGATGTCTTCGTAAATACTACCTGAAAATGTTATATTCCTGATCAAACTAGACTTATAAATTTTATTATTTGCACTTCTATCAAATTCACCCAAGAGATTTAACTTTAGAGCCTGATTTTTATTATAAACCCTGGTGGTGCATGAGGTATGAGGTATAACCGTTTTGTACGAAAATGTCACCCTCATTCTACAGGCAGAAATATCAGAATTACTGGTGATTATGTTTGCCATCAACAGTTCGTACATGTCTTTCTCAATCTCGTCATCTGCATCGATAAAGCCAATATAGTCTCCAGCTGATAACGATATACCAAAATTTCTAGTTGCAGAAACCCCTTTGTTTTCCTGATGAAACACTTTTATTCTATTATCTTTCAATTTAAAATCATCACAAATTTTTCCACTGTTGTCAGTAGAGCCATCATTAATTAAAATAAGTTCAAATTCTTTAAAAGTTTGTTCAATTATAGAATTGAAACAGTTTATAAGAAATTGCTCTTTATTGTAAACTGGAATAATTATAGAAAGTAGTGGCATTTAGAAATTTGATGTGAGCCTGAGCGATTGTTTGTTGATAAAAAACCTTAATAAATATCCCAATGCAACGGTTGCGGTTATAATGAACAATATATAAGGATTGATTACATCCGACAAATAGTGATAAGCTATAACAAAAATTAATAGTATAGCGTAGTGTTTAATTGCGCTGACTAAGGTTGTTACACCTTTCGTAATTAAGAAAATGCTTTGGGCAGCGTGAAAAATTAAAAAAGAGAAAAGTATCGAGTAATTTATAACCGAGAGTGATTTTACATAATGTAACCCGATCAAACTTACTACCACATTGAGTAAAAGGCTGATAATATTCAAAATCATATCTGTTTTCTCGGCCTTAATTGACACTATTAAAGTGGCCTGAAGTAAGGCTGTTGGTGCGATTAGTATAGTTAAGAACATCTCTTTAAGACAAGAAATTGCCTCATCATATTGATTTCCAAAGGCTAATGGTAAAATTATTTTTGCAAAGGAATAGATAAAAGCATAACTGATAATTGCAAATACGCTATATAGGTAAATTGCATTTTTATAAAAAGTGTTTTTTTGTTCGTTATCTTTAAGGTTGTTTAATTTAACAAATTGCGAATAAACAGTAGCTGAAGCTAATGTAGGTAAAATCATTGCTATAGAAAATATTCTGAATGAAATTTCATAATTCGCGACATCTTGCAATGTTAGGTTTTTAGCAATAATGATGTTAGAAAGACGCCAATAAATGACGGACATACTTCCGATTATTGCAAATTTCCAATTTATTAAGATTTGTTCTTTTAAATCAGCCCAATTAACTTTTACCATCAAAATACTTTTTACCGATAAATTTGATGCGCCTAGCTTTACAAATAGATTTAAAGTAAGAAAGCGTAAAAAGATAGTTAATATTGATAAAGAAATAATAGATATAGGATGAAAAATTAATATTATGCCTAAGGCTAGTCTTAAAAAACCATCAATTATTAATATGCTAAAAGTTTTTTTCTGTTTAAACTCTGCAACATTCAGGCTTTTAATAGCTGCAATTACATTGTCAAAAATAATATTGGAACCTAAAATTACTGCTAAAATTCGAATTTGACCGTCTGGATATATTAAGAAAACAGCTAGAATGTTAATTACATAAAATACAATGCCTAATCCTGTTTGAACTTTAACGAATTTTCTTGTAAAGTTTTCCTGATCGGTTTGTTGATCGAATTCTCTTATAAACCATTGTCCTAATCCGAGTGATGAAAAGGCTACGATAACCTGATAAATACTAGAGGCTATTAAAAACTCAGCGAAATCGCTACTATTAAATTCTCTAGCTAAGATAACAAAGAATAAGCTGATAAAAACAGTTTGAATCAAGCTTGATGTGATGCCCCATAGCCCATTTTTTATTAACGTTGAGCTTGAGAGTTTTTGTTTAAAAAAATTAAGCCAGTTCATTCAGGTTATTATTTGGTTTATTTGGGTAACATAAGATTAGCAAAAGTATGCTAACAACCATTATTAAAATTCTATTATCTACAATCGAATAAACGGTATTAAATGCTATTAACCAACTAATAACTGCTGCAATTAAAAATAAAATGCCGTTATCTTTCGCACTTTTTAAATAGCAAAATATTCCATGTATTAATGGTTTAAGGATAAGAATCATATATACCGAAAAACCAATAAAGCCGAACTCCACAAGAATTTTCAAAAAACCATTTTCAGGTTGGTCAAAATATAGAAGTGAACCAGGTTCCAATTCCAAATACTGATCTTGTGAATGTATGGTTACATATGATTGATAATTGTCTGTACCAATTCCCAAAAGTGGATGTTCAGTAGCAATGACGTATGCCTTATCCCAAATAGATTTTCTAAATAGATAATCTTCTGAAAGGTTTTCTGCCCGAGAAAGGTTTTGAGGTAGTGGAATTGATAAAATGAAGCATAGAGATAAAATAAAAACAGAAAACACAACTACATAAAATTTTAATGTTCCATTTGCGAATAGCATGGCAAATATTATCCCTACAGCATACCCGCCCATTGCAGATCTACTGCCCGCAAAAAGAATCGCTATAATCGATAAGAAAAAAACTAAAATGTTTCCAATCTGGATTTTTGTTATGTGAAATTTTCTTCCGACAAGGAAAAGGAAACTCCCTAAACTTAAGTATTGACCACTAGCTTGTGAATCATAAAATATTCCTGGGTATCTAATAATGCGAGAAGTTTCATCAATTGTATTAGGAGACAGTTCTGAATAGATAGAGAACTTAAGACCAACTAAAACTTGAATAAAAATAAAGATTAATGCAAATAAATATGATGCTTTCAGAGCTTTAAGACCTTGAAAGAAGAAATGATTATTCTTTGCATGCTCAATGATGCAAAATCTACAGAAAATAAATATTGGTAAAAATTTAACAAAACTCAACAACGTTTTTTCAGGGTGTTCTGAAGATACGCCTCCTAATAGTAGAATACTTGCTAAAATGACGAATAGAAAGAGATATATTGAATTCTTATCTTTCACATATATTTTTTGAAAGTCTCTAAAAAAAAATATAGCCAAGTAGAAACAGATAATGTCGAAGATTTTTAAGCCTCCAAGCCTTTCTGTCGTTATTTTGAGGTTCATTAGCGGCAAAAAGTAGAGGATAAACAGTATAGAAGTTTTTGGATTATTTCCTTTCCAATAAATGCTACATATAAATAATAATACGGTTAAAATCGGCAATATTTGTTGCAGGTTCATATATATGTTTGCTCTATAATATTAGAACCTTTTTATAAATTCTCTAGCCCTTACCCTTAATGACCTTTTTATTGTTTTGCTATAATAAGAATTATCATAATTATAACCGTGCCCTTTTCTTAGGATGTTAACGCCATTAAATACGGCATGCATGTTATCTAACTGATATTGTTGGTGTATATTATTTATAAAATCCAATTCAACCGTATGAGTAAAACTTTGTCTTATAACGTATAAAATAACATCGGCTAATGGCGAAACGATAATTGCATCTGGAACCAGGTGAGCTGGAGGACTATCAATAATAATATCCTCATATAACAGCTTTAACTTTGTTAATAGTTGATAAAATTCTTTCCTCTCAAGAAGTTCAGAAGGATTATTAGTCATTGTCCCACTACTTATGATATTTAGGTTTGGATCAATCGTTGACTCTATGATAATGTCATCAAGATCAGCATTTCCAGTAAAATAATCACTTAGGCCCAATTTATTGCTAGATAGATTTAGGCTTTCCAAAATTTTTGGACGCCTCATATCAAGCTCCAATAAAATCGTCTTCCTTCCAGTATACGCAAGCGATACACCAATATTCATACTAATGAAGCTTTTGCCTTCGCCAGGAACGCTAGAAGTTATTAATGTCACACGTCCCTTTTCCTTATGTTTATGAGCATAATGTAGACTAGTTCTGAGGGCTCTTAGTTGTTCACTAGTTGCAGTGGTATAACGATTACTAATTGCTAAAGGTTTCTTCGCAGAGTCATAAGGTATTTCAGCTATAACGGGTATATCTAGTGCATTTTTTACATCTTTAACAAATTGAATCTTTTTATTCAAAGAAAAACGAATAGTTAACAAGAATGAAGGTAAGCTTAAACCGATAAGTAGAGCAAATCCATAAATGAAGCTCTTTTTAGGGCCTTTCTCTAATGCTACATAAGCTTTGTCTATTATCTTATCGTCTTTTATTATAACTGCGTAATTAGCAGCAACCTCTTCTCTTTTCTTGAGATAATATGTATAAAGATTTTCCTTGCTAGCTTGTTCTCGTTTTATTTCAACGTATTGTCTCTCTTGGGTAGGTATGTTCCTTACCGAAGATTCAAATTTGTTGTTATAGCCTTGAAGCTTATTTCTTGTGCTTTCTAATGCTATTTTTATATTCTTAACGCTTTCTTTTATAGCGGCTCTGGCTATTTTAATTTGCCGATTCAGCGGTTCAAAATCTGGACTTGTCTCAGGTGTATTTGCCATCAATTCTGCATATTGCAGCTGCAAGACGCTTAATTTATCTAACTGATTACTCAATGCTAAATCCTGTATTCCATTGATAGACGGTAATTTATCAAAGTTTTGGCTGCTGTTTATAAATTTATCAATTTTATTAATAAGATCAAGGTGAAGATTGGCCTCATTCAACTTGTTGTCATTAGCTTGCAAGTTTTGTAAGCTAACCTGTGTTTGCATATTTATATCGGTTAAACCGTTGACACTCTTAAAACCTTCAATATTTTTCTCTGACGCACCCAACTCACCAGAAAGTTCGAGTATTTTATGGTCTAAAAAATCGACTGTACTTTTAACATCCTGGTTTTTACTTATAATATTTTCCAAGTTATAATTTGCAATCAATTTGTCTAATATATCCTTGCCTCTTTCTACTACTTTATCATCTACGGTGAAGATCACCGCTGTAGATAGCTTATTGACTAGACTTGCCTCTATATTTCTTTGGTAGTTTATTGTTGTAATATCTTTGTCTGCGACATTAATAATGATATTTTTTCCCTTAAACCTATTAATATTTTCGGCTGGAACTATTTTCCAATCACCAACTATATCCTGGTATGTTTTATTAAATTCATGCTCAACATAGTCTCCTTTGACATCTTTAAGTTTGAATATTTTATGATCTACAATAATGATATCAAAATCATATTGTCTAATACCTCTGTCGGGGCTCAACTTAATAAAGTTGACTGGCGAATGCCCATAAAGATCAGAAATTAAATAACCTTCTTTTAAAGCATAATTGATGTCTAGTTTTAAATCATTAACTATTTGTGATATGAGTTTTTTAGACTTAATAATTTCTATTTCATTCTCAATATTCTTAGTAGAGTTAGAAAGCTCTATCTCTTGTAATGCTGAGCCGGTTTGTTTTTGATCTTTCCTGTCATCTTTAATAATTAAAGATGTTTTTATTTGAAAAGTTTTAGGGGTGACCTTTAGATAAACAAAACCTAATGTAAAACATATTAATGAAACTAAAATATAAAGAGGCCAATGGTAAATATATTTTCTCAATATTGCGCTAAAATCAGTAACAGGTTGATTTCCCAGGGGCTGGTTTTGTTTTGTACGTAACGATTTGTCTGCCATTATTTGTATATTACTGAAAATACAATCGCAAGCACAGATAACCCAGATAGTATTAACGTAGCAGTTCTACCCCTATCAACAGTGGCTAGCTTCAGCTTATCAGGCTGTATATAGATTTGGTCATTATTTTTTAAATAGTAATAGGGTGATTGAAAGATTTGTTTCGACGTTAAATCAATCGGAACATAATTCCTCTTGCCATCTTCTTCTCTTATTAAGACAATATTACGTTTCGCCGTAATATTTAAATCGCCTGCTAGTGATAACGCTTGTGTAATTGTTATTTTCTCATCTTTAATTGTATATACATCCGGTTTTAGCACATCACCATAAACGGTGACTTTAAAGTTTAAGATGCGTACATTACTAACTGGATCTTTAAAAAAAGTAGTCAACGTTTGGTTCATCTTTTCTTGAAGCTTTGCAGTCGTTAAACCTGCTACCTTTAGAGTTCCAATAAGCGGCAACTGTATCTCGCCTTTAGTGTCAACTAAGTATCCGGAAAAACTCGGTTGATTATCTTTAGCGCTATAATTGAAAATTGCTGATTGATCAGGTGTTCTACTGCTTACATTAATACCTAAAATATCCGCCGGCTGTATGGTTGCTGGCTCGTAATTGCTAACTACTTCTTGAGCTGGTTTAGAACGATCTAAATCTTGATAGTATGAGATTTTTTTATATGAATTACAAGAACTAAGAAAAAGTACAACTAACAGTACACAGATATGGCAAGAATATTTCATGAAATGGATCACGTTCGGAATGAGAAGTTTGATTTAATATTTTACAAAAGAGCGATAAATATGATAATCTATCAATAGCCCATTAGGGCTACCATGCAGAGTATTTGAATGGAAATAAATATTGAAATGATTATGTAATTTAATTTATAGGGATTTTATTGACTGTTGCACTATTCTTAAAAACTGAAGTATTTGAAAATAAATGTATATTGTATTAAAAAGCGTTGTCCTCGCCCGAAATTGCGTTTGAGACCGTTTTATAAATTATTTTGAGATCCTGAAATAGCGACCAGTTTTCCATATACCAGATATCATGTTTAACACGACCGAGCATCTGAGCATGGTGTTTAGTTTCGCCACGAAATCCGTTGATCTGTGCCCATCCAGTTATGCCCGGTTTCAAGAAATGGCGCACCATATACTTCTCAATCAGTTCACTATACTCTTCGGTATGCTTCAGCATGTGAGGGCGCGGCCCAACAACACTCATATTCCCTAACAGAACATTAAAAAATTGCGGTAACTCATCTATACTGGTCTTCCTCATAAAAGCGCCAATGCTTGTTATTCGAGGATCATTGCGGGTTGCCTGTAGGTTATTGCTGTCCTTATTCATATTCATGCTACGAAATTTAAGACAATAAAACGGTAAGCTGTTTTTTCCTGATCTGAGCTGCATGAATATTGCTTCACCTTTAGATTCAAGTCTGATAAGAATGATCATCAAAGGTAAAAACCAGGATAAAAGGAAAATAATTACTAGCAAGCTAAAGACTATGTCAAATAAACGTTTTATAATTCTGTTCGAGATCAGACTTAGCGGCTCCTTCCTATTAACCAATATTGGAATACCATCATAAAACCTTTTAAGTCTGTAATTTGAATTTCTGAAGGCCTCTTCTTCGCGTGTAAACTGCATAAAAGATGTTACGTATTTCACCCTTACACAATGCTTTTCGGCTAGATTAAGTACTTCATCTAAATCCGCACATTTTTCAGGAAACTGTGTAGTATAAACCTCATCTAGCTTATTTTCTATTGCATATCTGACACTGTCGTTTAGTCTACTTATTTGCTTGCTATTCGTTTCGCAGATAGTAGTGGTATTATAGTCTGGAAAAGAACCTGCCAGACTGAATGATAGCGTATGCTTTAAAAAATATTGTTCCAATCTTAAAACCAGATCATGATCACCAATAATTAAAATTTTCTTTTTGGTACTGTCTAACCAAGGATGATATCGTTCAGTTAGATAAATAACCATACGTACTAAAACAATTCCCAAAAACTCGAAGGTCATTGCATGGTATAATTCTAAATTATTGAGTTGCGATGGATTGATTAATAAAAATGCAGACCCCATTAATATCTGTTGCGTAATAAAAGTTAAACCAGATTTTTTTAAAAGGGAGCTTGTGGTTTGTATATTAGAGTGGCTGTAGGTATAATTGATAGCAACTGCTAATATCCAGGTAGCATTTGCCATTATTAAGTAGATAAGGTTGGGATTGGATAGAGAATTATTATTAGATTCTGAGCTTAGAATATGAAAGATAGTGATGAACGAGCAATTGATGAAAATAAAATCTAATAAAATTAAAAATGCAAGTAAAATGAATACGTGACGGCTTTCCATGAAAAGTATTAATTAATTAAGGTTATGAGTTGAAACATTTCAATATATTTTTTTAAGTATTAAAATGCTTTAATAAATTGTATCTATTTTTAATAAAAAGTCAGCAAACCGATTCTTAAATTATTACTCTTCTTTGGAAAAAGTGACAGATCGTGAAATCGCACTGAAAGGCTGATCAAAACATTTGACTCCCTTGAATTAAGCGACACTCAGAGGCGAGTTTAAAGTGAATTTAGTTGTTTGGTAAATTCGTTTAAGCTACTGAATCCAGTTGTATCCAAAAGTCATTTTAAGTCATATTCTAAATAACATTGATTCAAAATATTAATAATCAAAGCACAATATACAGATCAAATTAAATCAGAATAATATATCGTATAACTCTCTTGATACTATATTTCTAATTCATACGTCTGTATTTTATTGTTCTAATTTCCTATCACCTCGTTCGTTTTATTAAGCGCTGAGTTTAGATACAACTAACATTTAATAGCAAACTATGTAGTAATTTGATAACTGCATTTTGCCAATCGAATTAAATTAAACTGCGAGCTTGCTATCTAACTTTCTAACTTTTTCGTTTCTGTTATCCAAAACCTCTAAGAAGAAGTTTTCGTACATCATCCCAACATTCTCCCAATTGAAATGATTGGTTATTTTCTTAATGTTATTATCTAACAACTTTTCATGAGAAAATTCATTTCTTTCTTGCTTGACCAACTGTCGGGCTACATCATCTGAAGTAGAGAAATAAAAAGCATCACAATCAATGACAAATCTGTTGAAATCATTTTGATGCGCTGATATCAAACTTCTACAAGCCATAGCCTCCAGAAGTAATGGATTTGTTCCACCTAACGTATGACCATGAAAATATAAGTTGGAGAAATAACGTAAATTATTTAAGCCATTTTTATCATATATCCCACCTAAGAATCTAATGTTGATAGCTTTTCTATATTTATTTTTTAGATATTCACCAGATTTAGTTAGGTGATTGCCAATTATGATAAACTCCCTTGATGTATTGGCGGCTACTACCCCATCTAAAATCATTTCAAGACTGTTTTCAGGTTCAAGATTCCCGATGAATAAATCATAGTTAAATTTTTCTACGTTGTACACTTTCAATATGTTCACATCTGGGTCTCTAAACACATGAGCACCGTACGGGATATATCTAGATTTTTTTTCAAACTTCTTATCTATATAGCTTTGTATTGCGAGAGAATCAGCTACTAAATTCAGGCATCGCTGTACAGCAATTTTTTCAGCATAAGCAATTGCTTTTGACAAAATTTTTCCATACTTCGGTCGCTTCCACTCTAAACCACCCATATTAGTAACCAAATTGATATCGTTTGGAAGGATAAAATTCCAAATCGGACTACTGCGGTAACCTAATTGTAGTACTATATCATAATCTTTCCCACGCAGGTCGCGGATACAATTATAATCAAATACAAACCTTCCAAAAGTTCGCAATTTAAATTCAGGATCGTTTACATGCGCAATGTGAACTCCTTCCCAAAGCGTTTTCTGATTTGGATGATTGTGCGCATTATAAACCATAACGTAGTGTCCTCTTTTTGACAGACTGAGCGCTATATGTTCTGCACACTTTTCAAATCCGCCATACTGACTAGGGATTCCCCGTGTCCCTAAAATTGCTATACGCATGAGAATAGTTTGTTGGATGAGAGATAATTTAAAAATAGTCTATGTTTAACTTTCAGTGATGCGAAATTATAAATAATAAATTCTGTAATAAATAGCCCTAAACTACTACAGATTTAAGAAGTAAAGTGATTGTTCAGACAAGCAAATTCTTAGAAGTATATGTTCGAAATCCGAATGACCACCTCATATACAGAAAAATTATTTGATAACAGCCGTTTTTCAATGATAAAATTAGCACCTGCAAAAGTGCTATTTGAACTTTTCGCGAAATGGCTCTAAAGGAAAGGCCTGAAAAACACTAACCAGTTTACAAAAAACAATATAAGATTTTGTTGACTAACTAAATATTCTGTGCCAGGTTAATACCAAAATCGTTAAATCTGTTATAATTAATGCCTCGGATAATTTTCCGAGGCCGATTACTTAAATACCATCATCATTAGATTAATGATAGATTATTCTAACTTATAAAGGTGGTAGAACATCAATAATCTTAAACACTTTCATTCCTAAAGGTACTTTCCATTTAACAGTATCCCCTTTTTTAAAACCGATCAATGCGGCCGCAATCGGCGTTAATATTGATATTTTTTTTGCTTTAATGTCTGCATGCTGAGGTAACACTATTGTGACCTCCATAATATTGCCAGTGCTTTCCTCCTGAATCCAGACCTTGGAATTGAGTCTAATCGCATGAGGAGGAAAGATATCATCCTTTAAAATAACCGCTCTGCTCAGTTCAGCAGATAACGACATTTCAGCTGATTTTTTTTTCTGTTTGGTGAAATAGGGCTTTAATAAATCAAAGTCGTGCTGGGTTATAATCACCGGATTGTTTTCATTTAAATTCATATCAAAAGTGTTTAAGGATTATTAGTGTAAAGAAATATTAAAAGAGATGCGATCAATTCTAAAATTGGATTGCAGTAAAATTATTAGGGACTTGGAAATGTTCAGGTCTTTTAAATTGATTTATGATATCAGCTTTTGTGATAGGAGTTAATGTCAAAATCCAAAAAAAATTCCCAAGAAAACAGGAGCTGAACCCCAGGCCAAAAAGTTATCGCAGGCTAGGGGTGAGATTATCAAAATCTTTGAAAGAAGATATGCAGTAGATCTCTCTGCAAAAAATGAAAGTGTAAAGAGAAAAACTAGACTGTTCACTAAACAATCCCTTCCCCAACGGGAGAGTGCCAAAGTGTTCAATATTTTCATGGTATAACCTCACTAATCAAATATATCCAGAATTATTTTGATTTACAAAGCCACACATCCGATATTATTGTTTTTAACGCTACGAAGACAAACCAGTGCCTATCTAAAAAAGAACGACTTGAACAAAGTATAAGCTTATTTTTGTGTTTAATTATCAGATAACCGAACCATACAAGCAAATAATCTGAACCGTATGCGAAAGCAGATGAAGTAATAAAAGCTGAGCTTTGTTTTAATAAATTCAATTAATCTAATGTCAGAAATTAAAAAAATTCATTTGGGTCAAAACGGGCCTTTGGTTTCAAAAATTGGCCTGGGATGCATGAGAATGTCATCTATCTGGGGAGGTTCAACACCGGTTGAAACAGAAAGCATTGCTACTATCCAACAGGCATTGGATCAAGGTATTAATTTCCTGAATACCGGAGATTTTTACGGTGCAGGTCACAATGAAATGCTTATTGGGAAAGCCATTAAGGGTAGACGTAATGATGCCTTTATCAGCGTGAAGTTTGGCGCAATTTTTCATAACGGGAAATGGATCGGAATGGATCTTCGCCCCGTGGCCATCAAAAACTTTGTTAATTATTCTCTGACCCGCCTGGGGATTGAAACGATAGACCTTTACCAGCCGAGCAGAATGGATGGTAGTGTTCCGATCGAAGATATTATTGGTACAATTGCCGGGTTAGTTGAGGAAGGTAAAGTCCGCCATATTGGAGTTTCGGAAATCACCGGTGAACAGCTGCGTAAAGCGAACAGCGTTTATCCCATCAGTGCACTTGAGATTGGCTATTCCCTGGCCGACCGTCAGATAGAAAATGAACTGTTACCAACAGCCCGGCAATTAGGAATTGCTGTGGTAGCTTTTGCCAACACCGCTGAGGGTTTGTTAACCGGAGATTTGAAAGCACCTCTTGCAGAAGATGATTACCGAAATCACTTTTCCCGTTTTCAAGGCGAAAATTTAATCTACAATCTAGAAAAAGTTGACATTCTCAAAGAGATCGCTGAGCGCAAAGGTTTTACGCCAACACAGATAGCAATTGCCTGGGTAAATGAGCAGGGAGACCATATCATGCCGCTGGTGAGCATGAGCCGCAGATCCAGATTAGCAGAAAATATTGCGGCGCTGAGTATTGTTTTTACCCAGGAAGAGTCAAGCATTTTAAACCGTACATTTGCAATAGATGCCATCAAAGGCGGAACCTATTTACAGCGATAAATGGAAAGTCCATCAGAAATTCTTCCCGGTGTTATATTTTACTCCTATCTTTCTTCAGAACGGAAGGAAAAGGCTTGCGTATGGAACCACCATACTTTGGTATTGCAGGTTAGCGGTCAGATGGTTGTTCAAACCGCTGAGGAGCGTTTAGTCATTTCTGCCGGACAAGTACTGCTGATACACAGAAATCAGGTGGGAACACTTACAAAAACCCCATTACCAGGCGGACATTATGAAACCATTGTGATCTCTCTGCAAGAGAATCTGATGCGGAAAATTGTTTTGGAAGAAAAAATCAAAACTGATGGTAAATACACCGGTCCGGCGAATTTAGTAATTCCCGGTAATGATTTTCTCAAAGGATATTTCCAATCTATAATTCCCTATGCAAGGAACTCAGGTGCTGAAATGACAGACGAGATGGGACTTTTAAAAGTGAGAGAAGGAATTAAATTAATACTTCATAGTGTTCCTGCCCTTCGAAATTTTCTGTTTGACTTTTCAGAACCTTATAAAATTGATCTTGAAAAGTTTATGCTAAGTAATTACCATTTCAATATTCCGATAGAAGAATTTTCTAAACTAACAGCAAGAAGCCTTTCCAGTTTTAAAAGGGACTTTCTAAAAACATTCGGAATGCCCCCAAGGAAATGGTTGCAGGAGAAGCGGTTGAATGAAGCCCGACATTTAATCGAATATAAAAACAAAAAGTCATCTTCCATCTATCTCGAACTTGGATTTGAAAGTTTGTCCCATTTTTCGCATGCATTTAAAAAGAAGTTCGGAAAAGCACCATCCAGCAGTTAGCAAAGAACGCTAATTCCAGATCAATAACACAGCCCGGAGAAGCTAAATTTTTCCGGGTTATCTTTTAATAAATGTTCTAAAATCCATTTTCAGCATTTATAGTAGTTCTGGCCTATATATAAATAACAAGCTAATAGCAGAAAGGAAACTCATTTCTGGCAAAAATAAGGTTTTGGTGACCCACAATTTTGCGTTATTTGATTAGTAAGCTGGCATTGTGCTTCTGTTTTTTATCTCAACTTTAAAAAAACTACAGTGCAGGATGCAAGAGTCCGGTTGCCCGAGCTAACCTGCATGCCTCGATCGCGTTCGCAACGTTTAGCTTTTTAAAAATATTCTGCCTGTGTCTGTTCACCGTATGTAAACTTAGTGAAAGCTTAGCTGCGATTTCTTTGCTCCGAAGGCCGGTACTAATCATCTGAAGGATCTGAACTTCCCTTGCTGAAAGCATATCATCAAACTTTTCCTGCTCACTATTGATAATCTCACCGGTTCCCGTATTGATAATTAATCCATCCGGAACATCAAAACCAGGATGATCATAAATGATGTCGTAAAGGCAAAGCGCAAAAAGCACATCTCCATCGCTGGTACTGCTTAAGTAAAGTACCCGATGTTTAATAGCTATATAATTACCTTCAAGATTTTTTATCCGCAATTTGGTAATCAGACTGTAATTAATCCTTTCGGCAGGATCTATTGATTTTAGCAGCTGGAAGAACCTAAATTCCAACCTATATTTTTTCTCCAAGTCGTCTGGATGCACCCGATTCAGCAGCTCATCTTCCCATATAGAGTCAATATCGGTTAATGTTGGTGCGAAGCCAAGCTGATTAGCAACACCGCCAAGGTATAAATAGCTCTTTCTACTTTTAAGATCACTGAGAACGCTTATTGTATTTTCAAGCCTGGCATAAAGCTGGGCAATTAATCTGGCGTCTTCGAGCTCCAGTTGAGCCCGGGAGAAACCTGAAAAATACTGCGAGAAAATTTTAATATCCAGCTTATCTCGTATAACAGCTGCTGACTGATGGTTATTTATAGCCATTTGGCGTGATTTGGTAAGCTGTAAATTTGGATTACAAATGTAGGCTTTTGCCAATTAGTAGAAAAATGAGAAAAATATTATTAGCTATTGGCCTTTTAATGGCCGCAAATAATCTTATGGGACAGAGTCTTGAAAAAATGCACTGGTACAACGAACCTCAAAAATGGCAGATCACAAATAATGCCCTCATCATGCATGTTACACCAAAAAGTGATTATTGGCGAATCTCGCATTATGGATTTACCGTGGATGATGCACCATTTTATTATTCAAATTATGGTGGTGAATTTGAAGCTAAAGTAAAACTAACAGGCGATTACAAGGTGAGATTCGATCAAATGGGTCTTATGATCAGAATTGATGAAAAAAACTACATCAAAACAGGTGTGGAATTTGTAGATGGAAAATTCAATATCAGCACGGTAGTCACCAACCAAAAAAGTGATTGGAGTGTAAATCCCCTTGAAAAGGTTCCTCCATTTGTGTGGATCAAGGCCATAAGAAGGCTAGATGCTATTGAAATTTATTACTCTCTTGACGACAAGAATTATGTAATGACGCGAAACGCTCCATTATTAGATAATACACCTGTAATGGTTGGTTTGATGGCTGCTTGTCCGGACGGAGAAGGTTTTGAGGCCAAATTCGAACACTTCTCAGTCAAACACCTTCCAGATCAAAGACGGTTGGAGTGGTTGAAAGCCCATTAGTATTCCTATACTAAATTTGGTGACTCATATTGAGCGAATTACCAAATTTAATACGTCCGTACCGCGACTCAATAAAGTAATAAAATCTTAGCGCAGCAATGCTAGGGTTGCCCATATTGATTTGTAACTTAAATACTACATACATCGTAGTGTTTAATTACTTAACTTGTAGAAAATAAATTTAGTTTGTTTGGTTAAGGGGTGGTCGAAAGATCATCCCTTTTTTGTTTAAACAGGAAACTTCCGGCTAGCATTATGATAATCAAAAGATAAGTATTTAGGATGCCGAGAATAAATGGCAACTATCTTGCATATCAGCATTTAGGCAAATGTTCAATCACAAATAAAGAGGCATAAAGTATTGAAACCTATCCACTATTGAAGTCAGAAGATACTTTTATGTTCCTGCTGCGTGCTACCTATAAGTCAATAGGGCCTTTCTAGTGGAAAGATGAGATTTTAAAACCGACATTAATATCAGAACTAATCTCATTCTTGAAATAATTTTGAAAATACGCTACATTAGCTACATGAAAATATTGATCGCTCTGATGTTTGTTGCACTAACCTTATCGGGTTGCAAGAAAGAAACAAAAACCCAGGATAAAAATATCGTATATGTGATCAAAATCATGTATCAGGATCGGGATAATGTTTGGAGACAACCAACAACTTTCGATGGAGGGAATGCTGCGGAAATAACCTACACCCTACCGAATGGCATTGTAGGAAAGAAAAGAATTGCAGGTAATGATCTTATAAATTTCAGCGAATCACATCTATTTAAAAGTGATGATCCAAGTAAAAGTGTTGGTATTGAATGGAAAGCTGGATTTTCTAATACAGGTTACAGAATCTGGTTCGAGATTTACAGAACCGGCTCTACAGGTGGCCTGAAAGATGGGTTACTCATCAGGAAAGACGATGCTTACTTTGGTTCGGTAACCGTTCCAATCAATGCAGATCCGATTTAATATCATGAATGGATTTACTTCCATTCAATCGGTTAATCATCCCTAAAGCCTATTATCCAACATACTAATGGGAGGTTAAAAAAAAATTTCTACCAGCTAAACTGGTAAAACTTGATATATCCATAATAGCTGAGGGTTAGAAAAAGTGAGTCAATTAATCCGTGTACGATTACGTTAATCCAGATATTACGATATTTCGCATACAACAATGCAAAAGCTATCCCAAATACAAATGTCATGATCAATCCGGCAATACCCTGGTATAAATGCGGCAGACAAAACATCAATGCTGAAAGCAGAACGATGAGCCCCTTCTTATCACCAAATATATTTTTTAGCTGAGCAAAAGCAAACGCTCTAAATAACAATTCCTCCCCTAATGCAGCACTAATCCACATTCTAGACAACCATTTGAAATATTGAAAAGAGTTACCCTTGATATGCTCAAAAGTTGAATAATCAGCAGGTTCATTACAAAGCCAGTTTACTAAAGGTTGGATAATAAAATCCATCCCTAACTCCAACGTGAGGTAAGAGATTAAAATAATTTTAGCTTCACCGAGACCCAGTTTCTTGAAATTTAAATCATTTAAGTTTCACTTTTGGAGGTAAGTTGAAATTAAAATAAATACAATAATTACACAGAAAGTATAAGGGAACTTTGTTAGCGGATTGTAAATCAGCAAAAATGCAACGGAAAGTAAAATAAGGGATACTAATTTATTCTGGAGTGTCGGCTTCATATAAGGTATTAATGCACAAATATACCGAATACGCCACGTAATGATGTGCGTGTTAAAACTAATCTTCTGTGCTAACTTTAATTTTTACTTATTACCTAGCCTACATATTGTTCTTTGCGCAATTGATGGTTACTTTTGTCTCAACTTATGGAGATTATAGGTTTCGTGTATTTGTTCATCGATTTTGAGTAATCGCAAAATTACAACTGAGGGTACAGTTTCTCCAACATTCCATTTCCAATATAGGTTATCCGGTATATGCTCAAAATTAATAACCTGATTCCCAGATCTTAGCTTCCAATAATATACGGTATTGGATATAGGCTGCTTATCTTCAATGTAAAAAATTTTCTTTTTTATATCTTCAACTGAAACCTTATCTGTATCCTTTTCCGAAAGCTTCATAGTTTGTTCATGACGCTTTGCAAGAAGCCCCTTTGGAACATAAAGAGCTGCGATTAATGATAATGGTAAGGTAATTATACCTAGTGCGATTAGTAGATGTTTGGTTTTCATTATGTTAATCAGTAAATATATTAATACCCGGTGCGTGAGCCACCCCGAATTTTGTGTTTGAATGAGTAAGCAGGACAAAATTGCTGTGCACAGGATGAAAGAATTGACATTAATAGCGCTGCTGCAATAAGTTTTTTCATAATACAAATTTGAGGATTAGTGAGGCTTCAGTAAATAGCCTTTTGGGACTATTTTATAATGACTAGTTAGTAATTTACTGCACTTCAGAAAGTCAGAAAGATGAATAGAAGTTTCTGAATTTTATACACTCAAATAATACAATAAATCGGTATCGTGGTGTGAACATCCAATCTAGCTGGGATTGTAAATTTTTCTTAATAGAAAACAATAACTATACATAGAGCTATAAATATTATATATTTATAAACTATTATAACGAACTTTGGTTTATAAATAAACAATAATAGCGACATATCACAATGAGGTTTAATAACAAAAATATTCTAATAATTGGAGCAAGTTCAGGCATAGGCCTCGACCTGGCCAACCTGTTAAGCGAAGAAGGTGCGAACGTTTACGCCGTTAGCAGAACCCGCTCAATACTTTGGCCAAACACGGTTCAATATCTTGAAATGGACGTTTTAACTTCAGTGGAACAGTTAGCTTCATTTATTCCTGATGAACTTGACGGACTTGTTTATTCAGTAGGAAATATCAACCTTAAGCCTTTCGCCAGACTTTCAGAAAATGATTTTATCGATGATTTTAAGCTCAATGTTGTTGGAGCAGTATCCTGCATCCAACAATCATTAAAATCTTTGAAAAATTCTACTGCAGCTTCAATAGTGCTGATCAGTTCAGTTGCAGCGAGAACAGGTATGGGATTTCATGCAAGCGTTGCTGCTTCAAAAGCTGCGGTTGAAGGATTGGCGATCTCCCTAGCAGCTGAACTTAGCAGTAATCAAATCAGAGTGAATGTTGTATCTCCTTCTTTAACCGATACGCCTTTAGCGTCAAAACTATTGAACAGTCCGGAAAAGATGGAGGCATCAGCAAAAAGGCACCCATTAGGAAAATACGGGCAGGCAAAAGATATCAGCGCTGCTATCGCCTTTTTACTTTCAGAGGAAAGCAGCTGGATTACAGGACAAAATATTCCGGTAAATGGTGGTCTTGGAAATCTGAAAACTACTTTTTAGCTAAATACGTAAACATCGCAATTAATTGCAATTAAGATAATGATGTATAATCTTGTGAATGACCTACTAGCTCTTGTGAAAACATATGAGCACAGTAACGCTAATGCCGGCGAAGACTTAGGCTCATTTCTGAAATGGGCTGAAGAGCAATCTGCCACTAAGGAAAGGGTTTTAGCAAAAGATCCGGAGTGGAGAGGAAAAACCAATGGCAGATCTGCAGACAGCGTTATTAATACCTCGCTGGTACACTTATACAGGTATGCTAAAATACAGGCGAAAACAGCTATAACTGGCAGTATTTTTTCAACGCCTGATGAATTTATTTACCTGATTAATTTACAATCACAGGGAAATATGACCAAAACTGAATTGATTAAAGAAAATATTCACGATAAACCAGCCGGAACGTTGATTATCCAAAGGCTTTTAGATAAAGGACTCATAAGTCAGCAATCTTCTACAACTGACAAACGCAGCCTGATCCTCAACATTACAGATAAGGGATCTTTAGAACTGAGTAAAAGCATTAAAAATATTCGTTCTGCTTCTGCTAATGTGACCGGTCCACTAACTATGGAAGAAAAAACACACCTTATCACATTGCTTCAGAAACTTGAAAATTTCCATGCCAATGAAAATTTTAAACTAAACCATGCATGAAAATAATTTTCGATAATGTTTCTGCGAAATGTAGTAAGGTTGTTACGACCAGTTACAGCACAAGTTTCTCTTTGGGTATCCGCTTTTTAGACAGCAAGCATCGTGAAGCAATCTATGCAATATATGGGTTTGTGAGACTGGCTGATGAAATTGTGGATAGTTTCCATGATTATGATAAGGCAAAACTACTTTCGAAATTTAAAAGAGACTGTTACGAGGCCATTGAGGAAAAAATCAGTCTAAACCCAATACTTAACGCTTTTCAAAGCATGGTTAACCAATATCAAATACCAAGTGAACTGATAGATCTTTTTTTGGAGAGTATGGAAATGGATCTTCGTCAGGAGGAATATACGCCCCAGAAATATGACCGCTACATACTCGGTTCGGCGCAGGTTGTAGGTTTAATGTGCCTTCTGGTTTTTGTACAGGGTGATAGGCAACGTTACGAGCAGCTAAAAGAGTCTGCAATGAAACTTGGATCAGCTTTTCAAAAGATAAACTTTTTAAGAGATTTGAAAGCCGATTACAACGAGCTAAGCCGAAGTTACTTCCCGGGCGTAGATTTATCTCAGTTTTCCATCGCCGAAAAATCGCTGATAGAAAAAGAAATATCAGCTGAATTCGATGAGGCTTTAAAAGGGATCCGACAATTACCTAAACAATCAAGAAAAGGTGTTTATCTGGCCTATATCTATTATAAAAAGCTGTTTGACAAGATAAAAAAGAAAACTGCAGACCAGATCATGAGTGAAAGAATCCGAATTTCGAACGCCCGAAAATTTGCATTAATGTTTACTTCAGTATTTAAGATAACCATTTAGCTGATGTAAATCTGCCATGACAATCATTGAGAAGTCGAACATATCAACCTATTCAGCATCAGAAAAAGACTTTAAAGCAAGCCTAAAATGAAAGACATCAGCAAATTTTCATCACAAGATATCGATAGGATTATAGAGATGGCCTGGGAGGACAGAACTCCATTTGACGCTATTGAAGCGCAATTTGGTTTGAAACATCAGGAAGTTATTATCCTGATGCGAAAGCAAATGAAGGAGAGCAGTTTTAAAATGAGGAGAAAGAGAATGAGTAATAAATCGACGAAACATGCTGCCTTGCGTAGCCAGTTTGTTTCTCGTTTTAAGTGCGACCGCCAGCGTGCCATATCCAATAACAAAGTAGCAAAGCGCTAATGATGCAGGAGATCAAATTCACCACCGACTATCAGGAAATATTGGAGCGCATTTCAGCGCTGGATCCAATTAAATATGCAAAAACCAGAAATTTTATTGATGGTGCTGTGAGTCGGTTATCGCCATATATTTCCCGTGGCGTGATTAGCCTTAAACAAATTCAACAATCCATTATTGATCAAGGATTTAGTTTTGAAGCAGGGGAGAAATTCTTTCAGGAGCTGGCCTGGAGAGAATATTACCAACGCATCTGGCAGGAGAAAAAAGAATCAATCTGGCAAGATTTGAGAAATGCGCAACCAGATGTGGAAGAATATGATATGATCGCTTCAGTGCTGCATGCAGAAACGGGTATTAATGCAGTTGACGATGGAATAAATCAATTATACCATACGGGCTACGTGCACAACCACATCCGTATGTATGTAGCTTCAATAGTATGCAATATTGGAAAAACATATTGGAAAGCACCTTCTAAATGGTTGTATTATCATCTCTTAGATGGAGATATAGCCAGTAATAATGCAAGCTGGCAATGGGTAGCGGCTGCCTTCTCCTCTAAAAAGTATTATTGTAACCAGGAAAATATCAACAAATATACTTCGGATAATCAGGGCGGTACATTTTTAGATAAAAGCTATGAAGAACTACCGCTATTGCCTGTTCCTGATATTTTGAAAAAAAGAATTTCATTAAATTTTGAAACGCAGTTACCGGCAACTACCCTTCCTACCCTTGATTTAGCCAGGCCTACCATTATCTACAATAGTTACAACCTCGATCCACTCTGGAGGAAAAGTGATGATGTCAACCGGGTATTGTTATTAGAACCAAGTCATTTTCACAAATACCCTGTAAGTAAACGTGTGATTGATTTTATAGTTAGACTCTCCGGAAATATTTCAGGAATTGAGATTTTTACAGGGGAATTCTCTGATCTGGAATCTTTGTATAAAAGTAGCTTGCATTCAGCGGGTGAAATTTTTATTTCCAAAGCCCACCCTGCTTTTGAGCATTACAAAGGCATCAAGGATAGTTATGAATGGATGTTCCCAGAAGTTACCGGAGCATATGGTTCATTTTTCAAATATTGGAAACTTTGCAGGCGAGAACTTATAAAATCAATGGATCAATCCATTATCCAGAACGAAATCTGAGTCTGTAAAATCTAATAACCTTCTACATCATGAAAAAGCGATATAAAACTTTGCGTTTAATTTTGGGCGACCAGCTGAATCTCCAGCATTCATGGTTCGCTCAGTCTGCGCCAGATACCCTTAATGTCATGATGGAAGTGAGAACAGAAACGGATTATGTATGGCACCATGTTCAAAAAATTTGTGCATTTTTTGCCGCTATGGAGCAATTTGCCGAAGTGCTTACCGAACGAGGATTTGATACGCTCTATCTTCCACTTGACGACAAAGACAACAAACAAAGTTTTTCTAAAAACTTGTCTACACTGATCGAAAAATTCGGAATCGAAGAATTTCACTATCAGTTACCCGATGAATACAGATTAGACCAGGAGTTGCAAAAATTCTGCAGCGGACTGAAAATAGCAACACATACATTTGATACTGAACATTATTATACGCAAAGGTCGGAATTGGCAGATTTCTTCGCTGGCAAAAAGGAAATGTTGATGGAAACATTCTATCGCAGAATGCGTAAAAAGCATCATATTTTAGTAGAGGGAGACGATGATCCTGAAGGTGGACAATGGAATTTTGATGCCGATAACCGAAAAAAACTTCCTAAAAACCAAAAACCCAATCCGGCGCTTTTATTTGAAAATGATGTTAGAAAACATTTAAACAGAATAAATAAGGCAAAAATTCAAACTATTGGAGATATAAATGCCCAATATTTAAGCTGGCCTGTTAACAGAGCGCAGTCGTTAAAGCTTTTAAAATATTTCTGTGAGCATGCCTTGCCATTGTTTGGAACTTTTCAGGATGCCATGCACACTGATGAGTGGTCATTGTATCATTCTCGGCTCTCCTTTAGTATGAATACTAAAATGATTTCACCCATTGAGGTGGTGCATGCGGCAATTGAATACTGGAGAAAAAACAAAAAAAAAATTGCATTAAATCAGATTGAAGGATTCATCAGGCAGGTTTTAGGCTGGCGGGAATATATGAGAGGGATTTACTGGATGAAAATGCCAGATTTTGAAAGACTTAATTTTTTTAATCATACTAGAAAATTACCAAAATGGTACTGGGATGGAGAAACGAAGATGAATTGTTTGAAACACGCTATTAAACAATCCTTACAGTTTGCATACGCCCATCACATCCAGCGGTTAATGGTAACCGGAAATTTTGCATTGTTAGCAGGCGTCCATCCCGATGAAGTCGATTTCTGGTATCTGGGTATTTACATTGACGCCATTCAATGGGTGGAAATTACTAATACCAGAGGCATGAGCCAGTATGCAGATGGAGGCATTATCGGCTCAAAACCTTATACGGCTTCAGCAAACTACATTCATAAAATGAGTAACTACTGCGAAAAATGCAGCTACAACCGCAGCGAAAAGGTTGGCGATAAAGCCTGTCCTTTTAACAGCCTTTACTGGGATTTTCACGACAGAAACCGAAAAAAATTGGAGCATAACCACAGGCTTTCTATGGTATACCGCAACTGGGATAACATGAATCCTGAACTAAGGGAAGCGGTGTTAAAAAGAGCGGATTACTGTCTGCAAAACCTTGACGAGTTGTAACATGATACTTAATTTTCAAATGGTTGTTAAGAACATCGGTGATATCAGATCGGCATTTAGCTGGAAAATCCAAAAACCTCGGCTGCTAGTCTAATAATCTACACCTCAATTAAACTTTCCAAAACTAAATCCCATTGTATGCTGTTCGATTGGAAAGATCCCAAACCTATGAAAACCACGCTCATCAGATACCTGTTTATTTTTATTTTTTTATCTACTATTTTTCAGGCTTGCAAGAAAAAAGGACCAGTCGAGCCCGAGCAGCCTGGAGATCCTTTTGATATCCATGCGGCAGGTAGAATTGGATATGTAGCCACTTACTGGAAGAATGGCAATCCATCAACTATCGGCAAAAGTAATTCTAATGCTGTGGCCATGGCGGTTTCAGACAATGAAATCCACCTTGCAGGATTCGAGATGAATGCTGCAGGTAAACACGTAGCAAAATATTGGAAAAACGGCGTTGGTATTTCACTTACCGATGGGACTGTTGATGCTTTTGCAAACGGTATATTTATTAGCGGCAATGACGTATATATTGCGGGACAGGAACTCTTACCTGGAAGATCAACTTATCAGGCTAAATACTGGAAAAACGGAATAGCTGTAAATTTAACCGGAGATAACCAGCAGGCTATTGCAACAGATATTGCTGTTGTTGCAGGTGATGTATATGTGATTGGAGAGCGCAGAAACCTGGACTGGCTGACAACTATTACCTGTTATTGGAAAAACGGTCAGTTATTTGATCTGGGCAGCCGCAGCACCACCGCATCAGATCAGTCGCTAACTGTATCAGGAAACGATGTATATATGCTTTGGTCTGAAGTTTACAATAACTTTGGTCAATTACAGACACGATACAGCAAAAACCTTGGCTCTGCAATTCCTTTAAATGATGGTAGTCCTGATGTGCGAGGAAGTGCGATTACCGTGAATGGTAACGATGTGTATATTGCCGGCACAGGTACTGCAGCATCAAACCAGGGCATAGTGGCTAAATACTGGAAAAATGGATCAGCCGTTGCATTGTCTGATGGCACAGTTAGTGCATATGGACTCAGCATCGCTGTTGCAGGAAACGATGTATTTATAGGCGGATACAGTGATGGCGGAATAGCTCAATACTGGAAAAATGGCACCCTCTACACAATAACTGATGGAAAACAAGAGTCAATGATCCAAAAAATTATTGTCGTAAAAAAATAGCGAATAATCAGGCTTTTAAATACTGAGAACAAAATTCCTGATTTTTAGAGTACAGGCATTCCTTATTAAAATATAGCCAAACGGATTATTAGATTTATTAGGCAGGCTTGATTTTGAGCTTTTCGATCAAACCTATTGCCCTGCTCCACTTTCCATAAACTTCGATAGGTTTGGGATAATCTGCAATCGAATTTTTCCATGGAATCAGGGTATCGATATCGTTAGCATCCGAAAGCTCCGGTATCCATTTACGAATAAACTCCTGCGCCTTATATTTATTAGATTGGTGCACCGGATTAGTGTACCAAATTTCAAATGCCTGCATGTGCCAGTTCATCCAGTTTGAACTTACATCATAATCAATCAGTTTCGATTCAAAATAAGATGCGCCCCATGTCCAGTCGATCTTTATGTCGTGCACCAGATAACTTGAACAAGTTACACGACCCCGGTTACTCATAAATCCCGTTTGATTGAGTTGCCGCATGTGAGCGTCAATGAAAGGAATACCGGTCTGTCCTGAACACCAACGATCAAATTTAACCGGATCATTTTCCCAAGAAATATTTCTGTTTTTATACCCTTGTGTCAGGAATATTGAATTACCGAAACGCATCGCCTTGAAGGTAAAATAATCCCTCCAAACCATTTCAAATATCAGCCACCAGGTACTTTGATTCTTTTTAACCCTGGTTTCGTAATCTTTCACCTTTTCAAAAATCTCCCTTGGAGAAATACAGCCCAGGGCGAGGTAAGGAGAAAATTTAGAACTATAATCCAAACCATCCGACTTGTTGCGGCTCCACCGGTACCCGGTTAAAAGCTCTGATCCGAAGGTATAATAATTCAGTCGTTCCAGCGCTGCATCCTCACCACCTTCAAGCAGGGGTTTGCAAGCATCATATTCCTCTTTAGTAAAACCATAATCCAGATAAGAAGGGAATTTATTTGAAACGACTTTAGGAACAGCCTTTAGTATGGAGGGAAGTACAAGGGTTTTCCTCGGTTGGGCTTCCCTGCCCGCAGGAATCCGGTAGGCTTTGCTGGTCAGCGGTATTTCTGAAATCTTAAATGGAATATCATCTTTGTGATAGAGTGTTTTTCCCCAGAAAAAATGAAAACAGGTCTCAGGTAAAGCATCACTCACACTATTTACTAAACTTAACTCTTCACTGGCGTATTCCTCTTCCGCATAAACATCGGTAATATCATATTTTCTGATTAATTCAGGTAAAGTCTCAATAGCAGATTTTCTTCCAACTATTAAATGGCCACCTAACGATTTGAGGTTTTTCCTGAGGTTAAGTACAGCCTGCTCCAGGAATCTGAATCGAATCACATCAGCCTTTCTGAAACCCAGTTTAAGTTTATCGAAAGTAGTTTTTTCCATGCAGAAACAAAAGATGAGCTCCTGGCATTCCTGCTCCGCCCTGATCAGTGCCTCGTTGTCATGGAGTCTTAAATCATTCTTAAACCAAACCAAACCTCGTTTCTTCATCATATCAATTTTTAAAACTGCCAGATACCTGTGCGTATTGATGTTATAAATACAGCTTACAGCATCCAACCCCACTGCACGTCAGTCAATAACAGTACCCACCGCCGATTGTTCTACTCAGAATTAAGAATTATGATTGGAGTAGCAAAGACCCTAAACAGGCTAATAAAGTGTTCTTCAAATTTGAATTTTCGTCAAACCAAAATACAACTTTTATGTTTTTAATAAAAAATTAAATCCCTTGTCACTTAAAACACTTTCAAAAACCCGCTGGAAGATTGAAGCCAATCGCATTGTCGTTTATCCCTACGGCTTATCTTACATACTTTCTGCTATTTTACTCATTATCTTCGCAGGAGGATATGCGTATTACCTGCATAACTTACAACATGAATTTGCCGGTTCAATTCCACTTCTTTTCATTTTATTATTAATCATCTTATTTTTTATCGGTTGGGCTGGTACTTCGGTGCAATTTGACCTTAGTGAAGGAATGATGAGAAAAAAATTCATGGGCATCCTGACCGTAAAATCCATTCCCTTTTCAAAAATTTATGCTATTAACCCGGTGTCCAATCAGTTAGGCAGTTATAAGTATCATGTTTTCAGAAAAGATAACCGGTATGGAAAAGGAACTTTAGTATCCTGTTCCTATGGGAAAAATGATGACCCTAATGCTGTCGCTTTTGTAAATGAAGTCATCAATCCCATCCACCGGCAATTAGAAGCTTATGATGGCCCTGATGATTTTAAGCCATTAGTAATTGAACAATATAAGTTTTTTAATGTGGAAGGTAGCGTATACAAGATGAAAAGAAATAAAATAGGCAGCTTCCTGTTAGGCTTGACGCTTTTTGCTATCGGTATACATGAACTTACACCGTACAACTGGCTTGGTGACGACTATACCATCGGTCGGATTTGCTTTTTGTTATTTACACTGATTGGTGGACCTGCTTTGATTCTGTCCAGCTTTACAGAGATTGCATTGGATAAGAATTTGAGAATATTTACCAGAAAAAACCCTATTGGACTAAGCAACAAAACTTACTCCTTCGATCACTATAATGGCGTACAAACAGTTAGAAAAACTACCAATTTAATCTACACGGGCACTGATGTGCAACTTTATTTTTTTAATCCATCCACGCAAAAAGAAGAAGTAATCGTATTGCAAAGTTTTTTTAGCACTAGAAAAGTTGACCGGTTTATTTCTGAACTCAATAGTATCATGAATTAATCAGTTTCATAAAACCCTTATGAGTTACCTTTAAAGCCTTTCCTGATTGAAAAATCCGTATGTAATATCACCCTAAAAGGCTATATAATTCAAACCAAGAAAGAAATAGGTTTGCAACAATGTGCAAAACCTCTATCATCACTGTAAATTATAATCAATCAAAGGTTACTATAGACTTATTAAACTCGATTCGAAAAACATGCGCTGCGGATGAAGTTGAGGTAATTTTGGTGGATAATGCCAGTGAAAGAGATGATCGGGATCTGTTCGAATTAACGTATCCAGGATTAAAGTATATACGCTCTGCCAATAATTTAGGCTTCGCTGGTGGAAATAATCTAGGGATAAATGCTGCAACAGGCAAATACCTGTTAATGGTCAATAATGATACGGAGTTAATCAAGGGGTTTGTGAAGCAGCTAGTGGCAGAAATGGATGCAAATCCTGAAATTGGGATCTTATCGCCCTTGATTTTGTACTATGATGATCCTAATATCATTCAATATGCAGGTTATACAGCAATGAATTTTAAAACCGGCAGGAATGAAACCATTGGCTTTAAAACCCTTAATACCAATCAATTCATTTCAGTGAGTGAAGAGACTGCATTTTGCCATGGCGCTGCCATGATGTGCAGAAGCAAAGAGGTACAGGAAATCGGACTCATGCCGGAACAATATTTTTTATACTACGAAGAACTAGACTGGTGTGAAATGTTCAAACGGGCAGGAAAAAAGATCTGGTTTACGGGCAAAACACATATTTTTCATAAAGAATCGATGAGTGTTGGAAAAGAAAGTAAGATAAAAACCTACTACACCACCAGAAACAGATTTCTTTTTATCAGAAGAAATACCGACCGGTTCAACACTATACTTTTCTCGATGCATTTTCTTTTACTGGCCGTTCCAAAGCAGATTACGAAATATCTTCTGAAAGGGAGGCTTGATTTGATTTCTTCTACCGCCAAGGCGATCAGCTGGAATATTTCGCATGCAAAAAGAGACGCATAGTTTATCACTATCATGACTTCACATTTACCAAACTTCTCAAACGCTATACTATAATGATTATCTTCTTTTGGATTTGCCTGTTTATCGTAGTCTATACCTTCGTTGGATATGGATTTTTACTTTTTCTTCTCATAAAGATTAAAAGATTTTTTCGCAAACCCACACAACAAATTCATCTTGGTCAATTGCCAACAGTTACGCTTTTAATTGCGGCCTGGAATGAAGAGGATATGGTGGTCAGTAAGATTGAAAATTCCTTACAGCTTAATTACCCAAAGGACCTTTTACAAATCATTTTTGTTACTGATGGATCGAATGATCGCACTGTAGAGCGGATTTCTGCCTATAAGGAAATCACTTTAATGCACAATAACGATCGTTTTGGGAAAATGGCAGCCATTAAACGTGCTATTCCAAATGTTAATGGCGAAATTATGGTCTTTTCTGATGCAAACACCTTCTTAAATCCAGATGCCCTGCAAAACCTCGTTAAGCATTATCAAAATCCAAAAGTTGGCGCCGTGGCCGGTGAGAAAAGGATTATGGTAGACAAGCATGCCGATGCAAGCTCTGCAGGCGAAGGCTTTTACTGGAAATATGAATCTAAACTTAAACAATGGGATTATGAATTGTATTCTAATGTCGGCGCAGCCGGAGAATTGTTCAGCATCAGAACAGCACTATATCAGCCTGTAGAAAGCGATACCATTATTGATGATCACATGATTGCGATGCGCATTGCCGAAAAGGGATACCTGATTGCTTACGAACCAGATGCTTACGCCAGCGAAACTGCATCTGCAAATACTGCTGAGGAATTAAAACGGAAGATCAGAATCGCAGCAGGTGGCATCCAATCGATCATGAGACTAAAAATTGCGGCCAATCCATTCCATTATCCGGTTCTTACTTTTCAGTATTTGTCTCACAGAGTACTAAGATGGACAATTACTCCATTTTTGATCATTTTTGCTTTCATAGCAAATGCCATTATTGTATTTCAAACAAACAATATCCTTTATAGCATCCTTTTATTTGGTCAAACACTGTTTTACGGAGCAGCTTTACTGGGATTCTTACTCGAGCAAAAAAATCTTCGAATCAAATCGCTTTTCATCCCCTATTATTTCTGTATGATGAATTATGCTGTAGTTGCCGGCATTGTGCGATATATCAATAAGAATCAAAGTGCTGCCTGGGAAAGATCAAAAAGAAAGTAATTTTTTAAAGCTAAAGTATTAAAGTATCTCTTTCTCAGGACAATATCAATTTTCAACATTCCCTATTTGAATAAATTAGCCCTTTTATACTATAGCATAAGGCGTGTTTGAATAATATCTTTGAACTAACTAATCATCATCAAGGAGACAGAAATAAAACGATAATACATTGTATTAGAATAGTTTTATAAATATTTTTTTTGATTGATGTAAAATTGTATGCTCGAAAATACCATCATAAATTTGTTTTCCCACCAAAGCAAGATTAGCACTAAACAATCGGCTTTGGAATTGGACAAACATGCCCTCACCTATGCACAACTAGACGAAAAATCTAATCAGCTCGCTCAATATCTGTTAAAAAAAGGTATTCAGAAAAATAATCTGATTCCTATTCTAATTGATCGTTCTTTTGAAATGATCATTGGTATTATGGGCGTTTTAAAAGCCGGGGCAGCTTATGTCCCGATTGACCCAACCTATCCTATCGAGCGGATTTCATATATCCTGGATGATCTGCAGGCGAACATACTGCTGAGCAAAAAAAATATCGAGGCAAATTTTTCAGGTGAGAAAATATTTTTGGATACCCATAGGGACCAGATATCATTGGAACCACCTACAGCACCAAATGTTGTTATTAATGGCAATGATTTAGCCTATATCATTTACACTTCAGGTTCAACCGGAAAACCTAAAGGCGTGATGATCCAGCATGAATCGCTGTTTAGTTTTATCAAAAACCAGGGAAAATTTTACAGCATTAATCCGGCAGATAAAATCCTGATGTTTTCCAGCTATGCTTTTGATGCTGCAGTTGAGCAAATTTTTCTTGCGCTTACAACAGGAGCTACTTTGGTGTTGTTACCAGAAGAACACTTGTTAGATGTAAACCAGTTTACCACTTACATTAACGAAAAAAAGATCAACCATCTGGATATTACTCCGGGGTTTTTAGAGAATCTCGATCCATTAAAGTGCAAACATGTTGAAAGGGTAATTTGCGGTGGCGATGTATGCCGTGTTAGTCTCTATCATAAATGGGCTAATCAGGTAACATTTTACAATGTTTATGGCCCCACCGAAGTTACGGTAACCTGTGTTGCTTTTAAGGAGGATAAAACCCAAACACAAAATTACCATTCCCTGCCAATCGGGAAACCGCTGGCAGGAAATACCATTCACTTGCTTAATGAAGACCTACAGCCCGTTGGCGAAAACGAAGTTGGCGAGATATACATCGGTGGCGTTCACCTTGCAAAGGGATACTACAATAACCCTGAATTAACAGCGAAAAGTTTTATCGCTTTGCCATATTTTAAAGGAGAAATCTTCTATAAAACCGGCGATCTGGGTAAATGGTTAGCAGATGGAAATATCGAATTTAATGGGCGGATAGATGATCAGGTAAAAATTCGGGGTTATAGAATAGAACCGGGCGAAATTGAAAATGTATTGCAGGGTTCTCCATTTGTTGATGATTGCGTAATCGTTGCTAAAGATGGTATAGATGAGCAAAAACAACTGGTAGCCTTTGTGGTTGCAACACCAGTTTTCGATAAAACAAAAGCAGAAAATTATTTACAGGAAAAGCTTCCTGAATACATGGTGCCGCGGCTTTGGGTAGAGCGTTCTCACCTTCCCTTAACCGTAAATGGTAAAATTGATAGAAAAAGTCTGGTCATCCCTGATTATTCAGATTTAATTGGCACTACCTACGTTGCACCAAAAACTGAGCTAGAACGGCAACTTGCCCAAATATGGAGAAACATTCTTGACGTTAAGCGGGTGGGTATGCTTGATAATTTCTTTGATTTAGGAGGAAATTCACTGCTGGCACAGAAACTCATTTTGACAATGCAGGATGAGAAAATTGAGATTCCTGTCACTCAGCTTTACCAAGATCCAAGCATTGCCGGCGTAATAAAATACTTGAATGCTTCGCAGAAGGTTGAGGAAAAAAGACCTGCTGACAGCAATGAAAGAAAGTCGGCCGCAATTGCAGTCATTGGTATGGCGGGAAGATTTCCCGGAGCCGAAACCATTGATAAACTGTGGACTGTATTAATTGAAGGTAAGGAAACTACCAGTTTTTTTACTGATGAGGAATTGGACAGCAACATCCCTATCGAATTAAAAAACGATAGTTTATATGTTAAAGCAAGGGGAATTATTAACGATGCGACTTTGTTTGATCCCGAGTTCTTCGGAATCAATAAAAAGCTGGCGGAACTGATGGATCCGCAGCAAAGGGTATTTTTAGAAATCGCCTGGGAAATTCTGGAGCGAGCCGGACATCTTCCCTCAAAAGTGAAACATAAAACTGGTGTTTTTGCCGGTTGCGGACCAAATTTCTATTATGAAAACAATGTCTTATCTCACCCTGATAATATAGATAAGCTTGGTAAATTGCAGGTGACTACTGTAAACGACAAGGATTATATCGCATCCAGAACAGCCTATCATTTAAATCTGAAAGGTCCCGCAATAAATATAAATTCTGCTTGTTCAACATCACTATTGGCGATCTTAGAAGCTGTGAACAGTTTGAGATCTGGGCAGTGTGAGGTTGCGATAGCGGGTGGATCAAGTATCAACGCTTCTATTAAAAGCGGACATTTATACGCAGAAGGCAGTATTTTAAGTAAAGACGGCCACTGTGCTCCTTTCGATGAAGATGCAACAGGAACTGTATTTAGTGATGGCTGTGGAGCAGTTTTGTTAAAGCGTTTGGATGATGCCCAAAGGGATGGTGACACGATCATTGCCGTCATTAAAGGGGTTGGGGTAAGCAACGATGGCAATGATAAAGCTAGCTTTACTGCCCCAAGTGCGATAGGCCAGTCAGACGCTATTTTAAGTGCCATACAGGATGCTGGCGTCAATGCCTGTGAGATAAGTTATATTGAAACGCATGGAACAGGCACCCCCATTGGAGATCCCATTGAATTCGACGGCCTTTTGAAAGCTTTTGGCAAACAAAAAGATAATCAACATTGCGCTATTGGCTCTATCAAAAGTAATTTTGGCCATTTAACTGAGGCTGCAGGCGTGGCTAGTTTCATCAAGACCTGTTTATCGCTTCATCATAAAAAACTGGTTCCTTCTCTCGGCTTTAAAACACCAAATAAACACATAGACTTCCCTAACAGTCCATTTTTTGTTAATCAAAACTTGCGTGACTGGAAAGATGAAAACAGGATTGCCGGCGTAAGCTCATTTGGTGTTGGCGGAACGAATGTGCATGTGATTTTGTCATCTTATGAAAACCCGGTTAACCATGAAAAAGAAAATAATCCTTTCGAGTTAATCACATGGTCGGCCAAAAGTGAGACTAGCTTAAACGCTTACGGTCTTGCTTTAGAAGAATTCTGCGAACAGCAGCCGCTCCTTAAGGCTGGGGATCTGGCCTTTTCACTGCACAGATCAAGACATGAATTTAACTTCAGACAATTTGCAGTTGTAAATGACCACGAACCACTCAATCCTCAACTCAGGGCGCAGCGTTCGTTACCTTCCATTAGCAAAGAAATTACTGGAATAAAAAAAGACTTAGTTTTCACTTTCCCTGGTCAGGGTGCCCAATATTTAAATATGGGAAAAGACTTGTATGAACACTACGAGGTTTATAAAAACTCGTTTGATGAATGCAATGAAATACTGAATACTATCATTGGTGAAAACATAAAACAGGCTATATTTTCAGATGATGAGTCCATGATGGACACTTTAAACGATACCAAATACACGCAGCCTGCGATATTTATTACCTCATATTCTCTGGCAAAGTTATGGATGAGCTGGGGCTATCAGCCTCAGGTGCTTTGTGGCCATAGTGTCGGTGAATACGTTGCGGCAACGCTTTCTGGTATTTTTTCTTTACCCGACGCACTAAAATTGATCGCCGCAAGGGGCGAAATAATCAGCAAACTGCCAAAAGGCGACATGTTATCTGTCCGTTTAGATTTTCGCAAAGCGATGGAAATCATTTCACCTGATCTCTCTATAGCGGCCATTAATGCCCCAAACTTGTGCGTTATTTCAGGAGGATCAGCAGCCATCAACAACTTAAGTTTAGTGCTTGATGGGCAAAATATCCCCAACCGCCTGCTCCGCACCAGCCACGCATTTCACTCTGCTATGATGGATCCGGTTATACCTGAGTTTAAAGCACTATTTGATGATGTTATCCTATCCACCCCTAAAATACCATTAATATCTACTATTACCGGCAAACTACTCAGCGATGAGGAGGCGCTTGATGCTGGCTACTGGGCAAATCATTTGCGGGCAACAGTGAATTACCCGGCATGTATTCAAACAATTTTAGATGAATATGATCCGATTTTTGTGGAAGCTGGTCCTGGCCAGGGACTTACGGTAATGACAAACCAGATCGCGAATGCAAAAAGCATAAAAGTCACTGCTGTTGCTTGCATCCATAGCAAAGATAACGAATGCAAAACTGTTTTAACAGCCCTTGGCAACCTTTGGAAGGCCGGCCTTTCCATTAATCACAAATCGCTTTACAACAGGCGAAACCGGGAGTTTATCGCTTTGCCTGGTTATAGTTTCGACAGGAAAAAATACTGGGTTGAACCCGCTCAGCAAGCACAAACAATAAAACAACCACAACAAACAAATCATCAATCAGATAACGCAACTCAAAAAGAAATGACCAGGCAAAAATTAATTCAACAGGTAAAGAATGTTCTGGAAATCTCTTCAGGCATAGAACTTGAAGAGGTTGACACAACTAAAAATTTCATTGAAATCGGGCTCGATTCTTTATTGTTAACACAAATTGCCGCCTCGCTTAAAAAGGAATTTAATGTTCCCATTACATTCAGGCAACTTAATGAAGAGTGTGCGTCTATTGATCTTTTGGTAAATTATTTACAACAAATTTTACCTGCTGAAAAGCCAGAAGTGGTTTCAGAAACAGTAGCACCACTTCAAGAAATACCAATACCAGCATCAGTGCATCAGACTTCTTTGTCGCTACTTTCTGCCCAGCTGGAATTAATTGCTAAACAAATCCAATTGTTAAATGGCACAGAAAATTTAAGTTTTCCGACAGCAAAAGTTTCAGAAATTGCAACACAACAACCTTCAATTGAAGCGCAGAAAAAGCCAGTTCATGAAACCCTATCTGAAGCAGAAAAAAGAGAAATTGCTAAACCATTCGGAGCCACACCAAAAATTGACCTGAACCAGGTTGAACTGGATGCAGATCAGTTAGATTTTCTTTATCAGCTTACCAAAAGTTACAACTTAAAAACCCTGAAAAGCAAAGCATACACAGCGAAAAGCAGACCATTTATGGCCGACCCACGGGTGGTAACAGGATTCAAATTAGCTACCAAAGAATTAGTGTACCCAATTGTAATGAAGCGCTCTTCGGGTAGCAGAATGTGGGATATTGATGGAAACGAATACATAGATGCTTTAAATGGATTTGGCGCTAACTTATTGGGTTATCAACCTGAATGCATAAAGGAAGTTTTGCACGATCAGATTGAAAATGGATTTGAAGTTGGTCCTCAACACCATCTGGCAGCCGATGTTGCTCAACTGGTTTGTGAATTTACCAACTTTGATCGGGCCGGACTTTGCAGCACAGGTTCGGAAGCGGTGTTAGGCTGTATTCGTTTAGCCAGGACCGTAACCGGACGATCTACAATTGTTGCCTTTACCGGCTCTTATCACGGCATTTTTGATGAAGTTTTGGTTCGCGGAACTAAAAAATTAAAGTCATTCCCTGCTGCTGCAGGTATTATGCCGGAAGCGGTACAAAACATTCTGATATTGGATTATGGAACTGAAGAAACACTAACCATTATCAAGGAAAAAGCCGACGAAATTGCAGGTGTACTGGTTGAACCAATTCAAAGCCGCAGACCGGATTTTGTACCCATTGAATTCATCAGGAAGTTGCGCCATTTAACCGAGGAGACCGCTATTCCATTGATTTTTGATGAAGTGATTACAGGCTTTAGAATGCATCCGGGTGGGGCACAAGCAATATTTGGAATACAGGCAGATTTGGCTGCGTATGGTAAAGTTGTGGGAGCTGGAATCCCGATTGGTGTAATTGCCGGTAAAAAATACTTGATGGATGCACTTGACGGGGGGCATTGGAATTACTGTGATCAATCTATCCCTGAAGTTGGTATCACTTACTTTGCAGGTACTTTCGTTCGTCATCCGCTAGCCCTTGCCGCTGCAAAAGCTTCGCTTACTTACATGAAACAAAAGGGCGGCGACTTACAAGCCAGCATCAATAACAAAGGAATTTATATCAGTAAAATGCTTAACGGTATTTTCCGCGATCAGAATTTACCCATTACAGTGGTGAGTTATGGCTCGTTATGGAAGGTAAAGTTTGAAGAAGAAATTCCTTTTAGCGAACTTTTATTTGTGTTGATGCGGGAAAAAGGCATTCATATTTTGGATGGTTTTCCTTGTTTTATGACTGAGGCAACTACTTACAGCGACATTGATGCGATAATAAATGCCTTTACCATTTCAATAAATGAAATGATAAAGGCCGGATTTTTTCCTGGCGCAACAAATTCAGTATACAACAGTGAAGCTATCGTAATTGACAACTCCCACCCACCTATCCCTGGTGCACGCTTGGGAAAAGATAAAAACGGTAACATTGCCTGGTTTATCGAAGACCCGAATAATACTAAATTGTTTCTTCAAATTGACATGAAATAAGGGGTATGAACGCTACACAACAAATACCAAGCCTCATCCCTGTAGATTTCAATCCTTTTGACGAAGGGCATCCAATTGAAAAAGTTGTCGCCATAAACCAGTCGCAACAGGAGATTTTTTTGTCATGCCTGCTAGGGGGACCGGAAGCTAATTTAGCATATAATGAGTCTGTTACCCTTCAACTGGAGGGCGATTTTAATACCGAAAATTTTCAAAAAGCGTTTGCGCAGGTTTTGGCCCGCCACGAAGCTTTAAGAAGTGTAATCAGTACCGATGGAACACGATTAGTGATTTACGAAAAAGTTGATTTCATTCCGAGGATCATTGACTATTCTTCACTAAGGGAAACGCATCAGCTAACTGAGCATGAATCTCTGTTAAAGCAAGAGATGTGTATTGCCTTTGATCTGTTCAACGGCCCACTTTTTAGGGTAATTATTGAGGAAAATAATGCGGTTAATCATCATGTTACATTCATATTTCATCATATTATTTGCGATGGCTGGTCGATAGGGATTATTTTAGAAGACCTTAGTAAAATTTACAATGCTTATGCCAAGGGTACCTTAACCTTACTTCCGCAACCCTACCAGATTAGTAAATTTGCTGAAGAACAGGCCAAATATTTAAAAAGTGAAGGGTTCAAAGAAGTTGAAAGATTCTGGCTAAATCAATATCAGGAAGAAGTTCCTGTGATAAATTTCCCTACGGATTATCCCCGAGGAGCGGACAGAAGCTACCAATCACATCGGATTGATCACTTCCTGGAAAAAGATATCGTACAAGCGTTAAGACTTGCAGGTGCCAAAACAGGCAATACTTTAGTCAACACCATGCTCAGTTTATTTGAGCTATTTATTTATAAAAAAACCCGGCAAACGGGTATAATCATTGGTTTACCAGCCGCAGCACAGGCTGCTACCGGAAATTTTGACCTGGTTGGTCACTGCGTAAATATCCTGCCATTAAAAACGCAGATCAACCCGGAAATGCCTGTTAATGAATATTTATGTAAGCGAAAAAAAGAATTTCTTGATTGTTTTGATCACCAGTTGTACAGTTTTGGTCAGCTTATCGCGAAGCTAAACATAAAAAGAGAAAGTGGACGGATTCCATTAGTTCCCATTGTTTTCAATATTGATATGGGGATGGATGGTGATGTTCATTTTGATGGCCTTAATCACCAGATCATATCGAATGCCAGGGTTAGCGAAACTTTCGAAATATTTGTTAATGCCACCGATCATCAGGACGGATTGATACTGGAATGGAACTATAATTCGAAACTATTTGCTGCTGAGAGCATTAACAGATACATTTTAGAATTCAAACAACTCCTTGAGCGATTTATACAAAAACCAACTGAAAGCATTATTAATGCTGTATCTATTAACGAGCAGGCAGCAATTGTTGCGGGAAAAGTAACGGCGAATGACCAATTAATTGTTCAGTTAATAAATAACGCAGCAATTAAGTATGCTGATGCAAATGCTGCAATTTTCAATTCTGAGGCGATTAGTTATAGGTCACTTGCGAAACAATCAGATCAGTTAGCTACTAATTTAATGGCTGCGGGTATAGGCCCGGGGAAAGTTGTTGGTCTGGCAATAGATAGGTCTTTAAACTTATTGATTGGACTGATTGCCATTTTAAAAACAGGTGCCACCTATTTGCCAGTTGATCCGCATTTGCCAAAAGACCGGATCAACTATATGCTGAACGACGCAGGTGCTGAGCTTTTAATTCACGACAGGCTAAATTTTGAAAACACAGATGAAGTACGTCTTATTGACGTAAATGACGCCCTTAAATTACCCATCAGCAGTGATCAAAACATTAGCTTTCCGGAAATAGAAGCAGACAGCCTCGCTTACATCATCTACACTTCTGGTTCAACCGGAAAACCGAAAGGCGTAAAAGTTACGCATAAAAACCTGGCGAACCTGTTGCTAAGTGTGGCCGAAATGCCGGGCATTGTTAGGGATGATCGGTTTTTGGCGATCACAACCATTTCATTTGATATTGCCGCAGTCGAAATGTTCCTGCCCCTAATTAGCGGTGCTCAGGTAGTGATTGCCGATCAGGCCACAATCAAAGATGGCAGAATGATCAATCGACTCATCGAGGAAGCAGGTATTTCCATTCTGCAGGCAACGCCCTCCACGTTATCCATGCTCATGGATGCTGGTTTTGGTGATCATGCGAATTTAAAGGTAATTACCGGTGGTGAAGCATTAACTCTTTCACTGGCACAGAAAATTTTAGCATCAGGGGCTCAGCTTTGGAATATGTATGGGCCAACCGAAACAACCATCTATTCTATTGGCAAACAAATATTGGCTGAAGATGAATTCATTGCAATCGGGAAACCGGTTAACAATACAACTGTTGAAATTCTTGATGATAATGGCAAACCCGTTAGCATGGGTACTATAGGCGAAATCTGTATTGGTGGTGATGGCGTAAGTAAAGGTTATGTCAATAATCCGCTCCAGACCAGCAGTCAATTTATTGCAGAAACGCATCCTGATGGGCTGCCTTTGTACCGGACGGGCGACCTGGGGAAGATTCATCCTAACGGAGAAGTTCAGTGTTTCGGAAGGATTGATAACCAGGTAAAAATAAGGGGTTTCAGGATTGAACCCGGAGAAATTGAAACTGTGCTTTTGGCGATTCCTGACGTAGATAAAGCGATTGTTATTCAACGTAATGATGTAGGAAAGGACACCTGCTTAGTTGCTTATCTAATTATGAAAACAGATAAGGAAATCAATACAGAAGCATCAACCACAACGCTTAACAGCAAAATGATTAAGGTATCGTTGGCACAAACCTTACCTGCCTATATGGTGCCTGATTTTATAGTTTTCATTGACTCGTTTCCGCTTACAGTGAGTGGAAAGATAGATCGCAAGGCACTGCCTAAGCCTGTAATCGCATCAGCCATCCTACAACCTCAAACCAGGCAATTATCAATAACCGAAAACCTGCTAACCGCAATATGGAAGGATCTACTGGGAATTAGTGAAGTTGGTATTGACCATAATTTTTTTGAATTAGGGGGACACTCTCTACTTGCGGTTAAGGTGATGGTGGCTATTGAGAAAGAATTTGCAATGCGATTACCGATTTCGGTTTTACTCACGCATCCTACGATCTCCGAACTCAGCAGAAAAATTGACCATGGTCATTCCGAACATCTATCCAGGTTAGTGATACCAATTAGAACTGAAGGCACAAAAACGCCTGTTTTCTTAATTCACGGGAGCGGACTAAACGTGGTGCTTTTTCAATCTATTATTCCAAACCTTGATACCGACCAACCTATTTATGGCGTACAAGCTTTAGGTCTGCATCATCCGGAAGAAATTCCGCTGACGATTGAAGAAATTGCAAGCCTCTACATTGAGGAGATCGTGGAGGTGCAGCCAAATGGTCCGTATAATGTAGTTGGATATTCTTTAGGCGGTTTTATTGCTTTCGAAATTGCCCGCCAGCTAAAAGCCCTCGGAAAAGAGATAAAATTACTGGGTGTGATTGATACTGATACGGGAAGAAATATTCACCCTGAAAATTCGAAAGCAGACCTTGGTTACTTTTTAAAACGGCAGGTAAAGAAAGTTCCCTTCATCTTCAAATCATTTCTAAAAGCGCCGTCAGAAACATTAAAATATCAGCTTAATATGACAAAGGGTAGATTTTTACGTCTGGTGGATAAAGAATTAGATGAAAGTGATCAACCATCAACCGAGTATGAAAAGGCTATTGCAAGGCGCTATCACGAAGCTTACAGCAAATACATTTTAGCGGAAACTGATATTAAAGTTAGCCTCTTCCGCGTAACTGAACGATTATATTATTTAGATGACCTGAATTACCTGGGCTGGAATCGCTTTGCGAAACAAGGTGTAACGGTTTTCGAAATTCCAGGTGATCACAAAACATTTCTATCGGCTCCAAACCACATCAGTTTTGCAAAAATTCTCCAAACTGCGCTAAATGATTAATCAATTGGTCTTACCTGATTTTGCCATGCAAACGAATCCGCAGTGGCGTAACTTCAACAGCGTGATAGATTTGATGGGCAACCATGTTTTCAAGATTAATGTTCAGTCATACTTTGATGGAATAGACTGGGAAAATGATCTTACGCTATCCGAAACAGAAATCGCGAAATCTAAAAGGTTTCATCAAAACGTGGACAGCATGCGTTTTCTGGTTACCAGGCATGCCGTTCGCAGTTTGACCTCGCTTTTCATTAAAACTGATCCTGCTAATGTGGTATTCACATACAATGATAATGGAAAGCCCGTTGTTGAGGGAATCTCTTTTAACATCAGCCACAGCGGAAATTATGTCCTTGTTGCTTTATCTAGCAGCCCTATTGGAATTGATATTGAGTTAATGTCTAAAACCTTTGATTTTGAAAATGTTGTTGAGTTCTGTTTTAACGAACCCGAAAGGGAAAAAATCAAAATGGCTCATAATAGCAGGGAAATGTTTTACACACTTTGGACTCGCAAAGAAGCCATCTTAAAAGCTACAGGGGAAGGCTTGGTTGATGATTTATTGAAAATTAACTGTCTTCAAAAACTTTTTTCACGTTTAAACAACAACTATATGCTGCTAAGCTGGAAACTGGACCATGACTATGTCTTCAGCCTGGCTACAACAAAAATCAATGCAAATTTCAAATTCTGGAACTATACCCCTCAAATATAAAAACATGAATGCAATCGAAAAAAGAGCTGATTTAACCTATCGTGAATTTATTGATGAGTACCTGACGAAAGGTAAACCGGTAGTTATTCAAAATGGCTCAAAAGCCTGGGCACAGCATACTTTCGATCCGATTTTTTTTCGTGAAAACTTTGGTAATAAAACCAAAGAATTTGAAGGTAAGCCCTATTCCATTAATCAGATTTTGGAACTGACGGCAAATAGCACGGTTGAAAACCCTGCACCCTACCCCATCACTTTCGAAATACCTTACGACTTGCCTGAATTCATGAAGCTGATAAACCCAGTACACATGAACTTTGCAACACCCAACTGGTTCGATTCTAAATTATTCCCCTATGGCAAGTTCGGCAAAAACGTAAACTTATTTTTTGGCGGCCAGGGAAACCAATATTCCTTACACAAAGATTTTTACCATACCAATGCCTGGATCACGCAGCTTTATGGCCAAAAGAAATTTATTCTCTTTCCTGGCGACCAGGATGAATACTTATACGCTGGAAAAACCGGCTATTCAAAATTCCTTTCTCCGGTTAATATTTTGAAACCAGATGTAGACAAACACCCGATGTTTAAATTAGCTAAACCAATTGAAGTTATACTCGAGCCGGGCGAAACCATTTTTGTGCCTAACGGCGTATGGCATACCACAGTAGCTTTGGGCCAGAACATATCGGTAATTTATGACCAGATGAACGGAACCAATTACCATGCATGGCGTAAAGATATGTTCCACATCAAAAAAAATCAAAGTTTTACAAAGGCTACGCTTAACTATGGCTTTGCCTTATGTGTGGGGTTTGCCTGTAAAACGATGGAAACCCTGGGCATAGAAATGTACTAATTTCTGTTACTTAACTGAAACATGGTATTAAAGGGCTATTGCCTGAAATGGCCTGTTCCGCTACTTTCGCATAATTAAAAAACCATTCACAACGGATAAATTTTATTCATTAACTCACAAAAAAACATGAAGATAGCAGTAATTGGAACAGGTTACGTAGGCTTGGTAACGGGCACTTGTTTAGCAGAAACAGGTAACAACGTTATTTGTGTTGATATCGACACACAAAAGGTAGCCAAAATGCAGAATGGGCAGTTGCCAATTTATGAACCAGGTTTAGAGCTGCTATTTCACAGAAATATTGAACAGCAACGGATTAGTTTTACTACTGATTTAAAAGCAGCAGTAAGCCATGCCGACATTATCTTTATGGCACTTCCAACGCCTCCGGGTGAAGATGGAGCGGCTGATCTCTCGTACATTTTGGGCGCAGCTAAAGATGTTTCGGCATTGATTACGGACTACAAAGTGATTATAAATAAATCAACTGTACCAGTTGGCACAGCAGATAAAGTGAAAGCAGTTTTTGAAAAACATACCCAGATATTGGTTGATGTGATTTCGAACCCTGAGTTTTTACGCGAAGGTGTAGCGGTTGATGATTTCATGAAACCTGACCGGGTAGTAATTGGTACCGGCAGCGAACGGGCAAAAAAATTAATGACTGAGCTTTATGCGCCTTATGTACGTCAGGGAAATCCAATCATTTTTATGGATGAGCGCTCTGCTGAACTGACTAAATATGCCGCTAATTCGTTCCTAGCTACCAAAATCACTTTTATGAATGAAGTGGCGAATCTGTGTGAATTAGTTGGCGCCGATGTAGATGCTGTTCGCAGAGGAATTGGTACCGATGAAAGAATTGGTAAACGCTTTTTGTTTCCAGGAATTGGATACGGCGGCTCATGCTTTCCTAAAGATGTGCAGGCACTTGTAAAATCTGCAGATGACCATGAATACAACTTCGAGATTTTAAAGTCGGTAATTACCGTAAATGAAAAACAAAAAGTTGTATTGGCAGATAAAGTTTTGAAATATTATAAAGATGATATTGCGGGCAAACATTTTGCACTATGGGGATTATCTTTTAAACCAGAAACTGATGACATCAGAGAAGCACCCGCTTTATATTTAATAAATACCCTTCTTGAAAAAGGCGCAACGGTTTGCGTTTTTGATCCGGAAGGACAAGAGAATGTAAAAGCCCTTTTTAACGATAGGATTAATTACGCTGCTAATCAGTATGATGCCCTTATTGGCGCTGATGCATTATTAATCGCTACCGAATGGTCGCTATTCAGAAATCCCGATTTCGAAAAAATGGCTGGCTTGCTAAATGAACGAGTTGTTTTTGATGGAAGAAACTTATTTGATCTTGAAAAAATGATTGATTTAGGTTTTTACTACAACAGCATTGGCAGAAAGCTGATTGAACCTGTAGAGACAGAAAAAATAACAACAGATAATCAAAACGTAGCGCTTGAAAATGCATAATACAGCAGAAAATAATATCATGAATAAGCGCATTTTAATTACCGGTGCAGCGGGCTTTCTAGGTTCGCATCTATGCGACCGTTTTATTAAGGAAGGTTATGATGTAATCGGGATGGATAACCTGATTACCGGTGATCTTGCAAACATCGAACATTTGTTTGGGTTAGATAATTTTGTTTTTTATCACCACGATGTATCGAAATTTGTTCATATCCCTGGAGAACTGGATTACATTCTTCATTTTGCATCACCGGCAAGTCCGATAGATTATCTGAAGATCCCTATCCAAACTTTAAAAGTAGGTTCTTTAGGCACACATAATTTATTAGGTTTAGCCAGGGCGAAGAATGCAAGAATGCTGATTGCTTCTACTTCTGAAGTTTACGGCGATCCAAATGTGAATCCACAACCGGAAGAATACTGGGGAAATGTAAATCCTGTTGGTCCGCGTGGTGTTTATGATGAAGCAAAACGCTTTCAGGAGGCAATTACGATGGCTTACCACACCTTTCATGGTGTAGAAACCAGAATCGTAAGAATTTTCAACACCTATGGCCCGCGTATGCGCCTGAATGATGGCCGGGTTTTACCAGCATTTATCGGTCAGGCACTGCGTGGCGAAGATTTAACCATCTTTGGCGACGGCTCCCAAACACGATCGTTTTGTTATGTGGATGATTTAGTAGAGGGAATTTACAGGTTATTGCATAGCGATTACAGCCAGCCGATGAACATCGGAAACCCTGACGAAATCACGATCAAACAATTTTGCGAGGAGATTATAAAGCTGACAGGAACTACCCAAAAAATTGTTTACCACAATTTACCGCAGGACGATCCCAAACAACGCAGACCTAACATTGATAAGGCAATTTCAATTTTAGGGTGGGAACCTAAAGTAAATCGGGCGGAAGGGCTAAAACTTACTTATGCTTACTTCAAATCACTTTCTCAAGAAGCTTTGGCGAAGATTGAGCATAAAGATTTTGCGAGCTATAATAAGTAAGCGATAAATAATTCTACATCAGAGATAAAAGTAAATGCAAACCGTAATCAGTCAAAGTAAACCAGCACCCTATCTGTGGCTCGACCTCATTCGTGGTGTTTCAGCCTTGGCTGTTTTTACAGGGCACCTGCGGGTACTTTGCATTGCTGATACACCCATTCAGAAGCTTAATATTTTCGGGAAATTCATTTTTTTCATCACAGGATTTGGACACATAGCGGTAATGATTTTTTTCGTACTCAGTGGCTTTTTGATTATCAAAAGCATTGTTCAATCTGCAGAAAAAAATAAATTTACCATAAAGAATTATGCCATCAACAGGCTTGCAAGGCTTTGGATGGTTTTAATCCCTTGTTTAGTTATTGGGTTTATTTTAGATAAGGTTGGTTTATCAAATTTTGGTGATTCGCTGGTTTATCAAGGTAATTATCCCAGCTTTCCACTACCGGATATTGCCTATAAACTTTCAGCGGCAGTTTTTGCAGGAAACTTATTTTTTACGCAAACCATTCTTGTACCAACTTTCGGCACTAATGGTCCATTATGGAGTTTATGTAATGAGTTTTGGTATTATGTAATCTTTCCATTGTTATACTTTGGCGTAACGATAAGCAAAAAGCTATTTTTAAAAATTGCGCTTATTCTGCTCGCCATTGGTTTACTATACTTCGTCGGTTCCAAAATTTCATTATCATTTATGATTTGGTTATTCGGAGGCATCAGTTATTACATCAGCATAAAAGCAAGTAAAAACATTTTAAGTAATTCATTTTTACGTTATGGCCTTGCCATTGTATTTTTGCTGGTTATCGTTTGCACCCGCTCAAAGTTTTTACCAGGTATATTTAATAATTACACCGTAGGAATTGTTTTCGCATTGCTGATTCCTTTCCTCATCAACATTAATATTAAAAATAGAGTTGGTAAATGGGTATCGACTTATCTTTCAGACATTTCTTTCACCCTTTACTTATCTCACCTGCCATTTGTATTTTTTATTACTTCAATAACAAATTTTCAAGGCCGAAGCTGGAATAATACCAACATGTTTTACTTCTTTTTCTACACGATTATTACGCTGATTTACGCAACCATAATCTGGTACATTTTTGAAAGAAATACCAACCGACTAAAGAAATTCCTCTTCGGGAACTAGTATGATTACATGAAAACTGAACTAAAAAATCATTTCCCCCACATTACCCTATTGATTACGCATTTCAATAGATCTGAATCTTTAGAGCGCTTACTTAAGGAGGTAAATAAGCTGGGTATCAGCTTTTATGAAATTATAGTATCTGATGACTGCAGTAATGAACAACACTTAAATTACCTTAAAAAGTTGCAGCAAATTTATCCTTTCAGTCTGGCCGAAACCAAGAAAAACGGCGGACTTGGAAACAATATTAATAAAGGTCAGGATTTAGTGAAATCTAAATATACTTTGTACATCCAGGAAGATTTCATTCCAAAACCTCATTTTCCGGAGAAATTGCAAAGTGCGGTAACGATCATGGATCAAGATAAAAAATGGGATATCGTTTCATTTTATGCCTATTTTCCTTATCCATATCTAAAACCTTTTGGTGATGGTTTTTCTGAAAAATACTTTCCAAAATCACTCTTAAAAGGAAACAACCTTAAATTTTATTTCTACAGCGATCACCCGCATTTAAGACGGACGGAGTTTTTTGAAAAGTTTGGCCGATATAATGAAACAGTTAACAGCGACGAGACAGAATTGCAAATGAGTTTATCAGTGATTCAGAATCAGGGCCACGCTTTATTTTATAATGATCATTACGCTTTATTAGAACAGGTGAATTCTGCCGATGAGCCGAGTACCGCATCTTTTAGAAAATCATGGGGTGAACGAAAAAACATAGCCATGCGCTTTGTTAAAGCCAATTATATGGCACTTAAGTTTCTCAAGCTGAATATAAAACTTTGGGGAACTAAAAAAATAATCAGCAATCTGCATTAGAAGAATATATATCCAATGGAAAAACAACAGGTTCTTCAATTAAACAATACTTCCTTACTCATTACCCACTATAACCGGAGTGAGTCTTTAGGTATCCTCCTGCAAAGAATTGAAGATTTACAGATCAAATTTTTCGAAATCATTGTATCAGATGATTGTAGTAATAACCTTCATTTGCAACAGTTGAAGAATTTGCAGAAGCGTATACCATTTACCTTATTGACCACGCCTAAAAACAAGGGTTTAGGAGCTAGTTTAAATACATTGCATAACCATGCTACATCTGATTATTTACTATACGTTCAGGAAGATTTTGTTCCTGGCAAAGCTTTAGCTCCAGTTTTAGATAAAGGGCACAAACTGCTGCATAACCATCCGCAATGGGATTTGATTAGATTTTATGCCTTTCCATGGGCTCAGTTTCCTTATCAAAAGAAATTTAAAGATGGTTTTAATGAGCTTATTTTCAGCCTTTCTCCGCTATATGCTTCACACCTTAAGTTTTTTGTATATAGCGATCATCCCCATTTAGTACGTAAAAGTTTTACTCAAAAATTCGGAGCCTACAAGGAAAATGTCAGACCTGATGTAGCGGAGCAAACGATGTGTCGCAGTTTTTTAAAAAATAATGGAAAAGCGCTCTTTTACGAACAAAACCAAACCCTCTTTGAGCATGAAAATACCGAAGAAGAACCTGGTTATCAAAGAAACAAAAGTTCATTGTCAATAAAATTAAAAAATTTTAAACCAGTTTATTGGACCTATTTAAAATTTAAACTGATTAGAGAAACCTTTGGTTATATTATTAACACCCAGCACTAATAATGAGCAATAAAAATAAAGCGATTAACGGCGCAAAATGGACATCGATATCAACTGTATTTGGTGCGATTTTGCAGTTTGTACAGGTTGCGATATTAGCAAGATTACTCCATCCTTCAGAATTTGGTTTGGTGAGTATTAGTACATTGGTGATTAATTTTCTTAGTATTTTTGCTCATTTTGGTTTTGCCAATTCCATCATCCATAAACAAGAAGGTGATGTAAAAAACCTTTCTACGATGTATTTTTTCAACATTATTACTGGTTTCATATTGCTTTTAGTGATCTATTTTGGAGCACCATTACTAATGCTCTATTATAAAGAACAGGAACTGGTAGGTGTTTTAAGAATTTCTGCTTTCTATTTCCCTATTGTTTTTTTCGGACAGATTTACAACATTTTGTTAGAGAAAGAGCTTAAGTTTAAATGGATTGCCATCACAGATATTATTTGTTCTACCGTAGGTACAACAGTAGCCATTATACTTGCTTATCAAAATTATCAGGCTAAAGCATTGGTAATCGGCCTGCTGTCAACGCAGTTTCTAAAAATGGTGATTTTAAACTTCCTGGGAAGAAAATTATTTTCGCCAATACTTTATTTTAAGCTCAGAGAGATTAAAGATCATTTAATTTTTGGCATTTACAACATTGGCGATAGTTTATTAAGCTTTGCCAACAGCAATCTTGACACCATTATCATTGGCGGTTTGCTTGGGGTTAAACAACTGGGCTACTACACCATTGCGGCGCAGATAGCCATTTATCCTGTCGCCAGGATTTGCCCTATTATTGTTCAGATCGCCTATCCAATCATGGCTAAATTTAAAGATAATATCCCTCAGCTCAAATCCGCTTATTTAAAGGTTTTGGATTTAATGATGTATTGCATATCTCCACTGCTATTTGGTTTGTTCATGCTGGCCGGAAATGTAATTCCTTACATTTATGGTTCGGGATGGGAGCCAACCATTCCTTTGGTGCATATATTTGTATTTATGGGTTTGTTTACCAGCATGGTCTACCCTTTGTCTACCCTTGTTTATTCTACAGGAAAACCTAAACTGCTGTTTTACCTTAATTTATTTACGCTCATCATCAAATTTCCGTTAATCTATATTTTAGGTACCCATTTCGGAGTAAAAGGAATCGCCTACGGCATATTGGCATCGAGCTTTTTTGCTATGCTGGCTAACTTCTACATCATTAAAATTATTGCAGGTAGTTTTATGGACGATTTAATACCGAATACGGCTAAACCAATATTTTTCAGTTTGGTAATGGCGGGAGCAATTTTAGCTTACAAATATTTACTGGGCGATACGGGCGTGGTACACATGATTATCCAGATTGCTTTAGGTGGATTAATTTACCTGGCCTTCACATTAAAATATAAATTCTCTTTTCAGGATCTCAAAAATTTAAGAACAGCAATCAGCTAAGCTGGTTGATAAAAAATTATACTATGTACATTACAACAACGCCCAGCTGGATAGCGCCATACAAATTCGATTACGAACGTATTGAAGATGTTCCGCAAACTATTTTTGATGAAATAAACGCAAAGTTGATAAAACTTACTCGAGGAGAACCCGAAGTGAGCATTGTAATCGGCGCATGGAATGAGGAAATTAATATCCTTAAAAATATAGCAAGTTTATCAAATCTACAGTCTGATTATTCTATCGAGATTATTGTGATAAATAATAATTCTACCGACGGCACACAAAAAACATTAGACAAACTGAAGGTAGTTAATCATTTTCAGCCTATTCAGGGATGGGGACCAGCAAGGCAAATGGGCTTAGAAAAATCAAAAGGAAAATACATTTTTCTGGCTGATGCAGATTGTATTTATCCAGCATGCTGGGTAGATGAAATGATGGCTGAACTTTCAAAGCCTGAGGTTTCATGTGTTTATGGCCGTTACTCTTTTATACCCGAAAAGGGATTTCCGAGATGGAAATTGTTTTTGCTGGAACGGATGAAGGATGTGATATCTGAAATCAGGCACATCAAAAGACCTTATCTGAATGCTTACGGAATCAGTATGGCTTACGTAAAAGAATATGGTTTACAGATTGGCCATATCATGACCATGTTTAGAGGCGATGATGGTAAAATGTGTTTCGATTTGATGAAGTACGGAAAAATAAAACAGGTAAAAGCCGATAAAGCCAGAGCCTGGACCGGACCTAGAACCTTACAGCGTGATGGAAGTTTTTCAAAGGCTTTATGGTCTAGAATAGTGATTGAATCCAAAAAAATGGCTTCCTTTTTTACTACGCACAAACCACACGACACTAAAAACGTAGTTGGAGAATAATTTCTATTAAACAAATCTGACATGTACACATTTCCACAGGTAAGCCTGCTTATAACACACTATAACCGCAGCGAATCGCTGTTGAACCTGCTTCATTCTTATCGTCAACTGGATTGCAGTTTTGGTGAAATTGTTGTTTCTGACGATGGAAGTAGAATTGAACATTTGAATAAATTAAAACTGCTTCAAAAAGAATTTTCTTTCAAACTGATTACAACACCAATAAATCGTGGTTTGGGCCACAATATTAATAAAGGGCAGGATGCAGTAACGAAACCTTACACTTTATACGTTCAGGAAGATTTTGAACCGGCCAGCAACTTTCCGGAGATGTTTACTGAAGCACTTGAGCTAATGGATGCAAATAGAAAGCTGGACATCGTAAAGTTTTATGCTTATTATGCTTACCCATATTTAAGACCGTTTAACAGCAATTATTCGGAAATGTACCTGCCACCATTAGGTACCGATTATACAAAAATTTATTTCTATACAGACCATCCACATTTGAGAAGATCTACGTTCTTTCAAAAATTTGGCCGTTATCCGGAAGGAATTAAAGGCGATTTAACTGAATATAAAATGTGCATCTCATTCTTGCAAAACAAAGGTCAGGGATTATTCTACAAGGATTTCAGCAACTTATTTGTACAAAGAAATTCGGCAGAGGAACCAAGCACCATGAGCAGACAAAGCTGGAAACAAAAAAATGGACCAATTACCCGAATAGTACGTTACTGCTATCGCCAGGCAAAATATAATTATGATATCTTAGCACAGGCCCCGTTAAAAAGAGTTTAACAAGAAAATAATTACCTGGATATTGGTGCCGCCTGGTAAGGCAAAATATTGATATAAAAAAACTCGATTAAGGTAACATGCATCCCTTATTGTTACCCTTTTAAACTTCTACATGAAGCATACAAATTGCGCAAGCCATCTTAATCACCATTAAGTAATTGTTGATATCGCTAAAAATTTTGTGATCAACGTTGATATCAAACTTCCTGGCAAATAATTTATCAGAAGTAATTATTGAATTTAGGTCCTTTTGCTTTAAAATAACCGGGTTTGCCGAGCCTTCTTCCCATTTAATCATTCTTAAATTATCGTTTACGATAGAATTTTTAAAGGGTGAATTCATTAGAATGGTGGCATAAAAGAACTCGTCTGCGCCCCAGGTGTATTTCATGAATTTTTTTAACTTTTGTTCGCGATTGGCGAAATCGACTAAGTACTTTGCACATGTGGCATGTAGTGTCCACCAGCTGGAGATTGAGCTACCGTATAATTTGAGTGGCAGCGGAAACTTTCTTTTCGCCATTACGGCATTCGCCATGCGCTGAAAAAAGTAACGCCCTTTAAAACTTAAATCGGTAAAATGATAATCCTGGTAGCGGGAAACGGCATGACTCCACCAGTCCTTCTGGTGATCCTCATCGTAAGAAATAAAACTTTTCCCATCATTTTCTTTTAAAAGAGATACAAATTGCTGAACTGGCTTTATAGGGTAATCCTGGCCGCTCATCAGGTTAAAATAATCAAACTTTTGCGTTGAATTTAATACTTCTTCTAAGGCGCTGATTACTGCCTGAACGAAGGAAAACCCACCCCAATTGCATATGGTTCGTTTATTGATGAAACTTACACGATTCAATTTGCCCAAATATTCAAAAGGCTCCATCGCTATTTTTTGATCCAGGTGGATAAAAAAATACAAATCCGGATGATCCATTGCTTTAATCATCTTTTCGATCTGTTTCGGATCTTTATAAGCCATTATAATATTTGCAACTCTCATATTCTTTTCGTTCTATCTAATGCGCTATAAATTTCTGAAACCGATTTTTCCCAACTATGTGAGCGGGCAAAATTACTCCTTTCTAATTGTAAAGCCTCCGAATCTGTAGCTAACAATTCTGTTATACCACTGATATATTCCTCTAAATTTCGGGCCAGATTTACATGCTCCTTAAAAGCTGCCATCGATTCTGTTTTGGTTGCGATAGTGGGTTTTCCCATAATCAGATACTCATCAATTTTTCGGGGATAATTGCCAATCGTTAATTCGTTTACCACCTGCGGGTTAAAACACACATCAAAACCAGCAATAAATTCTGGTAAATCGGAAACTGATTGCGGACCTAGAAAAGTAACATTATCCAATCGATGCAAATCGCTGGCTTTAAAAGCTTCATCCTCTGGTCCAACTAATTCTATGTTCCAATCTGGACGGTGCTTTGCTACATCCTCAATAAGCTTAATATCTAACCTGGCAGCAGTGAGTACTCCAACATATCCGATAACAGGTTTTTTATTTTCAGCTGCAGTTGCTAAGTTATGCTTCTGCAGGTATTCATCAAACAAATCAAACTCGCATCCTTGCCCAACATAATGTGCATTTGGATTATATTTTGCGCAGTAATCTCTTAAATATTCTGAATTGGCTACGCAGAGGTTATTTTTAGCGATAAGCTGAGGTTCGAGTACAGAGCCATGTTTCTTGTAGTAAGAAGTGGCCAGCATATTATCCCTGGAGTAGTAAATGGAAGAAGCAGGTTTAAGATTTTCAATCAAATAGAAACTCCTGAAAATATCACTATCATTGAATAAAACTGCATTACTAAAACCGAACTCAGCTATAACCGGCTTTACGGCATCGTAAAAACGTTTATTATTTACTTTATTAAACCAATTGAAAAACTGGTGTGGCAGCCAATTGATAGATTCGAGCAGACAATTTGGGTAAACGGTGATTAAATTAGGCGTAATTTCTTCAATGCCTGATCTTTTACCTGCAATGATCGCTAATCGCTTTTTTACCTTCGGATCATTTTTTCCCCGCCATTTAGAAATTCTATCCAAGGCCGGATTAATATAAAGCACACGGTTTTGTTTAGAAAACTCCAGTGCAATATTTTTACAGTTACTTCCAATCTCCGTATCCCAGGCTTGCTGTCCAACAATAATAATATTTCTGTTTTTCATGATACTTTTATTTGGGAAAACTGGTATGGATTGGGCTTACGCTATGTTTGGTTGCCACCGAACGTTTATTGGCATTTCGAATGTTGAATAAAGATACTACCTGAAAATACATAAAAGTTGGTATGTTTCGCAAAGCGGAATAAATCTTTTTATCGGCCTTTCCATGTTGCAGTGCCACATAAAAGCCGATTACAAAGGCAACAAAAGCAAAAAACCAAACAACGGCAATAACACTACCCATAAAGATGTTTACCACAAAACAGCCTAGTGAAAGTAAAATGAAAAGAAATAGTGGAGGGCGGAGTAAAATAATGCCAAATAATATCTGATTCCAACTGGCTTTAAAAATTCCATTGGTTAAAATACTGAAACCAAACTTTAAATATTTAAACCAAGTGTTAATCCACCGTGAACGTTGGTTGACCAGCTGATTGGTATTGGATGTTTTTTCATCATACACGATTGCATTTTTTGCGAAAGCAATTCGTTTATTTTTCAATACGACTTTAGCCTGTAATACTTTATCAAAACCAGCCCCTTCCATATCAAAATCCCTGAAACAAGACAGGTATAAATCGGTTGTAAAAGCCATGCCTGAACCTGCCAAAGTAGCTGATGAGCCTAAACCAAAAAGAACTTCACCGTCAAAAAAATGGTAATATAAATCTCTGGCTGCATCCATAGCAGCGATATTGGTTTCAAACAATTTTGCCTTTCTTACACCTTGCACTGCCTCGTATCCCCTATCGAAATAAATATTTAATTGATTAAGATATTCAGGATCAACCATATTGTCGCTGTCTATAATCGTAACGATTTCATGATGGCGTTGAAAATGATCGATAGCGTAAAGATGAGACCGGGTATTGCTGGCCAAGGTTTGTGCGGGCCTAAGCAGAACAACACGATCATCACTGAAACTAAGATCCGAAATATCACATTTATCGGCAACAATATAAATGATAAAATTACTGTAGTTAAGCTTACATAAAGAGTTTACTACTGCAGGCAACAGGTCTGTTTGCTCATAAGCTGTAACGATGATCGCATAATCGTAAGCTTTAACCTGTACCGGAATGTATTGTTTTTTTTTAAAAAGCTGATAGGCGATATAAAGAACCAGCGGCAAAACAAGATTATAACCTATAAAAAACTGTATAAAATTCCAGATCACATTCATCATAATTCTTGTTCCTCACCTTTATAGTTATTGCGGTTAGCTTTGTAGAATGCATAAGCAAAACATAAAATACCAGGCAATATGAAAATTTCAAACGGCATATCTATTAGTTTAAAAGCGTACTCATTTTTGATTGATCCAACTGCTTACCTTTGTAAATAAAAACCCAGGATAAGTACACTACGATGGATGTAGGCATTAAGTTGATCACTTCATTTCCATAGCTACAAAATAAAATCCCGGCAGCACCAGCAGTCAAAGCAATTAGTTTTGTTTTGAGCAGCGGATTGCTGATATTGATAACCATCCCGCAACAACTTCCGATAATATACATCATGACACAAAACCAAACGGTAAGGCCAACTACTCCATACATCATCCATATCTTTACGAAATAACTATCTGGTGGTACTTTTGAGAGGTATTTATCAGCATTATAAACCCCACCATAATAGCCGGTAACCCCCGGCCCTGCCCCAAAAGGCAAATCGTCCATATAGGTTTTCAAATTTTGCTGATTGATTAAACGGGCATTTAGTGATGCGTCCTGTGGATTTAATGCCGATCTTAATCTGTAAATCTGATAATTGCTATCGCCGATATGTGTAAATTTTAATACACCTAATATTCCTACAGCTAAAACGCCGCCTATAAAAAGCGCCTTGAAGTTTTTACTCAATATTATGGCAACCAACCCACCGATAATGATTACAAACAATGCTCCCCGGGTTCCGGAGATTAACATACCATAGATATTAATCGCTCCACAACAAGCCATCAAAATACGTTTCCACGTTTTCATCGGGGCAAGGGCAATAATCAATGCCATTAAACCGATATGTGCCTGCGATGCACCGAATTGTCCGGCGTCACTGTAAAAAGAAAATACCCGCAGTCTTCCCCAAAGTAAATGCGTACCTGCATTGTCTCTTAAAAATGCCTGCTCTCCGGGTGTTAACCCAATGTATAATTGTTTAAGGCCATTAACGGACGCCAGGGTTGATAATACAATGATGATGATGATGAATAAATCTAAATCCTTGTTGGTTTTAAATATTAACAAGCCCAACATCACGGCGAAAAAAGGATATATGGCTGTGCTTCTGATTTCATTAATCCAGCCTTCCACACTCGATCCAGGATTGAAGCCTTCCAGCAGGCTAATCAAAAGCCAAACCAATAGGAGATAAAAAATATCGACATTTAAAGATTGCCAATCTGCTTTTTTTGCGGTGAAGATGGCGCTCAGCAATACCATAAATAGTAAGCTATCTATAAAAAGACCAACAGGCAACCCCCCAATTTCCCTTGCAATAACAAAGAATAAAAAACAGTAAGCAATAAGAAAAAAAAACAGGAACCGTTGCATTATAAGGATTGACCTTTTATTACTTTTTGTTGGTTATTTTATTTAAAACCCAGCCGATAAATCCTGGCTGTTCTTTCACGTATCTGATTAGGCTATATTCCGACTCGCTTATTGATTTTCCATATTCGAAAACCGCGATGTTTCTTTCGGTAAACAGCAGCCATTCTTTTGAGATATTAACATCAGAAAGACTGTTAATATCGATAATGATGTAATCGAATTCGTTCCTAAGAATATCAAAACCATTCCTTAAACTCACTTCATTCTGAATTTCCAATAAAGAATTTCGCTCGTGGCTTTTATTCATGATCGTGATCAAATCTTCGGTATGAAATTCTTTCTTCATTAAAAACGATTGAAAGCTTTGGCTGGTAATTAAACCCGTTTCCTCACTGGTTTGAACAGGTAAATCATCTGCAACAAGCAAGACCTTTTTACCAGTCAATGCAAAGGCATAGGCAAGACTATAGCTTATAAAAGTTTTACCAGCTCCCGAGGCCAAACTCGTAATCCCTAGTATTTTTTGCTTCTTAGATTCCATCTGATTAAAGATTTCAAATCGAATGGATCGGATCTGCTCTTTATAAACCGTAAACTTTTTGTTATCGCTTTTATCATTCCAGATGGTACGGAAATTTTTCTCCTTACCTGGAAGTAAATTCAAACCGCCAATAGCCAGTGATTTTGTTGAAAGTTCTAACTGCTTCAAATCCCTGATTGATGAGTCTACAACAACCAAAAGAAAAATAAACCCCAAACAAAGCCCCAAACTTCCAACCCCAGATCCAGCCAGATATAATGCTTTTTTGGAAGGTTTCGGATTTCCCGGGAGACCAACTTGTTCAATTTCGAGTGTAAGTCCTAATTTTTGATCGGTTTTGCTTTGGTTAAACCGGTCTAATGCAGTCATATAATCTTTAGTTGCCAATTCAGCATCACGCTCATAGTTTTGGATATCAGCATCAAAAGGAACCATGCTACTGTATCTCCCACGCAAAATACCAAGCTCACGATCTATGGAACGAATACTGCTCCGTGCTTGTTGCAAAGCAATTTCTAAAGACAATTTTTGTTGTACCAGCTCCTGTTTAGAGGCTCTGGAATCGATGATATTTTCATCAGCATTAACTGCACTTCTTGAACTCAAAATCCGGTTAAGCGAATCAATTTTACGTTGATCAGATGGTTTAAATCCGCCATCTATAAATGCGTTATTGGCTAACTGAAGTTGCCTTTTTAAATTAATAATTTCACGATTATCTACACGGCTACTTCCATTGATAAATTTATCGCTACCCCTTAATTTACTTTCTATTGTTGCTACCGCACCACTATTAGATTGAATCGTTCTAATGGCATCAGCACGCTGAGATTCATATTGAGAAATTTGATTATAAACCGTTGCAGATTGCTCATTTAAATTAAGAACACCTTTTGTTTTTTTGAAGTTTGATAATTGCCCATTCTTTTCATCCATAATTTTGCGTTTCCCAACCAGAAGGGAATCAAGAATTTTGGCTGATACATTTTGGTTTAAGGAAACATCGGTGCTATAATTGCTGATAAACTCTGTTGATAGCGTGTTTACCACGTAAGCCGAAAGCGAAGGATTTTCTGACACATAGCTCACGGTAATTAAATCGCTGGTTCCGGCATGGTTCACTTCTAAATTTTTGACAAGTGTTTCCTCAGAATAACCCATCTCATCGGCAATAGTATACAATTTATACTTGCCTTTATCATCTTCTAAAGTGAGTAGTGATTTATCGTTAAGCTTTTTTCTAAAAAGGTCGATGACTGCCTGGCGATCTGCACCCGTCCAAGAATCAGCCATTTCCGGCAAACGTTTAAATGCATTTTTAGGATTGTCCAAATCATGCAAAATAAGGTTGTAGGTAAGTATATTGATGATTTTTTTCATCGTGAATTTCTCTACAATGTTTGCAAACTGTTGGTTTACCGCAAAAAAATCTACAGTTTCATTACTGATAACTTTTTTTGAAGGATCAAGTAATCCAGTCGAGATTCGAGCTTCCGATATATATTGCTTTGGCAATCTTCTTACCAATAAAAACGTAATGAGTACGGCTAATAACGGAAGGAATATAACTAACCACTTGTATTTAAGCAACTGATTTAAAAATGATTTGAAATTCATTACTTAATTTTTATTTCCCTGCAGGGAGTTTCTGACCAATAATTTCTTCTAACAAATCACGTACTTTAAGGTAATTTGTTTCTGTATTTATTTTCAGCGTTAATGCATTCGCCTCAGTAATTCTCGACTGGTTGTAAACATCTAAGGTTACAGCGCCTTTCTCAAACTTACTACGCAAACTTTCTGCTACGCCTTTGCTATCTATCGCACTTTGCGTTAAAATTTTAAGTTGTGCTTTTTGTTCGATGTAATCGTAATACCTTTTCTTCACTTCAACCATGAGTTGATTGTCAAAATCCAGTTCCTGTAATTGGGCTACCTTATAATCAGCCTTTGCTTTTTTAACCAGATAAGGTTTCTGCATTAAAGCGCCAATATTAACATTTATGCCCAACTGGAAACCATTTACATTATATGGATTTACAGGATCAATAGTAGTTTTCTGCTCCGGACGATAGAAATAAGAAGCATTAAAAATATCCAGGTAAGAAACTTTTGCAATTCCTACTCCTGTTTTAACACTTTCTGTCATGGCCCCTTGAATTTTACGTTTTGCGTAATTTTGTTTAGCTAAATCAATGTAGGTATCAATATCAGATGACTTGATATCACCCAAGATAGATTCTTGTGCTATCGCCGATGTGCAGCATAAAAGGATAAATAACGCCGTTATTTTTAGAGACTTTTTCATATATAATTTTAAAGATGTTACACCAGTTACACATCCTCTTTTTGAATGAGTGCTGGTAATGTTTTGAGAATAATTTTGAAATCCAAAAAGATAGAATAGTTGTTAGCATAATAGTTATCTAACTCTTTGCGTTCGCTTTCCGACATTTCTTTTTTGCCCCTGCGGCTTATTTGCCACAAGCCAGTTAATCCGGCTGGCCCATTAAATCTGGATGACCACTTATTAGTAGTAAGTTGCTCTGCTTCATAAAGCGGTAATGGTCGGTTTCCTACCAATGACATATCTCCAATAAATACATTGAATAGCTGGGGCAACTCATCAATGCTTGTTTTGCGAAGAATTTTTCCGATTCGGGTAATGCGGGGATCATTTGTAAATTTTAAGAAAGCAGATTTTCCGTTAGCACTTCCTTCGCTGGCATATTGATTTAGTGCAGATATTTCATTAATCATGGTATCAGCATTGCTCCGCATCGATCTAAACTTATAGAAATCAAAAATTTTGTATCCTGCACCAACACGCTTACTCTTATAAATAATGGCACCTTTCGATTCTAATTTGATCAAAATAGCGATGAGGATGAAAAGCGGAGACAAACAGATCAATGCTATGCCGGATGCTACAACATCAAATATTCTTTTGGTGAGCGGAATATGATAACGCTCATTCATTCCTCCGGAAACGGTTAAAATACTCGGTTTAACGGTTTTGAATTTCATCAGGAAAGCTATCCTCGATAAAAAATCCTCCATCGGAAATGGGTAAATGTAGTAATCATTTACTTTCAATTTTAAAGCCTTTTCTCTTAAATGAGGATTTTCTGTAGTACCAATCAGGATGATGGTTAATTGGTTAAGAATTGGATGACTTTTGATGAACGATACCTGATTGAACCAATCTGGATTTTCATTCACCTCTACTAAAACCAGATCAGGTAAACTTAGAAAAGTTAGCTGCTGAATATATGATTCGAAATCATCTATAAAAATAATTTCCTTTGTGCAACTGCCAAGACCTTCAAATACAACATCTCTTAAAACCCGGCCAAAATAAACAGATCGTATGTTGCTAATGGTATGATGTAAAGTATTCATTATACGATTAGGCTGCTGATTTGATTTTTCAATATTGTTGGATTAAATGGCTTTTCCATGTAGCCATCAATTTTAAATGCCATTTGCTTTACCTTTTCCTCCAGATTTTCCTCACCTGATAATAAAATTACCGGCGTATTGCGATATAAGCCGCTATGCTTTAAACTTTGGAGAAATGTACCACCATCGAGGTAAGGCATTCTTAAACTAGATATAACAAGATTAGGATCATTGCCTTCCTGAAGCCAACTTAAAGCTTCTAATCCATTGGTTTTAATGGTAAGCTGGTATTCCGGAGCCAAAATAAAATTTAATAGTTTGCCAATATTCAAACCTCCATCCACAAGAAGTATATGCTTCTTTTTATTGTTTTTGAAGTTGCGTTTTGTAAGAATATTTTTCATTAAAATTTAATTTATTGATGATTTGAATTGTTGAATTTTGCTATTTCAATAATCTTCGTAAAGGTCTTCCAAAGACTGATTTTTATCAATAGCCCCTTAGGGCTAATCAATAAACAAAAGTTTAATATCGAGGCTATTATATCGGCAAATAATTAATTATCAGCTACTTAAAAGAAACATTTACAGGTTATTAATTAACCGTGCAGCTCTGATATTATATATTTTTTTTTAAGCAATACAGCAGCTCCGCCAGCCATAATGCTGTTGTCTGCAACATCCTTAGTAATGACTGACCCAGCACCAATAGTAACATTATTTCCAATCCTCACATCGCCGATTATCAATACGTTAATTCCGATATCTACATTATTACCAATTACGGGAGCTTTGCTACAACAACCATTCTCCAGTACTTTTGCGCTGATATTGGTAAGTTGCCTAATATTACAATTTTCGCCAATAGCCGTATTGCTACCAATCACTGTCCCGAAGCCATATTGAATTTTTAATCCTTTACCAATATTTGCATTTGCGCTGATACCAATATTCATAAACCAACCTACCGTCAATTTATAAAGTAGCAAATACCAAAAAAACAGAACCCGCAAAACTTTATGGCGATAAACAATAGCAGAAATTCGATAGAAGATCATAATCATCCTCGATTTAAAATTTCCCTTATTGTTACTCCAGTCTTGAAAAATATTGAATGTTCGCTCCTGGTTCTCAGAAACCATTATAGTTTGTTTTTGTAATTCATTTCGTAGTGTCATCTGAATAATGTTTTCCATACGTTTTTGCTGGAAATCATTTATGTTTTCAACAGTACAAATCTATCCCGATCTTTTCCGCTCCCCAATAGCCCTTAAGTATCAATAAATGCTATTCAATAAAAAAAGCGACGCCTTTTCGGGCATCGCTTTTTTAAAGAATAACAAACTGGTAAACGTTAGTTCGGTTGCACAAAAACAGGCGTTTCGGTTACGGTTATGTTTAGCGCTCCGTTATCGGTTTTAACCACCTTTTTATCCATATCATCTTTACCTGAAACAGGTGTATAAATTATGGCCTCTTTACTTTGACCCAGATTTAGCTTATAGGTTTGTGTTCTGCCAATCTGGTCTGGAATGGTTAGCGCATATATTTTTTTGTCCTTTAACTGATAAACATCAACTAAAGGATCGTTATTTAAACTAGAAGTGAAATGATATTCACCCAAAAGCTTATTTGCCTGTAAAAAATAATCAGCTGAAGGCCTTCTGGATTTGTCTGGATTAATAAAACCCGATGAAGTGTACTGTGTCCAGCTATTAACATCAACATTATCCAGCATGTAAAACATACAGTTAGAAATCCCTTTTCTGGAATATAACAAAGCGGTTCTTAAATTCCAGTCAGCCTGGGTAAGTTCTGCACTTTTACTTCCGATTTTAATGGCCCTTTGAGAAGTATGCTCTCCAATATCGAAACCTGTTTCAGTAACCCAAACCGGCATCCCACCGTTAAGCGTTTTAGCATATTGTACAAAGTTGGTGGCTACTTCAGCCAGATTAGATAATTCTGGTGCTACACCTGTGGTTGCGTTACCGTTATTACGAAAAGCGTCATTAGAATATTGATGATAATTGATAATATCGAAACATAAATCAACCTGCCCATTAGCTTTTGTGCCCCGGTTCTTTAGGCACCAGGCAACCATTCTTTTTAAATAATCTACGCTTGGCTCAGCCAAACCGCCCATTACAACCAACATATTAGGATCAGCAGTTTTTACACCTATACCCTTGCCTAATTTCCCTTTATGTCCATCATAAAAAGCCGAAAGATTAGCGGCATATTCTTCCGGAGATTGTTGCGCAAGAGGCCCCTTCCACCATTTATCTCTTTCATTATCACATTCAATATAATTAACCAGCGCAAGTCCTGTTTTTGCAGTATTAGGGACATCATCACGCCAGCGCGAAGATTGGTCAATTAGCAATAAACTTTTATCAACGTTTTTATTTGAACCATAGCGAGCTGCAAGGTGAAAACCGGCTCTTGCCTGTTTAATATAGCTGGCTGGATCACTCCGATCTAAACCATATGGCGCGGGGACGTTTTCTGCATCTCTCTTATCTGCCGGATAGGTATTGAGTAACCAACCTGGGCAGCTTTTAATATCAACCAGAACAAATTTGTTTGCAGACTTCATTCGTTCGTAAATTTTGTCATAATCCCAATCTCCGTAATGAGAAGGACTAAACGTAAATGCACCATCCTTATTTTCTATCCGCTCCCAGTCCAAGTAATGCCTAACGCCAGAAAATATTTGAATGGTTTTAAATTTCGATTCATCCACATTGCCCCGGTTGGCGTCTATCGTGAAATCCCACTCAAAGGCATTTACGCCCAAAAAATTTTTAAATGCAACATTTTCAGAAACCTGACTGCTATTCTCCATTGGCGGATGTTCGACAGTATTACTTACTACCTTTCTGCACCCAGAATTAAATAAAATTATGGCAGATGCAAAAAAAAATTTAGAATAAGATGGAAATGATTGGAACATTAGAGCTGTTTTTGATAATTTAAGCTAAAATTATCAAAATATTTGAAATAAAAAATAGGCTTAATGAAACATTAACCTAAATTTATTATCTGAATTTAAGCAAGATGCGCCAAACTTGACATAATGAAAATCGTTTGTCGGTTATCAAGCAAGAAAGTGAATTCGATTACATCACCTTTAATATTCTCTGTAATCCTTATTACACGCCCGCTGGAATCATATTCATCAATGATTTCATCACCGACTTTAATTTTTTTTAAACGGGCCAACGGAGAGCTATATGTTACTTTTATCATGTTTAAATGGATAGACAGTTAATTTCTAGCGTTGCACAACTTACGCCATAAATCGAACTATGGTTTTTTAACTATGCAAAAAAACACGAATTATTTAATATAGTTTTAACATTAAGTTGGATTACTTAAAACTAAGTACTTCAGATTCCCTAATTGTATGCATAATCGCGGAATTTGTTTAAAGCTTCAATTTTATTCTGAACGTGTAAACGTTTATAAATATTTTTACAGTGATTTTTAACTGTATTCGGGCTGATGAATAAAATTTCTGAAATCTCCTTATAGAGTAACCCTTTACTTAAAAAAGACAACACTTCCAGTTCTCTTTCGCTTAAGCCTAAATCTACTTTTTTCTTCACAGAACTCCCGCCGTGCATCAAGTTGATCACTTTACGGGCGATGTAGGGACTCATAGGCGACCCTCCATGGTAGAGTTCAATGAGCGCATCATGTATTTCTTCTGATGTAGCACCTTTAATGATGTAACCTGAAGCACCGGCCTGTAAGGCGCTAAATATCTTCTCATCGTTTTGAAAGCCTGTACACATTAAAAACAAGGTATTGCTGAGATCATTTCTACTCATTTTAACCAAATCAATACCAGACATACTGGAAAGCCTAATATCCACAATAGCAATATCTGGCGATTCAATCGGCAATTTCTGTAAAGCCTCTTCTGCAGAGGAATATACACCCTTAATTTTAAAAGAATTATTGGTCGAAATAGTGTTTACCAAACTATTTCGGTAATGAACGTGGTCTTCAATGATGGATACTGAAATCATAATATTTGAATTAAAAGATTAATGATATATTTGCCAGCACCATATTTTATAACGACACGTTAACATAGCATGAAAAACATGCATATGATATTTTGTAGAATTAGGGAGACAACTATATCCTGTTATTAACTGGACAGTGCAAATATAACCTGTCATTTTAATTTACATGTGTCCTATGATATAGATGAGTTGCACTCAGTGTAACATACTTTAAAGATAATACAAACATCTACTTACTATAGATAACTTATAATACATAACTAAACAAAATTCCCTATATTGCGTATAATTAATCATACACATATATAATTACTTGAGCAGCTAAATTAAACCAGTAAGCATGAACACCATATTTTCAAGCATCTATCTTTCTGATAATATTGCAGATTTTACCTTACTGTTTCTATTCATTTTATCCATTTTTTTATGCCTGTTTTTTATCCGGTATTACAGGATGGCTAAATCTTTAAAATATCAAAATGAACGAAGGGCACGCTTACTCCAAGAAGAAAGAGAGCGGATAAGCGGAGAAATACATGATGAGATTGGCTCTGGATTGACTGCGCTGAAGCTATACGCAGAACATTCCAGCAAATCCAAACCTGAAATTGCAGAATTAAAGGAGATGGAGCGAATGGCAAGGGATATTACCGTAAAAATTAAAGAGATTATATGGTCATCTAATGCGGAAAGCGATTATTTGGAAAGTTTGATTTACTTCATAGAAGAGCAGCTCAGGAAATTTTTTGATCACTCACACATTGAATTCAGATCTGTACTTCCTGAAGTTATCCCAAATCTACAACTTGAAAGCAGAAGTAAGCGTGATTGTTACCTGATTACAAAAGAAATTGCACATAACATCATCAAACACGCTCATGCAAGTGAGGCAAATCTATTAATAGAAATTGAAAGAGAGCAGCTCATTATCTCTATTAAAGACAATGGCGTAGGGTTCGATCCCTTAAAAAAAGGATCTGATGGAATGGGTATGACAAATATTAAAGAAAGGGCTGAAAGATTACAGGCAGGTCTTATTATTGAGAATTACAAAGGGACGAGGGTGAGAATAAATATTCCTATGAAATCTAATTTGAGCCATTAAAAACAGACATAGTTGCGGTATTAATTAATATACCGGGTATTATCATATAAAATAGACACACCACACTCTATCCAGAGCGTGGTGATCTTTAAATCGTCCTTGATTTATATGAAGATCACAAAGGTATCTGATGGAGCGTACGCTCCAAATAGCCCTTTATGGTCATTCTCTATTTTGCGAATATTTTCTGTTAAATGTATTTGATGGGATTAAAACCTAATGCACCATTTATTTGATATTAAGTTCAGATGGAATAATACTATTATTAATCACCCTAACCACTTTCCACAATCTTCTACCCGTAACATCCTGCACTCCCTCCAACCGAACAACATAATGTTTATTGTCATAGTCAGTAGAAACTTCTATGAAATCTTTATTAATATCTAAATATTTAAGTGTAGGTCGAAACCTTTTTAGTATAATCTTCTTGAAGATGTCGAATTCAGTGGTGCGCAACGTTTATAAATGAAAATAGATAAACAATATTTATTGTCACTAACAATATGTCTCAGCGATATTTTATATGAAAATAATATATAAAATCTTGCCAGAGAACAAATTAGCTATTGTTGAAATAAGGATGACAATAATCTTTTTTAAGGATTTTACAGGACAACATTATTAGTACAGAGTTGTTTTATCTTTTTAACAAATCTAATAAATTTAATATTAAAGCGAAATAGTGAATTTCGTCAATACTTCTTATTCATTCTGGAAACCAGTATCTTGAATAAAAATACTAACTTATTGAATGAATAACTACAGAATTCGAAGCATTGATATTGTTCGGGGACTAGTGATGATTATTATGCCGCTGGACCACGTCAGAGACCTAATCCATGTGGATTCCCTCACGCAAAGTCCAACTAATTTAGCAACCACCACCACGCTGCTTTTTTTTACCAGATGGATAACGCATCTCTGCGCCCCTGTCTTTGTCTTTCTCGCTGGAACATCTGCCTATAGAGTGCTCGCCAAAAATCAAAACGTTCCATTCCTGAGAAGATTTTTGATCACTAGAGGATTGTGTTTAATTGCAATAGAATTTCTGGTGGTAAACACCATTTTATATTTTGACCCGGGTTTTCACACGCTTTTATTCGAGGTAATTGGCACTATCGGAGTAGGTTTTGTACTGCTATCCTTTTTATTAAATATCCCGGTTAAATATCTTGGCACCCTGGCGCTCCTTATCATCTTTTTCAATGGATTATTTATTCAAATTCCTTTCAATGAAGGATCCTTGTGGCAACAAATTCTCTCGCCCCTTTTCCAGGTATCGGCCTTTCCAGTGTTTGCTAACCATGTGCTGATTATCGCCTATCCAATCATCCCCTGGTTTGCAATTATGCTTCTGGGTTTTTCAGCAGGCAGATTCTTCGATTTCGCCCCAGGATTACGGAACCGGACGTTTGTGTGTACCGGGATTCTTATGTTACTTGTCTTTCTCATCCTGCGTTTTACAGGATTATACGGCGATTCTAATCCATGGACCAACCACTCTAGTTTTAATTTAAACCTTTTATCTTTTTTAAATATTAGTAAGTACCCTCCATCGTTATTATTCACGCTGGTAACGCTCGGTATCATGCTAATCCTGCTGGCGTATACCGATCGAAAAAAAGACAGCCAGCTCTCAAAAATATTAACGGTTTATGGTAAAGCGCCTTTGTTTTATTTTATCGTTCATTTTTTCATTATTCACGTCATTCTGATCATTGTATTGGTTTTACAGGGTTATAGATGGTCGAGCCTTGAGTTCAGTTCAGGCACTTTTGGAAGACCTAAATCACTTGAAAGCGGACTTCCGCTGGGCTATATCTTCCCGATATGGATCGGGGTTGTATGGGCATTATATAAACCTTGTAAATGGTTTGCCGAATTAAAGCAGAAAAGCAACGCTGCCTGGATAAAATATCTTTGAAAAAACTAATACTTTATGTAATTAGCACCTGCACATAAGCTTAATTGTTTTTCTAAGTCAATGATTGTTCAATTACCGACAATATATTTCCGTCAGGGTCCTTGAACCAGGCAATATTTGGCCCATTGTTAGTACGACTGATTCCCTTTTCGTCTGTTTTCAATTGCTCCCAATCATATTGCTCTAAAGTAATGCCCCTTTCTATAAGTAAACTTACCGTTTCATCTATATTCTCGACAGGAAAGTTGAGCACCGTAAAAGCGGCAGGTTGATGGTCAGCTTTTGGATAAATTAATACATTACTTGAGCCGGGAATCTTAATTTCAATGAGGCCCATTGGGTTATCGATTACATCCAGACCTAAAACACTCTGGTAGAATTCTTTTGCTTTTGCAATATCCCTGACTGCAAAAGAGCTAAATGCTTTTGATGATTTTAACATATATAATTTATTAAGATTTCCAGATGCCAAGTAAGCGGCGAAGCAAAATAATTTCTGCAGTGTGGTAAGCATTGTGATCTGCAATCTGAAGCGCTTCAGAAAGAATACTTTGCCCGGTTCCATGCGGAATTTTAAGCCATAAATCTTCAGATTGTAGCAGGTCAATGAAGCTTTCTAAATCCTGCCAGATTTGATTCTTGCAGTCTTCCCATTGTTTCTCATCTTTTGGTTCCGTTTCTTTTGGCCAATATCCCTCCGGCCATTTTGGTGAAACGTGTTGAGGATCTCTGCTAAATTCGAGCATATCCCATTGCGCAATACGGATATGATCTACGAGTTGCCAGATGCTGTAAGGCAAGCCGTATGGCCTTTCACCCAGCTTTTTGAAGGGTATATCTTTCGTTGCATCTGCTAATCCTACATGTGCTGTGCCTCCATTTAATAACTTGATGAGCGATTGAATTAATATTGCTTTTGTATCCATTGCTTATAATTAGACATTAATATAACAATCCTTAACGATTTGGGTTTTCGGTAATCGAGTATCAAAAATTTAATTATTTTTGGTCATGAACTTTTCCGAGCAGTTTCCTATACTTAAAGAATACACGTATTTAAACACCGCCAATTCCGGCTTATTAGCCGTTAATGTTGCGAACTGGCGCCGCAATCATGACGTCAATTTTATTGAGGGAGGAAGTGAATTCAGGGCGAATAGTCATCATGTATTTGAGGCACTGCGTGGTAATTTCTCTGAAAGTTTTGGCGTGAAGAATTCGAATGTATTTTTAAACCCAAATTTCTCTATCGGTTTCCATTCGGTGCTGAATGGTTTAAGTAAAAACCATCGCGTGTTATTACTTGCAGATGAATATCCTTCGTTGAGCTATCCGGTTAAAAGCTTTGGTTTTGATTATCTGGAAGTAGCAATTGATCAGGATTTCGAATACAATATTATCAAATCAATTGAGGAGTTTAAACCAACCATTTTTGCCTTTAGCTTCGTTCAATATATCAGCGGACTTCAAATGCAAAGTAATTTCATCAAAGAACTTCGATCCACTTTTCCGGAATTAATTCTAATTGCTGACGGAACACAGTTTTTAGGAACCAGTCGTTTCAGCTTTATCGATTCGGGACTTGATGCTTTAATCGGAAGTGGCTATAAATGGCTTTTGGGTGGTTATGGAAATGGCTACATTTTTCTTTCAGACAGGATCAAAGAGAAACTTTACCAGAACCGCCAATCCGCTCTCCTGCCTAATGCTCCATTTTTGAGCGGGCGTGATCATCTCTCGCTAAACCTGGAACCAGGACATTTAGACTCGATGAATTTTGGAACATTGAATCAAGGTCTTCTTTATTTAAAAGGAATAGGGTTTGATAAAATTGAGCAAGATGTTAAGCATCTTTCCAGCCTCGCAAGAACTGAATTAGCGAAAAAAGGCTTTATCCCGGAGTGGATGAATGAGCGAATAGAGCAGTCTCCAATTATAAGTTTACCGCTAAACCAGGACCAGGTAAATCAGTTAAATGGTGCGAAAATTCTGGCCTCACCAAGAGGCACAGGAACCAGAATATCTTTCCACCTTTATAACAATGAAAACGATCTGGACCGTCTGCTCGCTGTTTTAGCTTAGCTCACTTTCCACAAGGCATCTACGAAATAATTATGCTGATCTGTAAAGTAGCGGAGCAACTGGAAACCAGAGTCATGTGCAAGGTCTTCTATCTGTTTTTTAGAATACTTCTGCGAAATTTCCATCAGGATGTATTCATCTTTTTTAAATTCAAATGCTTCATCTGCGATATTGACGATTTGGTCTTTTAAGCTGATCAGATAGCTTTTGCATGCTCCGTTTTCCGGGTTGTAGCTAGCATAATGCTCAAAATTTTGCAGATGAAAGTCTGCCCCTAATTCGCGGTTAATCCTGCTAAGCAAATTTAAATTGAATGCACTGGTGATTCCGCTCTGGTCGTTATAGGCATCGAGAATTTTCTTCGGATTCTTTTTCAGGTCGAAACCAATAATTAAGAGATCATCTGGAGAAAGCTGCAATCTTAAACGACTGCAAAACTCCTGCGCTTCTTCCAGGTTCATGTTACCAATATTTGCGCCCATAAACAGCACCACTTTTCTCCTGTCGGATATTCGGGATGCTTTTTCCAGCATATCAAAATAGTCGCCGTTTAAACCCTCAAAATTTAGCATTGGTAGCTTGGCAGGTAAACTTGACTGCAAATCAGAGATTACATGCTCAGAAATATCAATGGGAAAATATTTAAAGTCAGTCCCTTTAGCAATCAAAGCCTGTAATAGATGTATAGATTTAGTCGCATCACCTGCCCCAAGTTCAATCAGATCAAAACCACTTCTATCAACACCAATTGTTTCAGCAAGTACAGCAGCTTGATATTTCATAATCTCCATCTCCGCATCAGTCAAATAATATTCTTCCATATTCATGATTTGCTGAAAAATCTGATCGCCTTTTTCATCATAAAAATATTTGGAATACATTTGTTTAGGCTCCATACTTAAACCTTGCAGTGTTTCTTTTAAAAACTGCTTATTCTTAACCACTACTTTTTCAGTCGAAATCATTTTTAAATTTATTTAGCTAACCGGATACCTGTATACTGCCATCTTAAATGAGGGTGAAAGAAATTCCTATAAGTGATTCGCTCATGATCCGGAGGAGTTGCGACCGAAGCACCACGCAATACTTTCTGATTGACCATGAATTTGCCATTATATTCTCCAATCGCCCCCGGTGCTTTGTTAAAGCAAGGGTAAGGCAAATAGGCACTTTCTGTCCACTCCCATCTTTCCCCCCAGTTGAAATGCCTGGCGGCAATTTCCCATTCAAACTCGGTAGGGAGACGCATGCCCTTCCAGCTTGCATAGGCATAAGCTTCATAATAACTCACATGACTTACGGGGTGATCCGGATTAATCTCTTTTAAACCTTCCAGCGTGTAGTTCATCCATTTGTTATCGACCTGGTGCCAATACATGGGGGAAGTAACCGCATTCGCATTTACCCAATCCCAGCCTTCGGAATGCCAGTAGGTGAAATTTTGATAACCACCAGCCCGGATAAATTCCGTAAATTCCTCATTACTTACCAGCATATTGCTAATAGAAAAATCGTTCAGGTAAACTTTGTGAACACCCAATTCATTATCAAAGCAGAATTCATCGCCCTGGTAACCGATTTCATAAAGATCGCCTTTAATCTGGAGCATTTGCGGCTCAGTAGATTGATTACTTTTAATCTCTTCAAAATGCTCCTGGTAAACCGGAAATAAGGGATTGTTACCCAATATAAATTTGATATCAGTTTGTAATAGTTCCTGATGCTGCTGCTCGTGATTGAATCCCAGCATCAATAATTCATAAACTTTATGATTTACTTCCTGAGATAATAGCTCAACCATGGCTTCATCTACATATTTCCTGTATTGATAAATTTGCGATACACTGGGTCTGCTTAGATTTCCCCTGTCAGTACGAATAACACGTTTTCCTACCGATTCATAATAACTATTAAATACGAAATTGAAACTTTCATCGAAAAGTTCATAATTCGCAGCGTACGGAACTAATATAAATGTTTCAAAAAACCAGGTAGTGTGGCCAAGGTGCCATTTTGGGGGGCTAACATCAACAACGGGCTGCACAACATAATCTTCAGTTTGCAAAGGTTCACAAAGCAATTCAGAGTATCGGCGGACACTCAGGTATTTCGGGACAAGATTCATTAATTGTTAAGTTGTTGCTTTAGGGCTGTTATGGTATTAACATTTAGTTCAGCCGATTGTTTTTCCCTCATCATCAAAGCATAGGAATTATTAAATCCGATTGGCTTTAGCCATTTGATTTGATATTGACTTAAAAAAGCCCTGCTGACATAGTGGTATGTGGCTTCTTTATCTTTGATAACACTGCTGATGGTTTTTGCATCGGGTTTTAATATAGCGAGTAAGCCTGTACCAGTGTATTCAGGATAAAAATCAATCTGATTGTTTTTTAAAGCATCGAAACAAATCTTTGTACCGCCAAGGCCTGTTTTCGTCTCAACCTGATAAGCTGTATAACCCTTAATCAGCATCGCATACATTTCTGCAAGAATATACTGCTCGCCAAAAATTTTAGACCCGATTCTCACCGTTTCTCCCTTACCATCCAAACTTTCTCTAAACAAACCCTTTGCAATGAGAAAATCACGGGCAACTTTGGAAGGACTTTGATGAAGAAAATCTGTTTTATAATTCATATCCGTCATAACGGAATCGTTAATTTTACCGGACAATAAGTTTAGGGTTTCCTCAAGTTTAGGGAACTTTTTAAGGGAAGATTGTAACACAACAGGCGCTGCATAGTAAGGTGGAAAAATTCCCTTATCATCTTTTAAAATCTTTAAACCATAAGCCTTTAATCTGCCATCCGTTGAATACCCGCTAATAACATCAATTTCTTTTTCAAAAGCAGCTTTATACATTACCGCATCGCTGATGACTACCGTTGGAATTTTTAATCCATACACTAATTTGAGCCCTAAATCTCCGTCCTGCCTGCCCATAAATTCTGGTGTAAATCCTGCTTTGAGTGCAGCTTGTTTTTTACCGGGAAAGATAAGCGTTACGGCAATCAGCAAAATAACTATTGGAAGAACGATTAAGATTCTCCTGAGCTTTTTAAAATCCAGTTTCTGAATTAAAGCCAGCAATGCATCCAAAATAATCGCCAGCATCGCAGCAGGAATTGCTCCTGCTAAGATCATATTGGTATTATTGAGTGAAATGCCTCCAAAAATAAACTCTCCCAGGCCACCAGCAGCAATATAGGAAGCCAGGGTTGCTACGCCAACGTTTATGACAGTCGCTGTTCTGATCCCAGCCAGGATCACCGGCATGGCCAGCGGAATTTCAATTTTCATGAGCATTTGCATTTCTGTCATCCCCAGGGCTTTAGCAGCCTCAGTGATATGCTGATCAATTCCAATAATCCCGGTGTAAGTATTGCTGATGATGGGCAAAAGTGCATAAATCAACAGTGCTACAATAGCGGGTTTTGCGCCAATTCCTAAAACTGGAATCATAAATCCGAGTAAGGCGATACTGGGTATAGTTTGTAAAATACCTGCAAACGCAAGAACCGGACCTGAAAAACGGGCTCTTCTGGCAATGAGTACGCCAATGGGTAAACCCACCAAAATGGCGAGCAGCAGGGAAATAAATGTAAGCCCTAAATGCTGTAGCGTTTGGTGTAGCAGTTTATCAGATTCCATCGACATGAACTGCCATAGCGATTGTTGCTCAGTCATGGTTATGGGATTGATAAAGATTTAAAGCGCCCATTAATTCTTGCAGTCCGAGGCTTTTTAATTCGCCGGAAGGACTTTTAAAATGCAGTACTTCGTGAAAACGGAATTGCTCCATTGCATCCCATACACTGCATGTAGTGGATAAGTTATGATCTTCGCTACCTGCATGAAGCGGCAAACTAGAGAGTTTTAACCAAAGGTCTTCTACCCTGATCTGCTTCAATGTTAAAGCCAGGTGCTGACCTGCTAAAAAGTCTTTTGCAAACTCATTGGCAGGATTTAAAAGCAATTCTTTTGGTGTGCCAATCTGCATTATTTTACCTTTATCCATTAAGCAAATTCGATCAGCGAGTTCAAAAGCTTCGATCACGTCATGCGTAACCATAACAATCGTTTTCTTTTTAAGCTCATCAAGATGCTTAAATTCTTGTTGTATGCTGGTTCTGGTTACATTATCAAGGGCACCAAAAGGTTCATCCATTAACAGAATTTCAGGGTCAGCAGCCAATGCTCTGGCCAAACCAATGCGTTGCTGCTGCCCTCCACTAAGTTCCCGGGGAAATTGGTGGAGAATACTTTCTTGTAAATGAAGTTTCTGCATCAGTTCCAGAATCCGTGCTGTAGTTTTCTTTTTATCCCACTTTAATAACCGGGGAACTACAGCTATATTCTCTTCAATAGTATAGTGTGGAAAAAGACCGATATTTTGCATAGCATATCCTATCTTTCTTCTCCACTGATCGGCATTCTGATTGTTAATTTCCTTCCCCTTGATTAAAACTTTACCCTGATCTGGTGAAATTAAATGATTGATCATTTTAAGCGTGGTTGTTTTGCCACAACCGCTTGTACCCAGCAGCACCAAAGTCTCACCACTTTCTACTTTGAAAGAAACCTCATTTACCGCGGCACGGTTACCATATCTTTTAAAAAGGCTAATCAGTTCAATCATTTTAATCCTCTATTTTCATAAAAAGATTGTTAAGCGATTCGGTATATGTAGGGTGTGCAAAAACAAAATAGCGGATTTGTTCGTAAGTAATTCCTCCTTCCATAGCCATTTGCAAAACAGACATCACTTCTCCTCCTTCCGAGGCTAGTATGGCAGCTCCCAGAATCTTTTTGCTTCTCGGATCAACTATGGCTTTCATCAGCCCTAGTGTTTCTCCGGTTTCAATTCCCCTGGCAACCGAAGACATTGGCAAAACAGCAATCTTATACTCTAGTTTCTGATGCCTGGCTTCAGTTTCACTCATGCCAATTCTAGCCAATTGTGGATCAGTAAACATGCAATATGGCACAGGACGGTTTTTAATGTTATAATTTTGCTGCTCTATTAAATTTCGGTAAACAACGGTATAATCATTATATGCAATGTGAGTAAATGCCGGACCGCCTTTCACGTCTCCCAAAGCATAAATACCCTTAATGTTGGTTTCCAGCTTTTCATCAACTACTATATAACCCTTTTCATCAGCAACAATACCACTCGACTGTAAATTAAGTCTTGGGGTCTGGGGAGATCTTCCAACAGCAATTAATACGTGACTTACTTTAAGATGCTTTTTTTCTTTATTTACATCAATTTCAACATCAATTTCATTTTTCCTAGCTTCCTTAAAACCTTTAGCACTGGCATGTGTAATTATTTTTATGTCTTCTTGCTCTAGGATGTCTGTCATCGCCTTTGCAATATCCGGATCTTCCCTGGAAATAATAGATTCTGACTGTTCAAGGATGGTTACTTTAGCCCCAAAGCGGCTAAACATCTGACCAAATTCCAGTCCGATGTAATTGCCACCGATGACTAATAAATGCTCAGGAACTTCTTCCAACTCCAGGATACTTGTTGAAGTTAAAAAACTGATGTCTTGCAAACCTTCAATCTCAGGAATTATGGTCTGCGCACCGGTATTAACAAATATCCATTCAGCAGTTAGCGTTTCTTCCCCACCTTCAGTAAGTGCAATGGTAAGCTGTTTTTCACCGGTAAATCTTGCCTCACCCATATATAGGGTAAGTCCCTTTGTTTCATCAATGCCCTTTATAGCAGAATTCCTGAATTGCTCTACAATCTTATCCTTACGTGTTTTGATTGTATGCATATTTACATTTACGGAATCTACCTCAACACCTAAATTTTTAGACATCTTAGCCTGAAATGCTCTTTTTGCTGATGCAATCATAGCCTTTGTGGGTGTACAACCATCATTAATACAGGTTCCACCTACCACACGTTTTTCAATCAGCGCTGTTTTTTTGCCTGCTGCCGCTAGCTTTTTCGCTAATGGCACACCAGCCTGACCAGCACCAATAATAATTGCATCAAAATGTTTCATACCTATTGTTTTAACTTATTGATGAACAAGTAGCAGGAAATAATGTTCGAAAAACTCTACTCCTATTGTTCGTAATATTATATATCACACCCCAAACGGCATATATTTCTCATGAAACAAAACAGTAGCTAAGGATGGTGAATGATACTTTATAGAATTAAACTTAGCAAAAAAAGTAATGTAACTGCTGCAAGTGTATTTAAAAAATTAACCATATCATTTTTAATTATGCCCTTACGTTCGAATAACGCACCTAAGATCGAATCGGTGAGGTTGCCTGCTGTACCAGCAAGAACGATCATTAAAAAGATGCTATTCCAGCCATATGATAAGGCATAAATCGAAGCTATTACGCTGCTCCCTAAAACACCGAAAAAAGTTCCCTCTATACTTACTACACCATCTAAACCTTTAAGATCCGTTTTAAAGTTTAATATATTAAAAAACCGCTTTCCATAAATAACACCTAATTCTGATGACAGGGTATCTGCAGTTGCAGAAGCGAAAGCCGCAGCTATCGCAGTGATTAATAGAGCTCGTTGATGCGGAAAGATAATTATACCTACAGCCATTATCCCAGCTATCCCTGCATTGGCTAAAACCTGGGTTGCACTTCGCCCATGCTTATTTTCTTCATCAGATGAAAAATTTTGTTTTAAAGACCGATTCCAGAACGTTGCAGCTGAGCCTAGGCAAAAAAATGCTGTCATCATAGCAAGGCCGGCATATCCTGAAGCAATAAAGATTAAGATCGCTAAAATTGCTCCTACCGAAGCACCAGCAATGGTTAATTTTTTAGCGGATATACTGTATACCATCCCAATACAGATGATTATTACTAATGGAACCCAATTGCCAAACATGAAACAAAGGTATCAAATAAGATTAAATCAGCTTTGAATCGCACATGATGAATATACTCTCATGTAGCAGTATTCAGAAAAAAATCCTTACATGCTTTTGATCGATTTATTCTTATTTTTAAGTCCGCTTTTAACAATAAAAATCATGATAATGGCCATCATAATATAACAGGCATAAACGATGGATTTGTTATCAGGCTGCACTTTATTGGAAACTGAAATTGCAAATAAGGCCCATATTCCTACTGTTGCAAACTCCCGCAAGTTTCTCACGTTGATCATTATAATATTAATGATACCTGCTGCCACAACCATAATTATTGCCCAATTTACATTCGAAATCCCCAGTCCGTCCCACCCAATTTTAGTTAAATAGGCTGAAATGTTTGCGATTAGGGCTACGCTAATCCATCCCGTATATATCGCGAATGGCCAGAATACAAACAAATAATGTTTTAACGGATGCGCATCCAGCTCCATACGGGTTTTAATTATTATTTTAATCAAAGAAAGCAGGATGCCTATCATTAATAGAACAGAAAGCAGGATATAATCTGATAGCCAGCTTACTACCCATAGCGAATTCGCCATACAGGAAATAAAAAACCACCATCCAATTTTCGATATAATTTCTTTTTTAAAAGTTTCAGCCTTTGCGTTTAAGCCAGTATAGAGTACGAAACCTAACAGTCCTAAATAAATAAATCCCCAGATAGAAAAAGCAAATCCGGCAGGAGTAAAATAATTAAAATAACGATCAGAGATTGTTTTCATGGTATTGCCATTGAACATACCTGCGTTGGAAACATAATTAATTATGATCATCACGACCAAAGCCAAAGCATTAGCAAAGGGAATAATCTTTTTCATAGTTAAATTCATTTAGGTTATTGGCGTCCCTGGTTTAAACCGATTGAATGCTGCATACGAAACAATGCCAGACGCTACTTGTTTGATTCATGCAAAATGATCTAGTGCGCTAATTTTCTAGCCCGACTTTTAAACGAATTCCATTTCAGAATAATTGAAACCTTAACGGATCAGGCATTGTTAGCTTTTACACCAAAACTTTATAAAAATGGATAACGAAAAAAACAACAATCAGTCTGCTGAACATGCAAATGGATTAAAGGGAGATAATACGATTAAAAACCCAGATGATTGGACCACAGGTGATGAGCCAATGACTGGTGCGCAGAGTTCGTATTTAAAAACGCTTTCTGATGAGGCAGGAGAAGCGTTTAACGAAGGATTAAGTAAGTCTGAGGCATCAAAAAGGATTGATGAACTGCAACACAAAACCGGCCGAGGACTTGAGAACGGATAGTGATAACGAATACAATAACCATATTCAGAATAAAAATTTATCTCGAATTGCTTTACTCTGAATATGGTAAGCCTTTAGGAAGAAATATCCAAAAATCAATAATTTGGTAATACCATCTTCAACTCAAACCTATACCTGCAGCGCAGTTTTGAAAAGTAAATTATTGCTTTTTATATTTTGAAAAGAAATCAGAATGATGAAGTTCAAGGTATGATTCCGGTTGGAATTTATCATTTCCTTCGCTCAAAACATCAGATTGTTCTACGAGATAAAAAACAAAATATATCAGAAAAGGAAACTGAATTATTAATCCTGATAAATCAGAATAACCATCGGATGGTGAGGATAAAAGAGATCCTGGAAAAGCTATCACACGAAAATGATAACTTTTTAGGTAGAAGTTTAGATATATTTAGGACCCGGCTGGGCAAATATTTAAAGAAAAACGACAGAATAAAATTTGATTCTGTCCGTGGTTTAGGTTTCAAAGTCGAATATTCTGATCACTGATACTATGTTAATTAATTATCCATTAAAATACATGAGCAAATTCATTTACTTCATATTAAATGTAGTTTGCAACCATTAAATCTTTAACGTTAAATACGTATTATTTTAAAAAACTGCATTTTATAGAACAAAAAGGGCATTTTCGCTGGAAGGAATGTTTAACTTTAGATATTTTATCAGATTAAGGAGCTTGTATAAGTGACTAAGACAAATGCTATGAAGAGTACTGATCATGAACATTTCGATCATAATCTACAGGAAAATAAGAAGCGGAAAGTATTTCTAGCTAAACTTACTGATCGGCTTCGTCTGCTCCGAAATTCAAAAATAATTCAACAAACTGCAATGGAATTATTAGCTGAAGAGCTGGGGTTACAACGAGCAGTTTATTTTAAAGTATTGCCTGATGGAAACACCCTTGAGCTCAAGGCTGCTTACCAGAAAGACGTATCGCCCTTGCCAAAACACCTGCAACTCTCGGATTTTTCAAACCATTTAGCTACAGATTTTTTGAACGGAAAAACATTTGTATTAAATGATAGCAGATATGAAGCGCAATCTGTCACTTATCAAAAGATTGAAGTAGGCTCCGGGGTTGCGGTTCCGCTTGTAAAAAACGGTGAATTTATTGCCCTTGCGGCTATCAGCGCAATTTTGCCCCGTAATTGGACAGCAACTGAACTCTATTTGATAGAAGAATTAGCCGAACGGACCTGGGCGGCCGCCGAGCGGGCGAAGGCTGAAGAGGATTTACTCAATTCGCAGATCCGTTTTCAATCAATTGCGAACCTGGTGCCAGATTTGCTTTGGGATAGTGAACCTGATGGTTCTACCAATTGGTATAATCAACGTTGGCTAGATTATACCGGTCAAAGTTTTGAGGAGGCCATTGGCTGGGGCTGGATAGAATCCATTCATATGGATGACCGACAGGGTTCTGCCCAGCGCTACGCTGAAGCGATGGAAAAAGGAGTGCCTTTACTGCAAGAACACCGCATCAGGCGATACGACGGTATTTACCGTTGGTTTGTGGTGAATACCTATCCCATACTTGATAAAAACGGAAGGGTGATTAAAATGTATGGCGCTGCAACTGATATCCACGATCGCAGGGAAGCAGAAGAGGCAGTACGTAGAAGTGAAGAAAAATACCGCACCTTATTTGAAACCATAGATGAGGGATTTGCTTTGATGGAACTCCTTCGTGATGAACACGGACAGGTGACTGACTTGATTTACAGGGATGCAAACCATAGCTTTAAATCCTTTACCGGCTGGGAAGATGCCATTGGAAAGCGGGGAAGCGAATTGATCCCAAATCTGGAACCATCCTTACTCAAACAAATGCAAATTATTGCAGATGAGGCGAAATCTTTTCGAAAAGAGGATTATGTGGCGGACCTTAACCGATGGTATGACGTTCATTACTCGCCAATTGGCGGGCCAGGAGGGAACTTTATTGTTGCTGTTTTTAACAACACCACCGAGCGTAAACAAGCCGAACAAAATCTTAAGGAAAGTGAAGGCAGGCAGGCTTTTTTGCTAAAAATGAGTGATATGTTAAGGCCTTTAAACGATTCGACCATCATCCAGCAAACTGCTGCCAATGAGCTTTTAGTAGAAATTGATGCAGGTTGGGTTTATTATGTTTCCATTGATGCTAACGGAGAAAAAATTTCTGCAATGGAAGGTGCCTCAAAAACTACCCGACTTAACATTCTCCCCAATACACCAGTTAGTGCATTTGGTAAATTTCTGGCAAGTGCTTACCATGGAAATAAAACCCTTTGTTATGATGATACACAAGCCCATCCCGATTTCAACGATAGCGACCGGGAATCGTTTAGAATGATTAATGCAGCTGCTTTTATCTCGGTACCGCTTATTAAAAACGGAAACTTAGTGGCACTGTTAAATGTGGCTGTTCCATCACCCAGAAACTGGAAACGTTCTGAAATTGAACTGGCGGAAGAGACAGCGCAGCGGACCTGGGCATCGGTAGAAAGGGCAAAAGCTGAAGCTACATTAAAACTGACTCAAAGCAAATACCTTATTCAGTTAGAAAAAGAAGTAACTGACCGTACATCCAAGCTACAGGAAAGCAACCTATTATTAAAAAAATCTGAAGAGATTGCACATTTAGGCAGCTGGAACTACAATTTAGAAACAGGAATATTTTCCTGGTCTGAAGGAATGTACCGGCTTTTTGATCTGGAAATAGATCAGGAAGTAGTGCCAGAAATTTATTTAAAATACTCTACTCCAAACGGTCTTTTTTCGGCTAAAAGGATTGCTCAGCGTATTCGTCGGGGCGATGTTGATTTTGAAGAAACATTAGAAATCAATGTATCAAACAACATTAAAACCCTGCAAATAAAGGCTTTGTCATCCTCGAACATTAAGGGCAATAAACAACGAGTGCTTGGTATTGGACTTGACATTTCCGAGATAAGGGCGGCAGAAGAAAAGATCCATAAAATGGAAGCCAATCAAAAACTGGAGATTTTCAGAACATCACTCAGTACACTGGAAGAAGAACGATACAGAATTTCTGAAAGCCTGCATAATGGTATCGGACAAATCCTGTATGGAATTAAAATCAATTTATCCGCCCTGGAACCAACTTTAAAGGAAAATGAATTCAATGAAGCCAAAAAATACGTCAATAAGTTACTCACTGATGTAATTATCGAAACCAGACGCATATCCCACGAACTGATGCCAACTACCTTGGAACAATTTGGCCTGAAGAGTGCAATTGAAGATATATAGCGGCAGCTTAGTGATGGAACAAAATTTCATTGTTCTTTTATGGGTCAGCATGGAAGGATGGAGAAGTATTTAGAACTTGCAATATATAGAACTGTTCAGGAATTAATGACCAATGTTGCAAAGCATGCACATGCTAATGAATGTTATGTTAAGGTTATCATCGCAGCAGATCAGATAGCCATTACCGTTACCGATGATGGAATAGGAATTCCGCCTGCTAAAGCTCAAAAGAAGGGAATTGGACTAGCATCAATCCATAGCAAAATCAAACTCCTGAATGGAAAAATTATGATTGATTCCGATCGGGACAAAGGAACAACTGTCCGCATTAGCATTCCCCAACCTGAACAATTATGAAGGTGCTGACCTCAACGGCAATGGTTGATAAAGCCTGTATTTAATTGGCAAGAATTTCACTTTGGAAGTGGCAAAGCAAATATAAACCCTCAACGGGCTTTTGAGGAGACAAATCAATTCACATGCTTCATTTATCCTATCAAAACTTTAAATAACACTAACTTATCATTGAAGCATCTGCTAGTGTGAAAAAATTTCATACTCAGCCTGAAAAAATTTCAGAAAAATGAAATAATTTCAGATTTTGAAAAGTGGATACTGCCCGTTTTTAGCGCTGGCATAGCTGTTGTTATATTTTTATCGCCCATTTGGAGCAAGAAATTAAATTAATTATTAGTCCATTTATTTAACATTAAAAGTAAAAACTATGACATTGGTTAAATTTAATCCAGAAAAAAAGAACAATGTTTTATTGCCAGGCTTTAATGACATTTTCGACTCAGTTATCAGTGACACTTTTTTTTCAGACCGTAAAATAAGCAATGTACCTGCGGTGAACATTTCTGAAATGACAGATGCTTACTGCATCGATCTTGCTGCACCCGGACTCAAGAAAGAGCATTTTAAAATAAATCTCGAGAAAGATATTCTCACAATATCCTGCGCAAATGAACAGGAAACTACCAGCGACGAACGAAGCTATAACCGTAAAGAATTTAGTTACCATGCATTCACCAGGGCATTTACGCTACCAGAAAGTGCAGATGCCGATCGGATAGAGGCCACTTATGCAGATGGTATTTTGAGTATCAAACTGCCTAAAAAAGAAGAGGCAAAAATTGTTTCTAAACAAATTGAAATTCAATAAATTATTAATGGCTGTTTGCTCAACTTTTAGGCAAACAGCCATTTTTATTATAAAATATCGGCAAACAATGTATTTAACGTAAGCACTGGCATTACAACAGTGGCTGTTCTGCTGTAACGGGCGATATTGATGCCGTAAAATCTGCCATCGCCATCAAAAACAGGAGATCCGCATTCATTACTTTTAATGGTTGCGTCTTGTATAAAGATACTTTCTAATCCATCTCTCCTTAAAGATTTACCACCTGAAAATTTATCCGCAGGGTGTTTTGAATTCGGCAATGCAATGGCCTCCAGTAAAATATTTTCAGTATGGGTCTGATTACCACTTTTCCAGCTTAGGGCAATGCTTTCATTCGGCCACACCTTTAACATTTCCGGTGCGAATTCTTTAGCATGATTGATTTGTTTACTATTAATTTGCAATAACTCATCTCCTACCCTGATCCCGGCACCACTTGCCGGGCTATTCGGCTTAATTAATGAAAACTGAGCAGGCTGAGAATTAAACATAACCATAGCGCCTAAGTATGCCTGACTGGTTATTTTGGGCAAACTAAGTTCCAAAGTACTCATTACACCGACAATGCTAGAATGGTTTGGCATGGAACTAAAAAGCAACTTACCAATGGAAAACGGCGTAAGCATCGGGTCAATTAGATCAACACCTCCTTTCACGGGGTTAGCTAACTCCATTAATATCAAATCATTTGATACATCTCTCATGCAGATTTTTAAACCCGCTTCAGGATAAGCAACTATTGAAGGATTTTCGCCAACTTCGGTGTTTTTACTAATCAAAAACTGTTTATTTATCCCCTTTATTTTTTTATTGATTAGCGTAGCCAGAATTTGCTGTATTCTTCCACCTTGTGAGCTGGAAATAACAAAACATGAATTTTTATTTTTCTCAATAGGTTGTAGCTGATGAGTTAAGATTAATTTTTCGGTATTCTTCGCTGGCAAGATTACAGACGAGGAATCGCTATCGGGAAATGAAGTATAGGTTTTCTCCTGCATCAGGGCGTTCCAGTACTTGCGGTATAGATTTACCGGAATTTCAAAATTCTGATCTTCGGGTACGTCGATAGCGCTATGAAGACCAATTACCCGACCTAAATAATCGAACAATGGCCCACCAGAATCTCCTGGTTCCATTTTGCAAGTCGACCTGATGAAGCCATAGTTATTTCGACCTTCTGCGATAATTCCGATTCTAACCGTAGGCTTCTCCAAATTTAAACTTTCAGGATAAGCGATGCTTACACAAAATTCATTGGACTTTAGTCCGGCAGAATTCCCCATAGCCGCAAATGGCCATTTGCCTTTGTCGATAATTTTCATCATCCCAACATCTGGCATACCTGGCGTGCTGGGGTTATCTATACGGCCTAAGGCAACAGCAATACAATCTCTTCCGTCAGGAAAAAAAACTTTGTAATTTGTTCCCGGAATGGTGGTATGCGCAGCCGTTAGAATGTACCCGTCAGCAGTAACCACTACTCCGCTAAATTGTGCGCTTGTTCGCTGATTCTGCTGAACATTAAAACCCCACATCCTTACACAGGCTGGATAGGCGTTTTGGATAGCCTGATCGATGACATGCTGTTGCTTTTCAATTAGTTTCCGTTGCGAAAAACTTTGCTTAGAAAAAAGAAGACCGGTTAAAAGTAAAAAGATGGCAAGAAGTTTCATATGTTGTAAATTAAAAAGCCGGCAAGATTAAATACTTAAACATACCGGCTTCTAAAAATGTAGAGAGGATATTTAAATCAAATTTTTAATATCGGATTACTTAAATGTTTCAGCAAGTTTCTTATTTAAGGGTTCTCCTCTTAAACCGTTGCCAATAATTTTACCATTTGCATCAACTAAAAAGCTTGCCGGTACTGCACGAACACCATACAGGCGACCAACTTCATTATTCCATCCTTTCAGGTCAGATACATGTGTCCACTCCAAATTATCCTTTTCGATGGCTTCCAGCCAGCGTTCTTTAACATTATCAAGTGAAACAGATAAAATCTCAAAACCCTTATCTTTATACATTTGATATTGCTTTACCAAATTTGGATTTTCTGCCCTGCAGGGACCACACCAGCTTGCCCAAAATTCTACCAATACTACTTTACCTTTAAAATCAGCGAGAGATACCAGCTTTCCGGCTGCATTAGCCTGAGAAAATAGCGGAGCTGGTTTACCCAGAGCGGTAACGGTATTGGCGGCAATACGCTGCGCCAATTCTTTTCCCATATCGGTTTCTCTTAATGGCTTTGGAAGGGCATTATAAAGCGGTTGAACTTTGGCAACATCAACCTTTGAACCTGCAGCTTCCGATAGTGCTACCAGTGCAAAATATGAATCCGGGTGATTTTTGGCGAAAAGGAATTGTTTATCGGTACGGTTCTGTATGTTTTGTCTGAAACGCAGATCGACTGCCTTTTGGTACGTAGAATCTTTTTTCTGCGCTTCCGTACCTCGGTTAAAATCAATGTTTACTGCCTTGGTTAATGCCATAATCGTTCCGCCAATTTCTTTATTGTAGGCTTCAGACTCATCATATACTTTCGATCCTTTAAATACGGCATTTTGCAAAGAATCATTAGAGGTAATCAAAACCTGCTCTTTACCAAAATAAAAGTAAATCACATCACCAGTGTATACAGCTTTTCCTTTTCCCTCACCAGTGTGATCAAGCGCCATGCGGGCATAGGCAATGGCTGATACGTTACCAGAAATTGTAAATTTACCATCCACAACGGCTACCGAATCTTCATGGCTTTTACCGTTATCCATATAATCGATATAAACCATAGCAGGTTTGTTTAAATTTCCAATTTTCCCGTTTAAAGAAAAATTTGGTGTTTGTGCCATTAAACCTAGTGGTAACAACATCGATAATAAGATTAATTTGATACTATTCATAATGTTTTATATTTTCATTAGTTTATATTGAACTGCTTTATTTTCTGATTACAATGTCTACCGGCTCACCTGGAATACCTGTGATGGTTTGTGTAATTACCCCATTTTTACCTACACTAACATCCAGAGAATAAACAGTACCAAGGGTACCTACTGTAAGCGTATTATCATCAGCACTGATTTTAAGCATAGATATTTTTTTACCACTAAAGTCTGCATCCAGCAGCCTTAAATCTTCATTTAATGGATTATAACGATAAATCTTATCGTTGAAAGTAAAATAGAATACATTCAATGAGTTACGCTGCCATTTGGTGTCTCCATTAATAAAAGCTGCACCTTTGAATAAGCGTTTGCTTTCTGCTTTGATTTTTCTGTTTACAGAGTCGAAGCTATAGCTAAAACCCAGCTCGTAAATATTTCCATCAGTAGCTTTAAAGAAGGCGTAGAAAGTTCCGCTTTGCCCGGTTTGCATAAATAACAAGTTATCCATGCCTATATTTTTCGGGTCGAAACTGGTACCAGCGGCGTCCACCAGATAATCTTTACCCAAATAAGTCCCATCGCCAGAAAAAGTTACAAAGCCTTTCGATTTTATATCGAAACCAAAGTAGAATCCGTTGGTTCTGGTAAAATATTTAGATAAGCTGTAATCACCGGCCTGTTCATTAGCAAACTTTCCATAATCTGGAGCAAAAGGTGCCGTGCTCACAACACCAACATATAATTTATTATTGACTACACCTGTTGGCACAGTACCCATATAAGCTTCTAACCGGCCGGTAGTGATTACTGATGGAGGGGTAAAAAACTGATCGTTAAAATAGGATTTACGCAAAAGCGTACTCGATTCCAATATCGGGCTTTTTTTTGCGGGGTCATTACAAAGCACCCAAAACTGCTGATTGGTTAATGGCTGATATGGCAAGGGATCTGAAAAATACAATTGAACCGGATTGGATGGCAAATCTTCATTGTGGAAAGACTTATAAATATCAGCCAATACCGTTTTGTTATCCGGTTTAACAAATGAAAGTTTGCCAACGCCGTTTTCTTGACTTAGCACAAATTTACCTATACTAAATTGGGTTGTACCTAAAACCTTAAATGGAATTACATACTTTAAACCATTTCTTTTATCAATAATAATCAGCTTTGCTGCACGCAAACCCGGACTAAGATTGTACACCATTTTCAATGGATAACCCGTGTAAACAGCTTCCCGCAGCTCCTCTGTAACCGTAATTCTCCATTCAAATGATAAATCCTTAAATGGATCTGCATCGGCCAGGGTAACCTGTGGTTTCAGTATTAGCGAATCGCCTAATAAGGCAGAAAATGTGGAGTCTTTAAAAGCACTTAAAGTAGGTTCTGAAGGTGGATGATAGTCGTAGTTACCTAAATCCTTTTTACAAGCTGTATATAAACTAACCAAAATGGCTAGTGCTAAAATTAATTTAAATTTCATGGCTGCTTTTGGTTAAATAATAATTTGATTGCCGTTCTCATCAACAAAGAAATAGCTGTTTACCAGCGCAAAATACTTCATCACAAAGCGTTTGGTTGGAGCAGATTCGCTGTAAAATTCGTATTCGTTGCTTCCATCAGTTTTTTTAACAAGAACATAACCTTTAGTGGGATTTTTAGCAATCCAGCCCGCCGGATCTTTTAGAAACACCCTGAAATTATCGATATAATAAAGCGTGCGGGGAATCTCCAGGTAAGCATTTGGCTTAGACATATCTACCAGATCAGTTGTGCCTGAGGTGATTAAAAACAATTGATGTTTAATCCGGCTATAAATGCCGAGCTGCGACTCCCAATATATCCACCAACTTGGTCTTTCCAGGCGATTAGAAAATATTACTTTTTTTGTACGTTGATACAAAGGCAATTCGGCAGAAAAATCACCACCGGTAGTTGTTCTGAAGCCTAATGTGACCGATTTTGTTGATAAGGCATTATCGATGTTTTTTAAAATAATGGGAATTTTAAATGTTCCCGAATCGGCAGGCAACGTGTAGCTGCTCTTTAAAGCTTCATAATGTACGCCGGCAATGGCTGTTGTTAATGAATCAACAATACTTAAAGTAAACTGTCTGCTTTTAGAAACCCGCTGACCCGTAACTATAATTGGTACCCAAATGGTATCCTGCACCAATGTTGGGTTGAAGGCAAACGAGTAACTGATTGTTGTGGTATCCTGGAAGCCATTTTCATCAAGATAATGCAAATACACATTATCGGTAGCCAAATAAGGCATTAATACGTTTTTTTTACAAGCCAAAAAAACGATGCTTAATAGGAAAATATAAATGATATTTCTTTTCATGGTTAGGATATATTTAATTTCTATACGCTTGTTCATTTATGGGCAGCGGGAATACAAATATTCGGTCTGATGGCGCATAGATGAATCCTGAAGTAGTGATGATGCTTAAATTTAGTCGCTTATGCATGTAAAAATTCTGACTCTCACCATAAAATTCTTTACGGTATTCTCCTTCTAACAAGTTAATAAAATCAGTTTTTGAAACACTGGCATTTATTCCTGTACCTATACCACGGTGGGTACGGACGGTATTAAAGTAATCAACGGCAGCAGTAGGATTTGTGTCAAAACTGGCTTCCGCAGCGATAAGATATATTTCAGCCAGGCGTAATGCAGGTGCCACCAAAGGATGTAGATTGGCAATTGGAGCGGCATTAACGGTATATTTTTGCAGAAAAAAACGATCAAAGGTATTGGCTTGCTTAACCGACCTAAACCACTGTCTGTACCGCCAGTCATCAGCCCCTACAGTTCCCAGATTGTAAATGGCATTGATTTGATCGGCTGTGGCAGAATAATCAGGATTATCACGCGAAAACAGACCAACCAACTGATCTTGAGATTCCTGGGAAAGCCGCCAGCCAAATAAAATTTCATTGTAAAATATTTTATCTCTTTTGGTGATGTCTGTATTAAAGAAATCTTCCCTAAGTGTCCATGGAAACTTTGCAGATTCTATCACCTCTTTAGCGCTGTTTAAGCTATTCACCACATCGCCTTTAAATAAATAGACCCGGGCCAATTCGCCGGTAATGGCATAATAATTCAAACGATGTCGACGATTTTGCAAAAACAACGAACTGTTTTTTAGCTCAGTTGCTTTTTCAGCCGTTGGATAGCCAACTACATAACTTGCCGCGATAATGGGATCTTTACCTTTTAATAAAGCTTTCGATTCATGCAAATCAGCGATTACTCGATCTGTTACTTCTGCAACTGTAGAGAATGGCGTAACCTGTGTACTGATCGTGGTAACATACGGTATTGCTTTAAACGCCTGATTATTTCTGTACGAAGTACCAAACATCCGCAACAGATCGAAGTGCATATAAGCCCTTAACGCTAATGCTTCGCCCTTAATAATCTCATAGTTGTCGTTTCTAAAAACACTTTTTTTGGAATCGATTACGCTAAGTATCTGGTTTACATTCCCTATTTGTTTATAAGCGTTGGTCCAGATGGTATTGATTTTTGACTGAAAACCCGGTAAAGTATAATCAAAACCTGCTACACGGAGATAATCTCCATCAGTAAACTGATAGTTTTGGGCCATAATATCGTGGTTACTAAAACTCAGGTTACCACCATATAAGTTTACACCGGCCAAACCAACATAGGCTCCATTTAATGCTTCTTTAAAACCTTCTTCTGTAGAAAAAAGTTCCTCTTTCGAGATTTCAGATTCAGGCTGAATATCTAAAAACTTTTTACAGGATGAAAAAGAAAGCAGCGTGAGTATGATTAATAAATATTTTTTCATTGTAGTGGGGTTAAAATGAAGCCAGTAAAGAAACAGTTAAACTTCTGGCGAAAGGATAATTGGTTCCTCTCTCCATTAAAATACTCGATGATCTGAAAACATCATTTAAAGTCATGGATGTACGCAAATTTTGTAAGCCTATTTTTTTGATCAGATCACGCTTAAACTCATATCCGATATAGATGCTTCGCAGCTCCAGAAGATTATCTTTTTCAATAAATCTGGATGAAACATTGGTCATGGATAAATCAGCAATATTTTTAAAAAAGGTCTGGTCGCCTGGTTTAATCCATCTTTGATTCAAAACACGGCTATCCACATTAAACCTTGGATCAGCATTCTCTACGCGGTCTACCAGTGTCTGATTATAAGCATATCCGCCAAAGCGAAAATAGAAGTTCAGACTAAGCAAAAAGCTTTTGTATGTGATATTTGGATTAATATTTCCTTCAGCCTTTGGCGTACCATCTGCTACCGGCACAATGTCTTTCACATCCCAGTCATAGGTTATAGATCCGTTCTTTTTCACATATAGCTCTTTACCGGTTTGCGGGTCGATACCTAACGATTTAACTGCATAAATCATGTTCATAGATTGCCCTTCATTATATCGAACCAATGGGATGGATTGCGCTTTTTTATCAGGATTTGTCTGGTACTCATCAATCTTTTGATTTAGGGTATTAAGTGAGTTCGAAAGGCTAACTAATTTGTTCTTTTGATGGATAATATTTCCTGTTACATTAATATTTAGATCCTTTGAGCGATAGGCATTTGTTGTGAGGTATAGTTCAAAACCGGTGTTAGACACATTACCCAGGTTTTCTTTATAAGTAGTAAAACCGGTTGAAGCAGGAATATCAATATCGGTAATTGTCCCCTTTGTTAATTTATAAAAATAACGGGGTGTGATGACTAAGCGATCCTGAAAAAGCCCTAAATCAACGCCGGCATCATAAGTATTGGTTTTTTGCCACTGCAGGTTGCTGTTTCCATATCCTAAAACCTGTGCGCCCAAACCAGTTGAGTACCAGTTTCCGGTATCATAACTGTATAGTGAGCGTGAAAGGTATGCAGGAAACTGAACAGATCCTACGGTACCGATACTACCTTTTAAACGCAGCTGACTAATAAACCCAAGATCTTCAATGAAAGATTCCTTATGCATATTCCAACCTAAACCAGTAGAATAAAATGGCGCAAAGCGTTTATTGGCACCGAATGATGATGAACCTTCATACCTGAATGATGCATCTAACAGGTATTTGTTTTTATAAGAATAGTTACCGGAGAAAAATGCGCCAGCTAACCTTTTATCTATAACGCTTCCTCTTGGATGATCATTTTCTTTATAAATACGGGCAAACCCGATATTCGTAAAACGATCATTAGAAAAACCCTGGGCTTCAATCAGTTTGGTATCCGTACTGGCAGAAATGATATTTGTACCTAATACCAGGTTGAGGTATTGCTCTCCAATTTGCTTATTATAACCTAAAGTTGCCTTGCCATCCACAGTAAACTGGTCATCAGTGTATAAAGTATAACTTCCTTTGTTATTTAACCGGTCTGCTGTATAATCATAAAATAAATTACTATAAGGCGAAACGAATTTATCGTTAGTGCTTTGGTTTTTATTTAAGCTAATCTGACTTTTGAAATTTAAGCTGGGCGTAATTTTCCAGTCTACCGAAAAAGCATCAATAATCTCCAGCATAGATGTTTTATCAAAACTGGCCAGCGTGCCTTCAAAGAGCGGATTAAATACGTAACGGGTTTGGAATTGCTTATCACCTCTGTCACGTGTATCAACTCTCCATGAAGATAATTCCTGAACGATATCGCCATTGGCATCTGTTTTAGGATAATAAGGGTTCATTCTTACATACGTAGAAAAATCGCCGTAAGGAGAATTGTGACTGGTTACCTGTGTAACGGTCACTTCATTTTTAAATAGGAGTTTAGGGCTTGGATTATAGGTAAAATTCATGGCACCGCTGTAACGATTCCGGTCTGATTTAAGCATTACCCCTGGTGTAGTTTCGTAGCGCAGGTCTAATCCATATCTAAATTTCTGATCGCCACCCTGAATATAAACCGCATGTTTTTGGCGATAAGCGTTACGCAATGCCTGAGATAACCAATAAGTATCTACCCCACTGGCTACATTTTTTAAACGGTTAAAATATTCTGCATCCAGTTGATCGATAGTATAAGCCGCATCCCTGGCATCATATAAACCAGCTAGTTTTTCATAAGCCAGTTTATCTTTTGCATTAAGCACGTGATAATCGCTTAAATCTGGTGCATTTAAACTCATTTCATAATTATAGGAGAGCTGAAGTTTACCCGCTACCGGTGCTTTAGTGGTAATGACTATAACGCCATTGGCAGCCCTCGAACCATAAACAGCCGTAGCAGCAGCATCTTTTAATAAGGTTACAGATTCGATCCTGTTGATGTCCATATCAATTACCTTTTGAAGGGTTACTTCAAAGCCATCGAGCATAAATGCCGGAAGGTTGTAGTTACTGGATAGGTTATTACGGTCTAAAATATTATCGGTATCCTCTATAGATGGTAAGGCTGTTGCCCCTCTAACATTAATTTTAGGTAGAGCATTGGGATCTGAACCAAATAGATTGTTGTCTAGAACCTTAAATGATGGATCAAAAGTCTGAATGCTTTTTAGCAGATTCTGCGGATTATTCCGTCTCAAATCTTCGCCTTTCAGTGTTATTGCATTACCCGTATAGTTGTCTTTTTTAATGGTTTGATAACCGGTAACCACCACATCATTCATCTGCATCTGTTTAGAAGAAAGCCTGATGTTCAATTGCTTTCCATTGGTTACTTTAGTTTCAAATACTTCGTAGCCGACATAACTGAAAACCAACAGAGTTCCCTCTTCTATGCTTACCCTAAACTCTCCTTTATCATTAGTTACTCCAATACTAGCACCATTTTTAATAGAGATATTTACGCCGGGAATAGTTTCTCCGGTTGATTTATCGGTAACAACACCTTTAATTTCTATTTTGGCAGCCAATAAGCTTTGGGTCGCAGAGCTGATCTCTTTATTGCTGATCACGATGGTTTTATTCACCAAATCAAAGCTGAGATTCTGGTCTTTCAGTGATGCTTTCAATGCATCAGTTAGCGAGGCATTTTTGAGTTCAATATTGATATTCCCTCTACCTTGCAATACCTGCGCTTTGTAAAAGAAAAAATAACCTGTTTGCTTTTTGATTTCTTTGAAAACACTTTTAAGAGATGTATTTCTTTTCGAAATGGTTACCGTTTGAGTAAAGCCGGCTGCTGATATATGCAGCGATGCGACTAGTAGTAAAAATGTAGTCAATTTCATGACCAATAAAAGTTTTGTCCTTACGCTCCATGCTTCGCACACGGGGTTGTAAAGGGTAGTTAATTTCATACCTTTGTATTGAATGAGGTGAATAATAGCAGCTGGGTTCGAAGCGAGCTGCTTGTCCGAAATTTCTAACCGGAAGCGTGATAGCGCTTTCGGTTTTTTAAGGTAGGATAGACTAGATTTCAGGTAGTTTTTTCATCATGTTTGTTTAGTTTGGTTGTTGATTAATAGTTGAATTGATTTTAAGCACCAGGCTAATTTCCAGATATGGTTAGTACCTTTCCATTAACCTGAGTATGTATATGATTTAATTCTAAAATTTTAAACACTTCTTCTAAATTGCTGCTTCGAGGAATTTCACCATAGTAAGCCTCTGTATTAATTTTGCCCTGAAACACAACATCCAGATCATACCATCGGGAAATCTGCCGCATTACGGCTTTCAAATCTGCGCCATTAAAGGAAAAAACATTATTTTTCCAGGCAATTTCCTGCTCTACATCTACGTCAGGATTTAACTTAAAGGAATTATCAATTGTACTCACCTGTTCCCCAGGATGCATCATTAACACATGTTCCTTATTTTTTAACCTGATAGATCCTTCTAACAATGTGGTTTTGGTCGCCCGTTCATCCTGATAAGCATTAATATTGAAATGAGTACCTAATACCTCTACACTTTGTGAAGCAGTATTTACTTTAAATGGTCGTTTGGCGTCTTTAGTCACTTCAAAATATGCTTCTCCATTTAGTTCCACAACCCGCTCATTTTTACTAAAAGCGTATGGATATTTCAATGTTGTTGCCGCATTCAGCCAGGCCCGGGTTCCATCTGGAAGGATCACCTGATATGATCCTCCTCTTGGTGTAGAGATAGTATTGGTCCCATTTGAATTTTCTCCCGCCTCCTGAATGGTGTACTCCAGCATCCCATTTTTGTTTTTACGAATAATTATTCCATTTTCATGTAGCTCTTCACCTGTCTTCAACTGGTCCAAATCAACCACCCGACCACTAGCAAGGGTTAAAATAGCCCTATTTCTACCTGGTAAAACATTTTTAAGTTGATGGGTGGATGCAATAAGTGGCCTAACATTTTGCTTGTTATAGAAATACAGCGATGCGCTTAAACAAAGAATAATACTGGCCGCTGCTGCTGCCAACCTAAAACGAATTATCTTTTTATAGCTGCGCTGAACAGAGAGCTGGCTAAAAACCACTTTTTTGCTTTCCTCAATTTCGAATGGTGCAGGCATCTTTCCTGCTGAAGGAATTTGCAGATACCAGCTTTCTACAAGAGCTGATTCTTGCTCACTGCAATTTCCTGAGAGATATTTCTCCAGAAGCTTTTTCGCATCATTTTCCATTAAAAGTAATTTTGTTTGGCTGATTAATATAAATACGGCGAAGCCTATGCCTTGGGGGTATGCAAATTTTAATTTATTTTATTTTTTTTTAAAAAAAAATTAAAAAGTAACCGTAATCTGGCAAAGAAAATAAAATAGTAATGAATTATTGGTGCATTTTCAATAAAAAAGCAACATAAACAAATAAACCTAACCTGGTTTTTAGAATTCTTAATGCTTTTTTAACCTGGGTTTTGACCGTCAGCTCTGAAAGACCGAGTTCTGCTGCGATTTCTTTATGGCTTTTATTATGCTTTCTACTCAGAATAAAAATTTCCCTCATTTTTTCAGGAAGAGCATCAATTTCCTGCTCAATAAGCGCAGCCATTTGTTTTTCCCTTACCCGATAATCCGATAATACCTGATCACGATCGATAAAATCCTGAAGGGAATGAACATATTTATTTTCAACTTGCTGGTGCGCATAAATATCCAGAATACGATTTCGAATGGCGGTATAAAGAAATGCTGATAAATTTTTATCGGGCTGAACTTGATTTCTTTTTTGCCAAAGGGATTCAAAAAGTTGCTGAACAACATCTTTTGCCTCTTCGTCGTCGTTAAGTCGTTTGCAAGCGTGGATAAATAATAAACCGTAAAATCGGTTGTAAATCTCAGTAAATGCCCGATCATCATTCTGCGTTAACAGAAAAGCCAGTTCACCATCAGAATAAGAACCATAAGCCTGCATACTGTAAACAAATATAGCTGAATAATGAAAGAAAATAATTTTATTATCAGCAAATGAGTGCAATAGAAATTACCCGATTGGTTTGACAACCATCTTCAATTTTCGTCCAGGTATGCTCTAATTAACAAATCAGAAGCAACCTATACTCGCCTTCCCGCTCCAGGGGTGCCCGGTGAATACATGGTAAAACCGTTTGCCCGGGGTAGTCAACGGCAAGCTTCCATAAGCTGCCAATTCCCAGATTGGTAAGCAGCGCATCAGGCTTAGCCTGATAATGAAGATCGAAGAAGTTTTCGGCTAAAAAGAGTTCAAAATCTTTTTCATCCCCCTCATATATGTCCAACAAGTGTTGCCTTATCTCAGGAATCTGAATCTTTTGCATTGCCTGATCATTGGGTATGATGTGACTTGATGAACCGTAATAGGTACACAAATATGTATCGGTACGTACAGAAGAACGATCTACGTGGAACGAATATACATCAGTAGAGATAAAGGATAATTCGTCATCCCGCTGATAGTTTTTAATCAGATTTAATGATGGAGATGCACCGTGATCTGTTAATAACTGTAAATCCTTTAGTATAGTTGTTCTGGCTAGTTTTCCGCTTTCGGATAATTTCAATTTCAACAAATCTTCTGAAAATACCTCAGTAACATCTTCTTTAAGACTAAGTTTTGATACAATCTCTTCGAAATTTCCAGATAAATTTCTCTGCCAGCAAAGTGCATTCACACGATCTTCAAAGCAGCCCTGGGATAGATCTTCAAAAGTGGAAACTACTTTAACCTGCTTATTGGAAAAAACATTTGTATTCATGTATTATCTCTTCAAAAGGCTGCAAAAATACGTAATGCATTTTATGAAATAACCAACTGCTCCTTTTGCTGTTTGATGTTGAGTTATAAAATATATCGGTAATGAAAAATCAAGACAATTATTGGTGATAAATAGCAGTATTTTTACGTGTTTTCTCTTACTTTAAAACGTTAAGGTTTAAATTATTAAAATCATGATAAAAATATTTCTTTATTGAAAATGAATTATTTATACTTGTATAATAAAACGTTTTATCAAATATTCAAACACCCCTTTCAAGATTTAAAATTTAAATTGAACTAACCTTCGATTTTTTTTGAGGAAGTTTAGTAAAAGGTTTTAGCAAACAAACAACAACTAATCATTATAACCCTTTATTTTCACTTTGGGATATTAACTAATCAATAACCAAATCAACCTAAACATCATCATTATGAAAAAACAACTACCTCAACATTCTACTTAAGTGTGGTCACTATGCGATTACTGCAAGTGACATTTCCTTTTATGAAACAAGATTGAAGTTGGTCTAAACATCAAGATTTGACTTTAAGCTATTACGGCTGTATTTTCAGGCGGGTGGGGATGGTATTGCCAAAAATTTCTTCACTACAATAAGCAATCGTTTCAGAAGCTTGGTTTGCCGCAGCTGATCCAAAGGCAATTCTATCTTTTAGAATACCCGCCTAAAAAACCGAAATCACAAAAATTTAATTAATCATAACCAAACAATTCATGAATTTTTTCACCATTACAAACAAAGTATTATTGCTTTTAATAGCTGTAATACTACTCGCTGGGTGCGGTAAGGAAGAATACCCCCAGGTCGATCTTTTTACATGGAAAGCTAAAGTTGACGTTACAGATAAGGCAGTCTTATCGGTAAATGCCGAAAATAGTGGCGGTGCTTCCGGAGGGGAAGGTTCTAAAAAAGTCGTTGATAACGATATCAACACCAAATTTCTGATCAATCCTTATCAATCAAATTTATACATGCAACTCTCCTTTGCTTCCCCTCAACAGGTAGCATCCTACACCCTCACATCAGCAAATGATGATGCCCGCAGAGATCCAAAAGATTGGAAATTAAGTGGATCGATGGATGGAAATACCTGGATAGATCTTGATGTGAGAACAGGTGAAACCTTTTCGGCGAGAAATTCGACCAAAACCTATTCTTTCAAGAATACGACACTTTATACGCATTACAGGATCAGCATTTCTGCTGTATCAGGAAGCACATTATTCCAGTTGTCTGAATGGAGATTAATAGAAGTCCCGGCAGAACAACAATAATTGATCTTTCCTACCCAATAAAGTAAGATATCAATACTGACCATTCAACTTATCAATAAGCGAGATAACCAACTAAAACAATGAAGAAGATTACCAACTTAATTCAAAAGCGCCCAAGGGCCAAGGATTACTTCCTCAAAACAATCGCCCTAAGCTTATCCCTTAGCGGCCTTTGCTATCAAAATTTAAATGCACACGCAATCAATATTAACACTTACCACGCAGAAAGTGTAAAGGGAGATATTGTGATTCGTGGAGTGATTAAGGATGCGGCAGGTTTACCTCTACCAGGAGCCGGCGTTAAAGTAAAGGGCGGTTCCATAAGTGCAGCCGCTGATCTAAACGGTGCCTTTACCATCACGGTTCCCGATCAGAACACTGTTCTTATTTTCACCTATGTTGGTTACGATACTAAGGAGATTACTGTAGGTATGCAAACTGCACTGGAGGTAATTTTGAAAGAAACAGCAGGCGCCAACCTGGAAGAGGTAGCAATTGTTGCTTTTGGAACCCAGAAGAAAGAAAGTTTAGTGGGTGCACAGTCGTCTGTTAAAGCCTCTGAACTCAGACAACCTGTATCCAGCATGAGCCAATTACTCGCAGGACGTATCCCTGGGGTTGTAAATGTATCCAGAAATGGAGAACCAGGCGCAACTGGTTCAGATATTTTTATTCGTGGAGTATCCTCACTCACCGCTACTGACCGCGGACCACTCGTTATTATCGACGGGGTACCTAATCGTAACTTAAATGACATTAGCGTTTATGATGTTGAAAACTTCACTGTATTAAAAGATGCTGCTGCGACTGCGGTATATGGAATCAGGGGCGCAAATGGCGTAATCCTAATTAACACCAAGCAGGGAAAAATAGGTGCGCCAAGTATCAACGTAGAATATTATGAAGGTATAAGTCGCTTCACAAAGAAACCTGAACTGATTGACGGTGTAAACTATATGAATCTGGCAAACGAAGCCAAATACTCTGATTACTTAAGAGGTGGTGCAGCTGGTGCTTTTACACCTGCTTACTCCATTGATGCCATTCAAAAAACTGCGGCTGGAGCAGACCCGATTCTTTACCCAAATGTAAACTGGTTTGATGCCATATACAACGACTTTGGGCAAAACCGATCAGTAACGGCAAATTTATCAGGCGGGGTAAGTAATGCTAAATATTATGTATCTCTTGGTTATTATGGTGAAGACGGATTATTTAAAACGGATGATGCGGTTAATTCATCAGTAAAACAAAACTATGAGCGTTATAATGTGAGCGCCAATTTAAACTGGGATATTACTGGTACAACTAAGCTCGACCTGGGTATTAAAGGAATTTTAGGTCAGCGAAACTACCCTAGTAATATCGTTGCTCAAGATATTTTCAGACAGGCGTTCTTAATCAACCCAACGTCTTTCCCAATTTTATATCCTAATGGAAGTTTACCAGGAATCAGCCCCCAGTCAGATCAGCGTAATCCTTATGGTGATGTAACCAGGAACGGCTACCGTGAAGAATACACCACACAAATGTATTCTAATTTGAGATTAACTCAGGATTTAAAGGAAGTCACCCCCGGTTTATCTGCAACGGCTATGTTTTCTTTTGATGTGAATGGAAACAATGTTTTATACAGAACTAAAAGGGAAAGTCTTTATAGAATTAACCCTAACGACCCTTATATCACGCCAGGCAATCCTAACTCAGGCTATAAATACGGACTGATATTGCAAGGCCAGGAATTTTTAAATTATAATATCGAAAACCGAGGAGATAAAAAGCTATACCTGGAAGGGGCTATCAATTATAACCGGACATTTGGTAAGCATTCGGTAAGCGGATTATTATTATACAACCAAAACAGTAATACTACCCCATTTGCAGGCAACCTTACGCTATCTATCCCTTATAGACTACAAGGTATTGCCAGTAGGGCAACCTATGGTTTTGATAACCGCTATTTCTTTGAAGCCAATGTAGGTTATAATGGATCAGAAAATTTTGCACCAGAAAAACGCTACGGCTTTTTCCCGGCATTTGGAGTGGGTTGGGTATTATCAAATGAGAAATTCTTTGAGCCTTTGAAAAATGCAATCCAGATGGTAAAATTCCGCTATTCTGATGGTATAGTTGGTAGCGGTGGTAGTGGATCGGGCTATGTATCCAATGAAAGCGAACGTTTTTATTATCTCACGAAAGTTGGCGAATCTCCAAGTTATACCTATGGTCAAAATGGAAATATTACGCCTGGAACATTTATTGACCGAGGAGGATTAGGCGTTACTGCTTACGGTGTAGATGTTACCTGGGCAGAAACGCGTAAACAGGATTTAGGATTTGAGCTTAAGACCTTAAACAATAATCTTTCTTTAATCTTCGACTTTTATAAAGAACGGAGAAAAAATCAGTTTATCTCGAGAGGAACTGTACCCAATTACATCGGACTTGCGAATACGCCGATTGGAAACTTAGGTATCGTAGAGAACAAGGGTATTGATGGCACGATTCAATACGATGCGCAACTTGGTACCGATTGGGCCCTGAACTTAAGAGCAAATGTTACTTTCAACAAAGATAAGGTAATTGAAAATGATCAGGCGCCTCAAGCCTACCCATGGATGGAACAAAGGGGGTTAAATATTTTGGCCGCCACCCGTGTAGGTTATATTGCTGAAAAGCTTTTTGATAGCCAGGCAGAAATTAATGCCAGCCCTACTCAATTTGGCACGCTCATGCCTGGAGATATCAAATACAAAGACTTAAATGGTGACGGAAAAATTGACTCTTTCGACAGGACTGTAATTGGAAGAGGTGATTTACCTAGTACTACTTACGGATTTGGCTTTTCACTGACTTATAAAAACTTTGATTTCGGTTTGTTTTTCCAAGGTCAGGATAATGCCGATATTTTGATGAATATTCCTTCGTTTGCAAATTCTGGCGGTTTAGGCAACATGCTTGCAGTTGCTGCTGATCGCTGGACGCCTACAAATCCTCGTCAGGATGCTGTTTATCCACGCCTATCTTATGGTGGAACCAACAACAACAACTACCAGGCAAGTACCTGGTGGCTTCGCGACATCAGTTTCTTAAGGCTAAAAAATGCTGACTTTGGTTTCACGCTAAAAGAAGGAATTAAAAAACTAGGCATTAAACGCATGCGCATTTATGCGATGGGCTATAATGTTTTCACCATCAGCAAATTCAAACTTTGGGATCCAGAGGTGGGCACAGACAATGGAACAAGGTATCCCCTAACCTCGAATTACTCTCTAGGTTTAACCGCTAACTTTTAACATGATCTAAAATGAAAAAATTACTATTATATACCTTTGGTACCCTATTGCTGGCAGGCAACTTTAGCTGCAAGAAATTTCTGGATCAGGTTCCGGATGACAGATTAACCTTTCAGCAACTTTATGAAAAAAAGGCTACTGTTGATCGAGCGTTAGCTAATGTTTATTCTACTCTTCCAGATCAAAATCAAGATCGTGCGCCAAGCGCTTTAGGAAATAGCGGGCCGTGGACGGCTGCTTCTGATGAGGCCGATTATACCTTACCCAACTTCACTGAAAACATCAATACCGGCTCATGGGATGCGACCAGCGGACAGGTAAATTATCATTGGCAAAACTACTATCGAGGTATACAAGCTGCCAGTACATTTATAGCGAACATTAACAAGTGTACAGATTGTAATATTGGTGGAATTGATATTGTAAGCCGTTACCTAAACGAAGCAAAGGCTTTAAGGGCGATATATTATTATTACCTGATTAGACAATATGGTCCGGTTGTACTGTTGGGTAACGACCCAATCCAGTCTGACGCACCACTTGAAGCGATTAGCAAACCGCGTAACTCTATGGATGAATGTGTGGATTATATCGTAAGTGAATTGACCGCTGCTGCAGCAGGACTTCCAGCTACGCCGCAGGCAAATGAAGATTATGGCCACATTACTGCATCAGTTGCCGATGCATATAAAATCAAAACTTTACTAACTGCTGCTCGTCCATTATTTAATGGAAATACTGACTACGCTGCATTAAAAAATCAGGATGGTAAGCAATTGATAAACCAAACGTACAATGTACAAAAATGGACTCGATTGGCTACTGCGGCAAAAGCGTTCTTAGATAACCCTAACTATTCCAGCTACGCACTCTACAGCATTTCAGCCACGCCTTCTGGTTTACCAAATACCGCATTTAACAGGGCATTTATTGCTACAAGAGATGTGTTTTTAAACGGCTGGAACTCAGAGATTATTTTTGGCAGAGGTGGTGATGTAACACTTTATCAATACTCTTTGGCCCCAAACCATAATGGTGCATCAGGTGGCGACAAGGGTGGATCTTTCTTATCGCCTTCTCAACAAATGGTAGATGCATTTTTTACGGCTAACGGATTGCCAATTGAAAACGACCCTAGCTACTCGGCTAATGGTTTCTCTAATTTTCAGGCACCTGACCCCAATGATCAGAATACACAACGCTCCATCAGCAACATGTTTGTTAATCGCGAACCCCGCTTCTATTCCAGCATTACTTATAGTGGCCGTAAGTGGATTAATCCGCAGTCGAACATTGTAACCGATTTTACTAACAGTGGTAATGCAGGGAAAGGAGCAATCGCAAACAATGACTATACTAAAACCGGTTACACTTCACGTAAACACCTTACTGTAGCCGGATGGACATCAGGAAGAACAATATTTTCTGTCATCAGACTAGCGGAAATTTATCTTGACTATATAGAAGCTTTACAGGAATCGAATCCTGCTGATCCTGATATTCTGATTTATCTTAATAGAATTCGAACAAGAGCTGGTATTCCTCCTTACGGAAGCGGTGCCGGTGCCATAGCTGTTCCAGCCGACATGAAAGCTGCCATTCGCATGGAAAGACGTGTAGAGCTTGCCTTTGAATGGGATCGCTACTTCTATACCAGAGAGTGGAAAATTGCAGAGAACACTGATACTCAAATCAGAGGACTCAATATTAGCCAAAATTCGCCTGCATTCTTTACTCCTGTAGTGATTGAAAACAGGGTGTTTCAGAAAAAACACTATTTGTGGCCGATACCGAATGGTGAAATTCAAAAAGTACCTAACCTGGTTCAAAACACTGGATGGTAAAATAAATAAGCACCGGGCTATAGGTCCGGTGCTTACTATTTATGATGAATAAAAACCTTCATTTTTTTTTAGCAAAATGGCTAGATGAAGGAATATTTAAAACTTATATGATTAATAAAACACTATTACTCCTGCTGCTAATGATTCCTTTCTCTCTGCTGGCGCAAAGGAAAAAGGAATATACCATAACAATAAATGATCCTTCAGGAGCATTAAACCCGGCTACTAAAGACCGTTTGAAATCTGCCTTTATCAGTCAATATCCTTTTTTTGCATCAGCTGATGGGTACCGGACAAAAAAAGATGTGACCCTAAATATCTCTAACAATGCTGTCTCTACTATTTTGGCCAGCGCTGGAGAAATTACCGTGAATAGCGACTGGGCGAACAAAAAATCTTTAAATAAGATTGAAAGGGAATTAAAAAAAGCACTGACGCAAAACTGGGCATTTTATGGCCATGAAAAACACAATGGCTACCAGCTTACCTTTATTAGTAAAGATCCGAACCTTAACCCCTCTTTAAGAAAAAAATTGGTTCAAACCTATTTTGAAGTCTATCCTACGCTGGTCAAAATCTTCAATAAAAAATCTACCAGGGATGTATTATTTGTAGTAGATACCGCTTACAAAGCCGTTGCAGAAGCGAGTGGTAACAGGATTTTATTTTCTGCAGGCTATTTGAAAGCACATCCTACAGATATTGATGTAGTGACGCATGAAACCATGCACATTGTTCAGGGCTATGGCTATTCTGCAGGACCGGTATGGTTAACCGAAGGCATTGCAGATTACGTTCGCTACCAATATGGGGTAGATAATGTGGGATCAAAGTGGAGTCTACCAGATTTTAATGCCAAGCAAAGTTACACCAATAGTTACCGCATTACCGCTAGATTTTTTGTTTGGATAGAACAGAATGTTAAACCCGGATTAATAGCCAGTTTAGACCAGCAATTGAGGAATCATCAATATTCAGCGGCTTCATGGCTCGATTTAACTGGAAAAACGCTCGATCAGTTGTGGGCAGATTACAGCCAGAACCCTAATCAAATACAACTAAAATATAGCAACAAAACATAAATTGAATTTACACTATCCAAAATTTAACGCTCTTAACCTTTTCTTCATTCATCTTCAAAATACCGATATGCGCTCTCCTTTCCTACTAGGTTTTACATTACTTGTTCTTGCAGCAAGCATCTTCGGCTGTTCACAGCGGCCGCAAACGCTGACAAAAAAAGATGCTTCAATATTGGTCGAAGTCGTAAATAAGGCATTATCGAATCAATATTTTGATAAAAGCAAGGCTCCAGGGCTCGTAGCGAAAATTGCTTTGCTTCATCGAAATCGAGGGCTTGAAAATATATCCCCGGTAGATGCAGCCCGATTAATTACCGATTTACTGCGTAAAGAAACGAACGATAAGCATTTTAATGTTATTGCTTACCCATCTATCGCACCTTCTGAAGCTGTAGCGAATACGCCAAAGCTATCTGTTGCAGGTATAAGTCAATATCAGGTAATGAAACACAATATCGGTTACATTAGATGGGATGCTTGCTTTGCGGGAGAAGAAGCTTTTAAAGAATGGCGAAAGGTGTTGGAATGCTTAAAGGACTGCAGGCTTCTCATTTTTGATTTATCAGATAATCCGGGTGGAGATGGGGCGAGTAGTGCTTTTGTAAATCAATTTCTCTATCGTAACAAATCCTACCAAAGCCTGCTACAAAAAAAATGTACTGGCGAAAGAGACTGGCATCAGAGTGAGGTTATATTTGATTACAATGCCGGGCCTTCATTTTTTGATAAACCTATATATATCATAACCTCAAAAAAAACCTTTTCTGCAGCAGAATACTTCGTATTAACAGCAAAGGAAATGAGCAGAGCAGTTATTTTAGGCGATACTACTGCAGGCGCCGGAAATCCTGGCTCTTTCTTTAGTTTCCGCGTACCCGATACCGATACCATTTTTTGGATGTTTATTCCGAATTGCCAGATTATCACCAGAAATGGCCATTCGATAGAGGGTGTAGGAGTTGCACCACACATTCTATTTAAGAATACTGATTATTTGCAGGCAACGCTTAAGTATATCAGAAAAGAAATAGTAAAAAGCAACTAGTTCTAATGACTAACATTAGCTTAAGTAAAGACAATAAGCTTAAAATACCCAGCATTTGACAGTGAGCAATTTCATTAAAATCAAAAACTATTTGGCAATCTTAATTCGGATAGGTCCTTTAATGCGGCTTACATCAATCGCTTCACCCTTTTGCGTAATGGTTACTTTTCCCTGATGCTGTAAATCAATTGCAATATCCCGGATGTCGTTCATGTATTTGCGCCAGTCATCAGGAAACAACATTCGGGCAATTTCGGAGGGACAGGTACTTTTTTCCTTCCCCCGTTGCGCAGCAACAGATAAGATCTTATCTGATATCTTCTCCAAGTTGTTCACGTCATGAATCATGCTTTCATTTACTACTGCTTGGCGCCATCTGAAAATGCAATCAATACTGCTCCTGAAACCATCACTAAGGCTCCTAAAACGAGTTGCCAGGTAAGTTTTTCTTTCAAAAATATTACCGATAATACTATAGCAATCACCAGCGAAAGCCGCTCTAATGTTACTACGTAAGATGCCTGGCCCATGGAAAGTGCTTTATAGGAGAAAAGCGTAGATAAGGTTGTAAATATCCCAGCTCCGATTAGAAAATACCAGGACTGTTTTGGTATGCTTCTCCATTCAGAATGACTGTCTTGAAAATAAACAACTGACCAGGTAATTACCAGTATCAAAACAGCTTGAATGGCGAAGGCAAAACTGGAATCAACATCTTTTAATCCGGCTTTTGTTAGCACAACTACCAGCGCTGCTGATATCGCTGCAAGCAAAGCGTATACAATCCACATATGTTATTATTTTTTAACATAACAACAAGGAAGATATTAGGTTCGAAAAATCAATAAAAAATTACATTCACCTAAAAGGCGATGTGGTAAATACAGCAATAAAGTAGTGCTGCTGGATATAGATTATCAAGAGCATTAACAGTAGTGCCATTTTATACACTACTGTTAATGAACGGATTTATTTATTTTGGTAGCTACCAAACAAGCGGATACTGAGATCAGGTTTATTGGTGATCATTCCATCAACTCCAATTTTCGCAAGAGATAACATGTCTTCCTCTTTATCAACTGTCCAGGGTAGAATTAACATTTTTTTAGCATGAGCCTTGGTCACCATCTCCGCATCAACGCCACTGTAATACGGACTATAAATTGCTGGAACGAAACCCAGGTTTTTCAAATCCTCTTCAATTCCAAACTTTTTAGCACTCATTTCTTTAAAGTAGGCTTCTACTTCCTTGGCAGATAAACCATATTTTTTCAATTGCTCCGCTGTTAAATTCATTTTACCCTGTACCAGCAGAGAGAGCATAACTTTTGGATAATCTTTATGTAGTTCCTGTAAAGTTCTCACATCGAAAGACTGGATCATTACGCGTTTAGTGATATTTTTTTTGTTAATCACGTCCATCATCGTTTTAACAAAAACCGAGGGTACAGGATTAAATTTTCCATCTCCTGCGGGTGAAGATTTGGTTTCAATGTTATAATAAACAGGCTTTAATTTGTTTGTTTTTACAAAATTCTCTACACTATCAATCAAGTCGCTCAATAAGGGTTTATGTGTTTTCAATTTCTGCTGATCAGGAAACATTGGATGTGATTTAATGCCTAGACTATAGCGGCTGATGCTATCGTAAGACATTTTAAACAAACTCAAAGTCTTCTCCTCCTCTTTAGCAATATCAGAACCATCTGGCTTACTCATAAATACAGCCGACATATAAGGATCATGAGAGACCACTACTTTGCCATCGGCAGAAATAACAACATCCAGTTCCAAAGTTTTAACGCCTAACTTTACAGCATTCAGCATCGCCGGAATGGTGTTTTCTGGTAATAAGGCCATCCCTCCGCGGTGTGCCTGAACATCAATTTTTTGCTGAGAAAATGTTTTTCCGGACAATAACAGGGCAAAAACGATTAATTTTGTTTTCATATTTTAATGATGATTTTAAGGATCAAATGTAGAACCTCAGCTTACCTGTTGGTGTTAGCGAAGTATTAAGTTTGTGTTTAACTTTTCGCGGCTATTGATTTAAATTTGGATGATTTTAACTTTAGACTTTACTATTTAGGGTATTCATACATCCTGATAAGTTTGATTAATTTCTTTTACCTTTGAAGGAGTCAAACGCTCAATTTTAAACATGAAGAAAAACTCCTTACTTACTGAATTGAATCTGGATCAATTAGAAAAAAAGAAAAAACTTATTACGGGAGCCTTAATTGGTTTGGGTTCTGTTATATTAATTGCTTCCATTGTTATTATTTACCTTGCCGTAACCACTAAAAAACTTGGATTAATTGCAGTATGTTTTGGTAGTTTTATTACCCTTTTGCCATTATTTATCAATATGCAACAAATTAATAGCGAAATTAAAAGGCGGGCAACCATCTAAATTTAAAAGCCTTTATTTTTATTTCTTTCAACTAGAATCTTGTACCGATTTTTCCATCAATTTTTGCCGAGAAGGTAAACGAAAACCTGAGGTATTAATGAGCTTGAGAGAAAATTAAATTATCTTCATAAAAAAAATGGGTTATAGCATCCGCTAAAACCCATTTTCATCAACTAACCTAAACTTTTCAAATACTAACCAAATATTTGATGTTCAAAAATACGTGTGGTATGTGAAGTTTAGATTAAGAATTCTTTAAAGTTTAACTTTAACAAAGTATAATCTGTTACGGTCAACTGATTTTGTGATCGGCAGAATTTTCTGTGCGAAACCGCTGGCACCATTATCAACAACACCAAAATCATCATCATTTGAAATAACCAGAATATTTCCAGGAAGAAAGGCGAGCCCTTCGGCCTTATCGTGCGGATATTTTGATGGTAAATCTTTTAATAAATCCAATACCAGTGTTTTAGATACAGGTGCGATGCCGGCGGTGTTTAATCCCGCGATGTTGTTCAGCTCCTCAACTGTTTTACCAGCGTATAATTTTCCGTTAGCACCATTTCCGGCATCAGAAATATCTGTTGCTGCGCTAATATCTATTTTAAATACCTTCTTGAAAGCTGCCGGATTTGTAGCATCTCCCCCGAACAGGCCATCACGCTCAATGGTTAAAAATGTGGTTGCATTAACTGCAACAATGTCACTTACTCCCGTTAGGGTGGTATTATCCATCAGGTAAGCATACTGTTTGGTTGCGCCGGTTGCGATGTCAAAAGTAAGAATTCTTAACACTGTTGAATTACTTACGGCAGCTTTTGAAGGGTTATACATTGGCGATTGCATCATTCCTACTAAAGTTTTTCCATCGGGAGTAATGGCCAATCCTTCCATGCCTCTGTTCGCTCTTCTATTGGCAAAAACCGCCGGAATTTTACGTCCACCTGTTCCAGAACCAAAAGGATTAATCCGTTCAATAGTTTTTCCACTGGCATCAAAGTGAGCGATATGAGGTCCATATTCATCGCTGATCCAAAAAGATCCATCAGCGGCCCTAACCAAACCCTCAGAATCTATTCCATCAGCACTAGGGGCAATTATTCCACCGCTTAGGTCATAGGCTGTTTCTCCTGATGCTCCCATTCCTGCAGGATTTGGGAGACCATTGAGTTTAGCCCCTGAAGCGTTTTTTAATTCAATGATTTGCTCGAGTATTAATTTTCCTTCTTTCAATCTGAATTTTCCAATTTGAGGAGCGAAATCTGGTTTTCCAATGATAATAGAATTTGCCAGTTGACCAGCAACGTTTGATCCCCGATCAGTGAGCATATAGAATACCGCAGGATCATTTGGATCGGTTGCAACCGCAGAGCCAAATCCACCATTGTAAACTTTAACCCCGCCAGCAGCAGTAAAAAGGATTGCAGGATCTGCAGCTTCTGCCATTTCAGGATAAGAAACAACAGGATCCGGAGCATTTGTATCTTTCTTCTTGCACGAGAAAAGCCCTATAGCCGCTACCAGCCCAAGCGTTAATAATTCTTTCTTCATTCTTTTTTAATATGATTTGTTAAGGTGCAAATCACGCATATCAATATGAATTCAGTATTAATTTACTGATAACTCCATAGCAAGTATCAAGCACGCTCGTTAAAAGTGGTTTTTGACCATTGAAATGATTAGACCTGAGTTTATGATTGATAAGGAATAATTAAAAGCTTAATCGAAACTGAAAAGGTACTTAGCCGAAAAAGCAGCGTGCAAATAAAACTCTTTGAAAAGAAAGGATAAAGAACCCTGGTAACACACGCAAAAATTTTCCACTGGAAGATTAATCTTTTTTTAAAAAAACTACCAAAATCTAAATAATTGTAAATCAACAATTAACGTATTGATAGCGATAAGTATAAACCCTAAAAACAATAGTTTAGTAAAAAAATGCACTCTGATTTTGTTTAACCCTTGCAGAGGTAATTATAATATCATAATTTACAGTTACTAAACCGAACCACATGATAGAGAAGTATAATTTAATTGCAGGAGCTTTAACGATGTTAACAAGTCTGGGTATTTTGGTTGCACTCTGCAAACCAAACCGCACCAGTAAACTAGATTAAAATTGGGCATTGGCTATTGCTATTAAGGAGTGCCAATGCCAAATCCTTTTTTTATTATCACTTTAAATCTTTCTTATTAGGGCCAAAGATTAAATAAAAGCTACTGACACCTAGCAACATATTAGTTTTTTTGAAAAAAAATTAAACTTGCGAAAACCACTTATAGGAATACTTCGTAAATATCTCACTGTTGCAGATGAGGTAAATTTTAAAGGAATATTGGGCAGGGATTATACCCGTTAGCAATGATTATAATTTTCAGAAGCCTAATTTATGCAAGATCAGAACTTTTTAGAGCTGTTATTTAACTTTTTTGAACGCTTTTATCCGCTTAGCAATGCCTTAAAACTTGATTATTTACAACATTGCAGTTTAATGCACATCAAAAAAAACAAATTTATTTTATCACCACTGGATCTTAATGATTCGCTGTTTTTCATCAATTCTGGGATTGTAAGGGGTTTCGTTAAAAACTGCAATACAGATATTACCACCCAATTCGCTGCAGAAGGTGAAGTTATCGGTCCAATCAGGCATCCTGAAAAGAAAGAACATCATTCAGAAGAACATCTTCAAGCGCTTGAAGATTGTACTTTGGTTAAAATCCCTTATAATTTGATAGAATCAGTTTACCACAAATATCCTGAAGCACACCTCATCGGCAGAAAGATTTTTGCGATACACCTTTACAGAGCTTCAGAGCGATCATTACTAGCCAGACTCCCTAAAGCTTCTGAACGCTATCATGCCTTTATGAACACTGATTTAGAATGGGCAAATCGTATTCCTTTAAGATATTTAGCAAGCTACTTAGGCATGCGATTGGAAACACTCAGCCGCATTCGTTCTGCTGAAAGCAAAGAGCATAATCTTGACGAATAACAGGATGTGTCAAATTACATTTCGTTTCCGTAGAAATACGAGATTTGATACTGAATAGAATATTCCATACGTGTTTATTGTATATTTGGGCTAATGAACGAAACAAGAAAAATTAGGGAAAAGATCGGCAAATTTGATTCAGGGCAATCTGAGATAAGCCTAAATGCTGCCCAACTTGAATCGTTGCTGGCTGCATTAAAACATGCAGAAGAAAAAAGTGCGGTGTTGAGCGCCATTGTAGAATCTACCGATGATGCTATTTTAAGTAAAAGTCTTGGTGGAATTATAACCAGCTGGAATAGTTCTGCCGAAAGAATTTTTGGCTATACCTCTTCCGAAATGATCGGGAATTCTATTTTTAAAATTATCCCCGCTCACCTTTATGAGGAGGAGCCAAACATCATCGAACAAATTAAACAGGGAATAAGGGTTGATCATTTTGAAACGCAACGCCTGCATAAGAGTGGAAAAACGATAGATGTGGCTTTGACCATCTCCCCTATCTACAATGAATCGCATGATATCTTTGGAATTTCTACCATCGCCCGAGATTTAACTTTACAGCGAATTGCTGAAGTGGATGCTAAGCGCTTGTTATCAATTATTGAAACTTCTGATGATGCAATTATCAGTAAAGATCTCAATAGTATTATTACAAGCTGGAACGATTCGGCCATGAGGATTTTTGGCTATAGTGCGAGTGAAATGATCGGTGAATCCATATTAAAAATCATCCCTCCTGACCGGCACGAGGAAGAACCACGAATATTAGCTCAGCTTCGCCAGGGCATAAGAGTAGATCATTTTGAAACCCAGCGGATGAGAAAAGATGGTTCATTAATACATGTTTCGCTCACCATCTCGCCTATTAAAGATAAAAATGGAGTCGTGATTGGTTTATCTAAAATTGCAAGAGACATCACCGATCAAAAAATGATGGAAAGCAAAAAAAATGAATTTATTTCCTTTGTTAGCCATGAATTAAAAACTCCGCTCACCTCATTAAAATCATATATTCAAATTGCAAGAAGTAAATTATCAAACGCTGATTTCTTAGCCATGGCTTTGGCTAAAGCTGAAGTTCAGACGATAAAAATGGAGCGGATGATTGGTGATTTCCTTCATATTTCGAAAGCAGATGAGGGATTAATGAAGTTAACTTTGGCGACATTTAATTTAAACACGCTGTTAGAAGAGTGTTTAAACGATGCTCAAATCCTAAGTCAAAACCATGAACTTTCCTTTATTCAATCAGCTGATATTGTTGTACTGGCCGATAGTGAAAAAATTGCGATAGTGGTGACTAACCTGATTAATAATGCCATTAAATATTCGCCAAACGGTGGAAAAGTTCAGCTATTAACGGAGATCATCAACGATAAAGTTCGTATCAGTGTTTCCGATCAGGGAATCGGAATTCCTGAACATTTACAGGCTAATCTTTTCCAAAAATTTAACCGGATGGATCGATCAGATACTAAAAACATTTCCGGTTTTGGTATCGGTCTGTATTTATCATCAACCATATTAGCTTTGCATCAAAGCAAACTACAAGCTGAAAGCAAAATTGGCGAAGGATCTACATTTTATTTCGATCTGCCGATTACTCACTGATCAATCGCTGGTTTCATGGCTCAGAAAAAAATTAAAATAAAGAAAACAATTGATATCGTGTAGGGTTATTAAAGCACATCTACCTATTAATAATATTTGTTTGTTTAGTTTACAACATACAAAGGCCGTCGTGAGATGGCCTTTTGTGTTTTAAAATACTTAAGAAGATATTAACTCATTTTATATAAGAAATGCAAGTAAAAAAAGCATTGCCTATCTGTCTGGCAATGCTTTTTTTTTACAGATTTCGATTAATTAAACTTCACCAAAGTCTTCTTTCCATTATAAGATATTTGCTTGGTTTGGTTTGCTTTCCCGGTTTCACCGACAAGCAAAAGATTGAATTTTCGGGATTTAATCATCCCCGGAAAATTACCTTTTCGATCTTCGATGATCAGGGTTCTCCCCTCCTCCTGCCATTTAAATTTCAGGGTTGAGTAAAGTCCTTTTTCATAATTATAATTGTCGTTTTCATCTTCATAGAGTGAAAATTCTGCATCAGCCCCAGGATAAATTTTCACCTGAAGATTAGCCCATTTTTTTTCAGTACTATATTGCACATCAGGCCCGAATGGAATGATCGACCCCGCTTTTACATACATCGGGATCTCATCAACCGGAGTGTTGGTATTAACCAGTTGGCCACCGTTAATCTTTTCGTTAGTTAAAAAGTTATACCAACTACTTCCCGATGGTAAATATACCGGCCAGGTTCGGGCTTTGTATTTAGTCACCGGTGCAACCAGTATCGATCGTCCGAAGAGGTACTCATTTCCAATATTATGTGTTTTTTTGTCTGCTGCGAAATCCATTATCAATGGCCTCATAAATGTCCCGTCATATTTACTTACTTCCCATGAGGTACTGTAAATGTATGGCAATAAGCTGTAGCGAAGTTTGATTGCTTTTTCCTGCGCATCAAAGCACCAGGTACCACGCTCGCCAAAATTCCAGATTTCTCTTGGCAGCTCCGTTCCATGAGAGCGCATCATTGGGCTGAAAGCACCAAATTGCATCCAGCGAACATATAATTCCTGAAATTCAGGATTTTTATTCCCCCCACCATTACGCCAGCGGCCAGCAAAAAAACCTCCGATGTCGCTGTTCCAGTTGGGAATCCCCATTAAAGTATAATTTAATGCCGCCGGAATTTGTCTTTCTAACATTTCCCAGGTGGAGGCTACATCTCCGCTCCAGGTGTTTGAGCCAAATCGCTGCTGCCCGATAAAACCGGACCGGGTAAGTATTACGCCCCTTTTATCACTGTTTTGCTGTCTTTGATGGGTAGCTATACCTTTGTTATGCATTAAGCTAAATCCATTTTTAACACTTTTGTAGCTGCCTAAATGGGTTGGAAGGTTAAAATCAGTGTCTTTTTTATTGATATGATCAGGTTCTGTTGAATCCAGCCACCATCCATCATTGCCGATATGGCTAAAAATCCCTTTATTAAGATAACGCCAGTAAATATCCAAGGCTTCAGGATTGAAAACATCGTAAGGACGGGCCCCGCTGTTTGGTGGCCAGGTATCAAAATTGATCATCATGTTTTTACGATCAAATTCTTTTCTTTGATCGGTTTTTGGACCAAAGCCCGGCCAGGTAACAATCAGCAACTTGGCATTAAGCTTATGAATATCTTCCACCCATTTTTTTGGGTTTGGAAATCGGGTTGAATCAAACTTCTGGGCATTCCAGGCACTATCGGTTTTATTGTATTCCGGCCAATATCTCCAATCCTGAATCACCACGTCTAACGGCACTTTTAACTCCCGGTATTTTTTTACCACGTCCAAACTCTCCTGCTGGGTGTGATATCGTTCCTTGCTCTGAAAAAATCCGTATGCCCAAAGCGGTAACATAGGTGCTTTACCGGTAAGGTCGCGGAGTTTAGAAATTACACCATCTGCATTTTTACCATACATAAAATAGTAATCAGCACAATGGCCCAAACTTTCAAATGATAACTCCTGAGCGTTATCCGTAAATTCAGAGATGGAATAATTATCCCAAAAAACCCCATATCCTTTTACCGACATGAAATATGGTGAATAGGTAGACATATTTTCATTCTGCATATGATGCGTAGAATTACGTCTGTTAAAATGGTTATCCAAAATTTGCCCTACCCCATAAATGGCTTCATCTTTTTCCAATAAGAAACCGTTTTTTACTTTATAATAGGTGGAATTTCCATCGGCTACCGAAGTAAACTGCGTCCCGTAATCTTTATCCAATAAAAGTGAGTTGCCTGCGCTATCCAGAAAATCTATTCCTCCGGTTTTAACATCAACGCTCACCTGAACTTTGCTACTTTTGATGATTTGTAAATTGTCTTTTAATGCAAAACTCACCTTTGTTTTCTTTGCCTGGCTCACTACAGACAAGCTAATCTTTTCAAAAGGTTTCCCAGCCGGCGTTTTAAAAACCCGTACAATATTGTCCGAGTAAAACTCAATACTGATATCCATTTGCTGCGCAGAAAATTGCAGCCCTTGCGGCAATTGTTTTACCGTTTGCGCACTCAAATTTTTGACGATGAACAGAAAAATTATCGTCAGGTAATAATTGGTTTTCGAAAAGCTCATATCTAAATGATGATTTGGTTATTGATGCACAAAACTATATCAATATCGCCTCTCGCAGATGACACACATGTTGAAAATAAAAGCAATCAGGTTGATTTTTTGGTGCGACTGGCATATTCAGAGGGTTTGCAGGCAAATTTCTCCTGAAAACATTTACTCAAATAACTTGCACTGCTAAAGCCAGTTTGATCGGCTATCTGTGAAATATTTAACTCACCCTTCAAGATTAATTCTGCCGCTTTATCCAAGCGGATGTTGCGGATAAATAAAGAAGGAGATTTGTCAAGTAATAGAATAAGCTTCCGGTAAAGTCCGGTACGATCCATATTTAAATCTGCACTTAAACGCTCCACCGAATAAACCGGATTGTTTAAATTTCCTTCTACGAATGCGATTGCTTTAGACATGAACTGTTCATCCTGCACGGTTGAAAAGGATGTGGCTGGTGCTGGCTCAACCTCGTCTTCCAGATCATTTTTATTTGTTAATAAATTTTGTTGCGCTATTAAATTACGGATTCGTAAGAGTAGTATGTTTTCCTTGTGATTTTGCTCAAGTTTTTGTTTTTGATTTCGGAGATACCAAAATATGCATGTGGCGGATATGGCGATGATCAAAAAACCAAATGCCACATAAGCGAAGGTAGTTTTCCACCATGGGGCATGAATCACGATGTTGATTGAAGAAAAAGTTTTATCCCAGGTTAAATTATCATTACTCGATCTTACTTTCAGCCGGTATTTTCCTGGCGGAAGATTATTGTAAGTAATGAATAAACCGTTAGCAACCAAAGGGCTTTGTTTGTTCAGTATTCCCTGTTTCCAGTTTTTATCAATTCCTTCCAACTGATATTGATAATAGGTTTGATTTGGATTACGATAATTGAGTGCTGAAAATTCAAACCCGACATCATTTTGATTGTACTCAAGCTCCACTATTTGAGTGTAGCGGGCGCTCTCTTTCAATATTACTTTGCCTTTGAAAGGTTGATCTACCTCAATCTTTTCTCCCTTTAAATATAAATTGGTAAAAACTGGCAAATGTGCCAGCGGAGGTAATTTCCGTTGAGAAGGCAACAAAAACGAAAAGCCATTTACGCCACCAAAAAATAGCATTCCATTGGTGCTTTCATAAACTGCATTTTTAATATACTCACCATCAAGAGCTCCCGCATGTACATCATAACTAATAAAACTTACATTTTGATTTTTATGGCCTATTTCTACCTTGTTTATTCCATAACTCGTGCTTACCCAAACATCGCCCCGGGTATCTTGAAAAACAGCCTGAATGAAATTATTTGAAAGGCCATCACCCGTATAAAAAAATTCTTCCTTTTGAATATTTGATTTTTTGAGGATCAATCCATCAGGCGTACCGGTCCATTTCCATCCGCGTTTATCTACAATTGATGTTGGCTTTACACTACTCAATTGATTACGCACTTCATCAGGTAGCGTCATTTTTTTAACCTTCAGCAATCCTTTATTTAGATCAGAAGGCTTAAAAAGATAAATGTCAGACTGTGTCTGGAGGTAAATGTTTCCCAGCCGATCTTCTGAAAAGGATTGAACAAAAATATCTTCATGATTTTGAGCAGGAAAATTAGTTCGGTTTAAAGATTGGACGAGGTGTGTTTGAGGATGATGGTATAGCAATCCCTGATTTGCAGTACCTAACCACAATCCTCCCTGCTTATCAAGGAAAAGTGTGCTGATTTCTGTATTTAGTTTACTCCCGTCATTTCTGGTAATACTAGGAATGTAATGTTTATCGTTCGTTAGGACATTTACTTTCCAGATACCTGTAGCACAACTGATTAACACTTCCATATTATTAGCAATAAGTGTATTTAATGCGTAAGGAACCTCCAAAATGGTTTTCCAGGTACGATTGACCGGATTAAAAAAGAAGAGCCCTCCTTTTCTTCCATTTTTTAGTTGATAAAAACCTTGTTTAGATTTAACCACCATGGAGGTGTTCTTAAAATCGTAATACCTGGAAATGGGGTAAGCATTAAGTTGATACTCCCGCTTTTTGGTTTTGAGATTGTAGCAGACCACCGCACCCGTATTGTAGAACAGATAAAGGTTATGATCATTTGAATTTACATCTTGCAGGTTGCCTTTTTCTTTAGATAAATCGAAACTATAACGATGTTGGCTATCACTTAACTTTCCCTGAGATAATAACCAAAAACGCTGATGATTATCCATAAAGGCATCATCCAAATTTGCTGAAAACCCTAAATTTTTAAAATATGCAGGTAAATTACTATTGTAGCGTTCCCGTTTCAAATCGATACACATCAGTTTGTGATAATCCTTGACCCATAGAATTGAATCGCCGCTTTGATAGATCCTGTAAAAGCCATCATAAGCATTTAAACTGTATGCTGATTGATTATTTTGGTGGATGTATTTAAAATGATAGCCATCAAAAATATTAACATTACCGGTAGTCTTAAAAATCATCCGTCCATCTTCAAGCTGCAATATAAATCTCACCTGGTTATCACTTAGTCCGTGAAGAACATTAATAGGTGTAAATGTAAATTGCTGAGCGGAGAGCTGCAATGACAATAAGAAACTTAAGATAACCAAGCTTAATTTACGCTTCATTTCAGGATTGACTAACTGATTTTTGGATGCAGTATACAGAAGCTGCAATTTATAAATTCTTGATTAATAAAGTATCGCGAATAGCCGCGAATACCCTGAAGTCAAAGATTTTTCATCAACAACTGGTGTTCTGGAAGAATTATGTGATCAAGAGAAGCAAGACCAATAAGCGTTGGTCGAGAAATTACAGGCGTTGGTCTAGATGTTACTCATGCTGGTATAATATGGCGATTTTGGCTGCAACGTTTTGGGTGAAGCGGCGTCTTATAATCAAAAACAAAAGCAAAACCCTAAAACATAAAGTCATGAAAACGTTAGCAAAAAC
>Ga0308159_1000340_pt1 | contig 121600 bp, 97 predicted proteins | sample PhyCR1_FD_201040 | JGI IMG/M metagenome (GOLD analysis project Ga0308159, IMG submission 201040) | Phyllosphere microbial communities from UC Gill Tract Community Farm, Albany, California, United States - DLSLC.R1 | ecosystem: Host-associated > Plants > Phyllosphere > Unclassified | place: USA...
TCCGCTCGGTCGGCTTCGTCGGCAAGCTGCTGGCGGAAGCGCTGGAGGAAACCAATCCCGGCCCGCGGGAAGCGCTGCGCGCCGCCGGTGCACCCTGGGGCGCCGAGTTGCTGAAGGGCGTCTGGCCCCAGGTGCAGCCGGCCTTCTGGGGCATCGCGCTGTTCCGCTGGGACATCAACGTGCGCGAAAGCGCCGTGCTGGGCCTGGTCGGCGCCGGTGGCATCGGCCTGGTGCTGGATGATGCCATCAACTTCTTCCAGTGGGAGCGCGTGGCGACGGTGCTGCTCGCCATCCTGGTCGTGGTGCTACTGGCCGAGATCGTCGTCACCCGCATCCGTGCGAGGCTGATCTAATGCGTGAGATGGTTGACCTGCTGGTGATCGGCGGCGGCGTCAACGGCGCCGGCATCGCGCGGGACGCGGCGGGTCGTGGCCTCTCCGTCACCCTGGTGGAGCGGGGCGACCTGGGCGGCGCCACCTCCTCCAACTCCTCCAAGCTGGTGCATGGCGGGTTGCGCTACCTGGAGCATCGCGAGTTCCGGCTGGTGCGGGAAGCGCTGGCGGAGCGCGAGGTGCTGTTGCGGCTGGCCCCGCACATCGTCTGGCCCATGCGCTTCGTGCTCCCGCATGTGCCTGAGATGCGCGCGCGCTGGATGCTGCGCGCCGGACTGTTCCTCTACGACCACCTGGCCAAGCGGGTGACGCTGCCGGGCAGCGAGGCGCTGGATCTGCGCCGCCACCCCTGGGGGGCGCCGCTGAACGGCCAGGCCACGCACGGCTTCGCCTATTCCGACGCCTGGGTGGAGGATTCCCGCCTCGTCGTGCTGAACGCGCGGGATGCGGCCGCACGCGGTGCCGAGATCCGCGTCCGCACCACCTTCACCGGCGCCAGGCGTGATGCCGAGGGCTGGACGGTGACGGTGGAGGCCGAGGATGGCCGTACCGAGACGCTGCGCGCCCGCGCCATCGCCAATGCCGCCGGCCCCTGGGTGATGCAGGCGCTGGATGGCACCGGCGTGCAGGCGCCGGACCGTATCCGCCTGGTGCGCGGCAGCCACATCGTGGTGCCGGCGCTATATGCGGGGAACCAGGCCTACATCCTGCAGAATGACGACCGCCGCGTCGTGTTCGTCATTCCCTATGAGGGCCGCTTCACGTTGATCGGCACCACGGATGTGCCGCATGACCCGGCCAGCGGGCCACCGCGCTGCACGCCGGAAGAAGCCGCCTATCTCTGCGCCGCCGTCTCCCGCCAGTTCCGCAAGCCGGTGACGCCGGAGGACATCGTCTGGACCTATTCCGGCGTCCGCCCGCTGCATGACGACGGGGCGGAGAACCCCTCCGCCGTGACGCGCGACTACGTACTGAAGCTGGACCGTTCCGCTGCCCCGCTCCTCTCCATCTTCGGCGGCAAGATCACCACCTTCCGCCGGCTGGCGGAGGATGCGACGAGCCAACTCTGCGATGCGCTGGGCCGGCCGGGCGGTGCCTGGACCGCCAGCGCAGCCCTGCCGGGCGGCGACCTTGGCGGCCGGACGGCCGAGGCCTTCCTGGCGGAAGCAGCGCGCCGCTACCCGTTCCTGCAGGAGGCCACGCTACATCGGTTGTTCCACTGCTATGGTGGGGAGCTGGACCGGGTCCTGGGCGAGCCGCGCGACGCCGCCGAGCTGGGCCACGACCTGGGCGGCGGCATCACCGAACGCGAACTGTCCTGGATGGTGCAACAGGAATGGGTACGCCGGCCGGAGGATGCGCTGTGGCGCCGTACCAAGCGCGGCCTGCACATGAGCGAGGACGAACGGCAAGCCTTCGCCGACGCTTTCAGCGGCGTGTTCCAGGCGGCGTAGTCACTGCTCCAACGCGAGACTTGGCGTCAGCATAAAAGGCATGGCCTCCGCTTCCCAGCGGCGGCCATGCCTTCGGCGTTTCAGGCAGATTTTTAGCCTGGAGGCGCGCCCGCCTGAGCGGCGCGGCCGGCGGTGGCGGCCTGCCACTGGCGCTGCACGTCCGCATTGACGGAGTCGGCCGATTGGCCGGGCTGCACCACCGTGGTGGCGCCATTCAGGCTGAAACGGTAGGGGCGTTGGTTCCGGCCGGCCTTTTCAACGCAGCGGGCGATGACATGCGGAAGATAGTCGTCGAGCCGGGTGGGGTAGTCCTCGATATCACTGCCCATCTTGGTTCCTCCTTATCGTTGGTTCCAGACTAGGCGCGGCCGCGCCGGGCTGCGATCACAACGTCTCGATCCCACCGGCCCGCGCGGCGCTATCTGCCGCCGGCAGCGTCACCCGAAACTTCGCGCCACGCCCGGCAGGGATCAGGGCAATGCTACCGCCGGCACCGTCCGCCAACGATCGTGCGATGGCGAGGCCCAGTCCGGTGCCGCCCTGCTCCCGCGCCGTGGTGAAGAAGGGGTCGAAGGCGCGGGCAGCATTGGCGCTGGAGAGACCCGGGCCGTCATCCGCCACTTCCATCACCGCGGCCGCGCCGGCCTGTGCCAGCGAGATGGCGACCTGGCAGCCGGGCCCGGCATGGGCCAGGGCATTGCCCAGCAGGCTATCCAGCACCGTCGCCGCCGCTTCCGGCCGGAAGGCGGCCCGGGCATCGCCGGTCACCGTTACGCGCAGCGCGGGGAAGCGCGTGGCGGCGGCTTCCGCCAGGGGGCGTAGCGCGGATTGGCCGCCGCCGGCCGCCATGTCCGCCCGCGCCAGCTCCAGCAGGCCACTCACCAGCCGGTCCAGCCGCGCCACGCCGTCCTCGATGCGGGCGGCGAAGCGGGCGCGTTCCTCGGGCGTCATCGCCTCGCCGTGCTCGGCCAGCAGCTCGGCCGCGCCGCGCATCGCCGCCAGCGGCGTCTTGAACTCGTGGCTGACATGGGCCGCCAGGCTGCGGACGTAGGTGGCCCGGCCCTCCAGCGTCGCCGTCATGCGCGCGATGGCGTCGGCCAGTTCCACCGCTTCCCGCACCGCCGTGGCCGGCAGGGTCGGCAGCGGCCCCTGCCCCCCGGCCGCGACCTGCCGCGCCGCGCGCACGACGGCGGCCAGCGGCTGCGTGATCAGGCGGGAGGCCAGCGCCGCCAGCGCGGCCACCAGCAACAACAGCAGCAGCCCGACCGCCGCGATCTGCGGCGCCTTGCCCACCACCGTCTGCCGCACCGTCGCGGGCGTGCGGGAGAGCAGCACGACCGCTTCCACCTGCGGACCGTTCAGCACCGGCATGGCGAGGTGCACCCGCAGGCCGGCGGTGCGACTGATGCCTTCCGGCACGTCGGTCGCGATCTTCTCCCGCTGGCGCAGCACGGCGCGGGGCTGGCCGGCCCGCGCGGCCTCCACCTCCTCCAGCCCTGCCAGGGACATGCCGGTGTCATTGCCGGTGGAGGCGACGACGGTGCCGGCGGCATCCAGCAGCCGCAGCGCCGCCAGCGTCACCGCCTGGGTATCCCGCAACACGGGCAGCAGCCGGGCGCCGGCCTCGGCCGCCAGCGGGACCGGTGGCGGGCCAGGGCGCGGGTCGGGGGCGAACGGCAGCACCGGGTCGTCGGCGAGATCGAGCCCACGCCGCCGCGCCGTCTCCAGCGCCCGGGTGGTCAGCCCATCGGCCAGGCTCTCCGCCTGAATGCCGCGCGTGGCCCGCCAGGCCCCGGCCAGCACCGCCGCCTGCGCCCGCAATTCCGACTCCGTCTGCCGGACCAGCGCACTTTCATACAGCCGCAGCGCCCAGAGCGCGGAAAGCGGCAACGCCAGCACGACGACATTGCTGAGCAGCAGCAGCGTCCGCAGCCGGGGCAGCCGGAAGCGACGAAGGCCTATTCGCATGGGCCGAGGCGATAGCCGAAGCCTGGCAGCGTCTCCACCGGCGTGGCGCCGAGCACGGCGAACTTCGCCCGCAGCCGCCGGATATGGCTGTCGATCGTGCGGTCGGAGACCACGCGCTCCACCACATAGGCGCCGTCCATCAGCGCGTCCCGGGTGAAGACGCGGCCGGGGCGGCGCAGCAGGGTGCGGAGCAGGCCGAACTCGGTGGCGGTCAGCACCACGTCCCGCCCGTCCCAGGTGACGCGGGCGGTGCCGCTGTCCAGTGCCAGGCGGCCATGGCGCAGTGCCTCCCCGGCGGGCGGTGGCACCGGTACGGGTGCGGGGATGGGTAGAACTGCCGGGGCGCCACGGCGCAGCACGGCGCGGATGCGTGCCACCAATTCCCGCGGGCTGAAGGGCTTGGTCAGGTAGTCGTCGCCGCCGATTTCCAGCCCCACCACGCGGTCCACCTCGTCGTCGCGGGAGGAGAGGAACAGGATCGGTACCGAAGCCGCCGCGCCGGGTGTGGCGCGCAGTGCGCGGCAGACCTCAGTGCCCTCCATCTCCGGCAGCATCACGTCCAGCACCATCAGGTCAGGGGCCTGCGCGCGGGCCAGCGCCAGGCCGGCGGCGCCGTCGGCGGCCTCCAGCACCTCGAACCCCGCGCGGGAGAGTGCGAAGCGCACGACGTCCCGGATCGCCGCATCGTCGTCCACGATCAGGATGCGCGGCATCCGTCCTCCCGCTGCGTGGTGTCGTTTCGGGCGTGCCGCCGCCCGCAGGGTGGCGCAACGGTGGTGGTGGTCATGTTCACGGCGCTTCTGCACCGGATTTGCACCGGTTTGGCAAGGCATTTCCCGGCGAGCGTCATTCGCCCGGCACTGCGCGTGGCGAGGATAGCGCTGTGTCTAAGGAAGCCCTGCGCATGAACGAGATCCCTGCCCCGCCCCCGTTGCCCGCCGAGCCGCGCCCGCCATTCCGCCTTGGCCGTGCCGGCAAGCTCGGCCTCGTCGGTGGCCTCCTGCTGCTCTTGCTGGTGCCGCATTTGATGATCGAGGCCGTCATTGGCGAGCGTGAATCCTATAGCGAGGAGGTCCGCCGGGGCGTGGCCCAGAGTTGGGGGCAACCACAATCCTTGCTGGGCCCCGTGCTGATGGTGCCGACCCGTTCCGCACCCACCCGCCCCGGTGTCACCGCGACGATGGAGCCGCAGCGTTGGGAGACCGGCTACGTCGCCGTGCTGCCCACCCAACTGGATGCCGAGGTGCGGCTGGCACCGGAGCGCCGCCGCCGCGGGCTGTTCGAAGCCGTGGTCTATGAGGCGGAGGCCGCGCTCTCCGCCACCCTCTCCATCCCTTCCATCAAGGTGCCGGACAGTACGGAACTGCTGTGGACGCAGGCCTTCCTGGTGACCGGCGCCTCCGACCTGCGTGCCGCTGCCGGTGGGGCGCGGCTTTCCGCCGATGGGCGGGAGCTGGTGGCCGGTGATGCCGCGGATGCCAGCTGCGTCGGTGCCGAGTTGATCCGGTGGGAGCTGGGCCTTGCAGGTCCGCCGGTACCGGACCAGCGCCTGGCGTTGCAGGGCAGCCTGGCGCTGCGCGGTACCGGCAGCTTCAGCCTGCTGCCGCTGGCGCGCCGCGCCAACCTGACCGTGGCGGCACCCTGGCCGACGCCAAGCTTCCAAGGCGCCGGGCTGCCGGTGCGCGCCGACATCAATGACAGCGGCTTCAACGCCACCTGGCGGGAAGGCACCGGCCAGGCCCTGGTGCGCAACCTGAGCGCCAACTGGTGCCAGGGCCTGGTGCAGGCTGGCATGCCGGTGGGGGTCGAGTTGCTGGAGGCAGTACCGACCTACCGCATGGTCACACGCGCTTCGAAATACGCGGCGATGTTCCTGGCGCTCGCCTTCCTGACCTATGTGTTGTTCGAACTGGTGGCGGCCGTCCGCATTCACCTGGTGCAGTACGGGCTGCTTGGGCTCTCCGTGGTGTTGTTCCCGCTTCTGCTGGTGGCCTTCGGCGAGCCTCTGGGCTTCGCGGCCGCCTTCGCCATCAGCGCGGCGGCGGTGGTCATCCAGTCCTCGGCCTACACGGCGGCCGTGACCCGCAGGCCAGGGCTGACCGGGATGTTCGCCGCCATCCTCACCGGGTTGTTCGCCTTCCTCTACGTCGTGCTGAGCCTTGAAGCCTATGCGCTGCTGGCCGGCACCGTCGCCCTGTTCGCCGCGCTCTCGGCCGTCATGGTCGTGACCCGGCGGGTCGACTGGGCCGGGGATGATGCGGACGCCATTGGAACGGCCTTGAAGTAGAGCCTAAAGCCATCCATCTGCCATCCACACGGATGGTGGATGGATGGCTCATCATGGCGGACAACGTGACGGAGCTGCGCCCCAAGGGGGGCGACAGCGAAAAGATCACCATCAATCTCGGTTACGTCGATCTCGGCCATATCGATCTGCTAGTGCAGGACGGCTTCTACGCCAACCGGACGGATTTCATCCGCACCGCCATCCGCAACCAGATCGAACGCCATGCCGAGGCCGCACGGCAATCGGTCGCGCGGCGAAGCCTTGATCTGGGCATGCGGCATTTCACCCGCGCGGACCTGGAACAGGTCCAGGCAGCGGGCGAGATGCTGGATATTCGCGTCCTCGGCCTCGCCAGCATTGCCACCGATGTCCCGGTGGAACTGGCCCGCGCCACCATCCGCTCCCTCTCCGTGCTGGGCGCGCTGCAGGCCAGTGCCGCGGTGAAGGCAGCGCTCGCAGACAGACTTCGCTGAGCCACTGCGGCCAGCGACCTGACGTGCCCCGATGCGCCGTGCCTTGATCCTTTTACAGAAGGCTGGACCCATGAATTTCCCGCGCCTCCAGGGCATGACCGAAGCACTCCGCCTGACGCAGGCAGGCCAATTGAACGATGCGAGCGTGTTGCTGCAGCAGCTTTGCCAAGGGCTGCCGGCAGCCAGCGTCAGGGATGTGACACCGCAGCCCTCGTATGTGATCAACCTGGCGCGCAAGCTGCCGAAAGCCATAGCCGGCAGCGCCAGTGCAGGCGCTGCCGCGCCCCGCGCCTTCCATGCCGGTGCCTTCCATGAAGGTGCCTTCCGTGGAGCGGCCACCGCCAAGCCGGCCAACCCGCCGATGCCTGCCGGCGCCGCCTTCCATGCACTGACCTATAGCGGCCCCACCGGCAGCCGCGCTTACCGGCTGTACGTGCCAGCCAGCTATCGCGGCGAGGCGGTGCCGTTGATCGTCATGCTGCATGGCTGCACCCAGTCGCCTGAGGATTTCGCCAGGGGCACCGGCATGAATGTGCAGGCGGAGGCGGAGGGTTGCCTGGTCGCCTATCCGGCCCAGCCATCCTCGGCCAATCCACAGAAATGCTGGAACTGGTTCAACGCCAACGATCAGCAGCGGGACCAGGGGGAACCGGCGATCCTCGCCGGGCTGACCCGGCAGATCATGCGGGACTATGCTGTCGATCCGCGCCGGGTCTACGTCGCCGGGCTTTCCGCCGGTGGAGCGGCGGCGGCCATCCTCGGCGCCGTATACCCGGATCTCTACGCCGCCATCGGGGTGCATTCCGGCCTCGCCTGCGGCGCGGCGCGGGACATGCCCTCCGCCTTCTCCGCCATGCGCCAGGGTGGCACGGCGCCCAGCCGCGTCGCCGCCGGGCAGCGGACCCCGCCGGCCATCGTCTTCCATGCCGATAAGGACGGCACGGTGCATCCACGCAACGGCGACCAGGTCCTCGCGCAATTCGGCGCCGGCCCGGACCTGAAGCCGGAGCGCCAGGATGGGCAGGTGCCGGGCGGGCATCGCTATACCATTAGCCGGTACCGCAACGGCCAGGGCGAGGCTCAGCTTGAGCACTGGCTGATCCAGGGCGGTGGCCATGCATGGGCTGGGGGGCATGCGCCAGGTAGCTACACTGATCCCCGTGGTCCGGATGCATCCCGTGAAATGCTGCGGTTTTTCCTGCAGCACCGGTTGGCGTGACGCCAGGAGCAGACTGACCACTGGCGCCGGCGCTGCCACGAAGGAGCCGCCTCGAAGCGGTCAAAAGGCCGGGGAAGATATTCCCCGGCCCCCATCGTTCTTTCGTTCATCAAGCAGTCTGCTGCGGCGACGTATCTCGGGGGGCCGTGTGCTCGGGTCACGCTGCCAATGCGGCGCGGGAACCGTTCCGTAGTGGCCAGCCTAAGCCCTGGAATCGATGAGCGTCTTGATGCGGCTTGCCAGCGCATCCATCGCAAAGGGCTTGGTCAGGACATGCATGCCAGGATGCAGGCTGCCCTGGCCCAGGACCGCATTCTCAGCGTAGCCGGTGATGAACAGGATCCGCAGGTCGGGACGAAGCAATCTCGCCGCATCGGCAAGTTGCCGGCCATTCATGCCGCCCGGCAGGCCGACATCCGTTACCAGCAGGTCGATATGCACATCGGATTGCAGGATCTTCAGGCCGGCATGGCCGTCTGCCGCCTCAACCGCCGCATAGCCGAGGTCTTCAAGCACCTCGGTGACGATCATGCGCACGGTGGCCTCGTCATCCACCACCAGCACCGTCTCGCCCTTTTCCGCCCGCGGTGCATCGGCCAGGCCGGACTGGGCATCCATGCGGACGAGGTAGCCGTCATGACGCGGAAGGTAGAGGCGTATCGTGGTACCGCGCCCGACTTCGGACTGAATCCTGATATGCCCTTCCGACTGCCGGACGAAGCCATAGATCATGGACAGGCCCAGGCCGGTGCCCTGGCCGAGCGGCTTAGTGGTGAAGAACGGGTCAAAGGCACGGGCCATGACGTCCGGAGTCATGCCCACGCCGTTATCCGTGACCGTGAGGACGACGTACTGCCCCGTCGGCAGATCCTGATCCTGCCCCCCCTGATGATCCACCTTCGCGTTCGAAGCGCGGATGATCAGCCGCCCGCCATCGGGCATCGCATCGCGCGCATTGATGCAAAGGTTGAGCAGGGCATTCTCGAGCTGCGGCGGGTCCACCAGGGTGAGCCACAGATTATCCGCCCGCGCCACCTCCAGCGAGATCTCCGGCCCCACGGTCCGGCGGACCAGATCCTCCATGCCGGCCACCAACTGGCTGACATCGGTGGTCTTGGGGTCCAGCGTCTGCCGGCGGGAAAACGCCAGCAGGCGGTGCGTCAGCGCCGCCGCGCGCGCCGCCGCCTCCTGCGCCGAGTTGACGAAGCGGGCGATCTCATGGACCCGCCCCTGCGCGATGCGAAGCTGAAGGAGCTCCAGGCTTCCCGTGATGCCGGCCAGAAGATTGTTGAAGTCGTGTGCGAGGCCACCAGTCAACTGGCCAACCGCCTCCATCTTCTGGGACTGGCGCAACTGCTCCTCGGTCCGCTCGCGCTGCGCGATCTCCGTCAGCACGACGTCGTGCGCCAGGCTGAGCTCCGCCGTGCGGGAGGCGACGCGATCCTCCAGGCTCTCGTTCAGGCGGCGAAGTTGGTCCTCGGCGGTCTTGCGATTGGTCACATCCGAGGAGACGCCGACCAGCCTGACCTTGCCGACCTGCCGATCCCGCACCAGGCGCGCGCGCAGTTCCGCCCAATGCACGGCACCATCCGGCCAAATGGTGCGGAACTCGGTGGCAAAGTCGCTGCCGCTGTCGATGCTGGTCTGGATACGTGCCAGCACCTCCGCCCGGTCCTCCGGATGGATGCCGCCGACCAGATCGTCGTAGCTAAAATCCGCGTCTTGCCTGCGGCCGAACACGATCTTGCAGGTCGACGACGCGGTCAGGAGCCTGGCCTCCACATCCAGTTCCCACGAGCCAAGCCGGCCGGCCTGCAACGCCGTCGCCAGCCTGCTTTCGCCCTCGTGCAGCGCCTCGATCTGCGCCCGTGCCTCATACTGGCGCTGCCGTCCCCGCAAGGCGGAGCGGGCCAGGCTGATGAAGGTTGTCGGGTGGAACGGCCGTTCCAGGAACGCGACATTGCCGAGGATGTCGAGCAACCGCACCGCTGCCGGGTTTCTTTCCAGCCCACCGCCACTGCGAGTCAGCACGATGAACGAGATATCGGACCAGGCCGGCTGGCGGGACAACCGCGCCGAAAGGCCGCGGAGATCGGCGCCCTGGAGCGCTTCCTCCGTCACCACAGCGAAGCCTGACTCGTCGTTCAGCGCAGCTTCGAACATACCAAGGTCGTGACAGACGAGGCTGGAAGCCTGGGCTTCCGCCAGCAGCGCCTGCGCAATCGTGGCATCGCGCCCATGCGGCATGTAGATCAACGCCTGCGGTGACGAAGCGGCTGGAATAGCCATTACTCGGCGATCGGGCCGTTCATCAACGGCGCCGCGGCGCCGACGAAGGTCGGCACCCCACGCAGCACGCCCTGGAATTCGTCCAACGGCAGGCCGAGCTTGAGGCCCTTCCCGCCGATACGGTACTCGCGAATGGTGTCCTCATGGGCACCGGTGCGCTTCTTGATAACCGAGACTGCGCGGCGGACCCTGCCCATCGCCTCGAAATACCGCAGCAGGATAACCGTATCCGCCAGATAGGTGATGTCGACAGGCGACTTCATGTCGCCGACCAGACCATGCTGTGCCACGGTCAGGAAGGTCGTTGCACCCTGGCGGTTCAGGTACTGCAGCAATTCGTGGATATGCAGGATGAGCGAGTTCTCATCCGGCATGGCAGCCTGGTAGCCGTTCAGGCTATCGATCACCACCGTCTTGACCTGAGCGAAATCCACGCGTTCCCGCACCCGGTGCGCGAACTCTCCCGGCGACAGCTCGGCGGCATCGACCTGCTCGATATGCAACATGCCGCTGTCGCGCAGCCCCTCCAGGTCGAAGCCCATCGCGCGCGTCCGCTCGTACAACAGGCCGAGTTCCTCGTCGAAGACGAACATGGCCACCTTCTCGCCGCGCCTGGCCGAAGCGATCAGGAACTGCAGAGCGAAGGTGCTCTTGCCGGTACCGGCCGGCCCGAGCACGAGGGCGCTGGAGCCCTGCTCGACGCCGCCGCCGAGCAGTTCATCCAGTTCCTGGATATCGCTGGTCAGGCGCCCACGGGTGAAACCGCTGCGATGCTCTGCTGCCACGAGCCGGGGAAAGACATGGACGCCGCCGGTCTTGACAGTGAAGTCGTGGAACCCGCCGCGGAAGGACTGGCCACGATACTTGGATACCCGAAGACGCCGCCGCTCTGCTCCATAATCGGGCGCGAGTTCTTCCAGCCGGATCACGCCGTGCACCACGCTGTGCACCGTCTTGTCGAGCGATTCGGACGTCAGATCGTCCAGCAACAGCACCGTGGCACCCGAGCGGGCGAAGTAGTGCTTCATCGCCAGGATCTGGCGCCGATAGCGCAAAGAGCTCTGCGCCAGCAGCCGGATCTCGGACAGCGAATCCAGGACGACGCGGGATGGCCGCACGCGCTCGAACGTCTCGAAAATCTGGCGGGTGGCCTCGCCCAGTTCGAGGTCGGACGAATAGAGCAGGCTCTGCTGCTGGGACGCGTCCAGCAGGCTCTCCGGCGGCACCAGCTCGAAGACCTCGATATTGTCGTCGATGGTCCAGCCATGGGAAGCCGCGCCACTGCGCAGCTCACGGTCGGTCTCCGACAAGGTGATGTAGAGGCCCTTCTCCCCTTCCGCGGAGCCTTCCAGCAGGAAACGCAGGGCGATGGTGGTCTTCCCGGTCCCGGGCGTACCTTCCAGCAGGAACAAATGGCCCTCGGCCAGCCCGCCGACCAGGATGTCATCCAGGCCGGGGACTCCGGTGCGGGCCTTGCTGGGGCGACCAACTTCACTCTGCATCGGAGGTCCCGATTTGATCCAACACGGTCTTGGGGAGGGCGTAGGCAGGAATCGTTGCGAGCACGTCGATCATGCGGCCTCTCGCACGTTCTGATTCATGGGCGGACTGGCGGCGGAGCCAGAACTGCGACGGCACACCGCAGAACCGCTCCAGCCGGAGAGAAGTTTCAGCCGTAATGGCCGCCCGCCCCGCCATGATGCGGTGCAGGCTTTGCCGGGTAATCCTGAGTTCGACGGAGGCCTGGCTCACGCTCAGGTTGAGCGCCGGCAGCACATACTCGCGCAGCAGCGCGCCGGGATGCGGCCAGATCTCGGGATGGGGTGCCGGGATCGGCCTGTTCTTCATGCCAGCGGTGTAACGCGCAGAGTGACAGGCCGCAATATCTTCGGGCCCGCCGACCTGACCAGGACGGCCGGCGCCGACGGCACGGACCGTGGCATCCAATCCCTACGCTACTGCATCGGCCTGCCGGGCCGGCGTCGGGCCTATGCCAGCCGGTGGCCTGGACTAACTCCGGGCGGCTTGGAAGCCGAGATGCACGGCGACATGGCGGGCCAGATCCTTTGCATAAGACCCGACCACCAACTCATGATGGGACCCGGCGACCCCGACGACTTGAAGTTGAGTTGCCAGATTCCGCCATAGAGGCAGGGAATCGCAGGTGCGCGGATCACGCCGATCCGCATGGAACAGGATCACGGGGCCGGAAAAGGGCTGCGGGCGGTAAGACGAATAAGCCAGTTCGCACCCGGCACGAACGCGATCCAGCGGCGGCGGTAGCGGCCGTTCCCTCTCGGCTGTCGCCACAGTGCTGCGGCTGGGCGCAAGCCCGGCGGCCAGGCGTATGCTGTTGCTGATGTTCGCCAGCTCCTGGCGGAGATAGGCCCACCGCTCCCGCCGGCTCATGTCCACCATCGCATCGCGATAGACAGTGAAGCGGCCAAGGCGGAACCGCAGCCAGTCGCGGAGCGGCAGGTTGCGCGGATGGAAGCCGGAGTCGAGCAATGCCAGCATATCCATGTGCTCACCGGCTTCAGCCAGTTGCCGCGCCATCTCGTAGACTACGAGGCCCCCGAAGGAGTAGCCGCAGAGAGCGTAGGGACCTTGCGGCTGGACATCCCGCAACGCCGCGATGTAGTGCGCGGCCATCGTGGAGATGTCCCGGTGCGGCAGCTTTTCCTGGTCCAGGCCATAGGCCTGGAGGGCATAGACGGGACGGCCGGACAGCGCGCCGAGATGCTCCAGGAATTCGCGCTGTTCGACGACGGTGCCGGACATTCCATGCACGGCAAACACCGGCCGGCCCGCGCCATCACTGACGCGCACAAGCGAGATGTTCCGCGCCGCACCGCCAGCTTCGATCATGTGCGCGAGCGCTGCCACCGTGCGTGCCTGGAACAACACCGACATAGGAAGGCCCTGGCCAAACTCAGCCTCGATGGCGGCGAAGAGCGAAATCGCCATGACAGAGTCGCCGCCGAGAAGGAAGAAATCGTCCTCCGCATCGATGGCATCGAAGCCGAACAGGCGCTTCCAGATGCTGCAAAGTCGCTCCGTCACCGAAGCGTCCCGACCTGCCGCCTGACCGGTGACGGCACCGAGAGGCGCCTGCAGGGCCGGATGGTTCGCCAGTTCCTCCAGCACCTCGGGGTTGCGCAAAGCCGCGCGATTGGCAATGGCACGGCCATTGACCGCATCCGACGCAGCGCGTTCTGAACGCTTGCCGCTGTGGGTCGTAGGGAGGTCGCTGACCTGCGCCAGGACGGCCGGAACGTGGGCCGGCGACGTACGCTCGCCAATCTTCCTGCGCATGGCTCGGCTGAGTGCATCGTCGAGCTGGATCCCGTCCTGCAGGATGACCAGGAGAACGATGCGCGACACACCGCCTGGCAACACCTGCTCAACGGCCAGGGTATCCCCGATGCCGTCGATACCCGACAGGGCCGCATAGATCTCGGCGGGCCCGATGCGAATGCCGCGCACGTTGAGAATGCCGTCCGAACGGCCGCGCATGCGGAAGCCACCTTGTGGGGAAACCGAGATCAGATCGCCATGTGTCCAGACGCCCGGGTTCTCGGCAAAGTACGCGGCGCGGAATGCCTCGCCATCCGGATCGTTCAGGAAGCCGACGGGGCGAGACGGAAACGGATTGGAGCAGATCAGCTCTCGTTCCCCCGCACTGCCGGGCCCATCCTGCGGCAATGCCCGGACGTCGAGGCCGAGGCTGCGGCACTGTGCCTCGCCGCGGTGCACCGGCAGGCCTGGATGCCCCAGCACGAAGCAGCCGATGATATCGGTGCCGCCCGAAATCGACTGCAACGGGATGGGCTTCACGGAGCTTGCGACCCAGTCGAACTGCTCGTCTCGCAGGATCGATCCGGTGGACAGGATCGCCCGCAGGGACGCGAGATCGGCATGGTCCGCCGGTGCATAGCCATGATCGGCGCATAGCTTGAGGTAGGGGGGGCTGGTGCCGAAGACCGTGACGCGGTGCTCTTCAACGATACGCCACAAGGTTTCGGGCCCGCTGACAGCGCCATCATACAGCACGAGCGTCGTCCCGGCCGCCAAAGCCGATAGCTGCCAGTTCCACATCGTCCAGGCGGACGAGGTGAAGAAGAACAGCCTGTCGCGACCGTTCAGGTCGCAATGCAGGCGATGTTCCTTCAAATGCTCGATCAGGGTCCCGCCGGCACCATGGACGATGCATTTCGGGGCGCCCGTCGTGCCCGATGAAAACAGGACGAATAGCGGCTGATTGAAATCGAAGCGCTCCCACGGCGTGGCTTTGGCCGATGCCACTGGGATGTCGCGCAGCAGAAGCACGGCCGGCGAACCGGCCGGCATCGGAACCGACGCGATGCCGAGCAGGATCATGCCCAACCGGGGAGCGACCTCCGCCGCGACGCGATGCACGCGGAGCGGCAGGTCTGGATCATTCAGGCTGCTGCCGTGCGAGATGATGAGATCCGGCTTGAGGCGCGCGAAGCGGGACACGATCGCCTCCACCCCCATCTCCGGCGCGGAGGTCGAAAGGCTGGCACCCAGCGCGGCGACCGCCAGGCAGGTGACGATCGCCATATCATCGTTGCGGAACACCGCACCAACGCGATCACCAGCCCGCAGGCCGCGTACATGGAGCGCCAGCGCGACCTCCACGACCCTGCCGCGCAGTTCCGCCCAGGTGATGCTGGCCGAAGATCCATCGGCCTTGCAGCTAATCAGGGCAACGTCGTTCTCATCCCTGTGCCGGGCACCTGCAAGTACGCATTCGGCGTAGTTCAGGCGCAATCCTGGAAAGAACTGGGCATCGGCGATGCCCTCGCCCTTCCAGACAGGCTCCGCATTGCCGTCCCGAGGCAGATCGCACCACTCAAGAAACAATGTCCAGAAGAGTTGCGATTGCTGGACCGAGAAGCTGTCGAACGCGGCATGGGTGTCGAAGGACAGACCTGTCCGCACCGCGCAAGAGCGTTGAAACGAAGCCAGCTGCGAAGCTGCGAAGCGCGTGGCATCGGGGATAAAGACGGGTGCGGTTTGCACGACCTGCTCTTCCGGCAGCGGCAGTGCTGTTGTGTTCAGACCATCAGGCATGCTCCGCGCTCCTCATCTTTAGGGCACCTAAAGCCTATGCGTGCTTGGACGGCGCGGAATTCTGCGTTGCAGCATATCGTTGCATCCAATCAACAAAATTTGATCGCGCTGCACTGCGGCATTTTTGATGTCGGATTACCGCCCAGAAATGAATTGATGTTTCCTCAGGGATAATTTTCATCGCAAAAATTCAAACTTAGAGAAATATAAAGGGCGGGATGAAAATCTCAGGGCCTTTTGTTGCTCTGTCAAAACATCTTGCACTGCAACCAAAGCCACGCCTTACCTTCACCCCGAAGCTTTCCATTCGGTCATTTTCCAGCGAGCAGGCCCAAGCTCTGTCTGGATGGACCTGATCCACGAGGGGCCGATGAAGGTAGCCATCATCCACTACTGGCTGGTCGGCATGCGAGGCGGCGAGAAGGTCCTTGAGTCGCTATGCGAACTCTTCCCCGAGGCGGATATCTTCACCCACGTCTACCGGCCGGAGGCGATGTCCGACACCATCCGGGCACACCGGGTCACAACGACATTCATCGCGAAGTTGCCCTTCGCCGCGCGGCTGTACCAGGCCTACCTGCCCTTGATGCCGCTCGCACTCGAGCAGTTGGATCTGCGACAGTATGACCTCGTCATCAGCAGCGAATCGGGCCCGGCAAAGGGTGTGCTGACGCGCCCGGATGCCTTGCATATCTGCTACTGCCATACGCCGATGCGATACATCTGGAACATGTACCAGGAGTATCAGCGGCAGGCGCCCTGGCTGCTCCGGCCGCTTGTGTCCCTCCTGGCGCATCGGTTACGGCAGTGGGATCAAACCGCGTCCGCACGCGTGGACTTCTTCGTAGCCAACTCGCGGAACATTTCCGATCAGATCCGGAAGTTCTACCGGCGCCCATCGGAGGTCGTGTATCCGCCGGTGGACCTCGATCTCTTCGGAGCTGTCACGCAGGCAGAGGTCGCGCACGAAGACTTCTATCTCTATGCCGGCCAGCTGATTCCCTATAAGCGCGTCGACCTCGCCATCGATGCCTGCAAGGCATTGGGCCGCCGGCTGGTCATTATCGGCGGCGGCAGCGAGCGGGATCGGCTTGCCCGCCATGCCGGTCCATTGGTGACGTTTCTGGGCCATGTCGATAATGCCACGCTGCGGTCGCATTATGCGCGATGCCGCGCGCTGCTGTTCACCGGCGAGGAGGATTTCGGCATTGTCCCGCTGGAAGCCATGGCCTGTGGCCGGCCCGTCATCGCCTACGGACGTGGCGGCGCGCTGGAAACCGTCACGCCCGTCTCCGGCCTGCATTTTTCCGAGCAGTCGATTCCGTCCCTGACGGATGCCATGCGGCGCTTCGAGGCCACAGAGCAGAGCTTCGACCCTCGTGCGATCGAGCAACATGCAGGGAACTTCTCCAAAGCGCGCTTCCGCGAGCGCTTCCTCGCCGCGCTCGACATGGCATTGGCCGAACAGGGACCGGCTCGGCGTTGGCGAAGCGTTGCGGACCTTCCCCTACCGTTTGAGACATCTGCCGGCGTATCCGCGGCTGCGAACGGGGCGGCGTGATGGCCATCTCCGTCCTCCAGGTGATCGGCGATGGCAGGATGGGTGGCGGCACCACCGCTGTTCTTCAACTGGCGTCCGGGCTACGCCGCCACGGCATCTCCGTGAATATAGCGACCCAGCAAGGAACCGAGCTGGTCGGCACCGCACGGTCCCTGGGCATCGCGGTGCATGAGCTGGATTTCTCCCGGCGCGCGGCCTCGCTGTTCACCTCGCGCAGGTTGCAGACCGTCATCCGGGAAGCGAGGCCCAGCATCGTCCATGCTCACGGCGCGCGCGCGGGGTTGCCCTGTGCCTTGCTGCCTCGCGCGCTCGGCCCTGCCATCGCCTACACCGTCCATGGCTTCCATTACGGCAACAAGGCACCCGGAATCCGCACCTTTGCGCGTTGGAGTGAATGGCTCTGCATCGCCGCCGCGCAGGCCGTGGTCTTCGTGTCCCAGAGCGACGCCGCCCTGGCCTCGAAAGATGGGCTACTAGGCGGCACGACGGCGGGCCACGTCATCTATAACGGCGCGGCGCCGCCCCATACCGACGGGAAGCCGAGCCTCCCGGATCATGATGTCGCCTTCATCGGCAGGCTGCATCATCAGAAGAACCCACTTCTCCTGGCCGAGATCGCCCGGCTTGCTCCCACTCTGCGGTTTCTGATCATCGGCGATGGCGAGCTGGGCGGGGCGCTTCGCCAGCGGGTCCGTGACCTGTCCTTGCAGGACCGCTTCACCTTCCTCGGCAGCCTTTCGCATGCGGAGGCCCTGCGGGCGTTGCCCCGGGCTCGCTGCATGGTGTTGCCGTCGCTCTGGGAAGGTTTGCCGATGGCGGTGATCGAGGCGATGCATCTCGGCCTGCCCGTGGTCGCGACGGACATGCCGGGCCTGCGGGAGATGGTGGTGGAGAATGTCACCGGACACCTGGTGCCTTCCGGCGACGCCGCCCTCTTCGCGGAAAAGCTGAGCGGGCTGGCGGCTGACCGGGCCAGAAGCAACGCCATGCACGGCGCCGCCAAGAGCCGTGCCGCTCACCTGTTCTCTCTGGACCAGCAGATCGATCAGCATGTCGCCCTGTATCGCGGCATGGTGGCGACAGCGACATCCCGGATTGCGGAGTTTGCGGCATGAGTGGCCGGCAGGGGCGCCACCCTGGCCTGCATCTGGTCCTGCGCGGCCTCGGCGCCCTGCTGGGCGGTACCCTGATGGCGTCGCTGCTGTCGCTGCTGACCCAGACGTTCCTGGCACGCACACTCACCGCGATAGAGTACGGCCAGTTGGCCGCGATCCTGACGGTCGCCAATCTGCTCTCCTCCATCGCCTGCGCCGGGGTCAACTGGCTGTTGCTCCAGATCTTCGGCGATGAAGGCCGGCTGGCTTATCGCTGGACGCCGGCCCTCGGCCGATTGCTGGCACTGAGCGGCATCTTCGCAACGGCCTTGCTGGGCGCCTACACCCTGGTGGGCAGCAGTGTCTCCGGGCAGGCGCAGGGGCTGGCGTTCCTGGCTGGGCTGGCGGTCATTGCCGGCCAGGCCGCGGTCGATCTTGGTTCCGCGCGGCTGCAACTGGAACGGCGCTATGGCGCGCTGTCACTCTGGCAAGCGGCGACGCAGGCGCTTCGGCTCGTTCTGCTCTGCCTGCTGGTGCTTCCGCGCGACGCCGATCCGTCGCTGGAGGAAGTGCTTCTGTTGTACGGGCTGACGGGCCTTGCGGTCGCTGCCGCCGGTGCGTGGTTGCTGCGTCCGCTGTGGTCCGCCAGCCTGGCCTTGCCGCCGGACGGCCCCACGATCCAGGCGAACCGCCCGGCGCCCTCACTGGCGGCCGTGGCCCGGTTGGCAACGCCCTTTGCGTTGATGACCATCTTCTACGTGCTGTACTTCCAGTGGGCGGTCGTGTTGCTGGATTGGCAGGTCGGGGGCGCCGCGGCGGCCTCCTACAATGCGGCGCTGCTGCTGATCGCCGCGGCTTCGATGCTGCCACAGGTGGTCTACATGAAGTTCCTGACGCCGATCATCTGCCGCTGGGCGGTGCATGATCGTGCGCGGTTCGGCGCGGTGTTCCATCTGGGCGTCATCGCCATGCTGGCAGCAGGCGTGGCTGGCATGCTGGTGCTCGGGCTCGGCAGCCCGATCCTGATCCCGCTGCTATTCGGCGATGGATTGCCGGATGCGGTGATGGTGCTGTCCATCCTCTCCCTTGCCCTGCCACTCCGCTTTGTGCACGCATCGTTCAGCGCCACCTTCGTCAGCCCTGCCGAGGTCGCGCAGAAAGTCCGCTACCTGGGGTGGGCGGCGCTATGCGGCATCCTGGCGAATCTCGCCCTGGTGCCGGTGCTGGGTCTGGCCGGCGCCCCTATCGCCGCCGTGCTGAGCGAGGCCGTTCTGCTCGCCCTGCATGTGCGTGGGATGCACAGGCTGATCCACGGTGTCTCCATCCGTGCGACGTTCCGGCCAGCTACCTCCGTGTCATCGCTGCGCCTTCTCATGGAGCACGGCCGCCATGCGGATTGACCGGCTGGCCATGGCCTTGCTGCTGGCAAGCACGGCGGGCACGCACGCCCAGCCTGCCAGCCGCGTCCAGGCCTGGCTGGGCGAGGGTGGCGTCACGGCGGGCCTCGGCGTGAACGTCCATTTTCCACCAGGGCGCCCGCGGGATCTGCAACGCATCCGGCAGCTTGGCTTCCAGGTGGTGCGGACGGATCTGCTCTGGGCACAGGTCGAGACCACGCGCGGGCACTACGACTGGGCGGCGGCCGATGCTCTACTGCTCGACCTGGAAGCCAACGGCCTGCAAGCGCTGTTCATCCTTGCCTATTCCAACCCGCTCTATGCGGAGCGGGTCGCGAACCGGCCGGATTCTCCTTCGCTCGGCTATGCGGCGCCGCTGCGTGGCGAAGCGCGCGCCGCGTTCATGGCCTTCGTCCGCCTGGCATCCGCGCGGTACCAGGGCCGCGTGGCCTGGGAAGTGTGGAACGAGCCAGACCATAATTTCGGAATGCCGGTCGACCTGCGCGCCTATATCGGCTTCGCCGCCGAGGCCTGCGAAGTCCTCCGCGTACAGGATGCCGGCGCCGTCGTGCTGGGGCCGGCGGCTTCCGGTTTCCTGCGCTGGTTCCTGGAGGATTTCGTCGAGGCCGACCGTACGGAATGCTTTGATGCCGTCAGCGTCCACCCCTACCGTGACCGCGCGCCGGAGGATGTGCTGGAGGATTGGGCGCGGCTCCGTGGCGCCGTCCAGCGGATCGCGCAGGCACAGGGCCGCACCCCGCCGGACATCGTCAACAGCGAGTGGGGCTATTCCTCCACCGGCGGCGCCTGGACCCGGCAGCGGCAGGCCGACTATGTCGGCAGGCTCTGGCTGCTGGACCGGATGGCCGGCATTCCCCTGACCATCATCTACGACTGGTGGGATGACGGACCCGACGCCAGCCAGAAGGAAGCGAGCTTCGGCATCGTCGATCACTGGGGCCAGCCGAAGCCCGTGCATGCCACGCTCACCCGCGTCGCCGGGGCGTTGCGTGGCCTGGAGTATCAGGGCCGGGTGGAGACGTTCCGGGCCAGCGAGTTCCTGCTGGCCTTCGGTGTGGCGGAAGGCCCCGCCAGCATCCTGGTCGGCTGGAACACCGAAGCCCAGGGCAGCATGATCGTCGCGCCCAGGCGCCTGTGCCTGGCGGGCCAGTCCGCACCCTCGGCCCCCGCCTGCGCGCCGGATGGCACGCAGTTCGTCGTGGCCGAGAGCCTGAGGCTGGACGCGGCACCGCGTATCTTCTCAGTGGGCGGGGATGGCTCGCTACGTCCGGCGGGGCCGGCGCGATGAGAGCCATCCCCGCCCCCAGCTCAGGCGAAGATGAAGTCGCTCTGGCTCAATGCCTGCAGATGATCCAGCGCCAGGGTATTGCCGCCGGCGAAGGTCACCAGCATGGCATCGGCACCCTCTCGCGTGGTCGCCTGCCAGCTCACGTCGCTGGCGGAGACGCCAACCAGTTCGATCTTGTCGGTACCACGGGTGAAGTCGGTGATAACGTCATCGCCTTCGTTGCCGTGGGTGGAGAAGATGTCGGCGCCCTCATCCCCGGCCATCCGGTCGTTGCCGGCGCCGCCAAAGATGCTGTCGTCGCCCCGTCCGCCGAGGATGACATCGTCGCCGGCGTCGCCGTAGATCGTGTCGTTGCCGTCCTGGCCCCAGAGATGGTCGTTGCCGGCACCGCCGGAGAGGCCGTCATCGCCGTCATGGCCGGTCAGGGTGTCGTTGCCCCCGCCGCCTTGCAGCCAGTCATTGCCGGCGTGGCCCACCAGCTTGTCGTCCCCGTCGGCGCCGTTCAGGTAGACCGGCGTCGTGCTGAGCAGGATCGGGTCCACGCCAGGCCTTGCAGGCGTGGAAGGCGTGGCCGGCGTCTCCGCCTCGATCGGCGCACCGGCGGCGTCTTCCTCGTAGACGCGGATGTAGTCCACCTTCATCTCGGCGGGGAAGGGCGTCGTGCTGTCCGGATTGCCGCCCCAGTCACCGCCGACGGCAAGGTTGACCACCAGGAAGGAGGCTCCGAAGTCGCGGAAGGCGGCCCCGTCCAGATGCGTGGTCAGCTGGCCGTCGAAGTAGAAGTCGAGCGCGTTCTCGGTCCATTCCAGCCCATAGGTGTGGAAGCCGGCCGAAACGTCCGTACCCACCGCCGCGGCGTTCGACGTGTGCTGGGCGGGGTTGTCGCGGAAGTCGTGGGTGGAGTTGTGGACGACCCAGGGGTCGTGGCCCAGCACCTCCATGATGTCGATCTCGCCCATGCCAACGAGCCAGAAAGCCGGCCACAGGCCCTGTCCCTGGGGCAGTTCGGCCCGCATCTCCCAGTAGCCGTATTGCTGCCAGAAGCCGTCCGGCTGCGTGCCTTCGGACGCCGGGCCGCCCGAGGTTTCCAGCACGCCGGACACGTAGGGTGTCGCGACGTCGTCCTTCAGGTTCTCCGGCGTCGGGATGGCGGTGATCGTCAGCACGCCGTCCGCAACGCTGAAGGGATTGTAGGCATCGGCACCGCCGAACCCGGCATCCACGTAGGTCTGCTGCTCGTGGTTATCCGCGAAGGTCCGCAGGTTCTCCCAGTGCGCCAGCGTGGGGGAAAAGGCGCCCCCCTGGTCCAGAAACAGCGGCTGCTGGGGGTCATTGAACTCGGCGTCGAAGGTCAGGCGAAAATTACCAGCTGGCATCAAGATCCCTCATGTATTGCGGCATCAGTCAGAAGCACCCATTCGGCTACGTTAAGTGAAATTTACAAGCAACCCGAACGACGTTGGAAATCATGATTCCTTACGTTTGAATCACGATCCATTCTATGACTTCATTGTAATCCAGTGAGTGCGGAAAATTGGGTCCAAATCTGAATAGTATTGAAGAATCTCCTGTTCTTTGATTCGTTTGATTTTATGGATTCTTCGATTCGATACCGATATACTTATTCCTGATCGCAGATCCTGGCCTGCCCTGCCGTGCCCCTTGAAGGAGCTTTCGTGCGATGAACCGCCTGCCCGCTGTCGATGCCTCCATGGCCCTCCTGATGGATGATGCGGTCCGGCAATCTGGCCCCGCCCAGGCCATCGACCAGCTGCTGCGCGCCGCGCGGCGCGAGTGGAAGATGCTGCTGCTGATCTCGGGCCTGACGGCCTCGGTCGCCGCTGCGTATCTACAGCTGGCGGAGCCCCGCTATACGGCGGAGGCCATCATCATGGCGGCACCCCGGCAGTCGGACATCGCCAATACCGATGCCGTCTCGCGCAACGGCGAGACCCAGTTGCCCGATGTGGAGGGCGAGCTGCAGATCATGAACTCGCCAGCCTCGCTCTCCCGCGTCGTGCAGGAGCTTGGCCTGGCACGGCGGGCGGAACGGCTGGCGGCTGCCGGGGAAGCGCCGCAGGACCAGCTGGCGGCGTTGACCGAGGCACTCTCCCGCCGGGTCAGCCCCTCGGCGCTGGACCTGGGTGCGGCGGTAGGCGCCGAAGGCGGGCGCAGCACCGAAGACCGCCTGGTGGACCAGTTGGGCAGCGCGGTGCAGGTCACGCCGATCGGCCGCTCCACCCTGGCGCGGATCCGGCTTTCCGCCGCCGACCCCGCCCTGGCGGCGGAGGCCGCCAATGCGGTGGCCGAGAACTACCTGGCCAACCGCGTACGCGGCCGGCAGGAAGCCGCCGAGCGAGCGGCCGAATGGCTGCAGCGCCGCGCCCAAGAGTTGCGGGCGCATGTGCTGGAGGCCGACCAACGCATGGCGGCGCTGCGCCTGGCCCTGCAGGTCGATGGCCGTGACCTGCCACAGATCAACGCCGAGATGACGGGGCTGGGCGAGCGCATCCTGCAGGCGCGGGTCGAGCGGGAGCGTGCCGCCAACCGGCTGGCCTCGGCCGAGGCACTGGTGCAGCGCACCGGCATCCTGTCGCTGCTGGACTGGGAGACGGCAGCGGGCGGCGACCGGCATATCGACCGACTGCGCACCACGGCGGCGGAGGCCAACCAGGAAGTCGGCCGCCTGTCCATCGAACTCGGCAGCGAGAGCCTGGCCCTGCGGCGCGCCCAGGCCCAGCGCCGCGTCACCCAGGGGCAGATGGAGGGTGAGGCGCGCGCGCGGCTGGCGGCGTTGCAGGCCGATGTCGGTGCCGCCACGACGCTGAGCGGCGCGCTGGAAAGCCGGTTGCAGGCGCTCCGCCGCCAGGCCAACGACCTGACCGTGCGGCAGACGCAGCTGGAGGCGGCGCAGCTGGAGGGCAACGCCAATCGGGCGGTGTACGAGACCTTCCTCTCCCGCCTGCGCACGACGGAGCAGGTGGGCTTCAACGATACCGATGGCTGGCTGGTCTCCCCCGCGACCGTGCCGGCGCGGCCGACCTGGCCGCAGGTACCGCTGGTGCTTGCCGCCGCTTTCATCGCTGGCCTCGGCCTGTGCATGACCGCCATCGGCTTCCGTGAGTTCCGGAAGAGCCGCACCCTGCGGAGCCAGGACGACGTGACCCGGCAGTTCGCTGCCAGCGTGCGCTATCTCGGCCACATCCCGGAACTGCGGGGGCGGCCGGACCGGGCGGTGAAGGCCATCCTCACCGGCAAGCCGCGCGACTTCGTCGAGGCCGTGCTGGGCCTGCAGGACAAGTTGGGCCCGGCCAGGGCGGAGGGCGCGGAGGCGCCGCGCCGCGGCAGCGTCATCGCCGTCATCTCCGCCCTGCCGCAGGAGGGGAAATCCACGACCCTGGCGTGCCTCGCCGCCGCAGCGGCGGCCGGGCAGCGTGTGGCCGTGGTGGATTGCGACCTCCACTCCTCCTGGCAGCAGGGCGCCTTCGACATCGGCGCCTGCCCTGGCGTGGCAGGCTATCTGGCCGGGCACGTGGATAACCCGCGCGATGCCGGGCGGCTACACGAGGCCAGCGGCGTCTTCGTCCTGCCTGCCGGGCGGTGGGAGTCCCAGTTGCATGCCTTCTCCCGCTCCCCCCGCCTGCCGGCCCTGCTGTGCCAGTTGCGCAGCGAGTTCGACCTGATCCTGATCGATACCCCACCGCTGCTGGTGGCCAGCGATGCGCGGGCGCTGTGCGGCCTGGCCGACGCCGCCGTGCTGGTGGCGCGCTGGGGCCGCACGCCGGCCGCGCTGGCCCGGCACACCCAGCAACAGATCCAGGAAACCGGCACGGCCCTGGCCGGTGTCGTGCTGACCCGCGTCGACATGGCGCGGTTCGCGACCTTCGAGTTCCCGGCCGCCGGGGCCATCCGCCGGGGCCGCCCTGCTCTGGGCACCACCGCCACGCAGCAGTTGCCGGCGCCAGCCGGTATTGGAAGCCAGCGGGTATGAGTACGGCCCGGCAAGCCCTGCCCAGCGCGCCACGCGGCGAGCCGTTCGACATCGGCCTGGGCGTGGTGAGCATCTTGCTGATCGGCAGCATTCTGCCGGCGATGATTGGCGGCCAGCCGGTAGGCCAGCCCTCGCAGAGCGATGTCGCCAGCATCCAGGAATCGGGCGACGCCGCCCGGCAGGCGGTGATGCTGGCGCTGTATGGCTCGCATCTGGCCCTGCTGGCCTGGACGGTGCGGCCGCGCGCTTTCCTGCTGATCGGCTTCCCGCTGATCGGCTTCATGGCGTGGTGCGCCCTTTCCGCCTTCTGGTCGCCACTGCCGGAACCGACGCTCCGCCGCGTCGTCGCCATGGCCGGCACGCTGGCGGCGGGGCTGTGCCTGGGGTTGCGCCTGGGGCCGAAAGGCCTGGTGGATGCGATGCGGATCTCGGCCGGCATCGCCCTGGCGGGCTCGATCCTGCACGCGGCGGTCAATCCGATGCTGGGCTTCGACCACAACGGCTACCTGCGCGGCCTGTTCTCCCACAAGAACCTGTTCGGCTCCTTCATGGCCATGGCCATCCTGGCCGTGATCCACCACATGGCCAGCGGCGATGGCGGACGCTGGAACCGGCTGGCCGACAAGGTGCTGCTGGTCGGCTGCGCCGTGGGCCTGGGGGCGGCACATTCGGCCACGCCGCTGCTGGCACTGCTGGCTGGCATCGGGCTGTTCTGCAGCGCCGCGCTGGCGGCTTCCGGCCGCGGCCTGATCAGCGTGGCCGCACCGGCCGTGCTGGGCTGCGGCGCCGCCATCATCCTGGCCTTCGGTGGCGAGATCATGCCGCTCGTCGCCGCCGCACTGGGCCGGGACCCGAGTTTCTCCGGGCGTGGCACCGTATGGGCCTTCGTGCTCGGCGCCATTGCCCAGCGCCCCTGGGCCGGCTTCGGCTACGGCATCTTCTGGCTTGGCGAGGCCGCACCCGGCGCCGTCTTCTGGTACTGGTCCCGCCAATACGAGCTGCACGCCCATAACGGCTACCTGCAGCTGTTGCTGGACGCGGGCATCGTTGGCAGCGCGCTGTTCCTGGCCAGCCTGGCGGTGCTGCTCAACCGCCTGCTGGCGCTGGTCCATGCCAAGCACGGCACGGATGGCCTGGTCGGCTGGGCCGCCATGGTGCTGGGCTTCTTCCTGGCCTGCAACCTCAGTGAGTCACGCATCCTGCAAGGCAACGACCTGCTGACCCTGCTGTTCGTCTGGAGCATCGTGCGCGTCAACCTGGAGTGCTGGCGGGTGCGTGTCGCCGGCCTGGTCGCGCGCCAGATCGCCTGGCAGAACCAGGCCGCTTCCTGGTCCAGGCCCGGCCCCTCGCTGATGCCACAGGAGCGCTGACACGATGCCCGACGCGACATCAGCCCCGGCCACGCTGTTCGTCACCGACGAGCCCTTCCTGCCGCCCGGCAACGGCTCCTCCCAGGTCTATCTCTCCGTCGCGGAGGAATACCGCCGCATGGGCAGCCGGATCTTCTGCATGTCCTTCTACAAGGACGCCGGCAAGGCGCTGTCGCCGGCTTCCGCCAAGGCCTACGCCGAGATGTCCTGCGGCCACCTGATGCTGCCGGGATGGAATAATGGCGGTAGCGCCCTGGGGCGCGCGGGCCAGGCGGTGCGGGAAGCCCATCGCTGGATCAGCGGCGACGTCTTCGTCGGCCATCCGTTCCTGCAGAGCCGCAGGCCGGCGACAGCGCGGCTGGTGGCGGACTGGATCAGGCAGCAGGGCATCACCCACATCTACTGCCACAAGATCCATGCCCTGCTGCTGATGCAACCGATCCTGGCATTGCTGCCCGGCATCCGCGTCTCACTCGACCTGCATGACGATTTCGTCCGCAAGGCGGTGGATTACGACACGGCCTATGGCGAGCTGTTCGGCGAGCTCCCCGCGCGGGAAATCCTGCGCCACCACGCTGCGGCCTGGATGCGGCACAGGTTCCGGCGGACCAACCCGGACCGTTCCCGTGCGGCGGAACTGGCGGCCTTGTCGCGATGCGACCAGATCTTCATCGCATCCAGCGAGGAGACGGCGCGCTACGCCGCCTTCCCGCAGCTGGCGGGCAAAGTCCTCCACCGCCCCTGGCGCTACACCACGCCAGAGGTGACAGAAACCCCGCCAAGCGGGGCGGAACCCTACGACATCGGCTTCATCGGCTCCGAGGATGTCATGAACCTCGATGCGGTGCGCTTTCTCCGCGACGAGATCCTGCCGTTGCTGCGCGGGCAGATGCCCGGGCTGCGCATCCTGCTGGCGGGGACATTGTCGCAGAAAGTGCATTCGCTGGTCGGGGACGTAAAGGAGATCCAGGTGAAGCCGAGGCTGGATCAGGTCGGGCATTTCTACCGCGACGTCGCGGTGCCCGTCGTGCCGCTGCGCTACGGCACCGGCGTCAGCATCAAGGTGATGGAAGCGCTGGCCTTCGGCAAACCGATGGTCAGCACCCGTATCGGAGTCCGGGGCCTGCCGCCGGATATGCGGCAGGGCATCGTCATCGCCGATACGGCGGCGGAATTCGCGGCGGCTGTCATCCAGCAACTCCGCCGCCGGAACGACAAAGCCACCGACGCCGGCCGATCGGCATCGGCGCAACCCACATCCATGGCGAGGCACTGAGATGGCGCGCTTCCTGGTCACCGGTGGCGCCGGCTATGTTGGTAGCCATATCGTCCTCGCCCTCCGGGAACGCGGCGACGAGGTCGTGGTCCTTGACGACCTGCGCCAAGGGCACCGCGAGGCCGTCGCGCCCGGAGCGGAACTGGTGGTCGCGGATGTCGGGGACCGCAGCAACCTCGCCGAGATGTTCGCCAGCTGGAAGTTCGACGGCGTGCTGCACTTCGCCGCACTGTCCCTGGTCGGTGAGAGCATGCGGGAGCCGCTGCGATACATGGCGGAGAATCTCAGCAATACGCTGTGGCTGGCGGAGGCGGCGGTCAAGGCCGGCTGCAACCGATTCGTGCTGTCCTCGACCGCCGCGCTGTTCGGGCTGCCCAGGGTGATCCCCATCGACGAAGAGGCCGGTTTCGCGCCGGTCTCCGCCTATGGCGAATCCAAGCTGATGGCGGAGCGTGGATTGGAGTGGGCCGACCAGGTCCACGGTCTGCGCTCGGCCTGCCTGCGCTACTTCAACGCCGCCGGCGCCGACCCGCTAGGCCGCCTGGGCGAGGACCACAGCCCGGAAACGCATCTGATCCCTCTGGCGATCGATGCTGCGCTCGGCATCCGCCCACCGCTGACCGTGTTCGGCACGGATTACGACACGCCCGACGGCACCGCCATCCGCGACTACGTGCATGTCACGGACCTCGCCGACGCCCACCTGCGCGCGCTGGACGTGCTGAATCAGGGCCGCAGCGTCCGCTACAATGTCGGCAATGGCGACGGCTACTCGGTGCTGGATGTCATCAGGATGGTCGGCGAAGTCAGCGGCAGGCCCGTCCCCTATACCGCAGGCCCGCGCCGCGCCGGGGACCCGGCCGTGCTCGTTGCCGCCAACGCGAAGCTGCGCCGGGAGACCGGTTGGAGCCCACGTTACGGTTCGTTGGAACAAGTGGTCCGCACCGCCTGGGCCTGGCGCCAGAAGCACCCTCGGGGCTTCGGCGCCGATGCTGTCAAAGTAGCGCCGGCACACATTGCCGAACCTGTCGCGGAAACCGTCCTGGCCTCGTCGTAGCTACGCTGTCCACCGCCGGCCGGCCGAGCGGCCGGGCTGCCGGTCACCGGGTGGATGGCAGGGAAGCCGGCGATCTCGGAGCGTTGCCGCTTCTTGTCCAGGCATCCGCCATCATGGCAAGGGGATCAGACGCGGTGCGGATCCTGCCCGCCGGGGCGGCGGTACGCAGGGCGACATTGGCCCCGCCCCTGTTCCAGGCATCGGCCAGATCCTGCCGGCGCTGCACCGCAGGGTCGATATGCGTGACGACAGACGAGCGCCCGGGCCAGGCGGCCAGGACACGCATGCGATAGAGATCCGCACGGCTCGCGGTCTGCGAATGATAGTGGCCGGCCGCGACCACCCAATCCCCCGAAACGGCATGGAGCCGCTTCAGGAAGCCGGCGGCATACCGTGCGTTCGTCAGCGGATCGAACGCCTCGTCCAGCGAGGCGAAAGCGTCCGGATGGTGGAACAGATTCACCTGCAGGCAGCCGGTGTCGATCAGCTTCACGCCACGGTCCTGCAACTGCCTTACTGCGGCCACGGCTTCCGGCTGGCTGCCGAAGAACTGCCCCGCACCTTCCGCGTTCAGCGCCCATGGCCAGGATACCGTGCGGCCCGAAGCAGGGTCCGCACGGCCTGATTCCACCGTGGCAATGGCGTGAAGCAGATTCGGCGGCAAACGCGCTTCACGCTCCACCACGGCGATCGCCGCCCTGCACAACTCGCCGGGCTGCATCGCCGGAGGCTGCGGATTGGCCCAGACCGGCGCGGCAATGGCCAGCAACGACCCCGCCAGCAGCAGGCCGCGCGACATCAGAAGCGGCGCTCGAACACGGTCACCACATCGCCCGGCTGCAACAGCGAGCGGCGCGTACCGAGATACTCGCGCGGAACGCCGCCGGCATCGGCACGGGTGACCGAGACGACATCCGTGACCGCGCGATAGTTGAAGCCACCAACGACGGCGACCGCGGAGAGCACGCTCATGCCCGGCTGGTAAGGCGTCTGCCCGCCGCGTTCCACCATCCCCAACACGAAGACCGGCCGGTATTGGGTGACCTCGACCGCCACGGACGGTTCATTGAACAGATTGCGTTCCCTCAGCAATTGCTCGACCGAACGCTCCAGCTGGGGCGTGGTGCGGCCGGCAGCGGGAATGGCGCCCAGCAGAGGCAGCGCGACCGTGCCGGTATCGGTGATGCGGAACTCGCCGGTCAGGCGCGGATCGTTGAACACCGTGACACGCAGCTGGTCCCCGGCCCCCAGTTCATAGCCCGCCGGCACCACTTCCGGCAAAGGCGGCAGGCCCGTACCGGGCGCGGCGCACGCCGAAAGCAGCAATGCGCCACATAAGGCGATTCGTCGTGTCAGGGTGGAGCGTGAGGAGCTGAGCATTCCTGTTCCTTTGCCAGAGCCAGGCGTTTCATCCCGGGCCAGATCGAATTCCGTGTTCACAACGCGAACCGCAACCGCAGCATGACCTGGTTGCGTCCGTATTCCTGAATGCCGGACGGCGCTGAGAGCCGCTCGGTATGCTGAAAAGTTCCGACGAGAGTCATACTGCGGTTCAGCATCCAGCGTGCTTCCAACAGGCCGATGGCATCGGTGACGGTCCCGACATCGTCGGGATACTCCCGCCGCTCCACCCTTGTACCGACGGTGACGATCACATTGCGCAGCACTTCATAGTCCAGCGTCGCACGTGCGGATGTCAGTGTATAACTGACACTGTCCTGGCGGATCGATTCCTCGATGCTACGCTGGACCGCGACGGTCACCGTCGCCAGTTGCGACGGCGTCAGGATCACCTGCCCCTCGAATGCCGGGCCGGATAATGGCTTCAGCCCGGCCTGCTCATAGTCGCGGCGCCGGTAGCCCAGCAGCAGTCGCCCCTGCCACAAACCGTCGACATCATACTGCGCACCGCCCTGGATTTCCCAGGTGAACGAGTCGCGCCCGCTTTGGCCGGCGCGGTCGTAGCTGATGTCCTGCAGCCGCACCACGCCAAGCAATGCCCGGCCTGGCAGGAAGCCGTACTCGGCATTGAACTCGCCCAGAACCGCCTGATGATCGTTGTTGGAGAGCTGGTCACGCACACCCGCGACCGTCACGTCCTGGTAGCGCAGCCAGCGATAATCCAGCGAAGCGCCTACCCGCAACTGGTTGAAGGCAACGGAACCGGCGGCATACACGACATCGGTATCGTAAGGCGCCGGCGTGCGCGTGCCGCTTTGCTGGACGTCCAGGTCGTCGACGTCCAGGTGGCTCCTGATATGCTCGTAGCGGAGCCGCAGCCAGGATGCGCGGCCGATGTCGTAGCGACCTACCACGCCGATGGCGTAGTCATTCCAGTTCAGGTCGCTGTCCCGCACATGTTGCCGGGTCAGCTGCGTGGCGGTCGCCTCAATGCCGTGCCGCGTCCATGTGCTGGTGCCCGCGACCGACAAGGCTTCCTCAGCGAAAGCACCGGACCGGCGCGGCCCCTGCCCTGGAAGCAGATTGTCGTCATAGCCCACACCGCCCTCCAGCGACGCATCCAGCCGGTACCCCGGCAACCGGACGCCAAGTGGATCGAAATCCGGTCGTGGGCGATTGAAGACGGTGACACCACGCGCCGTGGCATCCGGACCGATGAACTGAGCCGAGATTGGCGAAGGCGAGGCCGCGGCCACCGCAACCGCCAAACCCAGCCAGCGTGACAGGCGAATTGGCAGCGGGTCCTGGCTACGGATTCGGAGATCCGGGCGGCGTCTCTTCATTGCGGAATCGTAAAATATCATGCCGCACCGCACCAGAGATCTTTAGAGATTTTTACAAAGTATTAGCGAGAGGCTGGGGCTTGGTGGTGGGAACAGGGCCTGCCAGACCCCGCTGCTCGGCTCATTGCCTTTAGAATACCAGGAACGCCAACACCAGCCAGAAAAGTAATGCGATGATCAAACCCAGCACGACACCAAAGGCTGCGCCTCGGTTTCTCGGTCTCATAAGCAGCCTACTTACCATTGCCCGGCGTTGCACGTTGTCGACGAGAAAAGGTCGATTGTCATTCTCTAAACACCCTCCCCTTCTCTCACGAATTGGCAGCCGAAAGGCCACCCTTCGCGTTTGTCACGGTGAAGGTTGCCACTATTCATTTTCGTATTCAATGGAATTGACTGCAAACGTCGCTTAAGCGGAGGCTTAACAACACTCGGCTTGAGCAATGACGTCCTGGGTCAATATAGCAGCCCGGGTTGCTCTCGCCTCAACGGGCTCCTTTGCGCAGCAGAACCGCCGGAACTGTCTTTGCCAGGATCTTGAGATCCGTGCGCACCGACAGTTGCTTCACGTAGAGAGTATCGAGGGCCACGCGTTCTTCGTAACTCGTGTCGCTGCGGCCACTCACCTGCCAGAGCCCGGTGATTCCAGGACGCACGGAAAGATACGCGGCCGCATTCGGCCCATACTGTTCCTCCAACTCCGCATGCACGACAGGGCGCGGGCCGACCAAACTCATGTCGCCCCGAAGAACATTGTAGAGCTGAGGCAGTTCATCGAGGCTCGTGGCTCTCAGGAAATTCCCAACCAGAGTGATGCGGGGGTCTCGATCCAGCTTCCGATTCTTCCGCCACATCTCTGCGGCTTTGGCATCGCGTTCCAGCAATGCCGCTAGCGCCTGCTCAGCGTTCGGCACCATGCTGCGGAACTTCAGGCAATGGAACACCTTGCCGCCCCGCCCGATTCTCGCGTGCCCGAACAACACCTTGCCGCCGTCGCTCCACACCACCAGCGCAATGACGACAAGGACCGGAACGAGAATCATCAGCATGGTGCTGGACAGAGCCAGATCCAGGATTCGCTTGGAAGCCCGCTTCCAGGAGTAACGGTGGCGCAGATCTGGGACAAGCAGTGCCGCTTGCAGGAGCGCATCGCCCCCCGGCGTGCGGACACCGGGCGTATCGAAGTTCATGTCGCTCACGGGCATACCTCCTAAAGCAACGGATCCCTCCTGCGCCCGCCAGCAAGCTTGTCGGTCTGCCGCAACCAGGATCTTGGCCGCGACTATGCTGCAACTGCTCACATAGTTTCAATACGATTCTGTAATATGCCATTTTTCATTTGGAGAATTTGTATTTTCTTTAAAGGCAATTTTTACGCATCTTACAGGCGTGGTGGATCATCCTTTTCTTCTGCCGTTTTTTCTCAGCGAAAACGTTCGGTGATTTTGGACTGTAAGATTTTTGACGGGCGGTCATTTCCAGCATCCAGCCCCTCGCACGCCCGCTCCCTGGCGCCAGTGTCCGCTCTGGTGCAGAGAACGCCGAGGGATTTCAGGCGTGGACGAGGCGATGACAGAGTACGCGACCGATGTGTTGGTGTTGGGCTCCGGCTCGGCCGGGCTGACGGCGGCTTTGACTGCCGCGAAGCGCGGCCTATCCGTCACCGTGCTGGAGAAAACCGGGCGTCTCGGCGGCACCACAGCCATGTCCGGTGCCGGCACCTGGATCCCCGCCAACCATCTGGCCGCGGAAGCCGGTATCGAGGACAGCGCAGAGGAAGCGCTTGCCTATATCCGCGCCGCCGCACCCGAGGGATGGGCGGAGACCGAGGATCTACTATGGCAGGCCTTCGTCCACACGGCGCCGGAGATGTTGCGCTTCGTCGAAGCCAATACCCCGCTACGCTTCGCGCTGACCACCGAGCCCGACCCGCTCCGCACACTGCCTGGCGCGAAGGCACGCGGCCGCATGATGTCGCCTTTGCCGCTCAGCCGTTGGCGCGCGGGCCGGTTTGCCTTCCACATCCGCAAATCGACCATCCCCGAGATCTTCACCTATCATGAGGCGGTCACCACCGACCTCTACCACAGGCCCTACCGCACAGTGCTGGAGCTCTGGCCGCAACTGCTCTGGCGCCTGCTGACCAACACGCGCGGCAAAGGCACGGCGCTGGTCACCGGCCTGCTGCGCGGCTGCCTGGATGCCGGAGTGAAGGTGGTGCTGAACGCACGCGCTATCGCGCTCACGCAGGACGATACCGGCGCGGTGACCGGCGCCGTCGTCGAGCACCAGGGACGTTCGGAAGACTGGATGACCCGCGCCGGCGTCGTCATCGCGACTGGCGGCTTCGAATGGGATGCCGTGCGGATGAGCCGCCATTTCCCCGGGCCGGTCGATTTCCGTGGCAGCCCCGGTGCCCATGAAGGCGACGGCCAGCGCATGGCGGAGGCCGCCGGTGCGGCGCTGGACCACATGGACCAGGCCACCATCACCCCTGCCATACCGGTGCGCTACAAGGGCGAAGTGCTGGCGCAGCCGGTGCCCTTCCATACCGAGCCCTACGCCATGCTGGTCAACCGTCATGGCGCGCGTTTCGTCAACGAACTCACCTTCAACATTGGCGAGGTGCTGGATCGGCGCGACCCATCCAGCGGGGAACCCGTGCATCTGCCCGCGTGGGTGATCACCGACTCCCGCATGCTGGGCGAAGTTCCGCCGGTCCGCTGGGCCGCCAAGGCAGAACCTGGCTGGATGCGGCAGGCGCCGAACCTTGTCACGCTGGCGGCGCAGATCGGTGTGCCGCCGGATGCGCTGGAGGCCAGCGTCGCCCGCTTCAACGCCCAGGCCACGGCCGGGCTGGATGAGGATTTCGGCCGTCCGGCGCGGGCCGACGCAGCCTCGGCTGGCGACCGGCGGCGGCGGGCAGGCATCAAGCCGATCGACCAGGCACCCTTCCTGGCAATGCCGTTCAGCCGTTCCATCCTTGGCACCAAAGGCGGTGCGCGTACCAATCAGCATGCCGAGGTGTTGCGCCCGGATGGCAGCATCATCCCGGGCCTGTTCGCCGCCGGCCTGGCCATGGCCAACCCGATCGGCACCCGCAATGTCGGCACCGGCACGACCATTGGCCCGAACATGGCGTGGGGCTACATCGTCGGGCAGCGCCTGGCCCATCGCAACTGACCGCACTGCCGCGGATCGCACCTCTTCGAACCGCCACCAAGACACCGAAGAATTTGGCCTGGGGAGTCCCTTCCCCAGCCTTCAAGCCCAGGCCTTTCCCGCTCAGTTCCGCGCCATGATGGCCGTACTCTCCATCAGGTCCGCATATTTCTGCTGCATGTCGAACAGGTTCGCTTCATGGGGGCCCATGGCGCGGTCGCCCACGCAGTCTTGGACGACAATGGTGCGCATGTTGTGGGAGACGGCGTCCACCACGGTGGCGCGCACGCAGCCAGATGTGGTGCAGCCTGTCACCAACAGCGTGTCGGCACGCCGCCACTGCAACCAGCCGGCCAGTTCGGTTCCGAAGAAGCCGGAAGCCTGCCGCTTGCGGATGACCAGTTCACCCGGTAGCGGCTGCAGTTCCGGCACGATCTGGCTGAGCGGGCTCGTCTCCGTCAGCTTCAGCAGGCCGGTGGCCTTGCGGGTGAAGGCGCCCGCATCCGCCCCATCATCGGCATAGACGACGCGGGTATGCACCACCGGCCAACCGCGCTGCCGCGCATGGGCCAGCAGCGGAACCGTGCAGGCAATGGCATCGGTGATGTTGCCACCGCCGAAATGCGCCGGGTCGGTGAAGCCCACGACGAAATCCACCATGATCAGCGCCGGGCTGTCGCCCATGCCGATGGAGGCGCCCATGCCCTGCCGGCTGTAGATGTCCAACTCGTTCATGCCATCGGCCCCGTTCAGAACTCGGCCATGAGCCGGCCGTAGCCGTCCATCTGGTCGTGGATGTTATTGCTGCGCAGTGCGTGCCAATAAGTCGCGGTGTTGATGGCGATCACCGGCTTGCCGAGCCAAAGCTCCGCCGCCGCGGCCAGCCGGATCATCGAGAGATTGGTGCCGACCTGCACGATGGCGTCGATGTCATCGCCATCCAGTTCCCGCAGCGTGTCCCGCAGCGTCTCCGGCGTCACCTCGGCAATCGCGATCCAGGAACGGCACTGCAGCGCCACGTCGCGCACGACGCTGAAGCCCATATCGCCGAAGTAGCGCGACACTTCGCTGTTCATCGAAGGCCAATAGGGCGAGAGGACGGCCAGCCGCCGGATGCCGCCATAGCGGTTCAACGCCGCCGCGCAGGCGTGGCTACCGACACTGATGCGCAGGCCGGATTCTTCCTCGACCTGCTTCACGAAGCGGTCCGCGCCTTGGACGCCGTCAAAGAATGTCACGGCCGACATGCCCATCACCAGATGGTCGGGCTTGCAGGTCATGACGCTACGGACCGCGTCCAGCGTGTTGCCGGCAATCACCTCCGCGCCGGCGCGGAAGCTCTCGTTGCTGATGGCCTGGGCATTCGGCGTGAAGATGCGGCTGTAGTGGTTGGTGACGCCGCGCGGCCGCAGCGCATCAAAGTCCGGCTGCACGATGGTGTTGGTCGATGGACCCAGCACGCCGAACTTGGCGCGCCAGCCTTGAGCGTCTGGCATTCCTGATTTTCTCCTCACCCGATGATGAATCCGACCAGGCTTCATCATGGAACTTGATGCGAGGGCATCCTGGCATGCATCCTGCATCTCGCAAAACACCAAAACATCGAGGTCAGCTGATGCGCCCTGCATTTTCGCTTTGTCGCCGCTCGCTGCTTGCAGCGATTCCATCGCTGGCCCTGCCGGGATTGGCCCGTGCGCAGAGCGGGTGGCCCGCGCGCACCATCCGATTCGTCAATCCCGGCCCCGCCGGCGGCTCCGGCGATGTCGTCGCCCGCATCGTCATGGAACGTGTCGGCGCATTGCTCGGCCAGACGATCATCATCGACAACCGCCCAGGCGCCGGCACCAATATCGGCATGGCGCAGGTGGCGCAGTCGGCACCTGATGGATACACGATGGGCCTGGCATCCATTGCCGCCAACGCGGTCAACCAATGGATCTACAAGACTCTGCCTTTCGATCCGGAGCGCGATTTCGCTGCGGTGTCATTGATGGTGCTGATGCCGAACATCATGGTCGTGCCGGCATCCCTGCCGGTCAGCAATGTCAGGGAATTCATCGCCTACGGAAAGCAGCATGGGTCGATCGACTACGGCTCCGTCGGCGCCGGCTCATCGCAGCATCTTGCGGGCGTGCAGTTCGCCCTCTCGACTAGGCTCGACATGCAGCACGTTCCTTATACCAACTCTGGGCAGCTCAACAGCGACCTCATCGAAGGCCGCACGACCGTCCTGTTCCAATCCGTCTCCGCCGTGGCGGAAATGGTGCGGGCCGGGCGGATGAAGGCACTCGCGGTCACTGGCACCCAGCGCCTCCCGGCTTTCCCCGATGTGCCGACGCTGGTGGAAACCGGCGTCGACATCACCTCGACAGGCTGGTTCGGCGTCGTCACTCCGGCGAATGTCCCCGCACCCATCCTGGATTCGATGCATCAGGCCACGCTCACCGCAATTGCCGATCCCGCCGTGCAGAAGAAGCTGACGGAGCTGGGCGCCATCCCGCGCAGCAGCGAAAGCCGGGCATCCTTCGCGGCATTCATGCAGGCGGAAACATTGAAGTACCGCGATATCATCAAGGCTTCGGGCGCTTCCGCCAACTGATGCCGGTTCCGGGGCATGGCCCGCGCCATGCCCCGGACGGTGTCAGGCCACCTCGTCCAACGCGCGGAGCGAGGCGATCATCGAGGTGCGCATCAGGTAATCCTTGTGCCGGGCAGCATCATCCGCCGTCGCCCGCAGATCGTCGAGCGAGGCGCGCCGCACGGCAGGATCGCGCTGGTTCAACGTGGCCCGGTTCCGCAATGCCTGCTGCTGCACTACATCCAGCGCAACCTTGCGGCGCTGGCGCTCATACCGGCCGAGCAGGGCTGGGTCCGCACCGCGCCAGACCTGCGTCAGCTTCTCGGCCAGGTTGAAGGCATCATGGATGCCGCCATTCATGCCCATGCCGCCGAGCGGGTTGTTCACATGCGCCGCATCCCCGGCCAGCAGCACGCGGCCGGTGACATAGCGTTCCGCCACCCGCTCATTCACCCGGTAGGCGGTGCGGTGGCGGATCTCGTAGTCGCCGGCTTTGGGCAATACCGCCTGCATCCGCGCCTGGATGCGCTCATCGGAGAGCATGACGTCCTCCGGCTCGTTCGGATCGGTCGGCAGCAGCAGGCGCCAGACACTGGTGGTGCGCAACAGCACGAACCATTCGTCGGGGTCGGAGATATAGGCGATGTTGGTCAGCCCCGGCATCACGTCCTGGTACTGAAAGGTGGTCGAGCAGGTCAGGTACAGCTCGGGGATGGTCTGCCCCTCGAAGCCAATCTGCATCGCCTTGCGCACGGCGCTGCGCGCGCCATCCGCGCCGATCAGCCAGCTGCCGCGCAGAACATCCTCGCTGCCATCCGCCCGCTCGATCCGCAGGGCCACGCCATCGGCATCCTGCGTCACGCCTACCGCACGGGCATCGTAGACGAAGCGGACGTCGGGATTGGCCGCCAGCCGGTCGCGCAGCAGGCGGGTCAGCCGCCATTGCTCGCATTGCAGCCGGTAGGGATGCTGCGTCTCGTCCCGCAACAGGCCAAGGTCAAAGGTGGCGACGGGACCATCGCGTCGGTCGCGGAACTGCCATTGCGGGCAGATCAGCCCCTGATCCACCAGGATCCGCGAGACGCCGAAGCGGTCGAGCATGTCGAGCGTCGGTGGATGGAAGGTGGAAGCGCGCAACCCATCCGGCAGGTCCCGCTCGGCCTCCACGATGGTGACAGGGATGCCGGCCTCAGCCAGCGCGGCGGCCGCCACCAGCCCCACCGGCCCGGCACCGGCCACCAGCACCGGCGCACGCCCGGCCTGCCCGCCGCCTACCAGCGGAGCGCCCAGCTCAGCAGCCATGGTCGTCGCCCACGTCGGATGCCCCGGCAACTAGGGCGTCACCGATAGCGGGGACTACACCTCGCCCCAGCCGAAACCGCCCGTGCCTGACGGTCACCGGACACGCAGCTTGGCGTTCAGTCTCAGGCCCTTGCTGCGGCCCGCAACCCGGCCGTGGCCGATCATTGCGCTGCATCCGCCTCTCCCCTGAATAGCTCAGAGGTCATTGTGTACAATTAAAGGCGTCCGTCACGCCTTAAATCGCGAACGCCCCGATTATGGCCCGCAATAGCCTTCAGGCAGCCTCAATTGCGAGCATCTGCCCCGCCACATTGCCCTTAATGTGTACAATCAACTGCCCTTGGCTTCGATCTCCGCCACCAGCCGTGCCGGCCGGGTGGAGTTCAGGTGGGCGCCCATCATCAGCCCGGCCCACTCGGCGTTACGGGCGGCCAGGGCTTCGATGATCTCACGGTGCTGGCGGTTGGACCGGCCGATATTGATCCATTCCTGCATCCGGTACTGCTTCAGCAATACCAGCGGCACCTGCACCACCCACCCCATCATGCCCTCCAGCCGGCGTGACCCCGCGGCACGGACGATCGTCATGTGGAAATCTCGATTTAATGCGCTGAAGCGGGCGGTGCCGGCCTCGTCCGGCGTCTCGATGGCCTCCATGGCATCGGCCAGGCGGTGCAGTTCCGCCAACTCCTCCGGCTTGATCCGCTGGGCGGCGCGGCGGGCGGCGAAGCCCTCCAGCATGGCGCGCAGCTGGTACACCTCGTTCAGGTCGTCGCCGGTAATCTCGGCAACGAAGGTGCCGTAGTTCCGCTCGCTCTCCACCAACCCGTCCGCCAGCAGGCGGCGTAGCGCATCCCGCACCGGGGTGCGGCTGACGCCGATCTCCGCCGCCAGCATCTCCTCCCGCAGCGGCGAGCCGGGTGGGAAGCTGCCATCCATGATCCGCTGGCGAATGGTCTGATAGGCGCGCTCCGCCGCGTTCGACATGACGGGTCCGTCTCCTCCAACCTCCCCCGGGCTTTGCCGGGGGAAGCGGCAGGAGCACAAGGGGGGGGCGTATCGCGGCACGCCACCCACTGCTGTGAGAAAGGACGCGCCGGAAGCATCGGGGCCCGCATCACCGAAGGATGCGGGCACACCGGCTCACCGGCGGCCAAGCCTCACAGCACGGCCGGGTGCTGGCCGGCATGGCCTCCCACCGGAAGGTCGCGCCCCACGCGCGGCACCAGCAGGATCGCCGCCAGCAGCAGCAACACGCCGCCGGCACCGAACACCCCCGCCACGCCCCGCATCTCGAAAATCAACCCACCCAGGGCCGCGCCCGAGGCGATGGCCAGCTGCACCGCCGCCACGATCAGCCCGCCAGCACTCTCCGCCTCGTCCGGCACGGTCCGCGCCACCCAGGTGGACCAACCGACCGGCACGGCGCCGAACGCCATGCCCCAGAGCGCGACCACCGCGGCCTGCAACGGCAGCCCGACCTGCAGGTTGGCCAGCACCAACGCCGAGCTGCCAATGAGTACCGGCATCGCAATCAATGTCAGGCGCAGGCTGCGTTGCAGCAGGAAGCCGGCCAGGAAGGTGCCGAACAGGTTGGCGACACCGAAGCCCAGCAGGATGAGGGCCATGCGCTCGATATCCACCCCGGCGGTCAGCTCCAGCATCGGGCGGATATAGGTGAACAGGGCGAAATGCCCGCCGAACACCAGCACGGTGCACAGCATGCCCAGCGCCACGCCCCGCCGCCCCAGCACCATCGCCAGCGTGCGCAGCTTCGCCGTTCCGGTCGGCGCCAGCGGCGGCAGCGTCGCGAACTGCGCCAGCAGCCCCACCACGCCGATGGCGGCGGCCAGCAGGAAGACGCTGCGCCACCCATACATCCCACCCAGATAGCTCCCCAACGGGGCCGCCACGATGGTGGCGAGGGACACGCCGCTGAAGATCATCGACAGCGCCCTGGGCACCATCTCCTGCGGCACCAGCCGCATCGCCATAGCAGCCGCCATGCTCCAGAAGCCGCCCAGCGCCACCCCCAGCATCACCCGGCCCAGCAGCAGCACGCCCAGATTGGGCGCGAAAGCCACCAGCAGATTGGACCCGATCAACAGCACCGAGAACGCCATCAGCACCAGCCGCCGGTCGATCCCCCGCGTCGCGGGCGCCGCCAGCAGCCCGGAGGCCAGCGCCACCACCGCCGTCACCGTCACCGCCTGCCCCGCCACGCCTTCCGAGACGCCGAGCGTCACCGCCATCGGCGTCAGCAGGCTGGCTGGCAGGAACTCGGCCGTGACCAGGCCGAACACGCCCAGGGACAGGGAGACAACGGCCGCCCAGGCCGGTGTGTCCCGCACGCCGTCCGGCGCTACGCCTACTCCATCGCTACTCATGGTTCGTCCTTGCATTTGCAACCCGTGTTGCAGCGCAAGATAAGGTTGAGACGCCGGACGATCTATGGCATCACGTCCGATATGATTGACCGAAACGCCGGCGATCTCCCATGAACCAGCCTGCCCCGGACCTGATGAGCGAGTTGCTGCTCGGCATGCGGCTGCGCGGCATCCAGTGCCGGCGTATCCAGGTGACGGCGCCGTTCGGCCTGGGCTTCGGCGCCGCCGACCGGCGCGCGCAGTTCCATTTCATCGCCGCCGGCCAGGTGGTGCTGCGCAGCGCCAGCGGGGTGCTTCACCCGCTGGAAGCCGGTACCGCCGTCTTCCTGCCGCATGGCGGTGCACACCAGTTGCTCTCCAGCGCCGATGCCAGGTGCCGCGACATCGCCAGCTTCAGCTCCGCGCCGCTCTGCGACAATGTCTGCGCCATCACCGCCTGCTGCGAAGCACCGGATGCCGGCAGCACCATCATCTTCAGCAGCGCCATGGAGTTCGAGCTCGGCGGCATGCAAAGTCTGGTATCGCTGATGCCCGAGGTGATGCTGGTCAGCACGCTGCTGGACCGCCAGCCGGAATTGCTGCCGATTCTCACTGCGATGGAGAACGAAGCCCGTCTGCAACGTGTCGGCTTCGCCGGCATCCTGGCCCGGCTGGCGGACGTGGTCTCCGCCACCATCGTGCGCGGCTGGGTGGAATGCGGCTGTGGCGGCGCGTCCGGCCTGGTGGACGCCATCCGCGACCCCAGGCTGGCGCGCACCATCGCCGCGCTGCACCGGGACCCGGGGCGGGACTGGACGGTAGCGGCCCTGGCGGCGGAGATGGGCAGCTCCCGCTCCGTCTTCGCCGAACGCTTCCAGGCCGTGCTCGGCATTCCGCCGCTGCGCTACATGACAGAGTTGCGGATGCGCCTCGCCGCGCAATGGATCACGCAGGACAAGATCCCACTGGATGCCGTCGCACAGCGCCTTGGCTACACTTCGCTGGCGGCCTTTAGCCGGGCCTTCAAGCGCGTCACCGGGGAGCCTCCCGGGGCGCTGCGCCACCCTCGCACGGCACCTCCACCCGCCGCCATGGTCGATGGCCCACGGGCGGTGGCCTGAGCGGCGCCTGGACACCGCGCATGAAAAAGGCCCGGTGGATCTCTCCACCGGGCCTTTTCCAAACAGCTACGCCTGCACCTTATGTATCGCGCAGCCGGCCGCCCCAACCTGCGGCGGCGGAGGCAACGAAGGCACCGATCAGCATCGACAGCGCCGTGTAGATGGAGAACTTAGCCGCGGCCTTGCGGGCTTCGTCCACCGCCGTCTTCGCCTTCTCGGCAGCCTCACGCGCACGCGTCACCGTGGCATCCACCCGGCCACGTGCATCGGCCTGGGAAATCCCGGCGCGGGAAGCAACTAGCTGGGCCAGGTAAGCCCGGTCCGCTTCCGGCACGTCGCCGTTGGCGACACCGTTGGCGATGATCCGGCCAGCCTCGGCCGAAGCGTCCGCCGCGTTGGCGTTGGCATCCGGCTGCGCCCGGCGGAACAGGCTGTCCATGTCGTAGCCTTCGGTCAGCTCGGACATCGCGCCCGCCGCACCCTGCGCCGCGCCACTACCAACGCTCGCTGCCGCCTGCACACCGGTACCGATGGCGGAGGAAGCGGCCGAGGCCAGCAGCCCCACGATCACCAGCGTCGCCAGGGACCAAGCGAGGAAGCCATGCGCCGTATCGCGGAAGAACGACTCATCCGCGTGGATGCTGCTCCACTTGGTGCGAAGGCGCCCGGCCATATAGCCACCGACGCCGGAGGAGAACCACTGCACGATGATCAGCCAGATCACCGTCGCCACGCCCAGGGTCGTCGCGGTGCTGCCCTCGCCGCTCCAAGGCGAGGCGGCGGACAGTCCAAGGCCGGAACCCAGGGCGATCAGGATCAACGTGATCGCCATGGACGCCACGGCGCCACCAATGATGGCACCCCAGGAAATGGCCGATTGCGCGGCCTCCTGCGTGCTGGCAGCGGCTACGCTACCAACGGGGTTTCTTGCTTCCAGGGGCATGAGGGTCTGTCCCGGACCTCAGCGCCACAGCAGCGCGAGCAGGATGATCACCGGGATCGGCACCCCAAGCAGCCAAAGCAGAATTCCGCGACCCATGACCCTTCTCCTCTTGCTGGGTGTCTGGGTGTAACGCCACAGATTGTAACAGGTTGCCTTGAGCGTGAGGTGGGCCGTAACGCGCGGCGGCGGCCGACCCTTTGGGTTCCATAGATAGCCGGCGACCCACCGACGCAGGCCGCCTTTACCGAAACGATGCCCAGGCACCGCGAAACGCCCTGGCGCGCTCCAAGAAGGGTTTCCAAAGGCCTCAGGCCTTTGGCGGGGAGAGTTTGAGAGGGGCAGCGCCCTCTCAAGGTGCCCAGTGCCAGGCCTGCTCAGCCAGCTTCCATCGCCTCGCAATCCCGCATGGCCGTCGCCAGCAATGCGGCCACCGCCTCCACCGCGATTGGCAGGGAGGTATCGGCCCGCGCATACAAACCCAGTTCGCTGAACACCGGCCCGCGCTGGTGGTGCAGCGGCACGTGCACCAGCTCCCCGCGCTGCAACGCCTGCTCGAGGCCGACGCGCGTCATGAAGGCGACACCCATTCCCCGCAGCACCAGTTGCTTCATCATCTCCACCGAGCCGGCCTCGAACTGCCCCCGGTCGGGCAGGCGCGACTGAAAGAACAGCGCATGCAGCTGGTCGCGATTGGCGAAGTTCAGCTTCGGCAGGATCAGCGGCTGCTCCAGGCAATCACGCAGGGACACCACCGCGCGGGCCGCCAGCGGCGAGTCCGGCCGCACCACCGCACCCAGTCGGAAGCGCGCCACGGCCAGTTGCCGCAGCTCCGCCCGCCGCCGGACCTCGAAGGCAAGGCCGAGATGTACGTCACCATCCATGATGGCCGCCGGAATCTGCTCCGTCCCCGTTACGCCGACGCCGAAGGTGACGCGAGGATAAGCCGCATGCGCCGCCCGCAGCGCTTCCGGCACGATCTGGTGGCACAGCCCTTCCAGCGTCGCCAACTCGACATGCCCGACCCGAAGGCCCCTGATAGCGTCGAGCTCGGAGGAAGCCCGCTCCAGGTCCCGCATCACCGTGGTCACGTGATGCGCCAGCACCTCGCCGGCCGCGGTCAGCTTCAGGCCGGCAGGCAGCCGCTCGAATAACGGCGCGCCGAGTTCCGCCTCCAGCTTCAGGATCTGCCGATTCACGGCGGAGGATGCGACGTTCAGCCGCCGCGCGCCCTCCCGGATGGAGCCGGCACGGCGCACCGCGTCGAAATACTGCAAGGCGGGGGCATGAATGCGTGGCGGCCTGGCCATGATTACCGGAATTCTCCCGATGCCGAACCGGCATCACCCTAGGCGAAATTCGGCACTTTGGCGAACGGTCCGTCGGTTTTAGACCGAATAGAATGCCGGTGCCCGTTCCATGTCCCGGCCAGGAGCGCGGGCCAAGCGGCGCTAGGGGCACGGAAGCGATCGCCGTTCCTGGTCCCGCACAGGCCACGGCCATTGGAGAGGGAGTGCCGAATGCGTCACGATGTCGGTTCCCGGCCATCCCAGGTACCCCACGCCACGCAGGCCCACGGCCAAGCCGCATTCCAGCTCAGCGCGGTTGCGGAGAAGGCCCTCATCCTCTCCCACGATGCCGTCAACGGCGAGTACCGCCATATGCGGCTGGCCTGCGGCCCCATCGCCGCCGGCGCCGCCCCTGGCCAGTTCTTCCAATTGCTCTGCCCCGCCCCGCCCGGCGAGGCGCCCTTCCTGCGGCGGCCGATGAGCGTCTATAGCGCCGACCCGGAAGCCGGCACCGTCGAGTTCCTCTACAAGGTCACCGGCGCCGGCACCCGCGGCCTGGCCATGCTGGGCGTTGGCGAGACCCTGGACATCCTCGGCCCGCTGGGGCAGGGCTTCACGCTCGATCCCGCCTGGCGCCACATCGTCGCGGTCGGGCGCGGCGCCGGGCTGGCGACGCTGGCGCCGCTGGCCCGGGCAGCCCGCGCCCAGGGCATCGGCGTCACCGCCATCCTCAGCGCCAGGCGGCCGGAGCTGGTGGTATCCGAAGCCCTGTTCCGCGCCCAGGGCGCCAAGGTCCTGGCGGTGACGGAGAGCGACGGCACCAGCAGCCCCGCCTATGTCGAGCGTCAATTGCGTGCGCTGATCGCCGCCGGACGCTGCGATGCCTTCTTCACCTGCGGCTCCGCCCGGCTGCTGCGCCTGCAACAGCAACTGGCGGTGGAATTTGGCCTGCCCGGCCAGGTAGCGCTGGAACAGCAGATGGCCTGCGGCCTCGGCATGTGCTTCTGCTGTGTGCGGGACTTCCAGGTGGAGGGCAGGACGTTGCACAAGCGCGTCTGCTGGGATGGCCCGGTCTTCGACCTGCTGGAGGCCGTGGCATGACCGACATGACGGTGCGGATCGGTGGCCTGGCCCTGGCCAACCCGGTGATGCCAGCCTCCGGCACCTTTGCCGATGGGCTGGCGCGGGTGATGGATCTCGACCGCCTGGGCGCCCTGGTGACCAAGACCATCACGCGCGAGTTGCGGGACGGCAACCCGCTGCCCCGCGTGGCGGAGGTGCCGGGCGGCATGCTCAACGCCATCGGCATCCCGTCCAAGGGCGTGCCCGGTTTCCTGCGGGACAGCCTGCCCTTCTACCGTCAATGGCGGCCACCCCTGGTCGTCTCCATCTCCGCCCCCACGGCGGAAGGCTTCGCCGCCCTGGCCGCCGAGATCAGCGTGCCCGGCGTCGCCGCCATCGAGGCCAACATCTCCTGCCCCAATATCGAGGAGGACGGCAAAGCCTTCGCCATGCAGGCCGGTTCCGCCGCCGCGGTGATGCGGCGGCTGCGGGCTGCGACCAGCCTGCCCCTCTGGGCCAAGCTGACCCCCAATACCGGCGACATGGCCGCCGTGGCCCAGGCCTGCGAGGATGAGGGCGCGGACGCGTTGGTGGTGGCCAACACTATCCTGGCGATGTCGATCGACCTGCAGACCTTCAAGCCGCGCCTGGGCAACATCATGGGTGGCCTGTCCGGCCCGGCGGTGAAGCCGATCGTGCTGCGGCAGGTCTATCAATGCGCACGGGCGGTGCGCATTCCCGTCATCGGCTGCGGCGGCATCTCCACCGCGCTGGACGCCGCCGAATACATGCTGGCCGGCGCCACGGCCGTACAGGTCGGCACCGCCACCTTCCTGCAACCCGAGGCGATGACGCAGGTGATCGACGGCCTGGCGCAGTTCTGCGCCGGCCGTGGCATCGGCCGTGTCGCCGAACTGACCGGCGCCCTGAAGCGCGAGGATACGCATGGAGCCGATCTTGCCTGGGCCGCCCCGGCGCCATGACTGACCAACTGGCCGAGCGGCTGTTCGCGCAACTGCGGGACGAGAGCTTCGACGGCGTCGGCATCACCCGCGAATGCTACACCCCCGCCGAGACCCGGGCGCTGGAGCTGATCGAGGCCGAGGCACGCCGGCTGGGGCTGGAGACACGTTGGGACGCCGGCGCCAATCTGTGGGCCACCCTGCCGGGCAGCGATCCCACCCTGCCCGCAGTGGCCTGCGGCTCTCACCTCGATTCCGTCCCGCAAGGCGGCAATTTCGATGGTGCCGCCGGGGTGCTGGCCGGGCTGCTGGCGCTGGGCCAGTTGCGGCAGGAAGGCTTCCAGCCACGCCGTTCCCTGCGCCTGCTGGCGCTGCGGGGGGAGGAAAGCGCCTTCTATGGCCAGGCCTATCTCGGCTCCTCCGCCCTGTTCGGCCGCCTGCGGGCCGAGGATCTGGCCGCCACCAACGTGACCACCGGGCGCAGCCTGGGCGAGGCGATGCGCTCCGTCGGCATCGACACCGACCGGGTGGAACGGGGCGAGCAGTTGCTCGACCCCGCCTCCCTGGCCTGCTGGCTGGAACTGCATATCGAGCAGGGCCCGGTGCTGGTGGCGCGGGACATGCCCGCCGCCGTTGTGACCGGCATCCGTGGCAACCTCCGCCACCGCGCCGTGGAGTGCCTCGGCGAGGCCGGCCATTCCGGCGCCGTGCCACGCTGGCTGCGCCACGACGCCGTCTTCGCCGTGGCCGAGCTGATCACCCGGCTGGACCGCCACTGGCGCACCCTGCTGGAACGCGGCCGCGACCTCGTGCTCACCTCCGGCATCATCGGCACCGACCCGCGCGAGCATGCCATGGCGCGTATCCCCGGCCGCATGACCTTCTCGCTCGATATCCGCTCCCAGAGCCCAGAGACGCTGGAGGCCTTCTACGACCTCTTCCTCTCTGAATGCGCCGGGCTGGCGGAGGAGCGCGGCGTGCGGTTCGAACCTGGCCGACGGGTGGACGCCGCGCCGGCACAGATGGATGCCGCCCTCATCGCCCGCCTGCGGGCCAACCTGCAGGCCATGGGCCAGCCGGACGAGCCCATCCCGAGTGGCGCCGGCCATGACGCCGCGGTATTCGCCAATGCCGGCGTGCCCAGCGGCATGATCTTCGTGCGCAACGCCAATGGCTCCCACAACCCGAAGGAGGCCATGGAGATGAGCGACTTCCATGTCGGCGCCGAGCTGCTGCGGCGCACCCTGCGGGAGTTGGCCGCGTGAGCCGCGACAGCCATCAGGCCATCACCGGCCGCAGTATCTCCCGCCTGCTGCTGGAGGCCGGCGCCATCCAGGTCAGCCAGGACCAGCCCTTCTTCCTGGCCGCCGGTTGGGCCAGCCCGGTCTATGTCGACTGCCGCCTGTTGGTCGACCGGCCCCGCTGGCGCCGCACCGTCATCGACCTGGCCATCGCCACCCTGCGCCGCTCCCCTTCCTTGGACATCGACATCATCGCCGGGGCGGAGACGGCGGGCATCCCATGGGCCGCCTTCCTGGCCGAGCGGCTGGACCTGCCGTTGCGCTATGTCCGCAAGCGCCCCCTCGGCATCGGCCGCAACGCCCAGGTAGAAGGCGGCAGCGTGGAGGGCCGCAACGTGCTGCTGGTGGACGACCTGACCACCGATGCCAGCAGCAAAGCCTCCTTCACCCGTGGCCTGCGCCAGGCCGGCGCCGTCGTCACCGACGTCTTCTCCATCTTCCACCACGCGGTCTTCCCGGGTGGGCGGGAACGGCTGCACGAACTGGGCCTGCGCCTGCACTACCTGGCCAGCTGGGAAGACCTGCGACGCCTGGAGCCCGGCGAGGGCCTGAACAAGGCCCAGCAAACCCTGCTGGAGCATTTCCTGGCGGACCCGGTGGCCTGGTCCGGGCACCATGGCGGGCGCGGATTCTGATTGTGGGGCGCTGCCCCTCTCAAACTCTCCCCGCCAAAGGCCTGAGGCCTTTGGAAACCCGGGTGTTGAACGCGGCCAAGCGCGTTGCGCAGCTTCTTCATCCCGGCGCTTTCCACCGATCCGGCATAGCCGCGCCGGCCGTGCCCATCGATGTTCAGGCTGGCGACCGGTTTCATTGGGTCAAGGTCGTTCCAGATGCCCCTGGCGTTGGTCCAGCCCCTTCGGGTCGGCCTCAGCGCGTCCGCTGTCATGCGGGCACATCCGCTGTGTCTATCTTATCCCGTCATTCCCGTTTCTGGGTGCTTCAGCCTGCGGCGCAATCAGGCCTTCCCAGGTAACGTCTCTCCTGCACGCCACAAACCCACACATCGTGGGTGCAGGGGATCGTATCCCCTGCCGGGGGCGTTCGAGGGGGCAGAGCCCCCTCGATCCGAACCCAAGGGCACCCGGATAGCCGGAACCGCCGAGACCTTCCCCGCTCCGTCCCTTTAGCGGTAAGCCTGTCCTGATGAACGAGGGATCGCCCGATGCGTGCGGCTGAACGGCGGGACCGGATTGTCGGGCTGATCGCCGAGCACCAGCGGATGACGGTGGAGGCGCTGGCGCACCGCCTGGGTGCCTCGCAGGAAACCATCCGGCGTGACCTGACCGAACTGGATGCGAAGCACCTGCTCCGCAAGATCCACGGCGGCGCCACGGTCTCCGGCAGTGTCGGCGAAGGCGCCTTCCAACGCCGCATGGTGGAGAACCTGCCCGGCAAGCGCGCCATCGCCGCGGCGGCGATCCAGCTGTTCCAGCCTGGGGAAGCGTTGTGCATCGACACCGGCTCCACCACCCTCGCCTTCGCGGCGGAGCTGGCGCGGCGGGGCGACCTGACCGTTATCACCAACGCGGCGGGCATCGCGCAGCAGGCGGCGCGTGGCGGCCACCGGACCTTCCTGCTGGGCGGCGAGCACCGGGCGGATGCGGGCGAGAATGTCGGCCCGCTGGTGCTGCAGCAACTGGCCGGCTTCAGCCCGGACCATGCGGTGCTGACGGTCGGTGGCCTCACCGAGACAGGCATCCATGACTTCGACATGGAAGAGGCGATGATCGCCCGCGCCATGATCGAACAGTGCCGCAGCGTGACGGTGCTGGCCGATGCGGCCAAGTTCGGCCGCCTGGCGCTGTTCCCGCTCTGCGCCCTGCCGGGGCTGCACCGTCTCGTCACCGACGCGCCGCCGCCGCCTGCCCTGGCCGCGGCACTGAGAGCTGCAGGAATCGAGGTCGTGGTGGCGCCGCCCGCGCCTCGTTCGTCGGATAATGACTGAACGGGCATTTTCTGGGGCGATTTCTTGCCTGTTCAGTCATACTATCCAGACATGAGCACCCACGCCCCTGCTTACGACATGGCCATCATCGGTGCCGGGGTCGTCGGCTGCGCCATCTTCCGCGAGTTCAGCCTGGCCGGATTGCGCGTCGCTTTGGTCGAATGCGGGGCGGATATCCTCAGCGGGGCCAGCAAGGCCAATAGCGCCCTGCTGCATACGGGCTTCGATGCCATCCCCGGCAGCCTGGAAACCGCCTGCATGCAGGAAGGCTATGCCCGCTACCAGGCGTTGCACCAGGGCCTTGGCCTGCCGCTGCTCAGGACCGGCGCCATCGTCGTCGCCTGGAATCAGGCTGACCTTGCCGCCCTGCCCGGCATCGTCGCCCGCGCCCATGCCAATGGCGTGCTGGATGTCCGGCAGATCAGTGTTGAGGCGGTCCGGGCGCGGGAGCCGCATCTGGCCGACGACCTGCTGGGCGGCGTACTGGTGCCGGGGGAAGCGGTGATCGATGCCTGGTCCGCCCCGCTGGCCTATGCCCGCCAGGGCCTGGCCATGGGCGGCACCTTCCTGCCGGGGACCTGCGTCACCGGCGGCAGCCAGACGGAAGCGGGGTGGACGCTCCAGACCTCACAGGGGCCGCTGAGCGCCTCTATCGTGGTGAACTGCGCCGGCAACCAGGGCGATGTAGTGGAAGCCATCGCCCGGCCCAGCCCGTTCGAGATCCGGCCGCGCAAAGGCCAGTTCGTGGTGCTGGACAAGACCGCCTATGCGCTGGCCAGTGCCATCATCCTGCCGGTGCCGAACGAGCGCACGAAAGGCGTCGTCATCTGCCGCACCGCCTATGGCAACCTGCTGGTCGGCCCCACCGCCGAGGAACAACAGGACCGGGAGAGCGCGACGGTTGACCAAGTCATGCTGGAGGGGCTGCTGGCCCAGGGCCGCCGCATGATCCCCACCCTGGCGGCCGAGCCCGTGACCACCACCTATGCCGGCCTGCGCCCCGCCACCCAGTTCAAGGACTACCAGATCGAGGCGCTGCCGCAGCGGCGCTGGATCACGGTTGGCGGCATCCGCTCCACCGGGCTTACCGGTTCGCTCGGCATCGCCGCGCATCTGCACCGGTTGTACGCACGGCATTTCGGCCCGCTGCCAAGGCCGGCGGACCCAGTCCTCACCCCCGTACCGAACCTGACGGAGGAGCATCCCCGCCCCTGGCAGCAGCCGGGGCGCGACGAGATCGTCTGCCACTGCGAGATGGTGACGCGGGGCGAGATCGCCGCCGCGCTGCAGGGCCCCTTGCCGGCAGGCGACCTGGGCGGGCTGAAGCGCCGCACCCGCTGCATGATGGGCCGCTGCCAGGGTTTCTACTGCACCCGACGGGTGATGGAGATCGCCGCGCCGCATTTGCCTGGGCTGGTCACGCCGATCCAGGGGAACGGCGCATGATGCGCAGCGCCATCATCATCGGCGGCGGCCCCGCCGGGCTTTCCGCCGCCCGCACCCTGGTGCGGGCTGGGCATGACGACGTGCTGGTGCTGGAGCGCAACCCGGAAGCCGGCGGACTGCCGCGCTTCGCCGCGCATCCCGGCTGGGGCATGCTGGATTTTCACCGCCTGTGGAGCGGCCCCACCTATGCCCGCAAGCTGGTAGCGGCGGCGCGCGGCGCGGAGATCCGCACCGACACCACCGTCACCGCGCTGTTGCCCGGCGGCGGCGTGGAGGTCAGCGGCCCGGGTGGGGTGGAACGCCTATGGGCGCACACCGTGCTGTTGGCTGCCGGCATCCGGGAAATGCCACGCGGCGCCCGCTTGCTCTCCGGCACCAGGCCCTGGGGCGTGATGGGCACCGGGGCGTTCCAGGAACTGGTCTATGCAGGCGGCGTCCGCCCGTTCCAGCAGCCGGTGATTCTGGGCACGGAGCTTGTGGCCTTCTCCGCCCTGCTCACCGCCCGCCATGCCGGCATCCGGCCGGTGGCGATGTTGGAGGAAGCGCCGCGCATCACCGCCCGCCGCCCTGGCGAGTGGATCGCCCGCCACGTGCTGGGCGTGCCGGTGCGCACCGCGACGCGGCTGGTGGCCATCGAGGGCGGCGCGCGCGTCGAAGCCGTGCTGGTGGAACACGCGGGGCGGCAGGAGCGCATCGCCTGCGACGGCGTCATCCTCAGCGGCCGCTTCGTGCCGGAAGCCGCGCTGGTGCGTGGCGGGCCCCTGCAGTTCGATGCCGCCACGGGCGGGCCGGCCATCGACAATCATTTCCGCTGCTCCGACCCCGCCTTCTTCGCCGCCGGCAACGTGCTGCGCCCGGTGGAGCATTCAGGCGCCGCCGCCCTGGAAGGCATCGCCGCCGCCCGGGCCATGGTGCGGGCGCTGGCCGGTGCCTTGCCCGAACCCGGGCAGAGCATTCCGGTCCTGGCACAGGGCGGCCTGCGCTACGTCTACCCGCAGCGCCTGGTGCCGGGCGACGCACCCATCCGCCTATACGCCCGCGCCAGCGGCGAGCAGCGCGGCCGGCTGCGTGTGCTGGCCGATGGGCGGGCGGTGCAGGAACGCAAGCTGCACGCGCTGCCGGAACGCCGTATCACCCTCACCCTGCCCGCCGCCCTGCTTCGCGACGTGGAAAGCCTCAGCGTGGAACTGGCATGAACGGCATTCTGGCGCTGGACCAGGGCACCACCTCCAGCAAGGCGTATGTCTGGCGGGACGGGCGCTTCACCCTGGCCGGCAAGCGGGAACAACGGCAGATCCTGCCCCGCCCCGGCTGGGTGGAGCATGACGCCGGGGAATTGCTGCAACACCTGCGGGAGTTGATCGCCCTGGCCGGGCCCTGTGCCTTCGCCGGCCTCGCCAACCAGGGCGAGACGGTCGTCGCCTGGGATGCCGCCACGGGCCGCCCGCTGCACCACGCCATCGTCTGGCAGGATGACCGCACGCGGGACGCCGTCGCCCGCCTGCGCGCGGATGGCGTGGAAGCCCTGACGCTGGAACGCGCGGGCCTGCCGCTCGACCCCTATTTCTCCGCTGCCAAGCTGCGCTGGCTGCTGGACCATGCCGAGGGAGCGCGGGCGCTGCTACGCCGGGGCCGCCTGCGCCTGGGCACCAGCGACGCCTTCTTCCTGCACAACCTGACCGGCGTCTGCGCGACCGATGTCTCCACCGCGTCCCGCACCAGCCTGATGGATCTGCGGCGCCTGTGCTGGGATGCCGATCTCTGCGCCGCGTTCGGCGTGCCGATGGAATGCCTGCCCGCCATCCGCCCCACCACCGGCGATTTCGGCCGTTTGCCGGACGGCACGCCGCTCGTGGCCAGCATCGTGGACCAGCAGGCGGCGCTGTTCGGCCATGGCTGCACCGGCCCGGGCGACGTGAAGATCACGTTCGGCACCGGCGCCTTTGCACTTGGCCTCAGCAACGCCCTGCCTGCCGCCGGCCTGCCGGACGGGTTGCTGCCCACCTGCGCCTGGCAACTGGGTGACGCACCGCCCCGCTACGCGCTGGATGGCGGCATCCTGACCGCCGGCGCGGCGGTGGAATGGCTCGGCGGCGTTGGCCTGCTGGACGATGTCGCGCAACTGGATGTGTTCGAGGGCCCATCGGCGCTGCAACGCGGCCTGGCCTTCGTGCCGGCACTCGCCGGGCTCGGCTGCCCGCATTGGGACCGGGATGCACGCGGCTGCTTCCTGGGCCTGGAACTCGGCACCAGCCCTGCCATGCTGCGCCGCGCGGTGCTGGAAGGCATTGCCCTGCGCGCGGCGGAACTTGTCAGCGCCTTGAAGGATCGTTCAGGCCCGCCGGCGCGCATCGCCATCGATGGCGGGCTCAGCCGCAGTGCCTTCTTCGTCAGTTTCCTCGCCGCGGCGCTGGGGCGGCCGATCGAAGTCGCGGGGTCCGCGGACGTCACCGCGCTGGGCGTGCTGCATCTCTGCCTGCACGCCGCCGGGCAGCCGGAACGCCCACGGCCCCAGCCCTGGCGGCAGGTAGTGCCGGACAACATTCTGCCGGCCGCCCTGCACGAGCGCTTCCAACATGCGGTGGCACTCAGCCGGGCCTGGGGGCGCGGCTAAGGGCAGGCCTGGGCATATCCCGCCCCGGCCCGCCGGCGTCACGCAAAGCCTGGTTCGCGCTGCGTGTTCCGCGTCGCGGCCGACTCAATCCGCGACGATCGCGCCTCATTCCACGCGGATGCCGCCTTCGCGGATCACGGGCGTCCAGCGGTCGTATTCGCGCTGGATGAAGTTGGTGAAATCCTGCCGCGAACCACCGACGATGCTACCGCCCTGGTTCTCCTCCACCGCACGGCGCACCTCCGGCAACTCGGCGATCTTGGCAAAGGTGGCGTTGATCTTGTCCGCCAGCGCCGGGTCCATGCCGGCCGGCGCGGCTAGGCCGTACCAGATGGCGACGTCGAAGCCCGGGATGGTGTCGTGCATCAGCGGCACGTCCGGCAGCAGCGGGGACGGCCCGGCGCCGAGTGCCACCGCACGCACCTGCTTGCCCCGCAGCGCCGCCAAAGTGGAGGAAAGCGAGGGGAAGCAGAGCTGCGCATCGCCGCGCATCACCGCCGTGGTGGTCTCGGAACCGCTGCGATACGGTACATGCACCATCTTGATGCCCGCCTCACGCTCCAGCAACGCCATGATCAGGTGGCTGCCATTGCCGACGCCGGCGGAAGCATAGGCGTAGCCTTCCGGCTTCCGCTTGGCTTCCTGGATGATGTCGGCGACCGTCATCTGCGTGACGCCGGGATTGGCGATCAGCACCGCATGCAGGTTGACCAGGTGCATCAGCGGCGTGAAGCCGGTCATCGGATCATAGCTCAGGCGCGGGTTCAATTCCTTGCCCAACGCGTTGGCGCCGATATCCGCCATCATCAGCGTATAGCCATCGGCGGGCTGCGTGACGGCATAGGCGCCCGCGACCATGCCGCCGGCACCGGAGCGGTTCTCCACCACCAGCGGCTGGCCATTCGCGAAGCTGGGGAAGCGCTGGCCGAAGACGCGCGCCAGCGTATCGATGGCGCCGCCGGCACCGAACGGCACGACGACGCGCACCGGCTTGTCCGGCCAGGACGCGACGGCATTGGCGGAGGCGACGGCGGGCGCGGCGAGCAGGCCGGCGGCGAGGCCGCCAAGGGCACGGCGCGTCAGGTTCGTTGTTCTTGTCATGGATGTTCCTCCGTTATGCGGGGTTGGGAGCCTGTCCGTCGCGGGCAGGTGCGGCGGGCATGCTCCAGACCTTCGTTGATCGCGCGCTGCACGCCGCCGGCTGCTCCAGCCGGCGGCGACGACGCTTCAGGCTGGCTTCAGAAGGCTTCCTCGTAGAGCCGCAGCGCATCCGCCTCGGTCAGCTCCACGGGGTTGTTGATCAGCAGGCGCTGTTGCTGCATGGCATCGGCCGCAAGCTGCGGCAGGCTCTCGCGCGTCACCTGCAGCTCGTGCAGGCGCTTCGGCATCTCGCACTGCGCCACCAGTCGCTCGATGGCGAGGAGGAAACCTTCGGCGCTCGCCGTCTCGGCACCCACGCTCGGCGCCAGCGCGGCGTAGAGCGGGGCGGCGGCACGCAGGTTGAAGCGCAGCACGGGCAGCAGCATCAGCGCGTTGGAAAGCCCGTGCGGCACGTGGTAGCGGCCGCCCAGCGGATAGGCGAGCGCGTGCACCGCCGCCACGGGCGCATTGGCGAAGGCCATGCCGGCCAGGCAGGAACCCAGCAGCATCGCACCGCGCGCCGCCTTGTCCTGCCCATCCCGCAGCACCAGCGGCAGGTTGGCGGAGAGCAGGGTCAGCGCCTGCTGCGCCAGCATGTCGGACAGCGGATTCTTCAGGCGCCGGCTGGTGAAAGCCTCGATCGCGTGCACCATGGCGTCGATGCCCGTCGCCGCCGTGACGGCCGGCGGCAGGCCGAGCGTCAGGTTGGCGTCCAGCAGCGCCACATCCGGCAACAGGCGGCGGGAGACGACGCCGCGCTTCTCCTCCGTCGGCGTGGTGACGATAGAGATGGGCGTGACCTCGGACCCCGTGCCCGCCGTCGTCGGTGCCAGGATCAGCGGCAGTCGCTGGCCCTTGGCGCGATCGACGCCATAAATGCTCTCCAATTCACACGGCGAGCGCAGCAGGTAGGCCACGAGCTTCGCCGTATCCATGGCGCTGCCGCCGCCGATGGCGAACACCGCGTCCACGCCCGCCGCGCCCAACCGCTCCACCGCCGCCAGGACGATGCGTTCCGGCGGATCGGCCTGCACGTCGTCGTAGAGCGTGACGGCGAAGCCGGCGGCGCGCAGGCTGGCCTCGACCGGGGCTACCAGCCCCGCCCGCACCAGCCCCGCATCGGTCACCAGCGCCACGTGCCGGGCGCCCAGCTCGGCGAGCAGCGCCGGCAGGTCATCCAGCGCGCCGTCACGCAGCACGATGCGGGGCGTCGTGGCGAAGTCCATCGACGGCATCGAAGGCTTACTCCGCGGCCTGGGACGCGTCGGGGCGGGCCCAGCGCTTGTCGAAATCCCACACTTCCGGGAAGCCCATCAGCTCGTTCATCTGGCCGAAATCGTAGATGACGCCTTCGGGCAAGGCGTTGGTGTCGCCCGCCTTGCGCAGGTGGGCGTAGGAACGCTCCAGCGCCGCCGCCACGGTCAGGAAGCCCAGCGCCGGGTAGATGGCGATGTCGTAGCCGAAGGAGGCCAGCTTCTCGGCCGAGAGGATCGGCGTACGGCCGCCGCCATCGACGTTGTTGGCCAGCAGCGGCGCATCGATCTCGCCGCCAATGCGCTTCATCTCCTCCTCGCTCTCCGGGCTCTCGATGAAGACGATGTCGGCACCGGCCTTGCGGTACAGCTTGCCGCGGCGGATGGCCTCATCCAGCCCCAGCGTCGTCCGCGCATCCGTGCGGGCGATGATCAGGAAGTCGTCGCTCTTGCGCGCCTCGACCGCCACTTCGATCTTCAGCGCCATGTCCTCGGCGGCAATGACGCGGCGGCCTGGCGTGTGGCCGCACTTCTTCGGCACTTCCTGGTCTTCAAGCTGGATGGCGGTGACGCCGGCGGCCTCATAGCCCATCACGGTGTGGCGCACGTTCAGCAGGCCGCCATAGCCCGTATCGGCATCGGCGATGACGGGGGTGGAGCAGCCCTGGCTGAAGCGGCCCATCCGCCCGACCATGTCGGTAAAGGTGGCGACGCCGGCATCGGGAATGCCGAGATGCGAGGCCACGGTGCCGTAGCCGGTGGCATACAGGGCGTTGAAGCCCATGCGGTCGGCGATGCGGGCGGAGATCATGTCGTAGATGCCGGGGGCGACGATGAACGTCTTGGCGGCAAGGGCGGCCTTCAGGCGCGGATCAGCCATGGGATATTTCCTCTTAAACGAACGGATTCAAGCAGCGAGGGCTTGGCGCACGCGCGGCACCAGCCCACCGGCCGCCAGGATGGCGCGGACTTCATCGCCCAGCGCCAGGCCGTGCCAGGTGGCATCGCCCTGCGTGACGCTCATATCCTCCAACGCGACGCGGGCTTCCTCGCCCTCGCGCAGCGCCGTGGCGGCTTCGGGGCACAGGATCACCGGCAGGCCGAGATTCACCGCGTTGCGGAAAAAGATCCGCGCTGCGCTGACGGCGACGATGGCGGACACGCCCGCTGCCTTCAGCGCGATCACCGCATGCTCGCGCGACGAGCCGCAGCCAAAATTGCGCCCGACCGCCAGGATATCGCCCGGCTGCACGCGGCGGATGAAATCGGGGTCGATCCCTTCCATGCAGTGCTTGCCGAGCTCTTCCGGCTTGCGCAGTGCCAGGTAGCGGCCGGGCAGGATGACATCGGTGTTGATCTCGTCCCCGAAGCGGTGGACGCGGCCTTGGAAGGTCATGCTCATGCGGCAGCCTTTGCGGTCTGGGCAATCTCGTCCGGCGGCACGATCTCGCCGGCCACGGCGGCGGCGGCGGCCACCCAGGCATTCGCCAGGAACACCTGGCTGTCCGGGTGCCCCATGCGGCCACGGTAATTGCGGTTGGTGGTGGCGATGGCGGTCTCGCCCGCGGCCAGGATGCCCATATGGCCGCCGAAGCAGGCGCCGCATGTGGGGGTGGAGATCGCCGCGCCGGCCGCCGCCATCACGTCCAGCAGGCCTTCCGCCAGCGCCTGCCGCCAGATCTTCTGCGTCGCCGGCACCACCACCATGCGCACGCCGGGCGCCACCTGGCGGCCGCGCAGGATCTCGGCCACCTGGCGCAGATCCGTCATCGTGCCGTTGGAGCAGTTGCCGACATACACCTGGTCCACCCGCTGCCCGCGCAACTGGCCCACCGGCACGCCGGAGGCCGGAGATGGCGGCCGCGCCACCATGGGCGAGAGCGCCGACAGGTCGATCACGATGCGCTCCCGGTACACGGCATCCGCATCCGCCAGCACGGCGGGTGCCGGCGGCACGCCGCGAAGATCCATGTCTGCGGTGGAAAGCGTGTCGCCCTCGAACACGCAGGTATCGGCGCCGCCTTCCACCGCCATGTTGGCCACGGCCATGCGTGCATCCATGGGCAGGCCCGCCACGCCCGGCCCGCCGAACTCCAACGCGGCATCCGCCGCGCCGTCCGAGCCGATGCGGCGGATCAGCTCCAGGATGATGTCCTTGCCGGAGACATAGGGGCCCGGCGTGCCCACCAGCTCCACCCGGATGCTGTCCGGCACCCGCATCCACAGCTGGCCCATGACCAGTGCACCAGCCAGATCGGTGGAACCGAAGCCGATGCCGAGCGCATTGAAGGCACCCGCCGTGCAGGTGTGGCTGTCCGCGCCGAAGACGATGGTGCCGTGGCCCACCATGCCCAGCTCCGCCAGCAGCGTGTGCTCGATACCGCCGCGCCCTGGCTCGTAGAAATGCTCGATGCCATGCCGGCGCGCGAAGTCCCGCGTCATCGCGATGGCCCCCGCGGCAGTCACATCCGGGGCCGGGGCGAAATGGTCGGCCACCAGCACGATGCGCGCCGGGTCGAAGGGCCGGGTGGCGCCCATGGCGTCGAACTGCTCGAAGGCCAGCGGGCCGGAGACGTCGTTGAGTAGGACGACATCCGGACGGATGGTGACGATGCTGCCCGGCTCGGCACGCCCGTCGGCCGTATGCGCTGCCAGGATCTTCTGCGTGATGGTCTGGCCGGTCACGGCCGGTTGCCCACGATTGGCATCGTCTTCCTCCATTGCCGTCGCCCTCGCTCATCGGGGCGGCTAACTTGTGCAATCGTTAGCACAGATTACCGCCATGGAAAGCCGATTCTTCGCTGGCCTTGCTAAGGCGAGCGATTGCACTGCAACACGCACACTGATAGTCAGGCACCATGGATGATCATCCCCAGGCGCGCGGGACCGGACGCGCCGAGCCGAACGGGCGTGCCACCGTGGGCAGCCTCGCCCGGCGCGCCGGCGTCTCGGCCTCCACCGTCTCCCGCGCCCTGCGGAACGACCCACGCATCTCGCCCGAGGTCCGCGCCCGTATCGCGGCGCTGGCGGTGGAGGCCGGCTACACCCCCAACGTGCTGGCCCGCACGCTGGTCGGCGGCCGCAGCGGGTTGATCGGGCTGGTGCTGGGTCCGGTGGAGAACCCCTTCTATGCGGAGCTGATGCAGCAGGCGGTCAGTCAGGCCGCCGCGCGCGGCTGGCGCCTGCTGCTGCTGCATGCCGGCCCAGGCCCGATCGAGGACGCGACGGCCGAAGCGTTGCTGCAATACCGCGTCGATGGCTGCCTGATCACCTCGGCCGAGCTGTCTTCCCGCGCCGCGGCCATCTGCGCCGCCAATGGCGTGCCAGTGGTGATGGTGAACCGCGTGGCGCGCGAGCATGGTTGCGCCGTCTCCTGCGACAACCGCGCGGCGGGGGCGGAGCTGGCGCAATTGCTGGTCGCCGCCGGGCATCGCAGGCTGGCGGTCATCACTGGCAATGCCGCCACCTCCACCAGCATCGAACGGGCGGAGAGCTTCGCTGCCCAGGCCGTGGCGGCCGGGCTGCCCGCCCCCACCCTCATCATCGGCGGCGCCAGCCACGCGGCCGGCTATGCCGCCGGCCAGGCCATCGCCGAGCTGCCCCTGGCCGAGCGGCCCGACGCGGTGTTCGGCGTCAGCGACATCCTGGCCATGGGCGCGATGGACGCACTACGCGAGGCTGGCCTGTCCGTGCCCGGCGACATCTCCATCGTCGGCACCGACGGCATCGGCCCGGCCAGCCGGCCGCCCTATCGCATGACCACCATCGCCCAGCCGCTGGCCGCCATGGTCGGCCGGGGCATGGACCTGCTGCTGGCACGGATCGGCGGTGCCGTGCTGCCGCAGGAAGTGGTGCTGCTACGCGGCACGCTGATCCCGCGCCATTCCGCGCGGCTGCCGCCCGGCATGGTTCCGGTGTCCTAAAGTCAATCGACATTCAATTGGGGTGGGAAGGGAAGGTCAGGGGAATGAATTCCCCTGAAACCCCATCTTTTTTTCTACCAGTTTGGCATCGGGCTTAAGGATTGGCAGGCGCAGCCTTGATGACTGTCAAGAGCCAGAGCCAGGCCCGCAGTCGTCGGAGATCAAGAACCTTGGGCACCACCACGACCAAGGTTTCAGAAGACCGACGCTCCCACAGCCTCGCCCGAAAAACCCGCAAACAAAAGATGGGGTCCGGGGAATTCCTTCCCCGGCCTTCCTGCCCCAAGCCCAATCTCGATCCGCGCTAGGACGCGATCGTTTCCAGTCGCATCAACCGGCGGCCTGGCTCAGCATCAGGCGGCGGATGTCGTACTCCGCCGCGCCGCTCTCGCCGGTGACTGCCGAAGGCCGCGCTTTCAGGGCCCGGCTGGCTCCATCGCCGTAGCGGGCTGCAAACCACCCAGGAAGGCTTGCAACTCCGGCAGGCGCGGCAGGCCGGCGCGGGCACCGGGATGCAGGCATTTCAGCGCCGCCGTGGCCACCGCCAGGCGCACCGCCTGTGCATCCCCCAGCCCGCCCGCGATGGCCCAGGCAAAGGCGCCATGGAAGGCATCGCCGGCCCCGTTGGTATCCACGGGCTGGACGGGAATGGCCGGCTGGCGGCAGGGCTGCCCCGCAGCGTCCAGCCACAGATAGCCGGCGGAGCCCAGGGTGACGCCAGCATGCCGCACCCCGGCCGCGCGCACCTGTGCCAGAGCGTCCAGCGCCGGGCCATCGGCGAACTCCGCCAGGCCGCCTTCGGAGAACACGGCGTAATCCGTCAGGCGCAGCAGCGGCATCAAATCGGCCAGGTCGGACACATCGGCATCCAGCACCGTGGGCACGCCGGCCGCGCGGGCAGCGGCGAACATCGCCAGCGCACCTTCCTGCCAGCGCAGATCCGCCAGCACGGCGTCCGCGCCAGCGACTTCCTCAAGCGGCAGGAAGCCCGGGTCGGCGGAGAGGTTCTCGCCATCATGATGCGCCAGCAGCCGCTCCCCTTCCGCATCGATCAGTACGGCCGAGGTGGCGGAGACGGCACCGGCGATGCGGCGCAGCCCATTGGTGGCGACGCCCTCGCTCTCCAGGCTCTGCCGGATGGCCAGGCCATCCGCATCGTCGCCCACACGGCCCCAGAGCGAGGTCCGCGCCCCCAGCCGCGCGGCGGCCACGGCGGCGGAGGACGCCATGCCACCGCCATTGGCGAAGGCACGCAGCGCCTTCACCTTGCGCGGCGTCGGCGGGAAGCGGCCGATCACGTAGCTGCGGTCCAGCGTGGCGTGGCCCAGGCAGATCAGCCGAGGGGTCGTGTCAGGAGGCAGCATGTCGTCCGGTCACCAGCAATCCTGGCACTCAAGCATGCTCCGTTCACAGATCACGCTTGAGCCCTTTGTTTGATCGCGTGATTCACGCCTTACGGTGATTCCACCCTGGGCGATCACGCTTTAAGGGACAACGCTTCCCCCCGCCAGCAAGCCCCTGCTCTGCCAGAAGGTCCGGCGGCGTCCACCGCCGGGCCTGGTTGCCTCAGCACATGTCGAGCGCGGGCTTCTGCCCGGCCGGCAGCAGCGGCATGTAGGGCGTCTGCTCCAGCCTTGCCTGGTGCTCGGCCTTGGCCTGCTGCAACAGGGTGGCATCGGCCAGCAGATCGGCCGCGGTGGCAGCCATCACCTTCGCCACATGCACCATGCCCTTATGCGCCGCCGGCATCTTGCCCTGCGCCGTCAACTGCCAGGAATGGCCCGGTGTGCCGATGGCGTGGGTGGCGCCCCAGGCCTGCACGGTGGGCACCGCCCAGGAGACGTCACCCACATCGGTGGAGCCCACCATCCGTGTGCCCGGCACCTCCTTCGGCGCGATCTCCTGGCACAGCGCCAGTTCCGTCCGCTGGGCGCCGGAACGGGCGAAGGCGGTCTCGACATCCTGGCGGGTCACCGTGGCCTGGATCTTCGCCGCGAAGGCCAAATCCGCCGCGTCGTATTGCGGCGGCCCCAGCCGGTCGAAATTGCGCTGCATGGCATCCTCCAGCGGCGCGTTCGCCAGCAGGTTGCTCATCGCGCTCTTGACCTCGGAGACGACGCTGGTCTCCGTCATCAGCGCGGCACCGTCGGCGATCTTGCGGACGCGGGCCAGCAGCGCATGTACGTCCGCCACTTCCAGCGCGCGGACGACGTAGCGCACCTTCGCCCGGCCCTGCACGACGTTGGGCGCGATACCGCCGGCATCGAGGTAAGCGTAGTGGATGCGCGCGTCGCTCGGCATATGCTCGCGCATATAGTTCACGCCGACATTCATCAATTCGATCGCATCCAGCGCCGAACGGCCAAGATGCGGCGCGGCGGCGGCGTGGGAGGAGCGGCCGGTGAAGGTGAAGTCGATGGTGGTGTTGGCGAGGGACAGCGCCTCCATCACCCCCGCGAAGGCGCCGGGGTGCCAGGAGATGGCGATGTCGACATCTTCAAAGGCGCCGTCCTGCACCATGAAGGCCTTGCCGGCGCCGCCTTCTTCCGCCGGGCAGCCATAATAGCGCACCCGGCCCGGCAGGCCCTGCGCCTGCAGCCAGTCCTTCACCGCCGTCGCCGCCAGCATGGCGCCGGAGCCGAGCAGGTTATGGCCACAACCATGCCCGGAGCCATCGCCCGGCAGCGGCCGGTGCTCGGCCACGCCGGCCTCCTGGCTCAGCTCCGGCAACGCATCGTATTCGCCAAGGATGGCGATGACGGGGCCGCCCTCGCCGGCCTCCCCCATCACCGCGGTCGGCAGGCTGCCCAGGCCTTCCTGCACGCGGAAGCCTTCGCCGCGCAGTTGCGCGGCGTGCTCGGCGGCGGAGCGGGTCTCGCGGAAGTTCAGTTCCGGCATGCCCCAGATGCGGTCGCTGAGCTCGATGAAACTCTGCTGCTTCGCATCCACGAAGTTCCAGACTTCGGAACTGTTCTTCATCCTGACGTCTCCTTGCGCGACGGCGGCCATCTGACCAGCAGCGGCGTCCGCTGTCACCCCCCCTCCCACGCATCCCGCTTGGCGTGCGTCACTAGGCCGCCGCGTGCTCCGGCAAACGGTGCCGCACCAGCGCCACCCAGTAGGCGACGCCGGCGGGCGTGGCATCGTCGTTGAAATCGTAGCCGGGGTGGTGCAGCGGCAGGGAGGCCTCGCCATTGCCGATGAAAGCGAAGCAGCCCGGCAGATACTGCAGGAAGCGCGCAAAATCCTCGGACCCCGTGCTGGGCGCTGCCATCTGCCGCACGCGTTCCTCGCCCACAGCCTGCCGCGCCGCCGCCAGCGCTGCCTCGGCTGCGTTGGGATCGTTGATGGTAGGGACGAATTCACGCGTGTAATCCACCGTCACCGCGCAGTCGTAGGAGGTGGCGGTACCGGCGGCCAGACGGCGCATCCAGGCCTCGACCTCGGCGCTGACGCGGGGGTGGAAGCTGCGCACGTCGCCCAGGATGCGCGCCTCGCCCGGCAGAGCGTTGCGGGTGCCGTCGGTCAGCAGCTCGGTCACCGACAGTACCGCCGTCTCCGCCGGGTCCAGCCGGCGGGAGACGATGGTCTGCAGATCCATCACCAGCGAGCACGCGGCCACCAGCGCCTCCCGCCCCAGCTGCGGGCGGGAGGCATGGCCGCCCATGCCGCGCAGCGTGATGGTGAAGTTGTCCTCCGCCGACATCACCGCGCCGGCCCGGGTCTCGAACTGCCCGGCCGGTAGCGCCGGCTGGTTGTGCAGGCCATGGATCTCGTCGCAGGGGAAGCGTTCCAGCATGCCGTCCCGCAACATGGCCAGGGCGCCCTGGCCCCATTCCTCGGCCGGCTGGAACACGAAGCGCACCGTGCCGTCGAAGCCGCCTTCCGCCGCCAGGATGCGTGCAGCGCCCAGCAGCATCGTCATGTGGCCATCATGCCCGCAGGCATGCATGACGCCCGCATGAGTGGAGCGGTAGGGCAGCGCGCCCTGCTCCTGGATGCGCAGCGCATCCATGTCAGCGCGCAAAGCGATGCAGCCATTGCCCCGCCCCAGCCGCAGCGTGCCCACCACCCCGGTGCCGCCGATGCCCTCCGCCACCTCCATGCCACAGGCGCGCAGGCGCTCGGCCACCAGCCGCGCGGTCCGCTGCTCCTCGAAGCCGAATTCCGGATGCGCGTGGAAGTCCTGCCGCCACGCCCGCAGTTCCGCCCACAGAGCTTGCCGGTCCAGCGTCATGCCGCGCCGTCGTCCAACGCCGCCTCGGTGACCAGGATCAGCACGCGGCTCTCGGCATCCAGGCCGAAGCCATGGCGTTCCACCGCCTGCAACAGCCCTGCCAGGCCGGTGGCACCGGAAGGGGTGGTCGCTGGCCCGCCCGCCGCGCGCAGCATGGCGGGCGCCGCCTCCAGCCCGGCTTCCGGCACCGTCATGGCCACAGCCCCATGCCGGCGCAGCACGGCCAGGGCGGGTGCGCTGGCCTCGCCGCAGGAGAGCATTTCCGCCGTGGTCTCCAGCGCCCCCGGCACCCGCACGGCATGGCCGGCGGCCAGCCCGGCACTGACGCTGGGCGCTTCCTCCGGCTCCACGGCCACAACGCGCGCGGGGGCCGCCAGCCATTCCGTCAGCCCCGCCGCCATCGCCGCCGCCAGCCCGCCGACGCCGGCCTGCACGAACACATGCGTCGGCGGCGCCGCACCGTCCGCCACCATCTGCTGGCGGATCTCGGCGGCAATGACGCCGTAGCCAGCCATGACATCGCCGACCACCGGGTCGTCCGGGTCGTCCGTGGTGTCCGCCACCAGGATGTCGCCATTGGCGCGGGCGGCGGCGGCGGCTTCGTCCACCGCGTCGTCGTAGGTGCCCTGCACCCAGACGATCTCGGCCCCTTCCGCCGCGATCCGCGCAGCGCGGGATGCCGGGACTGCGCGATGCAGGAACACCTTCGCGGCGGCACCGGCCCGGCTGGCCGCCAGCGCCACGGCCAGGCCGTGATTGCCGTCGCTGGCGCAGACCAGCGCCGGCTGCCCTGCCGGCCGCTCCGCCAGCAAGGTGGCGATGTCCCGCCCCGCCGCGCGGGCCAGGGCGCGCAGCCCGGCATAGGTGCCGCCCAGGGACTTGAAGCTCCGCAACATGCGGTGGCTCTCATCCTTCGCCAATACCCGCTGTACGCCCAATCGGGCGGCCAGGCGTGGCAGGTCCAGCAAGGGCGTCGGCGCATAGGCCGGGGACAGGCGACGCAGCTCCGCCGCGATGGCGGCGGAATCCTGCTTGCGGTGCATGAGGTCGGTCATGGCGCCATGCTAGCGCCAGAAGCGGACCGTTATCGCCGAATACGGCCCCGCCCGCGCCGGTTTCCACCAGAAAGGCGGCGCCGGGCGGCGAATTTCGTCAGGCGAGGAACGCAGGCTCCTGCCGGGCCAGGATGCGCTTGACGCTCTCCAGGTGCTTCGCCGCGCTCTCGGCCCGGCCGGCGGCTTCCTGCGCGGCCACACGGCGCACGATGTCTTCCGGCACCGTCTTCAGCGGGCGGCCGGTGCTCAGCGCCAGCACCTGCGCCTGCGCCGCCCGCTCCAGGTAGTACAAATCGTCCCAGGCCTCGGCCACGGTGGCGCCCAGCACCATCACGCCGTGGTTCTTCATGAAGACGATGTCGGCATCGCCCACGCTGGCGGCGATCCGCTCGCCCTCGCCGCCATCCAGCGCCAGGCCGTTATAGTTCTCATCTACCGCGATGCGGCCATGGAAGCGCAACGCCGACTGCCCGGCCCAGAGCAACGGCGGGCCTTCCAGCATCGCCAGTGCCGTCGCGTAGGGCATATGCGTGTGAAAGGCGACCTTGGCGCGCGGCTTGTGCTCGTGCAGCCGGGCATGGATGTGGAAGGCCGTCGCCTCCGGCTGCCCCTCGCCCTCGACGACGTTGCCGTGCAGGTCGCAGACCAGCAGGCTGGACGCGGTGATCTCGGCGAAGGCCAGGCCGTAGGGGTTGACCAGGAACAGGTCCGGCCGCCCGGGCACCACGGCGGAGAAGTGGTTGCAGATGCCTTCCTGCAGCCCGTTCCGCGCCGCCATGCGGAAGCAGGCTGCCAACTCGACGCGCATCTGACGCACCACGCCGGTATCCAGCGGTTCGTTGTTGCTCAGCGCCGGGGTCGCGTGGATCGGCGTGATGGCATGGGCCATGGCGAGACATCCTGTGCGGAAGGGAAAGCCGTCGATCCTGTCTGGCACGAACCCGCCCAGGCTTCAACGCGGCATGCATTCAGGGTGCGGCGGCGTCCATGCCCATCAACAGGCCGCGCAGCTTACGCACGGCACTGTCCGGCGTGGTCAGCACCGGCTTCCCGGTGGCGGCGGCCACCTGTGCGGCGGCCGAGGCCAGGCTGAACTGCGCCAGGGCAATCGCATCGCAATCGGCCAGTTGCAGCGCCGCCTCGGCCGCCAGGGCATCGTGCGCCGGCTGGTCGCCACGGTTCAGTGCGTCCAGCGCGCCTTCGGCCAGTAGCGGCCGCAGGGTGATACCGGCGGGGAATTCCGGCGGCATGGATTGCAGCGTCGGCGCGAAGCTGGCGAGCAGGCCAATACGCCCGCCCAGCCGCGCCGCTTCCTCCACCATCGCCTCATTGGGCTTCAGCACCGGCAGGCGTGGATACTCAAGCTGCACCGCCTCGATGCACGGCCCGAAGGCGGAGCAGGTGAACAGGATGCCGTCCGCGCCCGTGCCCACCGCGTAGCGGGCCAGGGCCAGGAACCGAACGGTCATTGCCGGCGTCAGCGCGCCATCCAGCGCCAGATCAGCCGAAAGGCTGTCATCCAACAGGTTCATCAGCCGCGCTTGCGGCCATAGCCGGGCGAAGGCGGCCTCGATCGGTGGCGGTGAGTGCCGCAAGGCGTGGATAAGGGCGATCCGCATGGCGTCAGCACTCCTCTAGAGCGTAATCGCCGGAGATGGGATTACCGCAGGCGCCTTCGGCGCAACCGACCAGCATCCCCTGTGGGCGACCAGGAACAGACCTCGATTGGGCCGCGGGAAAGTTAGCACTGATCGATATTCAGCTCAGGATGGGAAGGAAGGTCAGGGGAAAGAATTTCTCCGAAACCCCATCCTTTTTCTGTCAGTTGGCGTGGGGCTCCAGGACCGGTGGGTGCGGCCATGGGCAAGATCATGGGCCACCTGGGCCGAATTTTCAGCCCCCAGGCCGTCATCGACCTCCGACGTAACCCCGGTCTGGGCTCAGAAAGGCTGGACGCCTCCACAGCCACGCCCGAAAGACTCGCAGAAAATAAGAAGGGGTCCGGGGAATTCTTTCCCCGGCCTTTCCTTCCCGGCGGCACGGCTCCTCAGGCCCGCATCACCATCCCATCCCGCTGCGGGTCGGCGCCGCCGCTCCACGCCCCGTCCCGCCAGGCCAGCCCGTGCGGCGCGCCGAAGGCGAAACTCTGGTAGGATCGGGCGATCGGGTAGCCCTGAGCCTCCAGCGCATCCGTCACACCATGCGGAACGCGGTTGCTGACGTCGATCGTGTTGCTCAGCGCGACGATGCGCGGCGCGGCCACCGCCTCGGCCATGCTCATGCCGAAATCGACGACGTTGCTGATGGCCTGGGCCAGCGCTGGCACGATGTAGGTGCCGCCGGGTGCACCAATGACCATGCGGGGTGCATCGCCCTCGAACAGGATGGTGGGCGCCATGGCGCTGCCGCGGCTCTTGCCCGGCGCGATGGAAGCGGCGCGGCCGGGGCGCGGGTCGAAGCCGCTCATGCAACCGTTATACATGAAGCCCAGCCCGGGGGTGATGACGCCGGAAGGAATGCCCAGCGTGTGCGTCAACGAGACGGCATTGCCCTCGGCATCCACGACGCAGACGACCGTGGTATCTGGCGGGTCCTTCGGCTCCTCCGCACGCGGCACGTCGGCCTTCTCTCCGGCCTTGATACGCGCGGCCAGGGCGGCGGCGTGTTCATCGGACAGCAGTCGTTCCATCGGCACATCGACGAAGTCGGGGTCACCCATATGGGCGTCCTTGTCGATGGTCATCCACTTCATCGCCTCGGCCAGGATGCGCAGGTGCTCGGCGCTCCCATGCTCCAGCGCACCGAGGTCGAACTGCGCCATGATGTGCAGCAGCTCGATCAGCGAAGCGCCGCCCGCCGGCGGCGGGTTGGATGCAACGCGCAGCCCGCGATAGGTACCCCAGCAGGGGGCCTTTTCCCGCACGCAATACGCCGCTAGGTCCTCCAACGTCACGCCGCCGCCCCGCGCCGCCATGTCGGCGGCGATTTCGCGCGCAATGTCGCCACGATAGAAGCCCTCGGCGCCACCTTCGGCAATGCGCTCCAGCGTGCGCGTCATCTCCGGATTGTGCAGCACGTCGCCCGGCCGCTTCAGCCGGCCATCCGGGCGGAAATATACCTGCCGCCCTGTCTCGCTGAAGCGCAGCTTGTCTTCCACATTGACCTGGCCGTCACCACCATGGTCCAACGCCCAGTAGTAATGCACATAGGGCCGCACCATCACGCCGCGGCGCGACTGCCGGATGGCCGGTGCCACCACCTCACGCAAACCCATGGTGCCGAAGCGGGTCAGCGCCTCGGTATAGCCCGCCACATTCCCCGGCGTGCCGACCGAGCCGTAGCCGATATCGTTGCTCTGGTCGTTCAGCAGGAAGACGAACCCGTCGCGAGACTGGCCGACGAACTTGCTCTCCCACATATCCGGCGTGGCGGAAAGCGGTGCGCGGGCGAAGAACTCCAGCACCGTGTGCACGCCGCGCTTCGGCAGGCAGATCTGCATGGCGCCGAAGCCGCCGACGCCGCACATCTGCGGGTCCACGACGCCCTGGCTGAAAGCGCAGGCGATCGCCGCATCCACCGCGTTGCCGCCCTGCCGCAAGACCTCCGCGCCCGCCTCCGCCGCCTCCGGCTGCGCCGCCACCACGATTCCGCGCATCGCTTGTCTTCCTCTCGATCTTCCAGCGCATGATCGGGTCAAATGCCGTTACGCGCCATGCTTCGTGGTATGCTCGTGTTCTTCAAATCATTCCGAGGGGAAGCGTCCACAGCAAGGCTGGGGAAAGAATTCCCCAGGCCCCATCTTTCTTCTTCGAGTTGGCGCCAGCACCCAACTGAGCAGCGATACCATGATCATTTACATGAGCAACGCACACTGCATCAAGATTCAACGAAGCCAATCGGCCTGACCTTTCAAAGCCGATGCGGATAACTCGATGAAATAAGATGGGGCCTGGGGAATTCCTTCCCCAGCCTCCTCCCTCCGTCCACGGAACGCTCCACCATCGCTAATCCGGCGTAATGCCGGAAGCCTGAATCACCGGCGCCCAGGCTGCCACTTCCTGCCGCACGAAGGCCTGCGCGTCGTCCAGGTACAGCCGGCCTGGGGTGGTGGAGGTCTCGGCGAAGCGGCGCTGCACGTTCGGGCTGGCCTGGGCCTTGCGCACCGCATCTGCCAGCCTGTCCAGGATAGGCCGTGGCGTGCCGGCGGGGGCGGCCAGGCCGGCCCACCCATCCGCCACGACATCGGCATAGCCCAGCTCGCGGAAGGTCGGCACGTCAGGGAAGTCGGCCGAACGCTCAGGCGCCGAGGTCGCCAGCGGCCGTAGGGCGCCGGAACGGATATGGGCGCTGGTCGCCGTCAGGCTGTCCAGCACGCTCGGCACCACGCCGGCCATGACGTCGGTGATGGCCTGGGTGGAGCCACGGTAGGGCACGTGTTCCAGCGGGGCGCCGGTCGCCCGTGCCAGCCGCAGCCCCAGCAGGTGCGCGACGCCGCCGACGCCGGAGGTGCTGTAATCCATCGGCTTGGCGCGTGCCGCCTGGAGGTAGTCGGCCAGGCTGCGGATCGGCAGCTTCGGGTCGACGCAAAGCAGGTAGGGCGTGCCCATCATGATGGCGACATGGGCGAAGGATTTGTCCGCATCGTACTGGATGCGGTCCCGATACAGCGTCTGCCCGATGGCCAGGCCGCTGATGGTGGTGATCAGCAACGTGTAGCCATCCGGCGGCAGGCGCGCGACATAGCCGGTGCCGAGGGTGGAGCCTGCGCCACCACGATTCTCCAACACCATGCTCTGCCCCAGCGTCCCCTGCATCTCCTGCGCAATGACGCGCGCGGCGATGTCCGTGGCGCCGCCGGCGCCGAAGGGGACGATGATGCGGATGGGCTGTGCCTGCGGCCAGGGTGCCGCCTGGGCGCTGGCATGGCGCGCCGGCAGCATCAGGGGCGCCAGGGCAACGGCGCCCTGCAGCAGATGGCGGCGGTTCACTCCATCAGTCACGGCGATCCTCCTTCAGGCTGGGCGGACTGGCATGACGCCGGGCGCCGTTGACGGATCTGGCGAGTGCCTAAGTGCGCTCGGTCAGCAGCAGGAAAGCAGGCACGGCGAACTGGCAGAAACTGCGCACCAGCAGCAGGTCGTCCTCGGTGTACCACCCGGCCTGGTGCATCAGGTTCACTTGCCCCAGCGTGCGCCCCTGCCAGCGCACGGGCGTGTTCATGGCGCTGCCGCAGCCCAGGGCGCTGGCCCCGGCGTGGTCCGGGTAGCTGGCGCGCAACTCCGCCTCGGTGCGGATCAGGATGGGCCGGCCATGCTCCATCAATTCCCGCATCCGCGGCGCGTTGGAAGCGAGCTTGCGCCCGCCCACCGGGTAGTGTCCGGGCTGGTTGGAATAGACGCGCTCCGCCTCCCCACCGGCATAATGCACCTGCATGGTGCAGAGGCGGTGGCCGACCACCGCCGCCAGGGCCGTGTCCAGCGCGCTCAGCACGGCCTGTGGCTGGCCGGGCTCCGCCTGCGCCAGGGCCAGGCGGGCCAGATGCGGCATCGGGTCGGGGCGCGCGTCCATGCTCAACCCGCCAGGCCGGCGTCGACGGCCAGCGTCCGCTCATCCGAGCGTGGCGAGAAGCTGATGCCCTTCCGCACCGCCCACAGATTCTGCAGCATCAGCAGCGGGATGATGGGCACATCCGCCATGGCCTTCTCCGTCGCCTCGATCAGCAACGCCTCGCGCGCCGCTTCATCGACCGTGGAGACGGCGCGGGCGGACATCTGGTCCAGTTCCGTATTGCTGTAGCGGCCGTAATTATACAGGCCGAGGCTGCGTTCCTTGTTGTAGGTGGAGAAGCACTGGCTGAGCATGTAGCCGCCTTCGAAGGTGGCGCTGCCCCAGCCCCACAGCCCCATGGAGAATTCCTGCCGGCCACCGCGCGCGGCATAGGCGCTCCACGGCATCGCCTCCACCGTGGTCTGCACGCCGATGCGCGTCCACATCTGCGCCACGGCCTGGGCGAGGCGGGCATCGTTGGGGTAGCGGTCGTTCGGCGTGTGCAGCGTCAGGCGGAAGCCTTCCGGCAGCCCGGCCTCGGCCAGCAGGCGGCGGGACCGCTCCGGGTCCGGCTGCGGCGCCGCCAGCTTGGGGGCGTAGGAATAGGCGCCAGGCGGCATCCACTGGCCGGTGGCCGTGGCGGTGCCCAGCATCACCCGGTCCGCCAACGCTTCCCGCTGCAAGGCCAGGGAGAGCGCCTGACGCACGCGCAGGTCGCGGAACGGGTTCCGTGCCAGCGGCTTGCCGCTGTTGTCGGTCACGAACGGGCTTTCGCCTTCGCGCGACAGGTCCGGCACCAGGTAGATCAGCCGGATGCCGGGGATGGCGGCCACCTGGATGCGGCTATCCTCGCGCAGGCGTGGCAGGTCGCTGACGGAGGGCGTATCGATCAGGTCCACGTCGCCGGATAGCAGCGCGGCGGTACGCCCGGCGGGATTGCTGAGCAGGCGCAGGGAAACGCTATCCCACCCCTGCTTCGGCCCCCACCACAGGTCGTTGCGCGCCATCTCCACCCTGTTGCCGGGGGTGTAGGAGACGAACTTGTACGGCCCCGTGCCGATCGCCGCCTTGCCGGAATTATAGTCCGCCGTCGTCGCCCCTTCCCCCACGCGGCGGGAGACGATGCCGACATAGGTCAGGTTCGGGCCGAGATCCGGCGCCGGCACCGGCGTGTGCAGGCGGATGGTCAGCGGGTCCATTACCTCCACCCGCTCCACCGCGCGCAGGAAGCCGCCGAAGCCGCCGGGGCTATTGGGCACGTCACGCGCGCGCTCGAAGGTAAAGACCACGTCGTCGGCGGTGAAGTCGCCGCCATCGTGGAACTTCACGCCGGGGCGCAGCTTGAATTCCCACAGCGTGTCGGACAGCGGCTTCCATTCCGTGGCCAGGCCGGGGATCAGCCGGCCATCCGGCGCGCGGTTGATCAGCCGCTCGAACATATGCATCGCCACGGTGTGGTTGGGCACCGCGTGGTAGAAATGCGGGTCCACCGTGGTGAAGGCGCCACCCAGCCCGATCTGCAACGCCGTGCCGGCGGCCTGGGCGGGGCGGGGCGCCAGCGCACCCCAACCGATGGTGGCCAGGGCGCCGGAAGCGGCAAGAAGGTCACGGCGTCGCATGGGCAACTCCTGTCAGTTGGGGCACGGTGGAAGCGGGCTGCGTCAACCGGAACGCTGGATGACGCAGCAGGAAACGCGATGGTTACGCGGCAGCAGCCGATCCGGGCCGCCGGCACGCTGCATGGTCAGCGGCGGGCACGCAATGGCAGTTCCAGGGCCGAGGCCCGTTCGCCGCCGCGCAGCAGGCTCAGGACCGGCGGGCGGCCATGCGGCACCTGCACGCAATGGTCGGCATCCATGCCAGCCACGGAGAGGCGGATGCGGCTGCCGGCACGGAACACCCAGGAGGTCGGCAGCAGCGGGATACGGATACGCTCGACCTGCCCCGGTACCAGCGGCGCCGCATCCTCCCGCCGGAAGGAGCGGAACGGCCAGGTGGTGCGGTAATTGGCCGGGGCCGGGCTTTCCTTTCGGTGCAGCGCGCGCAACAGGCCTTCGGTGACGTAGCGCACCGTGCCATCCGCCTCGACCTCCGAGACATAGACGAACACCGCTGCATCGGGCGTGTCAGCGCTGAGCCAGAGATCGGCCAGCCCATGCCCGGTCAGTTCCATCTCCTGCTCCAACGGGGCGGAGGACCAGCCGGTCAGCTGCGCTTCCCGGGCCTGCCAATCAGCGTAGTAGGTCGTGCTGTTGATACCGGCGATACGCTCATACCGCGTGCCGGCGCCGCTGCCCCAGGCGAAATCGGCACGGACGCAGTCCTCGCCCGCCGCGCCGGCCGCGGGCTCCAGCGTAGCCGCGGCACCCAGATGCAGGCGCTGCACGTCCTCCATCGGCGGCCAGGACGCTGCCGCGCGCCAGGCTTCCTCATGCAGGCTGAAATAGTGCACCGGCTGCTCGGCCTCCAGGCCCGTCGGCCGCCGCAGCAGGTAGTGGTCGAAGAAGCGCAGCAGTTCGCCCAGCAGGGCGAATTCCGACGTCTGCTCCAGCCGCCATGGCGAGATGTTGCAGCGCGCGCCGTGGTCCCACGGCCCCAGCAGCAGGTGCACCTTGTTGTCCCGTAGCGTCAGGAACCGTGCGATGGCGCCATTGGCGTAGCCCGCGCCATCCATCCAGCCGGAAGTCGCCAGCACCGCCACGTCCTTGCCGATGCCCTCGCTGACCGAATAGGGGCTGAAGGAGGCCGAGCTGAAGGACGCATCGTAAGGCAGCGGGTCCTCGCGGAAGCGGAACTCGCCCATGAAATCCGGCTGGCGGAAATTGCCCTGGTGCTCGTGCAGCGCCGCCGCGAGCAGCGCGCCATCCGCATCCTCGTCCACCGGATGCGGCCCGGCGAGGTCGGGATTGGCGTAGTAGACGTAGTTGCGCAGCAGGTCCCGCCGGTCATGGTCCATGGCGACCATCAGGTCATCATAGCTCTTGGCCAGCTGCTTCAGCAGGATGCCGCCGGGGTAGTAGTTATCCGCATAAGTGTCCCACACCGCGAAGAGCGGCGCGATGGCCTTCACCGCCGGATGCCCGGTGCTGGCCAGGAAGTCGGATGCCGCGCCGGGATAGGAAATGCCCGTCGCGCCGACCTGGCCGTCCGACCAAGGCTGCGCCACCACCCAGTCGGTGATCTCCCGCGAATCCTCGCGCTCCTTGGGAGAGCGGAAACTGTCCCGCGTGCCGAAGGAGGCGCCGGTGCCGCGCACATCCACCACCACCACCGCATAGCCGCGCGGCACCAGGTAGCGGACGAACTTGCCGGCATTCGGGATAGCATCCGCATCGCTGCCCGCCGCCACGGCGAAGCGCCGGTAGTACGGCGTCAGGATCAGAATGGCGGGCACGCTGCCGGTGGCGCCTTCCGGCCGCCAGACATCCACGGCGATGCGGCAGCCATCCCGCATGGTCAGGTAGCGGGAGTCCGGCAGGGCGGGCAGCGCGAACTCCACCGGGCGCGCCGCCGCGTAGTCGGAGGGCGTGACCAGCCAGGCGGCACTGCCGTGATCGCTATCGGACATCGTCGGGGCCCCCGTTGCCGGCACGCAGGCCGGCGGTGTCATGACGCTGTCACCGATGCCGAAGCTGCGTCAGTGCGTCAAATGCATTATAACGATCAGATCATGCGGAAAGCGCACATGAAGGGGGACAGGCGTGCACAACCTGAGGTCACTGGAAGCGCTGCGGGCCTTCGTGGAAGCCGGATCGGTCTCCCGCGCCGCCGCCCGGCTGGGGCGCACCCAACCCCAGGTGGGTCGGCTGCTCTCTGCCCTGGAGCAGGAGCTGGGCTTCGACCTGTTCAGCCGCGACAACCGCCGCCTCTCCCTCACCGCCGAGGGCCTGCGCTTCTACCAGCATGCCGAGCGCGTGCTGGCCGGCCATGACGGGCTGGCCCGGCTGGCCAACGGCATCCGCCAGGGCCAGACCGACCGGCATTTGCGGCTGCTGACCGCCCCCCAGGTCGCCAGCCTGCTGCTCAGCCAGGCCCTGCGCGTCATGGCGAAGCGGGTGCCGGACTTCACCGCGGTGGTCGACACCCGCATCCGCCTGGATGCCGAGACGGTGGTGGAGCAGGAACATTTCGACCTCGGCGTCACCGTGCTGCCGCTGGCGCATCCAGGCCTGAAGGTGGAACCGCTCTGCGAGGTGGAAGCCGTCGCCGTCATGCGGCGGGACCATCCGCTGGCCAGCCTGCCCCAAATCACCGTCGCCGACCTGGCCGGGCACGACATGGTCGTCACCCACCCCCGCTCCCTGCTGCGGCAAGGGCTGGAACGCCATTGCCGCGATGCCGGCCTGACCCCCCGTGCACGCTTCGAGGCCTCCAATGGCGTCGTGGTCTGCCAGATGTCGGCGGCGGGGTTGGGCGTGGCGCTGGCGGACCCCTTCGTCGCCCGCTCCTCACCCGCACCATCCCTCGTCATGCGTGCCTTCGCCCCATCGATCCCGCTGCCCTACGGCCTGTTCTTTCCCGCCTGGCAACCACGTTCCGAAATCGTCAGCGACTTCGCCGCCCTGGTGGCCGACACGGCCAGGCACGAGGCGGAGGCCACCCTGCGGAGCCTGCGCCGCCGCCAGAGTGGCGGGGGCTAAGTGGCGTGGGCTGAGTGGCGGGGGTGAAGGAAGGCTGGGGCAAGGAATTCCCCCAGACCCCCATCTTCTTTTTGCGCGTTGGATTGTCGGGGCCGGCGGCGGGTTCGCGGGGCGATCCGGTGGCGAAAGTGACTTGTGCGGACTGAATGTGAATGACATCACGCCGAAGGCACGGCATTGCGTTGGTGCCTTGATGAACCGATGGCAACTTTGCACTAGGAAGAGGCACTCTTCATAACAGCGCAGGTGCCAATTGCCTTTGCAAACAGAAGAGCTGAAGTGCTCCCAGGTGCCCGAAGGCACTTCAGATGCTCAAGGCGAATCAGCCGAGGCCAACTCCAATTCGCTGATGGGAAGCCATCCCGTCACGGCACGGGAACCGGCCAGGTACTGTGCCCGCACCCATCTTCCACGCCGTTCCAAAACCACCAGCGGATCACCCTCCACCACATACGGCGTATGCGGAGCCGCCGCACCGGGAGACGAACGGAAGGCCGCACGCTCCGCCTTAACCAGGGCGACGTCGATCCACCCCTCTCCCTGCCTGTTGGCCACGGAGCTATAGGGCTGCTGAGTCATGTCGCCGGACGTCATGAGGCAGCCGCCGTGATTCTCGCGCAGCATCAGGGATGCACGCCCGCCCTCGAATGAGAGGTTTCCCGGGATCGTTTCCTCGCCGGGATACCAGGTCTGCACGATGCCACGCCCGCCGCTCAGTTGGCCGCGCAACAGAAAGCGGCAGGAGAATTGCGGCGCGGCGTCACTGCCGTTGCCGGCACGGCCCTCGGAGAAGACACCGCTAACCCTGTCGCCGCTGACCGCCAGGGTAAGGCCACCATATCGGCCCGACATCAGCGGTTCGGCGCGCGCCACAGGCGCGGCGAGGCTTGCGAGAGCCGTCAGACATGCAAGCCACGCCAGCTTCGGCATCAGAGGCTGCGTTCCAGCAGCTGCGTGATGGCCTGCGTACGATCCTGCAGGTCGGCGGTATTAGCATAGGGGCGCCAATTGATGTCGAGCACGCCGTCCTTGAACGTCAGCCCATTAGGATAGTTCGAGGCCGGGGCGGTCTTCTCGTCGTAACGGATATGGACACGCTGCAGCTTCGCCTTCAAGGCGTCGCGACCCATCGCATCCGCGGTGATGCTGCGCAGGCCCGCCGTCAGCGGCTCAAAGATCGTCTTCCCGAAATAATCGTCTCGCGCATAGTAGGCGGCATCACCGGGAAGGGTCAGCTGGTCCCATTCCACCTCGACCGGCACGGGGAAGCCGGCGGCCTGCTGGATGCCGGCCTCGATCGCCGGATACTTATCCTGCCGGTAGGAAGCGATGGCGCGCCGCTCGGCCAGGCCGATCGTCGCCTGGGCCCTGGCAGCCGGCGGGGCCAGAGGAATGACAGCAAGCAAGCCCAGCAAGCTGCGGCGCAACGCCATGGTCGTCTCCGTTTACATGTGGCGCAGAATGGAGCGGCCCTTGCCAGAATCGGCAAGCGCCCCCTCCGTGACGTTTGCGCGAGCATCCAGGCGCCTCGCGGCCAGGCCGCTCCTGCTATCCGGAAGCGGAAGGGCCCCGCCAGTTTCCCGGCCTCTACAAGAATTGGAGAGTAGCCTTCCGTAGATTCATACGGGAAAAGCAGGGTTCGTAGATGAACCCGTCAGCCAGATGGGGCGCCGCTCCAAGCCCTATCGAGATGAGCCACAGCAGCTTATGCGTGCAGGGAACGAGCTGGCTGCCAAACTCCCAGGAGCGCCATCTGTTAGAGTGAGGGAGCCACCAGATTGGATCGCCTGATGCCGCCAGACCACACTCGCCGGGAAGCCCCAATACAGCCATTGGGACACGCGCTGTCTCCGGATGCCATCCAATCTGCACCGCTGCGCCGCCGTCACCTCCTACCGCTCATCGCCGCACTGGCCACGCCTTCCTTGGCGCGGGCGCAGGAAGGCGTTCCCGCCACGATCCCTGGGACGACGCAGCACGATCTGGAATCCCGTAGCGGTCAGCCATTCCGGGTGTTCCTCCATATCCCTGCGGGCGAGCCGCCGCCGGGCGGCTGGCCGATGATCACGGTGCTCGACGCCAATGCCGTCATGGGCATGGTGGTGGACATGGTCCGCGTCCTGGCCTTCCTGCCCCGCGAAGCCGGCGTCCGCTCCGGCGCCATCGTCGCCGGCATCGGCTACCGCACGGACGGGCCCTATGAGCTCTCCCGCCGGACCTTCGATCTCACGCCCCCACCCGAACGGGACATCCCGGCGGCGGAGGGCCGCCCCGGTGCCCGAACCGGTGGAGCGGACGAGTTGCTCGATTTCATCGAAGACAGTGTCAAGCCTCTGGCCGCACGGTCAGCGCCGGTCGATCCGTCGCGCCACGCGCTTCTGGGCCATTCCTTCGGTGGGATCTTCGTACTGCACGCCCTTTTCAACCGTCCGGCCGCCTTCAGGGACTACGTCGCCGGCAGCCCCGCCATCTGGTGGGAGGACAACGCGGTGCTGCGATCCGAGGATCGCTTCATCACCCGCACGGACCGCCCCTCCCCGCTCCGGCTGCTGATGACGGTCGGCGAGTACGAGCAGGCCCTTGCCCCATGGCATGACCCGGCCTGGCGCCCACGGATGGAAATGATGAAGATGGTGGACCAGGCGCGCGACCTGGCCGGGCGGCTTCGCCCTGTGCCAGGGCTGGAACTCGACTTCGAGATCCTGCCGGGCGACGGCCACATGACCGCATTTCCCGCCATCGTGCAGCGGGGCGTCCGTTTCATCCTGGAGCGCTGAGCAGCACCCGCCTGGAGGAACCAGGGGGCCCTGAAACGTGTCCCCCTGGGCAGCCTATTGATCGCGGTCAGAAGTCGAAGGAAGCGGACACCAGGATGGTACGCGGCGAACCGACGGTGACGAAGTTGCCGGTGGTGAGCCAGTAGTTCTCGCCGAAGGCATTCTCGAGATTCGCCCGGAACGTGACAGGCTTGTTGGCGATCTCGGTCCGGTACCGCGCCCCGAAATCCACCCGCGTCCAGCCATCGAAGCGCAGCGTGTTTGCAGCGTTGAAATAGGCCCCCGAGGTATAGATCACGCGGCTATTGACCGCGAGGCCGGACACCCCCGGCACATCCCAGTCCAGGGCGCCCGAGAAGGTCCTGTCCGGCGCGCCGGCGGCGTCGTTGCCGCGCTCCGCGGCATTGGCGGGGCTGGTCAGCTCGGGCTTCAGGAAGGTCGCGCTGGCCAGGGCCCGCAGGCCTGGCACGACCTCGCCATAAGCGGAGAGTTCCAGACCCCGGTTCCGTTGCTCGCCATCATAGGCAAGGTCGTTGGCCGCCGTGCGGATGGAGTTCGGCCGGGCGATCTGGAAGACAGCGGCGGTGGTGGTGATCCGGCCCCAATCCACTCGCACACCGGCTTCGTACTGCTCGGATTTGTAGGGGGACAGGACGGCGCCGACATTCCTGTAGCCTGCCCCGACGATGGTACCGCGCGTCAGGCCCTGGGCATAGTTGGCGTAGAGGGAGACGTTCTGCCAGGGCTTCACCACCAGCCCGAAGAGCGGCGTCGTGGCGTCGGCATCGTAGCGGCTCGTCCGCTCGCCGGTCGTAGTGCTGTAGCTATTAACAGAGACGTTCTGGAACCGGACGCCGCCTGTCAGCAGCACTCGCTCGTTGAAGAAGGACAGCGTATCCGCCACGGCGAAGCTGGAGAACTCCGTCAGCGACGCCCGCCGCGGATCATTACGCGCAGCTGTGACCGGTGGAAGAAGCGCCGGATTGTAGATGCTGGACGGATAGGTGATGGAGGAGGCGATGTAAGCGTTGCCGCTCTCCTGCTGCAGGCCGGTATAGCCGACATTCAGCGTGTGGCCGACGCCCAGCGTGTTGAAGCGGAAATTCGCCCCGACAGTGCCGCTCAAAGTCTCGCTGTAGGAGTCGTAGAAGGCATTGGTGACCGCGAAATTCCCCAGCTCGTTGGCGCCGCCGGGGCGGGAGTCGGGAAAGGTCTGCTCGTTCCAGCCGTCGCGATAGCCGAAGGCGGCATAGGCGGTCATCCAATCCGTCACGTCATACTCGGCACGGGTGGCGACGGTGCTGTCCTGCTGCCGCAGATTGGTGCCGGGGAACCAGTTGCTGCGCGCGTTCGGCGGCGACGGGATGGAGGTCAGGTTGGGCGAAAGGGTCAGCTGCGGGCGGAAATTCCGCGTATCGTCACGCTGGAAGATGCCATCGGCGGACCAGCGCAGGCGTTCGCCCCGATAATCCAGGCCCAGTGCCGCGAGGCCACTGCGGAGGTTGCCACCATCGATGGAGGCCTCCCCATCCCGGTACAGGCCATTGAAGCGGACGCCCCACTCGTTGTTCTCGCCGTAGCGGCGCGCCAGATCGACATGCGCACCGAAATTGGCGCTGCCCGCATACATCGTCGTCAGCCGGGTCAGCGGCGTGTCATCGGCCCGCTTCGTGACGATGTTGATGCCGCCGCCAATGCTGCCGCCCGGAGAGATACCGTTGATCAGCGCTCCCGGCCCACGCAGCAACTCGATCCGCTCGATGATCTGTGCCGGGGCGCGGTTGGAGGAAATCAGACCATACAGCCCGTTCAATCCGACATCGCTGGACGGGACGCTGAAGCCGCGGATCTGAAACGTATCGTCGAAGCCGTTGCTGCCCGTGGTTAGGCGAACGGAGGCATCATTGATCAGCGTATCTGCGGCCGTCCGCCCCTGCTGATCCTCGATCAGCTGGGAGGTATAGTTGGTGGTGCTGAAGGGCGAGTCCATCACGCTTCGGGCGCCGAGCAGCCCAAGCGATCCGCCTTCCGCCACCTGGCCGCCCGCATAGGCCGGCATCAGCGCGCCGGGCGCAGGTGCGGCGGTAACCTCCACCGTCGGCAGCACGACAGCGCCCGGCACGGCACCCGCCTCTGTCGCCGGCTGGCTCGCACCGGCGCCGGGCGCCTGCTGGGCGTAGGCGGCCGGGGCGAAGGCAATGCCGCAGGCCATCACGGCCTTGGCCGCGTGCCGGGTCAAGGCGGCAGGGCCGGACCTCCGTGAACCGCATTCCGGTTCAGGGGCAGGGCTGCCAGGATGGACGACCGACCGTGTACTGGCCTGGAACTTGGTTCGGCTCATCAAGGCGGCCCCTTATCACCCGAAAACAGGCAATGAACTACGCGTAAATGCGAATGCTTCTCAATACCTATAAGGGGTGTCTCGCGCAAGGTGGCCCTAGGCGGTCTTTCAAGCCCAAGCTTGAGTTTTACTGATCCCGGCCTCTCCGCGGTGCTGGCGCCAGATCAGCGTTCGAGAGGCGGTTGATTGCCGCCCACCTTCAGCCATTCATGAGATTGCGGACGGCACCGGCCAAACTCTCCATCGGGAACGGCTTCGTCATGATGTGCATCCCCTCTTCGAGGTCATCGCCGCGAAGCACCGATGCCTCCGCATAGCCGGTGATGAAGAGAATGCGAAGTTCCGGCTGCATCGCCCGCACCGCATCGGCAAGCTGCCGGCCGTTCATGCCATCGGGCAACCCGACATCGGTGATCAGCAGGTCGATCTTCAGGCCGGACCGCAGGATGGCCAGCGCCGACGCTGCGTCTTTCGCCTCCAGCATCGTATAGCCGAGTTCGCCGAGATAGTCGGTGACCAGGGACCGCACCATCGCTTCGTCGTCGACGATCAGCAGAGTGCCCTGCAAGGACCCATGGCTCATCGGGGCAACCGGCTCGGCCAGCGGTTCCGACACCGGCTTCAGGTGCCGTGGCAAATGGATCCGGATCGTACTGCCCCGGCCAAGTTGCGTGTCGATCTCCACCCGCCCGCCCGACTGCTTCGCGAACCCATAGATCATCGACAAGCCAAGACCGGTACCGACACCGATGGGCTTGGTGGTGAAGAACGGATCGAACGCGCGGGCGGCGACATCCGGCGTCATCCCAGTCCCGGTATCGGCGACGCTGAGCGTCGTGCAGGGCACCGTGTTGCCGGCGCTCTCACCGGGCTCCTGCAGGTCTATCCAACTCCTGGTCGTGCTGATCGTCAGGCAGCCACCATCGGGCATCGCATCGCGGGCATTGATGCACAGGTTGAGGAGGGCGTTCTCCAACTGGTTGGGATCGCAGAGGATCGGCCAGATGTCGTCTGCCAGCGTCGCCTCAAGCTGGATCTCCGGCCCCACCGTGCGGCGAACCAACTCCTCCATGTCCGCGATGAGGTGGTTGGGGTTCACGACCTTCGGCGCCAGGGTCTGGCGCCGGGAGAAGGCCAGAAGCCGGTGGGTCAGCGCGGCCGCGCGCCCCGCCGCACCCTGCGCCAGGCTGATGAACCGGTCCAGATCGTCATAACGATGCTGGCCGGACCTCAATTGGATCAGTTCCAGGCTACCGCTGATGCCGGTCAGCAGATTGTTGAAGTCATGCGCGATGCCACCGGTCAACTGGCCGACCGCTTCCATCTTCTGGCTCTGGCGCAGGCGTTCTTCCAGCTCATTGCGCTGCGTGACGTCGCGCCCGGACGCGATGATCGACTGGCCCTCATAAATGCATGTCCAGCTATAGCTGCGCACCGTACCTGACGAGGCCGGAATGCGGAGGTCGAGAGTGCCGAGGCTGTCCCCCGCGACGATCCGGCCAAACGCCGCGACAAGGGTGGCGCGGTCCTCCGCCACCACGAAGTCCGCCAGCTTCCTACCGTTCATCGTGCCGGCAGCGAGGCCAAGCTCGCTTTCCCACGCCGGATTGACGCTGACGCAACACCCATCGCTGTCGCATACGACGTAGAGGTCGCGCGACAACTGCCAGATGCGATCCCGCTCCCGCGTGCGTTCCTCGACGCGGCTTTCCAACATCGCGCTCAACCGGCGAAGCTCTTCTTCCTCCGCCTTGGCATCGGTGATGTCGTAGATGACGCCGCTGAAGCGTGGGTCGGTACCCTGCTCCACCAGGCACTCACCCTGCCGTGCCAGCCAGCGAACCTCACCCGTATCGGAACGGCGGATTCGCAACTGCACGTGGCTGGTCTGGCCCGGCTCCACCGAATGCTGGCCGATCAGTTCGCCATACTCCGGCAGCACAAGGGCGTTGATCGCGTGCACCGGCAGGTCGCTGGCCGGGCGCAAGCCCAGCAGGGCGCAGAATTGCAGCGAGACCGATACGGTCCCGTAGCCCAGCACATACTCGAACGTACCGATGCCGCCTGCGGTCTGCGCGATGCGCAATTGCTCCTGCACACGCTTCTGCTCGGTGATGTCGACCAGGGCGCCGATGAAGCGAACCGGCTTCTCCCCGTCATACTGGCAGCGCCCGCGGGCATGCACCCAGCGGAGCGAGCCGTCGCGCAGCAGCAGCCGGTATTCCTTCGAAAACAGCTCCGCCCCGCGCAGCATGCCGCCCACGGCCAGGCGGATCCGTGTCTGGTCCTTGGGGTGGATGATCGAATAGAAGATGTTCGGGCTGACACCACGCGCGGCCTGCTCCGGCGTCAGGCCGTAGAGATGGGCGAAGCGCAGATCCCCATGCACCAGAGACGTGCCGATATCCCACGCCCACCCCGCGGCTGCGCCCGAAATCGAGAGCATCAAGCGAAGCCCATCCTCGCCGCCCGGCGCCGAGACGCCGGGAACGGCCTCGGAGGCCTGCGCCGAGGCCTCCTCCACCTGCGTCAACAGCAGGAGGGCCGCCACCCCCTTGGCGTCGTGGATGGGCGCAACGGAGAACGGAAAGCCGGCGGTCGTGCCATCCTTGCGCCGGATCGCGAGAAGAGCTTCGGACGCCGCGTGCCCTGTCCCCTCCGGCAGCCATCCGCTATCGGCCGGCACCTCGCCCGCGCCATAGCCTGCAAGCCGGGCGAAACCCGCATTGGCGAAGACGATCGGCTGGCCCGGTTGCCGCGCATCGAGCACGGCAACCGCGGTGCCGGAGCGGGTCAGCGCGGAAAAGGCCGGCCCTGCGAGGCGATGCAACGCACGGATCGTATCGTTCCCGCCGCCAACGCCCGCCGGCTCATTCAAGTGCACAGGACACCATCAGCTGGCATGCTGTTCACCGTCTTCCATGACGCGTTGGATGAAGTCATTCACCAGCGACTTCAAAGCGAGGATGGAGGGCAGGTTCATCAGCATCGCGATATAACCGCGAATGTCGCGGTTCCGCACCGAGAAGTTGATGTACAGGAACAGCACGGGACCTGGCGCTTCCGTCTGGCCATGCAGGTCGAACAGGTCGTCGCCCTTGCCATGCACCACCTGCGGCAGGGACATGCTGAGCGATTCCTTCAGCATGTTGGCCATGGTCGCCAGGCAGCCATTCAGGATGATGTTGCCGGTCTCGGCCAGGGCCTCCTGCTCCATCTCCCGCAGTTCCTCGCCGTCCAGCTCCTCGCCGAGGACCGCGCGGGCCAGTTGGACGCCGGTGATGTGCGGAAAGATCAACAAGGCCCGGCCGGAGAAGGCGCCGGTGAAATCCTGCCGCACCGCGACCAAATCCCCCGTCTCACGCTCGCGGATCAGCGCCTCGGCAACACCCTGGCTGACCACTTCAAGCGATGGCACGGAGAGCAGGATCTGCTCACCCACTAACTTGCGCAGGCTGGCGGCGGCCCGGCTGACGCCGATATTGACGAGCTCCGTCAGCGCATCGCGTTCAAGGTCGGTCAGTTCGGCCACGCTGGCCTACTTCCTGCCAGCACGCAGGCGCAGGGCCGCACCAGCCAGGAAGCCCTGGAGCGCCTCCTCCGTCACCGGCTTCGCGACGAAGCTGGCGCTGAGGGAGCGTGCGCGTGCAATGACTTCGTCCTGGGTATTCGCGGTGATGACGGCGATGGGCATGGTGGGGCGCAGCGCCCGCAACTCAGCGGCCAGGGCCAGCCCGTCCCTGCCCGGCATGTTGTAGTCCAGCAACGCCACATCCACGGCCTGGCTATCGACGACGGCCAGCGCCTCATCCGCATTGGATGCCTCGATCCGTTGCCAGTCGGGCTGCAGGGAGTTGATCGCCTTGCCAGCGACGATGCGGGCCAGTTTGCTATCGTCAACGATAAGAATCGTAATCGCCATCCGGGCGGCTCCAGTTGTCCAAGTGAGCGGCGTCGGCCTTGCGGGAGCCGCCCGTGCCCCTGCCGCCTCGGATCGATCCGGCAGGAGTGCCCCTATTCTAGCCGGAGCGCCCCATTGGTAACAACGGCGCGATCCAACGATCCACGAAAGGATTGCCGACCGGCCCCAGCACCTGTGGCCGCAAGGCCAGCAGCACCTGGATGACGGCGGTATGCAGCGTTCCGGCGCCGGTCAGGTCCACCATCCGCCCCGGCACTTCCTGCAACAGGGCCACCAGCGTCTCCGCATCTCCCACGGGGCAATCCCCCCGTAGCCGGATCACGTCCGCCTCCAACACCACCGTCATCCGACCAGCTCCGGCACATCCAGTACCAGCAGGACGCGGCCATCGGCCATCAGGGCGGTGCCCAACAGCCCCGCCATGCCGGAAAGCAGGCCGGACATCGGCCGCAGCAACAGGTCCGTCCGCTCGGAGAAGCCATCGACCTCGATGCCCACCGGCTGGTCGCCGCAGCGTACCACCAGCAGCCGGGCCACCGGCCCCTGGCGTGGCCTGGGCGGCAGGCGAAGCAGGCCGGACAGGCGCAGCAGCGGCAAGGTGCGCCCGCGGGACACGAAGGCCTCCCCGCCGCTGATCGGCTGGATCATCGCCACAGGCAGCCGCAGGCTCTCCGTCACCGCCTCGATCGGAATGCCGAACCGCTCCTCGCCGAGGCGTATGACGAGCACGGTGCTGATCACGGTGGCCCTGGGCAGCATCAACTGCACCGTGGTCCCAGCTCCCGGCACGCTGCTCAGCGACACGCGCCCGCCCAGAGTCTCCACCGCCATCCGTACCGCATCCATGCCCACCCCGCGGCCGGACAGCGCCGTCACCGTGCTGGCGGTGGAGAAGCCCGGGGCGAAGACCAGGTCGAGCGCCGCCGCGTCATCCAGCGCCTCTATGGATGCCGTTGTGCCGAAGCCACGCCGCAGCGCGGCCGCACGCAGCGCCGCCGGGTCCAGCCCTGCGCCATCGTCCGCGACCGTCACCAGCATCTGGTCGCCACGCCGGCTGGCCCGCAGCGTGACCTGCCCGGTCGCCGGCTTGGCGGCGGCAGCGCGGCGGGGCGCGGCCTCGATGCCGTGGTCCACCGCGTTGCGCAGCACATGCAACAAGGGCTGGAACAGGCCCTCCACCACGGCCTTGTCGGCCTCCACCTCATCACCCTGGATCTGGAAGTCGATCGGCTTGCCCAGCTCCGCCGCCGTCTCCCGCATCAGGCGCGGGAAGCGGCGAAAGGTCTGGGAAAGCGGCACCATCCGCAGGCCGATGACGCTGCGGTGCATCTCGCCCGCCAGCCGTTCCATCGCCGCCTGGTTATCTGCCAGGGCGCGGCCCAGCCCGGCATCGACAGCACCAACCCGGGCCGCCAGGCCGGCAAGGGCGTTCTTGGCCACCATCATTTCACCGACCACGTCCAGCAACTGGTCGATCCGCGCGGCATCCACCCGCAGCACCCGCGCGCTGGCCTCGCCTGCCCCGTCCGCCGCCGCAACGGTGACGGCGGTGGCCGAGGCCGGAAGCTCAACCAAGGTGAGTTGATCCGGCACGAGGCGAAAGACGCGGCGGATCTCCTCGGCCGTCGCGGTACTCAGCGCCTGCATATCCAGGTTGCAGGTGAAAGGGCTGTACTCCGCCGTCGGCGGCCAGGGGGACCGGGGCTCGATACGCAGCGCGATCAGCTCCGGCAGTCCGCGCAGCAGCGCCAACGGGTCATCGCCCAGGAAGAAGCAATCCGCATCGGGCAGGTAGCGCAGCGCGGTCACGGTCAGCCCGGCGGCCCGCGCAGCCGCCACGGCCTCCTCCTGCGTTCCCGCCAGCGCGGTGGCCCAGTCGGTCGGGGAAGAAGGCGCCGGCCCGCCAGTCTCGGCCACCTGCGCGCCGGGCATGCAACGGTGCAGGGCCGCTTCAAGCTGCCGGCCTTGCTCCAGCGCAGAAGGCGGCAACGCACCATGGCGCTCGAACGCATCGAGCCAGGCCTCGCATGCGCCGAGGCAGGCCAGCACCGGGTCGAGAAATCCGCTGCCTATGCCGGCCCGCCGGCCTCGCACCGCATCCAGCACATCTTCCGCCGCATGCAGCGCCTTCCCCATCGGGGCGAGGTCGAACAGGCCGACCGAGCCCTTCAGGGTGTGCACGGCACGGAAGGCGCTATCCAGCCGGGCCGGGCTGTGGCCCTCGCGCTCCAGCGCCAGCAGGTCTTCCGATGCCTGCTGCACCAGCTCCCGCCCCTCGATGAGAAACTGCGCCAGCAACTCGTCCATCATGCCGCTCCCGGGCGCTGATAGACCACGGCGTCATCGAAACGCCGCGTCTGGAACCGGTCCGAAATGCGGGACATCGCCTCGCTATGGCCAAGGCAGAGGAAGCCGCCAGGGTTCAGGGCATCGTAGAGATGCCGGGCCGCAGCGGCACGGGATGCGTCGTCGAAATAGATCAGCACGTTGCGGCAGAAGATGACGTCGAACCCCACCTGCGCGGCCATGCCCGCCGCATCCGTCAGATTGACGGCGGTGAAGCTCACGGATTCCCGCAGATCCTCGATGATGCGCCAGCGGTCGGCGCCCGCCGGCTCGAAATAGCGCTGTCGCAGCGACGCCGGCAGCCGCCCCAACGACCTCTCGCCATATTCGCCGGCCAGCGCCGCCGCCATGGCACGCGTATCGATATCCGATCCGACGATCTCGATATGGTAGGCATCGACCAGTGCCCAGTTCTCCAGCAGCCAGATGGCGATGGAGTAGGGCTCCTCTCCGGTCGAGCAGGGCACCGACCAGATGCGTACCAGATCACCCGGACCGCGCCGTGCGACGATCTCCGGCAACAGCGCACGGCCGAGGCAGCGGAACTGATGCTCCTCCCGGAAGAAATACGTCTCGTTGACGGTGAAGCTGTTGATCAGCTGCTGCGCCTCGGCCTCGCTGGACCGCAGCAGCGACATGTAGGCGGAGAAGCCAGGGGAATGGGTGCGCTGCATCCGGTCCGCCACGCGCCGCTCGATGTAGTATCGCTTCGGCTCGCCATAGGACATGCCGGTCCTGCGATAGAGGAAGTCGCAGAGCCGCTTCAGCTCCTCGGTATCGAGGAACGGCGGAACCGCGGCAGCGGCCGCCTTCTCGTTTCCGATCACCCGAGCCATTCCATCAACTGGCCGGCGATGCCCTCCAGCGGCACCACGGCATCAGCCCCGCCGGCGCGCACCAGTTCGCCCGGCATGCCCCAGACGATGGCGGTCTCCTCCGCCTCTGCGATGGTCCGGCCGCCATTCGCCCGCAGCCGGGTCATGGTGGTGGCGCCGTCATTGCCCATGCCCGTCATCAGCACGCCAACGAGGCGGGTGGCATCGAAATGATCCATGGCGCTGTGCACCAGGCGGTCGACACTCGGGTGCCAGCGGTGCTCCGGCGTGGCGGGCGCGGCCAGCACCACGGGCCCGGCGGTGCGGCCACCCAGGATGATGTCCGCATCCCCACGGCCAATGAACACTTTCCCGACCTGCAGGGGCATGGGGCGGACGACCTCCACCACTTCCAGCGCGCAGAGCCGGTCCAGCCGCCGCGCCAGCGGGCCGGTGAAGGCGGCCGGCATGTGCTGCGCCACGATGATGGGCCAGGGAAAATCCGCCGGCAGCGGTCCCAGCAAGGCATCCAGCGCCGGTGGCCCGCCGGTGGAGGTACCGACGAGTACCACGCCATCCCCCGCCAGCTTCGTCCGGGCCTGGCGAGGAAGCGGCAGGGGCGGCGGCAGGCCTGGCGCACCCATTCTCAACCGCACGCGCTCGGCCAGCCGCAAACTGCCGCGCGGGCGCGCCCGGGCCGCGGCGCGGACCTTCTCGACCAGCAGCGGCGCCAACTCGTCGATCTCAAGCGACATGGCGCCCTGCGGCTTGGCGATGAAGTCCACCGCGCCGAGCTGCATGGCTTCCAGCGTCACATCGGCCCCGGCCTCGGTCAGTGAGGAGATCATCACCACCGGGCATGGCCGTTCCAGCATGATCCGGTCCAGGCAGGCCAGCCCGTCCATCTCCGGCATGTGGATGTCCAGCGTGATCACATCCGGCCGGACGCTCTCCAGCATCGCCAGCGCCTCCAGGCCATTCCGGGCGAATTCCACCTGGAAATCGCCCTCGGCGCCGAAGACCCTGCCCAGCAACCGGCGCATCAGCGCCGAATCGTCGACCACCAGGAGCTTGATCACGGTCCCGGCGTCGCCTCGGCGATGCTGGCGAGGAGATCCCGCTCCGCCTGGTCAAGCAGGGCCTGCGGGTCGACGATCAGGATCATCCTGCCGTCACGGCCCGAAGTCGCCACGCGGTCGAAGATCCGGCTGCCCTCCGCCGCGACATTCGGCGTGGCGGCCAGCCCGGCCGGGGCGATCTCCACGATCTCGGACACCGCATCGACCGCGAAGCCCGCCAGCAGCCCGTGCAGCCGCACGACGACGATGCGGCGGCGGCCGGCTGCCACGGGCCCCTGGGGGGCCGCGAAGCGGCGGCGCTGGTCGATGACCGGCACGACGGTACCGCGCAGGTTCATCACGCCTTCCAGGAAGTCCGGCGCCCGCGGGATGCGCGTCAACGCACCCGGATGCCGCACCACTTCCTCGACCGCCGCGACGGGCAGGCCGTAGGCTTCCCCGCCAAGCTGGAACAATACGAACTGCTCCGCCGCGCCATCACCTCCGGCAGCATCGTCGGCCATGGCCATTGCCTCTCCCGCGACGGCGCTGCGCACGCGCTCCGCCGTCTCCCTGTCCAACAACTGCTCGGTGTCCAGCAGGGATACCAGGCGGCGCCCGCCCTCCAGCCGGCAAATCGCCGCGACGCGCGCTTCCGATGAACCCCGCGTCAGCACGGCCGGCACCGGATCGATGGCGGCTTCCGGCACCCGCAGCAACGCCTGCACGCTGTCCACCACCAGCCCCACGCGCCCGCCCGCCATGCGGACGACGATGATGCGCGTGTGAGCAAGATCCGGCACCAGGGCTGGAAGTCCCAGCAGCACCCGGGGCGAAACCAGCGGCAACAGGCGACCGCGCATGGCCGCCACGCCCAGCATGGCGGCATCGGTCTGCGGCAGGGCGGCGCGGTCATCCGGCAGCCGCGCGATCTCCACGATATCCACCATGGGCAGCGCATAGCTCTGCCCGGCCAGCGTGAAGCTGATCAGCGCGCGCTCGGCCGCTGCCGGCGCGGCTTCCGCCCAGCTGCTGCCTGCGGCGCTACCCAGCGCCGCCGAGCGCCGCAACAATCCGGCGAATGTCTGGCCGAGCAGGGCCTGGAGATCCAGCCGCCGTGCCCCGCCCGCATCCGCCCGTGCCACCACGGCATCCGCCAACAAGGCCACGGGCGCGTGCGCCCACATCAGCACCAGCCGGGATGCGCCGGTCACCGGCGAGGCCGCGCCATCGACCAGCGTCGCGAGCGAGATGACCGGCACCACGGCACCGCGCAGATTGACCAGGCCCAACAGGCTGGCCGGGCCGTGCGGCACACGGGTGAGCGGCCGGGGCTGCAGCACCTCCGTCACCTCCGCCAGGGGCAGCGCCAGGGTCTCGCCGCCGGCACGGATCGTCAGCACGCCGCCGGCGGCGGCACCTTCTTCGACCGCAGCCAGGGAATCGGCTGCCATCGATCAGCTCTCGGCGATCGAAAGTTCATCGGCCAGGCTGGCGATTTCCTCGATGGCAGCCGCCAGATCCTCCGCGCCGCGCGCCTGCTGCCGGGCGGCGGTAGCGGCCTGGGCAGACGCCGCGCTGGCTTCCTCCGCCGCCGTGGCAATCTGCTGCGTGCCGGCCAGCACCTCCCGCACCGCCTTCAGGGCGACATCCGCGCCGCTCAGAATGTCCGTCGCGCCGCCGGACAAATCGCGCACCTCATCCTCCGCCACGCCCAGCCGCCCGGCGAGACCCTGGGTGCGGGCGATCTCCCCTTTGGACGCGGCGCCGATCAGCTCCAGATCCCGGCGCACGGCGGCGATCTGGCCCAGCACCTGCCGCACCACATCCTTCATCCGGTCCGCATTCTCGCTAGAATCGCGCGCCAGGCCACGGATGTCGGCGGACACCACGGCAAAGCCACGCCCGGCTTCACCCGCGCGCGCGGCCTCGACCGCACCGCTCACCGCCAGCATGTTGGTCTGCACGGCAATCAGCGCCATGCCATCCACGATGCGCTCGATACGGCGGCCGGAGACCTCCAGCGCATCCGCCAGCACCGCGACCGCCTCGGTCTCCCGCAGGCCATCCTCGACGCTGCGGGTCAACCGCTCCACCGCACCGCGCCCCTGCGTCAGTTGCGGCAGCATGGCGGTGGTGCGGGCGGCGGCATTGTCCGCCGTTGCGCGGGTCGCTGTCGCCGCACGCTCGATCTGCGCCATCGCGGCGCTGGATTGCTGGGCCGCCGCCGCCTGCGCCTGGCAGCCCCGGCTGATCTGCCCGATCGCCGTCATGATCTCGCCGGCCGCACCGGAAAGCTGCTGGACCGCAGCGGAAAGTTCCTCGGCAGCGGATGCGACCTGCTCGGCCTGCCCGGCGCTGCCATTGCCGGAAACCAGTGCCTCCGTGATGGACGCCAGGGCCTGGGACGCCTGGTGGCTCTGGTCCAGCGAGGTGCTCTGCTGCTGCACTGCGCGCTGTGCCTCGGCCGCCGCCGCGCTCTGCTCCTCCGCCGCGCTGGCGACCTGCTCAGCCCCCCGCTGCGCTTCCCGCACGCCGCCCTCGGCCTCCACCGCGCTGATCAGGATGGCCTGGGCGCCGTCCGCAACCAGGCCGATCTCGCTACGGACCGCATCCAGCGACGCGACGATCTCGCGGCCGTTCCGGGCTTCCAACTCGGCCATCTCCGCCGCGCGCTTGATGCGGCTGGCAATGACCTTCACCTCCGCCCCGATCGTACCGGCCAGGTCCTGCACCTCGACGGCGCTCTTTTCGGAGATCTCGGAGAAGGCGCGCACCTCATCCGCCACCACGGCGAAGCCGCGGCCCTGGTCTCCCGCCCTCGCGGCCTCGATCGCCGCGTTAAGGGCCAGGAGATTGGTCTGGTCGGCAATGTCGCCCACCGTCTGCGTGATCTCGCCAATGCTGAGGGCCTGTGCCTCCAGCAGGCTGACGATCTCCACCGACCGCAACTGGCGCGCCGTGTTCTCCTGCACCCAGCCGGCGGCGACGGACACCTGCGCCGCAATCTCGATCAACAGGCCCTGCAGCCCTTCGGTCCGGGCCCGCGAATGCTCCGCCTTCTGCCGCGCCTCAGTGAAGACGGCGGAGAGGCTCTTCACCGCAGCCTGCGATTCCTGGGATGCTCCGGCGGCCTCCTCGGCCGAGGCCGAGATCTGCTCCAGGGAACGACGCAGTTCCTCCGCCGCCGCGGCGGCCTCCGCGATGCCAGCGGCCAGTTCCTCCGTCGCCGCGCCAATCCGCTCCGCCGCCTTTTCCCGGCGCGCGCGGGTGCGATCCTGCGTACGCCGGGCCGATGGCCGGGGCTGGTCCACTTGCTGAGCAGGAACGGCCGGGAGCTTGTTGGAGGGGAGGCTGGACGTCTTGACCAAAGCCATGAAAGTCTCCGGCAGAACAGCGTCAGAAGGCAGGGCTGGAAGGCCTGCCAGGCAGCGGCAAACCTTCCACGGAGCGTTGTAGGAGGTCGCCCTGAGCTTCACAAGGAACCGGCAGATGCGGAACGACAACCCTGCCATTGGGCAGGATTGCAGCATCCGCAGCCAGGAATCAGGGCCGAATGGTCCGCTATAGGTCCAAATGCGGCCGACAGGGCCGAACGGCCGGGCCAGGCGGCCGGCCTCATCGGCCGACCTGGGCTGTCAGAAGCCCAGACAACCTCTGAAGCCCTCACCCAAGCTGCTTCGACGATCCAGGCCATCCCCGATCAGGGATGGGCGGCGAGCGCTCCCGGATGCGCCGTCATTGGTCCATCAATGCTCGGCCACCACTCACCTTCTCATCGAGAATTCTGCACCTAGTCCAGCTTCAACCCGATGCGCTGGACGATGTTCTGGTACAGCGCGAATTCGCGGTCCAGAAAAGCGCGGGTGGAGGCCGGGGTGCTATCCGGTACCGGGGTCGTACCGGTGCTTTCCAACCGCTCGCGCACGCGCGGTTCGGCGAGCGCCGCATTGGCGGCCTTGCTCAGCGCCTCGGCGATGTCATCCGGCATGTCCTTGGGGCCCACCATCACCGTCCAGGTGGTCAGTTCGTAATCCGGCAGCACGGCTTCCGCGACAGTCGGGACATCCGGGAAGTTCGGATCACGCTGCTTCGTGGTGACGGCCAACAGCCGCAACGCGCCATCGCGGATCTGGCCGACGACGGAACCGAGCTGATCCACCGCGTACAATGTCTCGCCCTTCATCAGCGATTCCGCCGTCTGCGAACCGCCGCGATAAGGGATGTGCTGCGCGCTGGTGCCGGCCAGATTCGCCAGGTAGTCGGCGCCGAGATGCGACACGCCGCCAACGCCGGAACTGGCATAGGCGATCCGCCCCGGTTCGGCCCGCAGCCGGTCGACCAGCTGTTGCAACGTGGTGACGCCGGAATTGACCGGCACGACGACGCCCAGCGGACTGGTGCCGACGACGGTGATCGGCGTGAAGTCCTTGGTGGGGTGGTAGCGCGCGGCGCTGGCGCCGGAGGCCGGCGCGACGGCCAGAGTGGAGGCGGAGCCCACCAGCAGCGTGTAGCCATCCGCACGGGCGCGGCGCACGTAATCCGCCCCGATCGCGCTGCCGCCGCCTGGGCGGTTCTCCACCAGGGCGCGTCCCTCGGCGGTCAGCAGCGGGCCGATGCGGTCGGCCAGCAGGCGCCCGGCCAGGTCGTTCGCACCACCAGGAGCAAAGGGCACAATGACGGTGATCGGCCGGTCCGGGAACGCGGCCAGGGCCGGGCGCGCCAGGACAAGCCCGGTCGCGGCAAGGGCAAACGTTGCGGTTCGGCTGCCAAGATGGCGTCGGGTGAGCATGGACAGGTCTCCTCGCCGGCCTCTCGCGGGCCGATAGGGACCAGTCTGCCCAATCCGGGGCGCAGCGTCACCGCCGGAGTTTTCCAGGCTTCGCCGGCCGCCATGGTGATCGGGCTGACGCCCCAGCTTTCCACGCAGGACGTGCCGCTACGGCGGGATGATCAGGTATTCCCTGGATTGACGGGCCTCGGGCGCCACCCCGCCGGCAGCCTCCGCTAGACCCTGCGGAAGCCTACTACTCCTCGACGAACGGCACCTGCGTGATGCGCCGGCGCAACTCGACCACCGCCTCGCGCGCCGGGTGCGCGGTGCCGGGGCTGGACACCGCCGCGGCACCAGCCGCCATGCCCCAGGCGAAGGCATCCTTCACATCGCGCCCACGCGCCAGCGCCATGGTCATCGCGGCCAGGAAGCTGTCGCCGGCACCCACCGCGCCTTTCACCTCCACATCCAGCGCCGGCAACCGCAGCGTCGTCTCGCCACTGGCCAGCAAGGCACCGTTATGGCCCAGTGTCACCGCCAAATGGCGGACGCGGCCGGACCGCACCAGTTCCATCGCCGCCCGCTCAAGCGCCGCCGTCTCGCGCAGCTCGCGGCCGATGAAGGCTTCGAATTCTCCCAGGCTGGGCTTGGCGACTTCGATGCCGCCATGCTCCATCGCCGCGCGGAACGCATCGCCGGACGTATCCAGTACCAGGTGCAGGCCACGCCGCTGCGCGATGGCCGCCACGCGCGCGTAGAAATCGGCCGGCGCGCCGGCGGGCAGGCTGCCGCTGGCGACCAGCCAGCCGCCATCGATCTCCTCCAGCGCCTGCAACGCGGCGCCCCATTCCGTGGCGCTGACATCCGGCCCCTGGGCAACGAAGCGGTATTCCAGCCCACTCTCCTGATCCAGCACCGTGTGGCTGATGCGGGTCTGCCCGGCAATGGGAATGCTGCGGCGGGGCACGCCGGCCTCGTCCAGCAATTCCTCGAGGAAGCGGCCGGTCACGCCACCGGCCAGGATCAGCGCCAGCGTCTCCCCACCGAATTCGCGCACGACGCGGGAGACGTTGACCCCGCCGCCGCCGGGGTCCTGCCGCTCATTGAAGGTCCGCACCTTGCGGACCGGCTGCACGGCCTTCGCCTCACTCGCCAGGTCGATGGTCGGGTTGAGCGTCAGGGTCGTGATCACGGGCGACATGGCGGCGTCCTCTGCTATCTGGCCGCGCCATGGCGGGCGCGGCGGCCCGGCTCGTGGCGCGGGCGGTCTTTATCCTGGATCTCTCGCGGATCCGCTGGACCAGCAATGGCAGATTGCGCCCGGACGATCCAGGCCCCCAGGGGCCTGGGCACGCGCAGGTCCCTCAGGCCGTCAGCCGCCGCAGCCCGACCCGCCGCGTGGCGGCCTCCACCGAAACTTCCCAGTGGTCGGCCTGCATCACCTCGCGGATGTTGCGCGGCCGGTAGGCCACGGCACAGAGGCCGCCAACATGCCTGATGCTGTCGAACAGGATGCCGGCGCCACCGCCCGCGCGCACCCCCTCCCCCCAGGGTTGGGAGGTAGCGTAGCTGTCCGCCGCATAGAGATCCGCGTGCCGCGCCTGCTGGCCGCGTATGTCCAAGTAATCGCCGGCGAGTTCCGCCCGGTAGGTGCGGTAGGTGCGGCGCAGGCTGGGCAGCCGGCGCGCCACCGCTTCCCGCCGCAGATGGTGCGCCACCTCGAAGGCCGCGGTCGGCAATGCCGCGGCGGCGTACCAGGCGCCCAGTTCCGGCCCGTTGAAGCGGGCACCGCCGGGCGGCACGTGCAGGAAGGTGGCCATGACCACGCTGGCATTGGCGCGCCCATACACCCATTCGTCGGGCGGCAGGCGCCGGATGCGGTCGGCCACCAGCCGGTCATTGGTCCAGCCGGCCAGTTCCATCACCGCCGCCGCATCCGCCGCCGTCGCCACCGTGTCGAACAGGCCGATCGGCGGGAAGCGGGAGGGGATGAGCCGATAGCTGGGCGACGGCGCCGGCGCGAAGGCCTCGGTCAAGAGATGACCAGATCCGCATCCGTCGCCGGCTGGAAGTCCCGGTCGAGTTCATTCGGCAACATGTACAGCCCACCCCGCGCGGCATCGAGGAAGCGCCGCACCGTCATCAGCCCGTCCTGCGTGCCGTTGGTCAGCACCTCCAGCGGCGGGCGGCCGCCGAACACGGTGGCGTCGTGCGGCATGCGCAGCCAGCCCACCGCCTCTTGCTCGGTGTCGTGCAGCACGCCCAGCGCCTGATGGATGCCCAGCAGCGCGGAGATCCGCGTCAGCACATCCACGTCCAGCGTCAGGCTGCCATGCTCGCGCGCCGTCCGGGCCCAACTGTGGAAGGTGGAGCGGGAGGGATAACCCAGCACCAGCCGCCGCTGCGTCTCGTCCAGGCCCCAGAGATCCGCGATGGCCAGGAAGGTACGCAGCCCCGGCGCGCTCAACCGCCGCCGGTTCTCCGGCGCGAAGCGGGCGGGGTCCAGGCGCGGCGCGGCGGCATCGTCGCGGCTGGCAATGGCGGCGGTCTGGGGCATCTGGGCCTCCCATGTCCTGATCTGGACTAAATCCATATCGGGACGAAGTCCAGAATTTAAAGGCCGGCATGGGTCAGTCCCGTGGCAAGGCCGCTTCGTACTCCGCCCGGAAGGTCTCCAAGGAACTGGCCAGCACCGTCGCCGCGCCATCCACCAGCCCGCAGCGCCCGCTGCCCGGCAGCATGTGGGACAGGTTCTCCAGCGCCTCCAGATCCCCGGCCCGCCCGGCACCGGTATCCAGCCGCTCCAGGATGCGGGAGACCTGGTGCGTGCCGATCTTGCAGGGCGGGCACTGGCCGCAGGAATTGGCGGCGAAGAACGCCACGTATTCGGCGGTCTTGCGCAGGATGCTGGTGCCCTCCCCCACCACGATCATCGCCCCGGTGCCGAGGCGGGAGCCACGGGCGCGCACGCTCTCGAAATCCAGCGCCACATCCAGGTCGGCCCCGGTTAGCAAGGTGTTGGAGGGGCCGCCGGTGAACACCGCCTTGAACGCCTTGCCCGCCAGCATGCCGCCGCCATGCACGAACACCAGCTCGCGCAGCGGCGTGCCCATCGGCAATTCATGCAGCCCGGGCCGCAGCACGTCACCGGAGAGCGAGTACAGCTTGGTGCCGGCGGCGTCACCCAGCCCCAGCGCCCGGTACCAATCCGCGCCGTGGCGCAGGATGTGCGCCACATGCGCCAGGGTCTCGACATTGTTGATCAGCGTCGGCCGGTCGTTCACCCCTTGCTCGAACGGAAAGGGCGGCTTCAGGCGGGGGAACGGAAAACCCCCCATGACGCTGGAGACCGCACCCGTCTCCTCCCCGCCGATATAGTGGCCGGAGCTTTCCACCACGCGCAGGCACAGCGCCTGCCCGATGGCGGCGGAGACGGCGGCGGCCAGCGGATGCGCCTGCCACGCCGCCACCGCCGCGCGGCAGGCCAACACCCCCGCCGCCTCGCGCGGATTGACGTAGAGCACCACCTGCGCCGCACCGGTCGCCACAGCGGCGATCAGCGCGCCCTCGATCACCTGGTGCGGCGTCTCGGCCAGCAGGAAGCGGTCCTTGAAGGTGCCGGGCTCATCCTCGTTGCCGTTGCAGATGATCCAGCGTTCCGGCCCCGGCTGCGCGGCCACGGCGGCCCATTTGCGGTGGGTGGGGAAGCCGGCGCCGCCCAGGCCGCGCAGCCCGGCAGCCTCCAGCATCGGGATGATGGAAGCCGGCTCCGCCAGCGCCCGCGCCAGCCCCTCGCCACCGCCGCGCGCCATCCAGGCCGTCAGGTCGGCGCCGACGCACAGGGCGGGGTCGGTCAGCACCTTCATGCCGCGCGCCTCCGCAGATCCTGCGGCGTGACGTTGCCATAGGGCGGGAACAGCAGTGGGCCCTTGGCTTCCAGCCCCAGCCCCGCCGCCACCAGGCCGCGCCGCCAGCCGGCCAGGTGGTTGAGGCCCAGGTTGCGCGGGCGCTCCTGCCGCGCATCGGCGGCGGCGCTGGCACCGGCGCGGCGGCCGAACACCACCAGCTCCAGCAGCGCATTGCCCATCATGCGGTTGCGGCCATGCAGGCCGCCGGTCACCTCACCCGCCGCCAGCAGGCCGGGCAAGGCGCTGCGGCCATCGGTATCGATCGCCATGCCGCCATTCTGGTAGTGCAGCGTCGGCCGCACCAGAAAGGGCTCCCGCGCCGGGTCGAACCCCGCGCGGTGCGCGAGGTGCGACAGCGTCTGCAGCCGCTGCGCCAGGATGCCGGGCTGCTCGCGCTCCAGGCTCGGCGTATCCAGGAACAGGCCCAATTTGCCGTCGCGGCCGATGCCGCGCCCTTCCGCCAGTTCGCGCAACATGGCGGAGGCGACGACATCGCGCGGTGCCAGTTCCTCGACGAAGCGTTCCCCTTGGCCATTGACCAGCCGTGCCCCGGCGGAGCGCGCGGCCTCGCTGACCAGCGTGCCTTCCAGGTGCGGCGGCCAGGCGATGCCGGTGGGGTGGAACTGGAAGCTGTCCATCTCCCGCAGCCGGGCGCCGGCGCGATAGGCCAGCACCAGCCCATCCGCCGTGGCGCCGTAGTGGTTGGAGGTGGGGAAGCCGGCCAGGTGCAGCCGCCCGGCACCACCCGTGGCCATGATGGTGGCACCGGCCCGCGCCAGCACCAGCCGCCGCTGCCCCAGATCCTGCAACGCCGCGCCGCCGCAGCGGCCGCGATCATCCGTCAGCAACTCCAGCGCCGGGTGGCCGTCCAGCACGGTGATGCCGGGCTGCAGCAACACTGCCTCCCGCAACGCCCGCATCAGTTCCAGGCCGGTGAAGTCGCGGTAGGAGAGCAGGCGGGCCGCCGTGGCGCCGCCGGGCTTCTTGCGCAGCAGGGCGCCCCCCATCCGCTGCCGCTCATCCGCCAGGTCGAAGCTCATGCCTTCGCGGATCAGCCAGCGGATGGCGTCGGGCCCATCCCCCACCAGCGCCGCGACCAGCGCCTTGTCGGCGGCGAAATGGCCGGCGCGCAGCGTGTCCTCGAAATGTCGTTGCAGGCTGTCCTCGGCGCCGATGGCGGCCTGGATGCCGCCCTCGGCCATCACCGTGTTGCCGTCGCCCATGCGCAGCTTGGTCGCCATCAGCACGCGCGCCCCCGCCCGCGCGGCCGCCAGCGCGGCGACGCAGCCGGCACCCCCGCCGCCCAGCACCAGCACGTCCGCATCCAGGATCGTGGCCCCGGCGAGGTCCACATCCTCCAGTAGCGAGTCCGATTGCAGCAGCACCGCGAGCTGCGCCGGGCACGGCGCGCCTTCATTCGGCCCCGCGACCAGCGACACCATCCCACCAGGCCGATGGTCCGGGTGGAAGCCGCGCAGCAGGTCCGCCACTTCCAGGCCACAGGCGCGGGCCGGCGCCGGGGCCGCCGCATCCCAGGCGGCCAGCGCGGCAGCGAAGCCGATGCCGCCGCTCATCCCCCCATCAGTCATTCCTGCGTCGCTCATCTCTGCACCGGCGGGCTGGCACCCGGGGCGTCGAGGTCGATCGGCTGCTCGCCAGCCTCGATCTGCCGCAGGCGCTGCATCAGGTCGGCCGGGCGCAGGGTCAGCGCCGCGTGCATCCGCCGGGTGAACTGGCCCAGATGCGCCGGGTCGATATGCTCCGGGCAGGCGGCGACGCAGAGGTTGCACATGACGCAGGCATCGAACAGCGCGGCCGCGGCGAAGACCTGGCCCTCCGCCGCCAGGTTGACCATACGCTGCACCGGAATCCCCTTCGGGCAGGCACGGTCGCAGCCGCTGCAATGCCGGCAGTGCTTCGCCTCGGGGAACACCGCGTCGATCTGGTCGGGGATGGACCAGCTATCGGTCAGGGCGGAGAGGTCATAGGCATGCGGCCGCCGCGCCGGGAAATGGTCGATGAAGGAGATCTGCATCCCTTCCTCGGCCGGCATCTCGCAGGCCAGGGCGGTGCCGGCGATGCGCTCGCCCGGGCGCCGCACCAGCACGCGGCAGGCACCGCAGACGCCTTGCCCCATGCACCCGACATTCTCCGTCAGCGGCAACCCGGCGGCGATCCAGGCCTGCAGCAACGACACGCCCGGCCGGGCCTGCAGGGCATGGCCGTTGAAGACGAGGCGCAGGGGTGTTCCGGCTGGCTCTGTCTCGCTCACGGCGCTGCTGCTCCTGCCTGTTTCCCTCGCCTCAGCATGCGGCAGAAGCGACGCGGGCGGCAAATCCCGGTTGCTTGACAAAAGCGGCACGCCGGGGGCTGTCGGGACGCCGGCATGATATGCCATGCTTGTGCTTTCATGACCTGGTACGAGTGCAGCAGCTTGATGTCCCGTCTTCCCGCCATCGCGATGGCCGCGTCCCTCCTGCTGGCATCGGCCGCCCAGGCGCAGGAAATCCCCGAGGACAAGCTGTTCGGCCAGCCGCGCGACGGCTTCGAGCTCAATCTCGGCGCGGGCCCCTTCGCCAGCCCGTCCTATGCCGGCAGTTCCAGCACGCAGCTGCGCCCCTTCCCCTTGATCGCTGGCGGCTATGGCGAGTGGCTGGATTTCGACCTGCTGGACGGCGCCCGGATCTCGGCGCTGCAAGCGGCCGGCTTCTCCATGGGCCCGATGCTGCGGCTGCGCGAGGGCCGTGCCACCGAGGACAGCCGCCGCTACCTGACCGGCCTGCGCAGCTTCTCGGACACGGTGGAGGCCGGCGGCTTCATCGCCTACACCGCCGGCCCGCTCTACGCCGATGTCACGCTCACCCAGGACGTGGCGCGCAGCCATGGCGGCGCGGCCATGGAAGCGCGGCTGCTGCTCTCCGTGCCCGTCGGCCGCGTCGCCTTCACCGCCGGGCCGCAGCTGCGCGCGGCCAGCCGTGAGTACACGCGCGCCTTCTACGGCATCAGTGATGCCGAGGCGTCGCGCAGCGGCTACGCCGCCTATCGCCCCGGCAGCGGCATCGAACGCGTCGGCGCACTGGTGGCGGCGCAGTGGCGAATGACCGATCGCTGGACCCTGCAAGGCTTCGTCGAATATGGCCGCCTGCAGGGCGACGCCGCTGATTCACCCCTGGTGACCGGCCCCGGCGGTTCGCGCGACCAGGTGCAATCCGCCCTGTTCCTGTCCTACCGGCTGTACTGAGCCCTTGGCCCGGTTCGGTTCGGCGCGCCCGGGGCGGCCGGAGGCATGATCGTCGCGGCGACGCTGTTCATCCTGCTGTCCATGCTGTGGGTCTGCCCGGCCCTGGCCATTCGCGTCCCGGCACGGCGGCCTGTGCGCCAGGGCCTGGCCATCGCCTGGGCCGTGTTCGGCGCGGCTGCCATCGTCCTGCTCTGGAGCACGGCTTCCGCCCTCCCTTTCGCCGTCTATGCCGTGGCGCTGGCCGCGGTGCTGGGATGGTGGTTCTCCCTCCGCCCGTCGCAGGACCGCGCCTGGGCCGACGACGTCGCCCACCTGCTGCGCGGGGAGGTGCATGGCAGCACGGTAACACTGCACAACCTGCGTAACTTCCGCTGGCATGGCCCGTCCGCCAGCACGCCGCGCTGGGAAAGCCGCGACTACGACCTGGATATGCTCACCAGCGTCGATGTCGCGCTCTCCTACTGGATGGGCCCCGCCATCGCCCACACGCTGGTCTGCTTCGGCTTCGCGAATGGCGAGCATCTCGCCTTCTCCATCGAAATCCGCAAGAAGCAGGGCGAGAAGTTCTCCGCCATCGGCGGACTGTTCCGGCAGTTCGAAGCCAGCCTCGTCGCCGCCGATGAGCGGGACATCCTCGCCGTACGGACCAATCACCGCGGGGAAGACGTCTATCTCTACCGCGTCGCCATGCCGCAGGCGGCCATGCGGTCGCTGTTCCTGGCCTATGTCGCCAAGGCGGACGAACTGGCGCACGCGCCCCGCTTCTACAACACCTTCACCGCCAACTGCACCACCGTGGTCTACGAGATGGTGCGCCGGATCATCGACGGGCTACCGCTGGATTACCGCCTGCTGGCCTCCGGCTACCTGCCCGACTACCTCCTGAAAGTGGAAGGCCTGGTCCCCGCCTACACGCTGGACCAACTGCGCGCCGCCGGCCGCATCACCGACCGCGCCCGCACCGCCGGGGACGCCGCAGATTTCTCGGCGCGTATCCGGCAGGGCGTGCCGGGCTATGACGCGGCCGGGCGGCCGGTGCCCCTGGAGGAATGACGCTGCTCGAATGGGAAGAAGGGTAGAAGGCCGGGGAAGGAATTCCCCGGACCCCATCTTTTCTGTTTTCGAGTTTTGCCGGTGCGGCTGTTGAGAAGGTGGTCTTAAGAGACGGCTGGGTGCGCCGGAGGTCTATGACCTCCGGCGACTGACGGTTCAGCCCGCGTGGCCCCATATTTAAAATCAACAAGCAGCGCCCGCTCTCAGTCCTGAAGCATCACGCCAAACTCGCAGAAAAAAGAAGGGGCCCGGGGAATTCTTTCCCCGGCCTTCCCCTTCCCTTTCTCAGGCCGTCTTTCGCTCACGCGAGACGAGGCGGCGCCAGAGGCTGGGCGGCGGTTCGATCACGGCGCTCATCGCGCGGGCGTAGTCCAGCAGCAGGCCGGGGGTCCAGGCCATGCTTTCCGCCCGTTCCCGCATCAGGCCGGCGGCCCAGAGTTCCGGGTTGGTGATGGCGCCGAGGACGGAGAGCACCGGCCAGCGTTTGCCTAGGAAGGCGCCTTCCAGCGAGGCGTCCAGTGCGTTGGCGACGACACTGGAGCAGTTCCGGTTGGTCAGGTTGTAGGTGCTGTCCTGCCGGTAGGAGGCCCAGAAGGCGCGCAGCCGTTCGGCGTTGAAGTCCTTGAAAACCACTTGCACGGTGGATGGGCACCAGCCGGCGGCTTCCTCCACGTAGCTGGGCTGGAAGCGGCCGGGCACGTCGTTATCCACCGTCGCGCGCAGGATGCGGGTGAAGTCGCCGGGCGAGCGGTCGATCTCCACGCCAGGGTAGTGGCTGATATACAGGTCCGGCGCCATTTCCATGGCGGCGTGGCCGGTGGAGATGACGCCGCTGCCGTCCACGGCCGCGATGTAGCGGTTGATGGCGCGCTGGTGCAGCGGGGTGGTGGCGGTGCCGGTCGGCGTCCAGACATGGATGATCATGTCGCCCTTGCGGGCTTCCGGCTGTGCCAATGGCTCCAGCAGCGCCGGCCGCAGCAGGCTGTGCGAGAACAGGGAGGAGATGGAGGCTCCTGGCGGCAGGCTGCGGATGCGCCGGGCGATGCGGATGATGGCGATGCCGGAAAGCATCATCACCGCGCCCACGTTGCAGCCGACGGTGCCGGCGTACCAGGTCGGCCAGGGTTGCAACGTGGCGATGGCCAGGATGATCTCGACGATGCCGCCCGCCATGGCGGTGCGCCAGCCGGGGAAGCGCACGATATGCGCGCTGGCGATGCGGACCGTGCCGTCCAGCAGGAAGCCCAGGCCGAACACCATCGCCAGGGTGAAATAGGCGCCGGGATAGGAACTGACGATCAGGAAGGCCGTCGCCAGCAGGGCGAGGCCCTTGACCAGGCGCAGACGCCGCGCGGTGCCCTGGCTGCCGGCCGCGGCCAACAGGCTGACCGCGGCCTCCGGCAGGATGAAGTAGCCGAAGATGTGGGGCGGGATGAGGGTCTTGCCGTCCAGCGCATCGATGAAGATGAACAGGCCGAAGCTGACCCAGAACAGGCCGGAGGCCATCAGCACGCCCCAGCGCCGCTGGATGGCTTCCCGCCCCAGCAGCAGCAGCATCACGCGGATCATCGTCTGGCGTCCCCGGCGCCGGAGCGGCGCAACATCAGCAGGAAGATCACGAAGCCGCCGCAGGCGACCGCGACGAATAGCGGCAGGCCGTGGGTGGTCACGTCCAGCGCCAGGCCGGCCAGGCTGGGGCCCAGCAGGGCGCCACCACCCCAGAGCAGCCCCATGGCCGCATAGACGCCGACAAGGTCGGTGCCCCGGAAGCGGGAGCCGATGATGGCCAGCATGGTGGTGTAGATGCCGACGAAGACGCCGCCCCACAGGAACAGCGCCGGATAGGCCACCCAGGGGTGCTGCAGCATCAGCGGCCAGGCCAGCGCGCCCACGGTGGAGAGCACGCCCAGCCACAGCATCAGGCGCTGCCGGTCCATCTTGTCGCACAGCCAGCCGACCGGAAGCTGCAGCAGGATGGCGCCTACCATCAGCGTGGTGATCAACTGGGTGCCCGCCTGCTCCTGCCACCCCAGCCGCACGGCATAGAGCGTCAGGAAGGAGAGCCCGGCCGTCTCCACCGCCGCGTTCAGCGCGGTGGTGGACATGGCGATCGGCGCCAGCCGCATGAAGCGCAGCAGGTTGCTATGGCCATGAGCCTGCATCGCCGGCTGGATCACCCGCGGCTGCGCCACCAGCAGCAGCGCCAGCAGGCACACCCCGGCGCCGATGGCGAAGGGCAGCATCCCCTCCGGCCCGGTGAAGGAAAGGATCAGCGGCCCGCCGGCGAAGCCGAGGGAGAGCAGCGCGGTATAGGCCGCCATCACCCGGCCGCGCGTCGCGTCGCTGCTCAGCTCGCTGGTCCAGGTCTCGGTCAGCACGAACAGGATCTCTGCACCGATGCCGAGGCCGATGCGCAGCGGGAACCACAGCCAGACGCTGGGCACGGCGGGGAACAGCAGCAGCAGCACCCCGGTCAGCACCAGCGCCGCCAGGATCAGCGGGCGGGCGCCGAAGCGGCCGGCCAGCCGGGGCAGGATGGGCGCCACCAGCAGCACGCCCACGGCATGCATGGCGGCGTTCAGGCCGATGACCGTCTCGCTCAGCCCCGCCGCCGCCAGGTTGATGGCCACCAGCGGTGCCGTCAGGCTGTAGGTCAGCCCGAAGATGGTGGCGGCGCCGATCACCACGGCCAGGGAGAACAACAGGCGGGCCTGGGATGGTGGGGAAGCTGAAGGGGCCGATGCCGCCTGATGACCGCTGACTGACACGATGACCCCATGGTTTCCGAGCGAGCGCTGAAGCTAAGGCCGGGACAAGGGCGTGTGAAGTGGAGCGTTACGATCTCCTCAACGGCGTTGCGTGCGGCGCAACCACCCGGCCAGCACGCCTCTTGTAAGGCCTCGCAGCCCGGCCCAAACCTGTCGCGGCAGCCGGGGAGCACCGCCATGAAGATCATCATCTGCGGCGCCGGGCAGGTCGGCACCACCATCGCCCGGCACCTGGCGCATGAGGGCAACGACGTCACCGTCATCGACGCCTCGCACGAGGCGGCACGGCGGGCCGATGAGAGCCACGACATCCGCGGCATGGTCGGCTTCGCCTCCCACCCCGGCACGCTGCGGGAAGCCGGCGCGAAGGATGCGGACCTGCTGATCGCCGTCACCCGCTCGGACGAGGTGAACATGGTGGCCTGCCAGGTCGCCCACTCCCTGTTCAAGGTGAAGCGCCGCATCGCCCGCCTGCGCCACCACGGCTACCTGGAATCGATCTGGAGCGGCCTCTACGCCGACGACCAGATGCCGGTCGACGTCATCATCTCGCCGGAGGTCGAGGTCGCGGCCGGCATCGCCCGCCGGCTGCGCACCCCCGGGGCGTTCGACATGGTGACCCTGGCCGGCGGCCGGCTGCAACTGCTTGGCATCCAGTGCGAGAGCGCGGCCTGCACCCCGGTCGGCACCACCATCGCCGCGCTGCGGCAGAAGGCGGCGGAGCACGGCTTCGTCGCCGTGGCGCTGTCCCGCCAGGGCACCACCTTCGTCCCGCGCCCGGAAGACCGTATCGAGGCCGGGGACGGCGTCTACGTCGTGACCCCCTCCGACCAGATCGAGCGCGTGCTGGCCGCCTTCGGCCACCAGGAGCGGCTGGCGCGCCGCATCGTCATCGTCGGCGGCGGTAATATCGGGTTGCAGCTCGCCCTGACGCTGTCCCAGGAGAACCTGATCTCCCTGAAGGTGATCGAGCACAGCCCGCAGCGGGCGGAGATGGTGGCGCAGACGCTCGGTGCCTCCGTCGTCGTGCTGCAGGGCGATGCGCTGGAGCGGGAGATGCTGGAGGAAGCCAATACCGGCGCCGCCGATACGCTGGTGGCGGTGACCAATGACGACGAGACCAACATCTTCACCTCCGTGCTCGCCCGGCGGGCCGGCTGCGCGCGGGTAATCACCCTGGTCAACAAATCCTCCTACACCCCGGTGGTCGGCTCGCTGGGCATCGATACCGTGGTCAGCCCCAGCAGCATCACCATCTCCTCCATTCTGCGGCATGTGCGGAAGGGCGCCATCGCCCAGGTCTACCAGTTGCCGGGGGACGAGACGGAGGTGGTGGAGGCGCGGGCCCTGGCCGGCTCCCGCCTCGTCTCCGCCCCGCTCGGCCGCATCGGCCTGCCCGAGGGCATGCTGATTGGCGCCGTGATCCGCGGCGAAGGGATCATCACCCCCGACGCCACCACCCAACTGCAGCCGGGGGATAGCGTCGTCGCCGCCATCGCCGGCACCGCGCTGAAGCAGGCCGAGGCGCTGCTGGCCCTGCCGGAGGCCGGCGGCCATGCATGAGGCGGCCGGCAAGGCCCCGCCGCGCAGCTCCGCCCTGCCCCGGCTACGGCCGCTGTTCCACCTGGTCAGCCGCGTGCTGCTGGGGTTGGCTGGCTTCATGCTGGTGCCGGCGGCGGTGGACCTGGCGCATGGCCACCCGGACTGGCGGCCCTTCGCCACCTCGGCCCTGGGCCTGGCCGGCGTCGCGGCGATGCTGTTCCGCGCCACACGGTGCGACATGTCCGGCGGGCTGACCATCCGGCAGGCCTTCCTGCTCACCCCGCTCTCCTGGCTGGCGGTCTGCCTCTGCGCCGCCATCCCCTTCTACTTCTCCCAGCATGCCGGTCTCGGCGGCAGCATCACCCACGCGGTGTTCGAGGCCGTCTCCGGCCTGACGACGACCGGGGCGACGGTGGTGGTGGGGCTGGATAACGCGCCGCCGGGCATCCTGCTCTGGCGCGCGCTGCTGCAATGGCTGGGCGGCATCGGCATCATCGCCACGGCGCTGGCCATCCTGCCGGCGCTCGGCGTCGGCGGCATGCAGTTGTTCCGCACGGAAAGCTCCGACCGCTCGGAAAAGGTCATGCCACGCATCCGGCAGATCACCGCCGCGATCGTCATGACCTATGCGGGGCTCACCCTGCTCTGCGCCGTGGCCTACATGCTGGCCGGTATGGGCCCGCTGAACGCCGCCGCCCACGCGCTCAGCACCATCTCCACCGCCGGCTTCTCCACCGCCGACGCCTCCCTCGCCCAGTGGGAATCCCCGGCCATCCACTGGGTCGCCATCGTCGGCATGCTGGCGGGGGCGCTGCCCTTCGTCCTGTATGTCCGCCTGCTGCGGCGGGACACCTCCATCCTGCGGGACAGCCAGGTGCGCGCCTTCCTGGCCCTGACCCTGGCGGCGACGGTGCTGCTGGCTGCCTGGCTGGTGGGCGCCGGGCGCTACGGCGTGGCGGATGCGTTGCGCCACGCGGCGCTCAGCGTCGTGTCGATCATGACCACCACCGGCTTCGCCTCCACCGACTATACCGGCTGGGGCGGGGCGGCGACCGGGCTGTTCTTCGCGCTGATGTTCATCGGCGGCTGCACCGGCTCCACCGCCGGCGGCATCAAGATCGTCCGCTTCCAGGTGATGGCGATCATGCTGCGCGGGCAATTCCTGCGCCTGCTCTATCCCCGCGGCGTGTTCCCCCGCGTCTATGGCGGCAAGCCCCTGCCGGACGACGTCGTCGGCTCCGTCGTCGCCTTCTTCACCCTGTACTTCGCCTGCTACGGCGTGCTGACCATCCTGCTGATGGCCATGGATTTGGACTTCCTGACCAGCGCCAGCGCCGCGGTCAGCATGCTATCCAATATCGGCCCGGGACTCGGGCCGCTGATCGGCCCCTCCGGCAATTTCAGCGCCCTGCCGCAGGAGGCGAAATGGCTGCTATGCGGCGCCATGCTGCTGGGGCGGCTGGAGCTGTTCACCATCCTCATCCTGTTCATGCCCCGCTTCTGGCGCGGCTGATCCGGGCTCACCCGGTTGGCCGTTTCTTGTTGTGGCCGTGCGGAGGGAAGGCCGGGGAAGGAATTCCCCGGACCCCTTCTTTTTCATTTTCGAGTTTTCGGGCGTGGCTGTTTTCAACAGGCACTCTTGAGGCACGGCTGGGTGCGCCGGAGGTCCTAGACCTCCGGCGACTGAGGGTTCAGCCCTGGTGGCCCATTTTAAATATCATCAAGCAACGTTCGCTCTCAGTCCTGAAGCGTGATGCCAAACTCGCAGAAAAAAAGATGGGGTCCGGGGAATTCTTTCCCCGGCCTTCCCTCCCACCGCAAAGCCCGCCCGGCCCTCACACCGCCGGCGGGTCCCATGCCCGGATCGGCGGCAGGTTGCCGGTGAACAGCTCCACCTGGACCGTCGTCAGCTGGCCCGTGCAGCCCTGGGCCAGGCGGGACGTACCGGCGTCCCGCGTCAGCACGTTCGGGTTGCCGTGGACGCAGAGGGGCTTGTCCTCCTCCGGGTCCGCCGGGTCGTACCAGGCGCCGGTGGCCAACTGCACCACGCCGGGCGCCACCGCATCGCTCAGCGCGGCGGCGGCCAGGCAAGCACCGCGCCCGTTGAACAGGCGCACCACATCGCCCTCGGCGATGCCGCGCGCGGCGGCGTCGGCGGGATGCATTCGCATCACTTCCCGCCCGCGGCGCTTGCTGTTGGCGCTGGTGCCGCCGAAATCCAACTGGCTGTGCAGGCGCGTCGCCGGCTGGTTGGCAACGATCCAGAGCGGGGCGGCGTCGTTGGGTACGTCCACCGGCTCCAGCCAGGTCGGGTGGCCGGGGCAGTCGTCGTAGCCGAAGGCGTCGATGGTGGCGGAGAAGATCTCCACCTTGCCGCTCGGCGTCGGTAGCGGGTGCATGTCTGGGTCGCGGCGGAAGGCGCCGAGGATGCCGCCGGTATCCTGCTCCAGCGGCATCTCCAGCTCGCCCGCCGCCCAGAAGGTGTCGAAATCCGGGGCGGGGGCACCATGCTCCGCCATGGAGGCACGGGTGATCTCGTAGAGATGCCGCAGCCAGCCGCGCGCGTCGCGGCCTTCGGTGAAGGCTTCCTCCTTGCCCAGGCGGGCGGCGAGCGCGGCGAAGATGCTGTAGTCGTCCCGCGCCTCGCCATAGGGGGCGGAGACCGGGTGCATCGCCACCATCAACGGGTCGGTGGTGGCGGCGGCGATGTCCTCGCGCTCCAGCGTCATGGTGCAGGGCAGGATGATGTCGGCATGGCGCGCCGTGGCGGTCCAGGCCGTCTCATGCACCACCAGCGTATCGACGCGGTAGAACGCCTCGCGCAGCCGGTTGATGTCCTGGTGGTGGTGGAACGGGTTGCCACCGGCCCAGTAGACCAGCTTGATGTCGGGATAGGCCAGCTTCTGCCCATCGTAGTCGAAAGGTGCGCCCGGGTTCAGCAGCATGTCGGAAATGCGCGCCACCGGGATGAAGTCCCGCACCGTGTTGCGCCCCTGCGGCAACCCGGCGACCGCCACGGCCACCTTGCGCTTGCCGTAATGGGCGATGGAGCCGAGCGCGTAGTTGAAGCCGCCGCCCGGCAGGCCGATCTGCCCCAGCATTGCCGCCAGCACGGCGCCCATCCACACCGGCTGCTCGCCATGCTCGGCACGCTGCAGGGAATGCGCCATCGTCACCAGCACGCGCTTGCCGGCGGCATCGCGCGCCAGTTGGGCAATGCTCTCCGCCTTCACGCCGCTGATGGCGGCGGCCCAGGCGGCATCTTTCGGCGTGCCGTCCTTGTGGCCGAGCAGATACGCCTCGAACTCCGGCCAGCCGACGCAGAAGCGGTCCAGGAAGTCGCGGTCGTGCAGGTTCTCGGTGGCCAGGGTGTGCGCCAAGCCCAGCATCAGCGCCGTGTCGGTGCCGGGGGTCAGCGGCAGCCACTCCGCGCCCGCCTCCGCCGGCAGGTCGTCCCGCAGCGGCGCGATCAGCACGAAGCGGCAGCCGCGCGCATGGGCGGCACCCATGGCGCCACGCTCGATATGCTTGCTGACGCCCCCGCCGCCGACGGCGCTGTTCTTCACCGCCATGCCGCCGAAGGCCAGCACCAGCTCGGTATGCTCAACCACCTGTTCCCAGGTGACGCTATGGCGCGTCACCGGCTCGAACGGCCCCAGGATGTGCGGGATGATGACGTTGGACGCCCCCGCGCTGTAGCTGTTGATCGAGCGGACATAGCCACCCAGCGTGGTGTTCAGGAACCGGTGCACCTGGCTCTGCGCATGGTGAAACCGCCCGGCGGAGGACCAGCCATACGACCCGCCGAAGATGGAGCGCACCCCGTGCTGGTCCCGCACCCGCGCCAGCTCGCCCGCCAGCAGGTCCAGCGCCTGATCCCAGGACACCGGCACCAGCTCGTCCCGCCCGCGGCGGTCGCTGGGGCCGGGGCCGTTTTCCAGCCAGCCGCGCCGCACCATGGGCTGGGCAATCCGAGCCCGGTGCTGCAGTGCTTCCGGGAAGTTCTGCAAGATGGGGGACGGGTCCGGGTCGCCCGGATGCGGCTCCACCACTAGGGTGCCATCGCGCCACCCGGCCCGGAATACGCCCCAATGCGCGGCATGGGGCTTCAGCGCGCCGGGATCGGTCGGGGCATTCATACGGGGACACCTTCCTGCAGCATGGAGAGGCAACGCGCCTCCAATCCGCTGATTGAAGCCGCCTTACCCCCGTGGATCAAGCAGGAGGACCAGGGCCGGCGGAAGTGTTGGGGAAGGGGCAAGGCCGGGGAAAGAATTCCCCGGGCCCCTTCTTTTCTTTTTTCGAGTTTTCTGGGTGTGGCCGTTGAAGGCGTGGTCTCAGGATACGGCTGGTTCGCGCCTGGGGTCCTGAACCTCCGGCGACTGCGGGTTCAGCCCTCATGGCCCATTTCAAATATCATCAAAAAGCGCCCGCTCTCAGTCATGAGAACTGACGCCAAACTCGAAGAAAAAAGAAGGGGGCCGGGGAATTCTTTCCCCGGCCTTGCCAGCCTTCTCCCATCTCATCTCGCACGGCCCGCCTTCGAAATTATGCTGCGCCGCCGCATGGAACTGTGCCAACGATTTGGGGGCGAACTGTCCCTGTCGGCAGCCTGCTGGATGGGACAATCTGGGCGGATAAAGAAGACAAAACAGGAAACGCCCTCATGAATCGTCGCACCCTGCTCGGGGCTGGACTCGCGCTGCCCGGCCTGCTGCTGGCCCGTCCCACCCTGGCGCAGACGGACCCGAATGCCTGGCCGAACCGCCCCATCACGTTGGTGGAGGGCTACCCGCCTGGTGGCGTGACCGACCTGGCGTCCCGCGCGGTGGCGGAGCCGATGTCGCGCAACCTCGGCGTGCCGGTGGTGATCGACAACCGCCCGGGCGCCGCCACCTCGGTGGCCGCCACCTACGCCGCGCGAGCGCGGCCGGATGGCTATACGCTGGTCATGGGCACCACCACCCTGGCCATCAACCAGACCCTGCAGCCGCAACTGACGCCGAAGGACCCGGCGGCGGAGCTGGACGCGATCGGCATGGTGTTCCGCACGCCCTTCATCCTGCACGTGCATCCTTCCCTGCCCGTCACGGATACGGCCAGCCTGATCGCCTATTGCAAGGCCAACCCGGGCAAAGTGCTGTTCGGCTCGCCGGGCACCGGCTCGGTCAGCCATCTGTGCCTGGAGATGTTCCGCGCCCGTGCCGGCATCGACATCGTCCACGTGCCGTATCGCGGCGGTGCGCCGGCGGCGCTGGACCTGCGGCAGGGCCGCATCCATGTCGTGTTCCAGGCCATCCAGGAAGCCGCGACCACCCTGGCCGATGGCGGCACGCGCGGCCTGGCCGTCACGGCCAGCGCGCCGATCGCCGGCTATCCCAGCCTGCCGCCGGTCTCCAACACCCTGCCGGGCTTCGAGGTGTTCTTCTGGCAGGGCCTGTTCGCCCCCGCCGGCACCCCGGCCGCGATCCTGGCCCGCGCCGCCACTGCTCTGAGCGCCGCTACCGAGAACCCCACCATCCGCACCCGCATGGCGGAACAGGGTGTCGAGCTGGTCACCGGTGACGCCGCGATGCTGCGCGCCGCCCTGCGGGACGACACGCGCAAGTGGGGCGACGTGATCCGCGAAGGCAACATCCGCCTCGAATAAGCGCGCCCACCCGCCACCATCTCTCCTGTCCAGCCGCCTCCGTACGGAATGCTCATGTCCATCCAGAACCTTACGTCCCGTATCTCCGGTTTCCACCGCATGAGCACCGCGGAGCGGCTGGACGCCGTGGCGGCGTTCTCCGACCTCGATGAGGCCACGCGGGCGCAGCTCGCCGCGCCCGGCAATATCGACACGCACCTGGCCGACCACATGATCGAGAACGTGGTCGCCACCCTCTCCATCCCCATCGGCGTCGCCACCAACATGCGCGTCGATGGCCAGGATGTGCTGGTGCCGATGGCGACGGAGGAATCCTCCGTCGTCGCCGCCGTCTGCAACTCCGCCCGGCAGTGCTACGATTCTGGCGGCTTCATCACCTCCGTCTCCGGCACGCTGATGATCGCGCAGGTGCAGCTGGTCGGCCTGACCGACCCGGAGAATGCCCGCCTCAGCATCCTGGAGCACCGCGAGGAGATCGCCGCCATCTGCGATGGCTGCGACCCGCTTCTGGTGCAACTTGGCGGCGGCTTCCGCGACCTGGAAGTGCGCATCGTCAACTCCCGTGGCGGCGCCATGGTCATCACGCACCTGATCATCGACACGCGGGATGCGATGGGCGCCAACACTGTCAACACCATGGCCGAGACGCTGGCGCCGAAGATCGAGGCCTGGACCGGCGGCAAGGTGTTCCTGCGCATCCTCTCCAACCTCGCCGACCGCCGCCTGGCCCGCGCCCGCGCCATCTGGCCGGTCGAGGCCATCGGTGGCGTGGCGGTGCGGGATGGCATGATCTCCGCCTACCAGTTCGCCGAGGCCGACCCCTATCGCGCCGCCACGCACAACAAGGGCATCATGAACGGCGTCTCCGCCGTCGTGCTGGCCACCGGCAACGACACCCGCGCGGTGGAGGCCGGCGCCCATGCCTACGCCGCCCGCAACGGCCGCTACAGCAGCCTCACCAACTGGGAAGTCACCGCCGATGGCAGCCTCGCCGGCTCCATCGAACTGCCGATGCCGGTCGGGCTGGTCGGCGGCGCCACCAAGATCCACCCGACCGCGCGGGCGTGTTTGAAGATCCTCGGCGTCACCAGCGCGGCTGGGCTGGCACGCATCATCGCCGCCGTTGGCCTGGCCCAGAATTTTGGTGCCATGAAGGCCCTGGCCACCACCGGCATTCAGAAGGGGCACATGGCGCTGCACGCCAACAACGTCGCCATCGCCGCCGGCGCCGTGGGTGACGAAGTAGCGAAGCTGGCCGCGCTGCTGGTAGAGCGCCGCCAGGTGCGCCAGGATGTCGCCATCGCGGAGCTGGAGCGGATGCGTGGTGGCTGAACCCAGCAGGACGATGCTGCCCAAGACAGTCCGCATCGTCGAAGTCGGCCCGCGCGACGGGCTGCAGAACGAGGCCGTCACCGTCCCTGTGGCCACGCGGATCGCGCTGATCCAGGCCCTGGCGGCGTCCGGCCTGCGGGATATCGAGGCCGGCAGCTTCGTCTCGCCCCGCTGGGTGCCGCAGATGGACGGCACGGCCGCGGTGCTGGCAGCGCTGACGCCCGATGCCGGCATCCACTACCCCGTGCTGGTGCCCAACCTGAAAGGGTTGGACGCCGCCCTGGCCGCTGGCGCACGAGAGATCGCGGTCTTCGGCGCCGCGTCCGAGAGCTTCTCCCACAAGAACATCAACTGCTCCATCGCCGAGAGCCTGGACCGCTTCGCCCCCGTCGTCGCCCAGGCCCTCTCGGCAGGGCTGCGTGTGCGCGGCTACGTCTCCTGCGTCCTCGGCTGCCCCTATGAGGGAGAGGTGGCGCCGGACGTCGTGGCCAGGGTCGTCGCCGCCCTTTCCGCCATGGGCTGCTACGAAATCTCGCTTGGCGACACCATCGGCACCGGCACGCCGCTGCACGCGCAGCGCATGCTTGCCACCGTTGCCGCCCAGGTGCCGGTCGACCAACTCGCCCTGCACTTCCACGACACCTACGGCCAGGCCCTGGCCAATATCCTCGCCTGCCTGCAACTTGGCGTCTCGGTTGTGGACAGCGCCGTGGCCGGCCTCGGTGGCTGCCCCTACGCCAAGGGCGCCTCCGGCAACGTCGCTACCGAGGACCTTGTCTACATGCTGCACGGCATGGGCATCGAAACCGGCGTGGACCTGGACCAGCTACTGGCCGCCAGCGCCCTGATCTCCCGCCACCTGGACCGGCGGCCCGCCTCCCGCGTCGCACAGGCCCGGGGCGTCTTCGGTGCTTGAGCCCGGCGTCTGACGCCGGCGCACGATTTCGGTTTTCCTTCAGCCGCAACGAAGGGGGAAGAGAAGTGAAGGAAAGCCGGGGAAAGAATGCCCCGGACCCCATCTTCTTTTTTCGAGTTTGGCGTCACGCTTCAGGACTGAGTGCGAACGCTTCTGATGATGTTTAGAATGGACCACGCGGGCTGGGCCGGCAGTCGCCGGAGGTCTATGACCTCCGGCGCACCCAGCCGTCTCTCAAGACCGCACCCTCACCAGCCGCCCCGGAAAACTCGGAAACAGAAAAGAAGGGGCCCGGGGAATTCTTTCCCCGGCCTTCCTTCCACTATGGGCCGAAATCTTTCAGTCCCTCTCAGCAGGTCAGGGCAACTCGGCCTCAACACCCGAGCCTGCCTCGCCATACCCACTTGCAAACCATCCGAACGGCTTATGCGTCCGTGCCTGCGTCGCCCGCCGGGTGGAAAGGCACGCCCATCGCCTCTGCCAGGAATTCCAGGAAGCGCGGGTCGCTGGCGTGGGCGACGTTGATGCGGAGGGCGGGGGTGCCCTGGCCTCGTTCGGGGCTGAAGACGGCGCCGGGCGCCAGGAAGATGCCGCGTGCGGCGGCGCGGCGGCAGAGTGATTCCTCTTCCAGCCCGTCGGGCAGCGTGACCCATAGGTAGAACCCGCCGGTGGGGCGGGACAGGGTGAGGCCCAGCGTGCCGAGGTCCAAGGTCGCCTGCGCCGTGGCGGCTTCCACCCGGCGCGCCAGGCGGCGCAGGTGGCGGCGGTAGTGCCCGGCCTCGATCAACTGCGCCACGAGGCGCTCGGCGTATTGAGAGGTGGAGACGACGGTCAGCAGCTTCAGGTCGTTCAGCGCTTCCACCACCGGCGCCGCCCCGGCCACGAAGCCGACGCGGAGGGAGGCCGAGAGGGTCTTGGAGAAGGTGCCGACATACAGCACCCGCCCCAACCCGCCGATCGCGGCCAGGCGCGGGCTGGCGGCGGGCAGCAGGTCGGCAAAAGGGTCGTCCTCCACCAACTGGCAGCCGTGTTGCTCGGCCAATTGCAGCACCGCCGCCGCGACGCCTGGGCTGAGGGTGCCCCCGGTGGGGTTATGCGCCAGGGACTGGGTGAAGAAGGCGCGCACCGGGCGCTGCGCCAGCTTGGCGCGCAGGTCATCGATATCCGGCCCGTCCGGGTTGCGGCGGATGCCCACGATCTCCGCCTGCGCCAGGCGCAGCTTGGCAAAGAGCGGGTAGTAGCCCGGATCATCTACCAGCACGCGGTCCCCTGGCGCGACCATGCTGCGGATGATCAGGTCCAGGGCGTGGTTGGCGCCCTGGGTCAGCAGCACCTGGCCCGGCGTGCAATGGATGGCGCGTTCGGTCAGCGACTGCGCGATCCGCTCGCGCAGCGGGCCATAGCCCCAGGAGCTGCCGTAGCTATGCGCCTCGCCCCGGTATTGGGCGCGGCTTGCCTGGGTCAGGCAGCGGGCCAGCTCGGACTCTTCCATCCAGGAAGGGGGCGGGCGGCCCTCGCCCGGGCGTACCACGTATTGTTCCTCGGTCTGCTCGCGTAGCAGGGAGACAAGGCTCAGCGCTTCCACCACCTCCTGCCGCCGCGGCGGCGGGCGGCTGGGCTGGCTGGCGACGAAATAGCCGGCGCCGCGCCGCGCCTCCAGGTGGCCGGAAGCGACCAGCCGCTCATACGCCTCGGCCACGGTGTTCTTGGACAGGCCCTGTTCCCGCGCCGCGGCGCGGACGGAGGCGACGCGGATGCCCGGCCGCAGCAGGCCACCCTCAACGGCGGCCGCCAGCCGGGCGACGATCTGGTCCGCCTTGGAGGCGCCCTTCATGCCGGTGTCGCCGCCAGGCCTAGCCGCTTGCCGCCCCACATACTCGTCGCGCCTCCCCCTGCCACGCTGCGGCGTGATCAGTTCCCTTGCATTCACAGACCAGGCATTGTCCGGTCGCGTGGGTTCGCACCTTCCGGCGAGCCCACCCGCGACCATCTGGCCCGGGCCGGGCGTCAGCTCCCGGCGCCCACCCTACCGGCCAGGGAGCGAGCTCTGGACCAGCCGGCGCGCATCAGCCTGGCTCGCCCGGTTCTTCCCACTGCTGCAGCACGCGGACCGGCTGCGGCGCTTCCGGCCACAGGTGCAGCGCGTAGCGGTCCTCGCCTTCCAGCCCATCCTCGCTGAGCGTGCCAAGGCCATGGCAGAGCAGCAGCAGGCGCAGCGGCCCGGGCTGCACCGTGAAGCGCGCCGCATCCGACAAGCTATCCGTACAGCCGGCAAGCAGGATCTCGCCGGTCGTCACGAAGGAGGCTTCCACCGCGTGATCCACCCCCGCCAGTGCGAATTCGGGCCGCGCCTCATGCCAGGCGAGGCTGACCGGCACCGGCATGTTCCGCGCGGTGGAGACGGAGATCATCGCATCGCCAACCAGCAGGCCCTGGCGCAGATCGTCATCCGTCCAGGGCGCCGCCTCCGGCTCCGCCTGCGCATCCGCCACATAGAACTGGTGGTAGTCGGCCATCAACATGCCTTCGAACAGCGGCTTCATCGTTCCAGTCCTCTCCCTTGCACAACCCTGCGGCGGATCATGCCGATTGCACGTCCGGCTGCGCCAGCAGCCAGCCACGGAATGCCGACATCGCTGCCGTTTCCTCGCGCGATTTCAACCGGGTCAGCCAGTAGCTGCCCAGCGTCACCTCTGCGCCGAAGGGGCGTGCCAGCCGGCCCTGGCGGATGTCGTGCTCGAACATCCGCACCGGCAGCAGCGCCACGCCAGTCCCCTGCACGGCCGCCTCCGCCATGGTCAACGACGAGTCGAACACGAAGCCGCGCGTCGTGCGCGGCGGCAGGTCCACCACGGCGAACCAGCGGGACCATTCGTCAACGCGGTAGGAGCGAAGAAGCGTCTCCCGCGCCAGATCGGCAGGCTGCCGCAGCCGCCGCGCCAGCGCGGGCGCGCAGAGCGGCGAGAGCGGCGCCAAGAACAGCCGCAGCGCCTCCGTCCCATGCCAGGCGCCGTCACCGAAGCGGATGGCGTAGTCCAGCCCCTCCCCTGCCAGGTCGACGCGGTTGTTGTTGGTCATCAGCCGCACATCGACGAAAGGCTGCGCGGCGCGGAACTCCGCCAGCCGCGTCAGCAGCCAGCCGGTGACGAAGGTGCCAACCGCACCCAGCGTCAGCACCTCCCGCACCCGCCCGCCCTCGAACCGGTCCAGCGTGCCGGCGATGCGGCGGAACGCATCGGTCAGCACCGGCAGCAGCGCCTCCCCCTCCTCGGTCAGCGCCAGGCCACGCGGCAGCCGCCGGAACAGCGGCACACCCAAGATTTCCTCCAGGGCCTTCACCTGCTGGCTGACCGCCGCCTGGGTCACGCGCAGCTCCAACCCCGCCCGGGTGAAGCTTAACTGCCGCGCGGAGACCTCGAAGGCTCTCAAGGCATTCAGGGGAACGCGGTTCAGGCTCATGCAGCGTGACATTAGATAATCTTGGGTCTCCGGCAAGGGATGATCGTTTGTCCGCACGCCGCCGGCTGCGCCATCACGGCGCTCACAGAAGGAGACACAGCATGATCGGCAGACGGTCCTGGATGGGCGGCACGGCGGCCCTCGGCGCCCTGGCCCTGGGCTTCGGCGCGCCACGCGGTACCCACGCCGCCGGCGGTTTCGCCACCCTGCCCGCCACCTTCGCGCGCATCGAGGCCACGCGTGGCGGGCGCCTCGGCGTCGCGGTACTGGATACCGGCAACGGCCAGACGGCGGGCCACCGCCAGGATGAGCGCTTCGTCCTGTGCAGCACCTTCAAGCTGCTGGCCGCCGCCGGTGTCCTGGCCCGCGCCGATGCCGGGCAGGTCCGCATGGACCAGCGTATCCGCTACACGCGGCAGGACCTCGTCCCCTATTCCCCCACGACGGAAAAGCACGTCGGCGGCACCGGCATGACGCTGGCCGCCCTGTGCGAGGCCACCATGGTCCTCAGCGACAACGGCGCCGCCAACCTGCTGCTGCGGGACGTGCTGGACGGCCCGGCCGGCCTGACCGCCTGGCTGCGGCGGATCGGCGACCCCACCACCCGCCTCGACCGCAACGAACCCACCCTGAACGAGTCCGTCGGCGACGACCACCGCGACACCAGCACCCCTGCCGCCCTCGTCGCCACACTCCACAAACTGACGCTCGGCGACACCCTGGCCCCCGCCAGCCGGGCCCAGCTGGTGGGATGGCTGCGCGGCAACCTAACCGGCGACAAGCGCCTGAAAGCCCGCCTCCCCCCCGGCTGGCAAGCCGGCGAGAAAACCGGCACCTACAACGAATCCCGCACCAGCAACGACATCGGCCTGTTCTGGCCCCCCGGCGGCGGCGCCCCCATCTTGGTCGCCGCCTATCTGACCGAAGGCGCCGCCGACGGCACCATCCGCGACGCCGCACTGGCCGATGTGGGCGCCGCCGTCGCCGCGGCCTGGTCCCCCTGACGCGCTTGGCGGCATCTGCCGGCCAGGCGCCGCCCCTGGCAGTGACGGCAGACATCGTCTCCCCGCCGTTTCACGTCCTATGAGTGCTGATGAACGAACCGTCGCATGGCGTGCGGGAGCCATCGTGAGCGAGGGCTGCATCGGTCATCCAGCCCGACGACCTTGTTGGTGGCACGGGCAGTGTTGAGAAAGGGAAAGGCCGGGGAAAGAATTCCCCGGACCCCATCTTTTTTCTTCAAGTTTTTCCGGGTGCGATCGTTATGAGGTTGGGCATGAGAGACGGCTGGGTGCGCCGGAGGTCCTAGACCTCCGGCGACTAACGGTTCAGCCCGCGTGGCCCATTCTTAAAATCATCAAGCAGCGCCCGCTCTCAGTCCCGAAGCGCAACGCCAAACTCGCAGAAATAAAAGAAGGGGTCCGGGGAATTCTTTCCCCGGCCTTCTCCACACCCAAAGCCCGCGCCCTCCAGGACTCTCCCCTATTCCCGCGTCGCCGCCCGCACGCGAACACGCTCTTCCGGCAGTGGGATGAATTCCTGGTCGTCTCCTGGCACACGGTCGAAGCGCCCGGCCTGCCAGTCGGCTTTGGCGTGCTCGATCCGTTCGCGAGAGGAGGAGACGAAGTTCCAGAAGATGTGGCGCGGCCCGTCCATGGTGGCGCCGCCGAGCAACAGCAGCCGGGCGCCAAGGGGCCCGGCCAGCAGGGACATGTGGTCCCCGGCGCGAAAGACCAGCATGCGGCCGGCGGCGAAGCGGTCGCCGGCGACGGTGACCTCGCCGTCCAGCACATAGGCAGCGCGCTCCTCATGCCCGTCGGGGATCGGCAGCGCGGCCCCCGCGGCGAGGATGGCGTCGGCGTAGAAGAGGGGCGAATGCGTGACGACGGGCGCGCGGGCACCGAAGGCCTCGCCGGCGATCAGCCGCACGCGGGCGCCGCCGTCTTCCAGCACCGGCAGGCTGGCGGCGCCGTGGTGCACGAAGGCCGGGGCATCTTCCTCCGCCGTCTTCGGCAGGGCGACCCAGGACTGGATGCCGGAGAGCTTGCCGCCCAGCGGCCGCAGCGCCTGGGCTGTGCGCTCGGAATGGGCGATGCCGCGCCCGGCGGTCATCCAGTTGACGTCCCCGGGCACGATCGGCTGGTCGGAGCCCAGGCTGTCCCGGTGCTGGATGGCGCCTTCGAACAGGTAGGTGACGGTGGAGAGGCCGATATGCGGGTGGGGGCGGACATCCAGCCCGTGGCCGGAGAGGAACTCGCCGGGACCCATCTGGTCAAAGAAAATGAATGGGCCGACCATCTGCCGCTCGCGCGCCGGCAGGGCGCGCCGCACCTCGAAGCCGCCGACATCGTGGGCGCGCGGGATGATGACATGGTCAATGCCCGCCGGCAGCGCCAGGGAGGCGCCGGGGTCCTGTTCCACGCTCATGCTGTTCTCCCGCGCTGCTGTGGCGTCGGGTAGCTTAGGCCCTGGGGGTCGGGCGCTTCCAGGGTTTCCGACGTGGCGGAGCCCGGGCTGCCGCGCTGCATAATGGGCAGACAGTCTCGGGGCAAGCTATAGTTTTGGTGAATGGTAACAGCGTATTTTATATCAAGTGTGTGATTGCACTGCGTTCTTATTATGCGATTGTTGCCAGCGCTGGGCGGTGCCCGGCCGCATCAAGAAGCAAGAGAACGCCTGCCATGCCCCGTATCCTTCGCCTTGCCGCCGCCCAGATGGGCCCCATCCAGCGGGCCGAGCCGCGGGACGTGACGCTGGCCCGCCTGATCGCGCTGCTGGAACAGGCCGCCAGCCAGGGCGCCCAGCTCGTGGTGTTTCCCGAGCTGGCCTTCACCACTTTCTTCCCCCGCTGGCTGCTGAGCGGCGAGGAGCTGGAATCCTACTACGAGGCCAGCATGCCGAACCCGCAGGTGCAGAAGCTGTTCGACCGTGCGCGGGAACTCGGCGTCGGTTTCTATGTTGGCTATGCCGAGCGCACGCCGGAAGGCCTGCACTACAACAGCGCCATCACCGTGGGGCCGGATGGCAGCATCCTCGGCAAGTACCGCAAGGTGCATCTGCCAGGCAGCGTCGAGCCGCGCGAGGGCGCCCGCTTCCAGCAGCTGGAGAAGCGCTACTTCGAGTATGGCGACACCGGCTTCCCCGCCTTCCGCGGCGCCGAAGCCTGGCACCGCCCCGTCATGGGCATGCTGATCTGCAATGACCGCCGCTGGCCCGAGGCCTGGCGCGAATACGGCCTGCAGGACGTGGAGCTGATGGTGATGGGCTACAACTCGGCGGCCTACGACCCCAATGGCGGCACCACCGAGAACGAAGAGATCCGCACCTTCCACTCCAACATCGCCGTGCAGGCCAATGCCTACATGAACGCCACCTGGGCGGTCAGCGTCGCCAAGGCGGGCAACGAGGATGGCTCCGGTCTCATCGGCAGCTCCGTCATCGTCGACCCGAACGGTGTCATCGTCGGCCAGGCCAAGACGCTGGAGGACGAGGTCGTGGTGGCGGATGCCGACCTCGACGCCGTGCGCCAGGGCAAGGACAAGATGTTCAACTTCGCCCAGCACCGCCGGCCGGAACACTACCGCCGCATCGTCGACCAGGTCGGCGCGCAGCCCCCGGCCTGATACCCGTACCGAACACCCCGGACCCCCTACAGGAGGCCCCGCGCCCATGACGCAACCTGTCCAGGCACGCAGCGCGCTGCCGGATATCTCCGGCTACCGCCTGGTGCCGGAGCGGCACTGGGGCCGCTGGGCCGCCGTGGCGCTCATCGCGCTGCTGCTGGCCGGCCTGGCCCGCGCCTTCGCCGTCGGCGATATCGAATGGACCTATGTCGGCCAGTTCCTGACCGCGCCGGCCATCATGCAGGGCCTGGTCAACACCATCTGGATGTCCATCGCCGCCATGGCGCTGGGCATCACGCTCGGCGTCGGTACGGCGGTGATGCGGATGTCGCCCAACCCGGTGCTGCAGGGCGTCGCCATGGGCTACACCTGGCTGTTCCGCGGCACCCCCATCATCCTGCAGCTGCTGCTGTGGTTCAACCTGGCGCTGGTGTTCCCGAAGCTAGGCTGGGGCGACTACTCGCTGCGCACCGTCGATGTCATGACGCCGATGCTGGCGGCGCTGCTCGGCCTCGGCATCAACCAGGGCGCCTACACGTCGGAAGTCGTCCGCGCGGGCATGCTCTCGGTCGATACCGGGCAGTACGAGGCGGCGAAGTCCATCGGCATGACGCGCCTGACCGCGCTGCGCCGCATCGTCTTCCCGCAGGCCATGCGCGTCATCATCCCGCCTTTGGGCAACGAGTTCATCGGCATGGTGAAGCTGACCTCGCTGGCCAGCGTCATCCAGTTCGCCGAGATCCTGCACAACGCGCAGAACATCTACTACGCCAATTCCCGCGTGATCGAGCTGCTGATCGTCGCCGCCATCTGGTACCTGGTCATCGTCTCCATCCTGACGCCGGCGCAGATGCTGCTGGAACGCCGCTTCTCGCGCGGTGCCGGAGGTTCCCGATGAGTGGTCGTCCTCTCGTCTCCATCGTCAATGTCGAGAAGCATTTCGGCAGCTTCCATGCGCTGAAGGGCGTGTCGCTGGATGTCCAGGCGGGCGAGGTGCTGTGCATCATCGGAGCCTCCGGCTCCGGCAAGACCACGCTGCTCCGCTGCATCAACCAACTGGTGCATACCGATAGCGGCGCCATCTGGGTGGATGGGGAGCTGACCGGCCACCGCATCCAGGGCCACAGCCTGCATCCGCTGTCGGAGGCCGAGATCGCGCGCCAGCGCCTCTCCACCGGCATGGTGTTCCAGCGCTTCAACCTGTTCCCGCACAT